>Ga0307517_10003148_pt1 | contig 25962 bp, 20 predicted proteins | sample 23_EM_MG_FD_194515 | JGI IMG/M metagenome (GOLD analysis project Ga0307517, IMG submission 194515) | Populus trichocarpa ectomycorrhiza microbial communities from riparian zone in the Pacific Northwest, United States - 23_EM | ecosystem: Host-associated > Plants > Roots > Unclassified | place... | reverse complement strand
GCTAGGGGTATTTAACACCGGAAAAAATAATTTTAACCTTTTTTTTTTAATGAAAAAACACTTTAAAAAACATGAAAACTATAATAAATCAATCTATACCTTTAAATATCCCAAAAAGTCAAAAACAAAAAAAAAAAAACTCAAAATCCAAAAACTTTCCGAAATTAGATACAGATTTCAGGGAATTTAAATGTGAAGTACCATTATATGAAACTGTTTTCATTCAGTGGAATTCATTGGCATTATTGACATTAATATTGACCATTTTGATAATTAAAATCGCTATCAAACAATACATTTTCTCTTCACCTCAAGGAACCAATGACTTTAGATACTATACAAAATAAATAAATAAAATTTCAGATAAAAAATATTTTTTAAGAAAATGAAAAAGATGAAAAATAAGTATGTTGAAAACGAAGACCAAGGTCAAGTTTTTCAGTCAATTTCAAAATGAACATCTATACCCACCGTGTTTTTTTTTTTATCCTGGTACCATGCATTTCAAATTTATCCCTTGACAAAATAGAAGCAACTGGTTTTTAATTTAGCTATAAAAGGATGCAGTCAACAAAAACAAAAAAAATTAATGACAAAAATAAATTTTTTTCGACTGAGAGAATCTATCATGAAATGTTAGAGATGCTACATGTCATGGACCAATAATATTTTCCCATGTCTTTTAGTGATTTCCATGATTATATAAAATTAACTATTAACTTATCAATTTAATTAATTTTAATTTTAACTCATTTTGTTAATCAATCTAATTTTAATCTTAACGGGAAACCTTCTTGGTAGGATTACTAAATATACGTTTTTTCAGTGGAAGACTGCAACTGCCTTTTCGAAATATAAGTATTCAACAGCTGAATTTTCGATATTACGAGCGTGTTTGTCTACGTTGTTGCGTCTGTGTTTTATTTAAAATACAAATACAACAACGTTTGATAATAAAAAAAATATAAGTTTCTATTCATGAGTCTCACCAAATTATGCGTTTGAAACGCATGGAAATCAAAAGTAGGTCCTACCTGCTTCTCGCGGCTACACCATGCTACACTGTTCAGTGAACAGTGCAGCATCCCTCCCAACAGTGCTTGTGAATTTTAATTTACTCGCACTGTTCACTTACACAATGTTTTTTTTTAAAAACCAGTTAACAGTTTTTTTTTCTGAAAAACCAGTGCAGTTAATTGATTTCACTCGCATTGTTCACGTGAATATGATAGTAATTTTTTTTTTTAAAAAAATTTGAATTAAATTTATTCGTACTGTAATCTCAATTTTATTCCTAATAATATTTTATCTAATTTTATTACACGCTCTAAAAATCATCGAAACTGTAGTTCTTGTCGGATGAATTTTGTATGTAATAAAATTGTAGATAGTTTAATGAAACAATAATTTTTTTTTATATAAAGTATAATTTATTTCACGATATAATAACAATAGTTAAATCTACAATATTTAAATTAAAAACCATTAATATTAATATATATATATATATATATATTTTAAATTATTTTATAATCTTAATTTCAAAAGCATTCTTAAACAAACACATTAAATTATCTTTTGTTCAACCTCAATTTCAACTATAGTTTTAACCAAACACCTATTTTTTCAAAACAATCCAAAATAAAAATATTTTTTATAAATTAACTTTTTTCAAATTACAATCAGAACATCCTAATACCAATCATACTCTAACTTAATGCAATAAATTAAAATCATGGAAAAATCATCTTGCATTCGGCTCCTGCACATTCTTCAATTCTTACACCTGGCCGCTATGTTTGAAAAAGACTAGCCAACTTTTCCTCCATTTTCAACTAGTGGATCCCAGCACCAGGCTGTCTCATTCATAACGGTCAAAAAGCCCCCCATCCCATCCCAGCCAGTTCGAGTAAATCATGGAGATATTGCCAGTAACTATGCCTTTCTTTCACAGGAATCGAAATGGTGCCAAAGTCGTTGATTTTTCCCTCTCTTCAAGCTCGTATCATAAAAAACCTTTTGCCACATTAATTTTTCTGGCTCACAAACAAAACTATCCAAGAAATGCCTACAGTAGCACCACTCATCATTTTCAAGCTGTCCATATTCATAATCGTAACACTTCAACCACCACCAGCCCTTTCTCTCACTCCCTGCAGAACCTCCTGTGGAAGCATTGCCATAAACTACCCCTTTGGCATCGATGATGGGTGTGGCGCACCGCAGTTCCGGTCCATGCTGAACTGCAGCACTGATTTGTTCTTTTTAACCCCCTCGGGAGGCTACAAGGTCCAACACATAGATTATGATAAGAAAACAATGACAATATATGATCCTGCTATGTCAACATGCTCCATTCTACAACCCCACCATGATTTTATCATGACAGACATTCAATCTGTCACTATCCCTCCAACTCCAGATACTGTTTTCGCTCTTCTCAATTGCTCTATTGACTCTCCAGTACTTAACCATTACAAAAACCTTTGTTTCGACTTCTCTGGTCATTCCTGTGATGAGCTCTACGGCGCGTGCAACGCTTTTAGAGTTTTCCATTTGCTAACAAATAGTTCTCCACCTTGTTGTTTTACGGGGTACGATACTGTGAAGTTTATGAGAATGAATATTTTGGACTGCACGCATTACACTACAGTGATTAACACTGATAATTTGCGGGGTATTGGACCTTTGGACTGGGTTTATGGGATCAAACTTTCTTTTACTGTGCCTGAAACAGGTTGTGAACGGTGCTCACAATCTGGTGGGGCTTGTGGGTATGATACTGAAACTGAAGTAATGACGTGTCTGTGCTCGAGCTCCACTAACTACACTAGAGAATGCGGTAAGAATTCTTTAATCTTTGCTTGTCAAGAATCATTGGAGAGGTTATTTGAGCGAAATAAATTTATTGTATGTTGTGGGCACTGAAGTTTGCTGGCTAATTTTTTTATTCGTCTTCTGTTTCAGCTGGGGGCAGTTTTACCGCAGGTGATCATAGAAGCAGCCATTCTCCGTGGACATTCTTCCATGTAGCAATCTTGCTTGTTTTGAGTTTATTACTAGTGATTTAATGATCATGATCGTATTGTAAATCATCTCTGAATCTCACTATTTCTCCCTGTATTCACTTCTCTGTTTTGGCCGAAGTTTTGGAACCTGGAAGTAGAAAACACTCACAACATGGCCAGTGACTTGAGAAAATGTACTGAATTTCTTTTAATATATGCAAGGTTGTTTGGGTTTAGAAAAGATAGCAGCAGGAAGGAGCTTTCACAAAAAATTGCTTTCGCATCCAATGGCGAGTGCCAACAACCCTGCACTAACCTTTTTTTTTTATATATATATATGAAAAAGCTGCATTAAATTAATTTTTTTTTTTTTTATAATTGGAGTGTCAGAGACAGTTTACGCACCACGATTTTTTTCGAGTTTACTGAATATTCTGCAATCTCAATAAACAAGTAAAACAAGAATAACAGACGTAGAAGATCAAACTCGGAACGGGACAAAGCAAGCCTACTGAGCTAGACCCTTAAATTAAATCTTGTTAACTGTGGCGGTGTTTATAATATCCTGTTCAGATGTGATGTTCGTCCTTTCCTGAAGTTCCAGGCCGAGCCAAAAGCCCGAGTTTCTGAAGAAAGTGTCGTATTTGACTATTGGCTTGGATTTGAGGTTGAAAATTGTTAAAGCCAGTTATATATTGTATGAATTGTGCCAGTAGAGGATAATAATCACTATGATCAAAGTTTATGAGAAATATGTGTGGATTTCTCATTAAATCAACGACACAAGCATAAGAATCGCTGGAATTTTGCTCTTGTTCGTTTCAACAGAAAATCGTCTCTACTTCTTTTTTTTTTTCATCTTGACAAAACTTCGAGGATTACAATTTTTTCCCCCGTGATTAAAAAAATTAGCCAGTCCAGGGCTTCTTGCTCTTTGGATTTCTCCATGTGTTTTAGACAACGGGCTTTGCGTTCTATTTCTTTTATAACTGGGCTGGGCTTTTCCAGTCTAGCCCACCTAATTAGAATTTTTACGCTGTTGCAAAAAATACAAAAAATATTTAGTAGTTTTTCTCACGTAAATAGTCATGCCAATTGCCTTTAAAATAGTGCATGAGAATGAATTGTCCTGTAAAATTGTAAAGGGGAAATATCACTGCAGCAAAAAATACTAAAATTATCTCGGGGTTAAAATGTTTTTTACTTGGAAATACATCAAAATAATATTATTTATTTTTTAAAAATTATTTTTGATATCATCACATCAAAATGATATGAAAACACCAAAAATATATTAATTTAAAATTAAAAAAATTAAATTTTTTTTTAAAATGTACTATATTTTTGAAAGATTCGCAGCCAGTTGTGTCTCAGAGTGGGCCATCAGTCACCACGTTGTTGTGCTGAAGCCTCTGCTCATGCTCCTGCAGCCTTTGATCTGAGTGCTATGACCCATGGCCTTTTATATTTTCGTTGCCATTATGATGGTACACAGCCATTTGGGCCCATTACCAATCATTGAATTCAAAGCCCACCTTTTCTTTAGCTCGCTCTTGGACGGGTGCTTTAAGACGTTGGATTCTCTTTCCCACCAACGTAAATAAATAAAGTGCGAATTTTGGATTTTATGCTCAGAATACCTGGACCCGTTAGCAACTAGATTTTCTTTATCCTACCACCTTTCTATCGTTTAATTTCCCTCCAAGTCCGTTTGACACTTGACAGGGATTGCGCTCCCAGGATCTAAATTTGTGCTTTAGGGACAAAATTTACCGATTACCATCATTTCTCTCCTTGAAGTTATCGTTGTAATCAAACAAAAAGATGTTATGCTAATCACATCTAATCTTTTAAGCTAATGATGCATTGTGGTGATACTCGTATCTTTTGATTTTTAAATTGATTTTTACTTATAAATATATTAAAATAATATATATTTTTTAAAAAATATATTTTTAATATTAACATATTAAAACGATTAGAAATGAGTTTTAGACAGCCCGTTCATATTTAAATTAATGTATTTATAATGTTTTAAAATCAATGCCATGCTTAGGAATGCAGTCATGTTTACTGTGCAACCCAAAATTTTCAAACGAATACTAAATCTAATAGATAATATATAGAATAAACTTACTTATCATATAAGCTAAATAATACCGCATAATGATGTTATAAATTTTAATCATATAAAATATATAGAAAAGACACATGTCGATAAATTTTATTGGATAAACAGAAATTAAATATATTTTGTTTTCAAGAAAATGGCGTGGACAGTATTGCGACAATTGGACTCAAAATATTTTAAATCCGTTAGGGTCAAATTTTCAATTCTAACAAGTCAAGGACCCACTTCCTAATAAATTGCAAATTCAAATTGAAAACGAGCGGGCCTGACTCCATCCACTGCTGCTGCTCTTTCATCACCACCAACTGCTCAACTTCATCTTTCAAACTCTATTCCCCTGACACCACCCTCTCATCCCCAAAAATCACAAAAAAGAAATTTTCAGAAACAAAATTACGAGCTCCATGTTACATTTTCAAGCTTAAAGGAAAAAAAAATGTCCAGCTCAAGACTTACCGTAGCTCGAAACCCACACTCTAGTAATCAACAAGAAGAACCTTCAACAAAAGAGAACGAATTCGAAACCTCTTTGAATTCTTCAGCTCACTTTCCGCCGCCGCGAACACCACTAAATTCGATTCCAGATCCAACTCAGTGTCACAAAGAAACACACGATTCCGGTTTTGACGGTAAACTCGAAACTACACGATCTGGCAGATTCTCAACTGGAACCCCTAGGGTTTTGATTCGCCATGGGAAAGCAGCACAATCAGAGCCTAACTCTGCGCATAACACGCCTGCTAGGAGTGCCTCAAGAGCCTCGCTCGGTGGTGCATTGGGAGGTTATGCGACCGGAACTAGGAGTTTGCAGTTTACTAAAGGGAAAGATGTGAGTTTTTCAAGCTCCAGGGTCTCCAGAGGGATTTCAGTGGCGAATTCGGATTTTTCTGTTGAAGTTCCACATTTCGAGCTCGATGAAGATCCTTCATTTTGGAAGGATCACAATGTGCAGGTTTTTTTTTTTTTTTTTAATTTTATGTTTAGTCGGATAAATTTGAAAGTTAGTGTTTTGTATAATTGGGAGATTTTTGTGGTTTAGGTTATGATAAGGATCAGGCCATTAAGTAATATCGAAAAGGTTTCGCAAGGGTATGGTCGGTGTTTGAAACAAGAGAGTGGACATACATTAGTGTGGCTTGGTCATCCTGAGACTAGATTCACATTTGATCATGTTTCTTGTGAGACAATTTCACAGGTGATGTTTCGATAGCTTGTAGTGATTCATGAAGAATTTTTGTGGTTCATTTTTTTCTCTCAAACAATGCATGGTACGCTGCGTGGATTTTTATTGGGCGAACTGTTTGATTTTGATATATAGGAAAAACTATTCAAGGTTGCTGGACTGCCTATGGTGGAGAATTGCATGTCTGGTTATAACAGCTGTATGTTTGCTTATGGTCAGGTAAGTGTGTCAATGCAGGCTTGCACAGTGAGAATGGTGCTGTTTGGGGGTTAGACTAATTCTGATGTTTAATATGATGCCTTGCAGACTGGGAGTGGCAAAACATATACCATGATGGGAGAGATAAATCAGGTGGAATGCAAGCTCAGTGCGGATTGCGGGATAACGCCTCGTGTATTTGAGCACTTGTTTTCAAGGATTAGAATGGTATGCTAATAATTATTCTGCAGTTTCTTGTCCATGGATTTTTGGGGGCAGGGGATAAGTGGATGGTTGTATCAATATAATATATTTTTGTAGGAAGAAGAGAGCAGAAGGGATGAGAAGCTGCGGTTCAGTTGCAAATGTTCTTTTCTGGAGATATACAATGAGCAAATAACAGATCTCTTGGAGCCATCATCAACTAATTTACAAGTAATTTCAAAATTTTAACTGATTCGCGGTGAGAATCCCATATACATCTGCATGTAATAAATCCTCAGCTATTTTTTTTTTTAGCTCAGAGAAGACTTGAATAAAGGTGTATATGTTGAAAACCTCACGGAATACAATGTGAGGACTGTTAATGATGTCATCAAGCTTTTGCAACAGGTGACTGAATTTTGTGCCTCCATCATCATTTACTGTGTATAAGTTTGCATGGAAAATTAATTTTATCTACATGCACACTATGCAGGGTGCTGCAAACAGGAAAATGGCAGCAACCTATATGAACAGTGAAAGCAGCCGCTCCCACAGTGTTTTCACTTGTGTCATTGAAAGCTGGTGGGAAAAAGATTCCATGAACCACTTCAGATTTGCGAGATTAAATTTAGTAGATTTAGCTGGTTCTGAAAGGTAAGTTGCTCTTTTTTACCCCCCTTTCCATTTCATGTTTCCATAATGCTGACTGAATTTCAAATTTATTAGGCAGAAGAGCTCTGGTGCTGAAGGAGATCGTCTGAAAGAAGCAGCAAATATAAACAAATCCTTGTCAACTTTGGGGTAATTTGATCACAGGCCTGTTTCCCAGTTTGTATGTGTCATTAATTTGCCTGCATTGATTGGTTATGGTTTGCTTTTAGCTTGGTGATAATGTCACTGGTTGATTTAGCGCATGGAAAACACAAGCATGTTCCCTACAGAGATTCTCGGTTAACATTTCTACTTCAGGTTGAAGAAATAAAACTCTAGAACTACGATTCTGCCTAGTTTAAAATGTTCTAATCTTCAACTTTGGTACGTAAATGTAAAGTGGTTATATCTACATCTTTGAATGCAGGATTCTTTGGGTGGGAACTCAAAAACAACAATTATTGCGAACGTCAGCCCATCAACATGGTCCGTCTTAAAATCAAATTGCCTTAGCTCGACATTCATAATTTTCTCTTATTTGGCTCGTGACACTTCTCTGTATAATTTAAAATCCTTCCTTGCAGCTCTGCACATGAAACGCTGAGCACCTTGAAGTTTGCCCAACGTGCCAAACTCATTCAGAACAATGTACTTACTTGGACCTAAGATACCACTGTTTTAATCAAAACTAGGGCACACTTAAATCTTCTTTATTCCCCTTTTAGGCTAAAGTGAACGAAGATGCTTCGGGTGATGTTGGTGCACTTCAGAAGCAGATTCAACAGCTAAAGGTATGGGTTAGCAGCATGTCTGCGGCTATGTGCTAATTTATCTTAGAAATGTTATGGCAATTAGAATTAAACCGTTTTTCTATATTCATGCAGGATCAACTGTCCTTTCTAATGAAGCATCATAACCTGTCAAGGCCTCTTTTGAGTTGTATGCCGAGTTCTGAAGGGCCCAAATTGGCTGACCATTCCTCAGAAGACAGAAGAATAATTGATAACCATAGTATGCTTAGTATAGAAAATAAGAAGGTAACTCCATCACTCCCACAATTAAACGCAAAAGCTTCTGTCCAAGGACTTGCATGATAATGATGTGGACCAGCAATGCTAATATATCTAAATGTCAGGTGAAATGCATGGAAGCTATTTTAGCTGGTGCTCTTAGGAGAGAAAAGTTGGCAGACACTGCATTTCAGAAGTTGGAGAATGAAATGGAGCGTGTGAACCAATTAGTATGTGATCTTACAAGAAAGAATTCTTTTCTTCACAGTTTCTTTCTTTTTTGTTTTTTTGCCAATTCTCTATAATTTCCGTTAGTACTAGGACTAGGTGTATTAGGTACCTATTCTGTAAAAACCTAAGCAAAAATAGTGATATGCAACGGGAGAATTTATGTTAGAAACTCTCTTGCAGACTTGCCAAAAGGAGGAGGAAGTGCAGCATACTAAATTGATACTAAGGTTTCGAGATGAGAAAATTAAACAACTTGAGTCGTTAATGGATGGTTCATTGCCTGCTGATCATTATCTCATGGAGGAAAATAAAGCTTTGAAGGAAGAGATTCAGCTACTTCAACCAAGGCTTGATAAAAGTCCAGAATTGACACGTTTTGCTTTGGAAAACATAAGACTTCTCGAGCAGCTTCAACTGTAACTCCATTAATCATGTGCTAATATTTGCTATGGATTTCTTCTTTCTCTTTCTGTTGACAAAGAACTCACCTTCACATACTTTTGATGCCAGGTTCCAAAAATTTTATGAGCAAGGGGAGCGAGAAATGTTGCTAGGTGAAATTTCAGAATTGCGTGATCAGGTTTCAGAATAACTCAAGCTTCTTCTTCTTCTATAAATACAATTCCGAAAGGTACATTACATTTTCTTTTTCTGGACACGCAGCTCCTGGTTGAACTTGAAAAAAATCTTAAGTTCTCCTCAAGACATGAGTGTCAGGTAGGAAAGCAATCCCCCCACCCCCCTCCCCCACAATTCTACCATTCTCTTGTCTGTAATATCTGCACACTCTGACCCTGCAGGATAATGACACTGTAAAAGAGTTGGAGGATTGCAGGAACATGAATTCCAAATTGATGAGGTATCATTGTAAATCCGTTTATTTTCTTGGTAATTTTAAGGTTCAATCGACACACTTGATTAGAAAAGAAAATTCTTATCCTTGACTTTTCTTGCCTTCTCATTCTTTTTCTTTGATTAATTTAATTGAATTTTAGCTCTCCTAGTCCATCTCCTGAAAAAATCTGCACATGTCACTGCATGGAAGAATACTTGTGGCTTTAGGTGCTGTGCATGAGGTCTTAATGATTGCCAAGCATGTCATTTTTCAGGCATTTTTATGGGCTATTCAACATAGCTTGATGTCGATGTGCGAACCCTTTATTCTGGTATTTATATAGTTCTGTCATCAATGTGACTGCGTTTGTCCTAAACTCTCATTTCCCCTTGTTTTACAAATGTATGTTGGTGCTAAGAAGATCTGAAACACACATTAATGATCAAATTGTTCACATACTATTTTCCTTCATCCTTTTCTTTGCATATTATTACATTATTAATGGATTTGCCTGCAGAGAGGTTGATGAATTACAAGAACTCAAGACACACCTGAACGACAGTCAAGCTGCATATGATAAAGTAAGGGTAGATAGCAAACTTTTGTAAGGAGTGGTTAGTGAGATAGCTTGGTCTTGGCAGAGGGTAATTTATGTTTTTGTATCCCTTTCAGGGAACAGATTCATTTTCTAAGGATCCTGAGGAGATAAGGCAAATTGATAAATGTTCTTTGGTGAGTAATATGCAGATTGCTTTCTGCTTACATTTCAAATAATTTTCAAAGCTAATGCGCTTTAATTTACCATTGCACATGATTTTATAATTTGATTTAAAAGGGAAAAGGGGTTCAATAATATGAGTGTGCTACATGAATTCTAACATTTGCACGATTCAGTTTTCGTTAAACTAACCGGCACCTTTTTTTACCACCATTACAGGTTGAAATGATATCTGACGGCAGTGAATGGGGAGATGAAATGACATTTTTTACCCCAACAGATTATATTTCTCTTCAAAACAAAAACAATCTACGCACAAGCGCTGCCTCTATTCATTCTGGCAATACTCAAGCCGAGTTGATGGAAGCTAGACTGTTAATTCAGGCAATGGAATCTGAGCAGGTTCGTCTAATTGAAGAGCTGCAGCTCATGCAGGAGCATAACAACATGTACATTGAAATCTTAAAGAAGAAGGACAACAAAGTAAGAGAACCTGTGCTTGAATCTGGAAGTAACTGTCTAGAGTTGCACAATCTAAAAGAGCAGAATGAAGTTCTGGTAATGGAGGGGAGCAGAGAGATCAAGAGCAATCCTTTGCAAGCCAAGCTGGACAAACTGAATAAGGACCTCGAGGAGGCCAGATCACTCAATTACCATTATCAAGAAGATCAGGCATCAAAATTATATCAACAGCATCAAGCTGAATTAGTTTGTGAAGAAGTTGAGACAGAGACCACCAGAACAATTCTTCATTTACAGGAGGAGATTACTGCTCTTCAATTGGAGCTTGATGAGAGATTATACTGCATGACTCAAGAAAACACGGGACTAAGAAACACGGTTGCTGCTAAAGAGGCGGAGATAAGGGCACTTTGTGGGGAGTGGGAAAGGGCAACCTTAGAACTAACAAGCTTTCTTACAGAAGGTTCTAAATCTCTCAAAGACGCTTCTGGTCAGATTGAAAGTATTGCCAATGCATTTCCTAAATTAAATGTTTGGATCGGTGAACATGCTGAGAGGGCTGCCAGAGCTTGCGTTGACAAGGAGGAAACAATCTTACAGCTAGAGAAAAGCCTGGAAGACGCGCGCAAGATGGTAATGGATATGGAGATGAAGTTAAATTCCCTGAGAGAGGCAACAATGGCTTTGAATGATTTTCCACAATCAGATAATAATGAAAGCTCAGAAGAGACAATCCACTCAACCATGCAATTGAATGAGAAGATCAATATGGTAAAGATGTTAGAGAGTGAAATCAAGTTGAAGGAGATTCACATTAATGAAGCAGAAAAACGTGCCGATGCTGCTTTCTTGGTTGTAAAATGGCTATCTGAGTGCCACAAGGTTGCTCACAGTGATGATGTCAGGAGGCGCATTCCCATCTCAAAGCTTCTTTCTTCCACTAATATGGGCTATCATAATACTTTTGATGAGAAGGTTGATGCATGGTCAGATAACGATGCACCAACTGGGTGGGAAAATTTAATTTTGGAGTCTGAAAATGCTATTACTGCTTCCTACAAGGATGTAGAAGTGCATATAGCTGCGCTTCAAGCAGAGGTTCTTGCAGCTTTCGCTTCATACAGGGACTTGGTTCAGGATCTGGTGAAAGAAATTCATGAGATGAAGGGTAAAATTATGGAATTAAAAGAAAGGCAGATGGACTTTCAGTCTTCTACCATGAATTGGAAAGCACGGGAACCGCTTGAATTTTTGAAGTTTGATAACCAGTTGCACATTTTGCAACTAATAAGAGTTGAACTAGCTAAGATCAATGATAGAATGGAAATTGTTTCTGATTTTGTTGACAAAAAAATAAGCTCACACAACTGCCTGTTAAACAAAGAAGATTTTGTGGAAGCAGATGGCTGGAGCACTGATAGTTCTGCATCGTGTTATTCCATGATAGGCTCTGATCTTTTCCCTGAAAGTGTTTCTCTAGGAAACAAATTGGATGGAAAATCACATGGTTGCTGCTCTAAACTTTCTAGGAAGATAACTGAACAAATGGACCTGGAGTCTCGAAAAGGATCGGATGTCCAATCTGAATCAGAAGATTTTCAGTCTGGATCAGAAAACTCAGAGAAGCTTTTGAAAATTCCACATTCCAATCGAACAATGACATTAGAGATGAAAAGGGAGCTGGATTTGACATTTGATGCATTCAGCAAAATCTATGTTCATTTAAGCACAATTTTCAATGAGGATGATTTGATGCATTGCACTTGCCCAGAAGGTACATATTTTTTCTGAGCAATTGCATCTGTATATAATAAGAAAATTAAAAATACTAAGAAAATTAGTAAAGAACTTGACTGGTTTAATAAATGGCAGATATCAAGGAATCATTTCCATCTCTTGGTTCAAGGATGAAGATCGCTGAAGCATTCTGCCATAGTACTGGAAAGGTACAGTTTGATTTTGAATAACTAATTCATGTGACCTTTTGCATGTTTTCGCAAACTAAATATGAAAATTTGGTACATAATAGCATTGCTGTTACTTTTGTGGTTTGATTAATACCAAGTTACCCAAATTGTTCAAAAATCACAAACTTTTATTGTGAGCAATATTTCGAACATGCAGGTATTTGCAGATGATAAAGTCAGTCATGCTAGTATCTTCTTAAGAAAATGCGAGGAAGCCAATGCAACCATGAAAGAAGCTGATTATATGTTGAATGCATTGATGGGAGCAAATGAAAATGCAAAACAATTGAGTGATATGTGGAAGCAAGCCAATGAAGAACTGATGGTAGACAGGTCACGCTTGGTTGAAGAAAACGGACAGCTCAAGTCTTCATTATGTTTGAAAGAAGAAGAAAACAAATTACTGCTGGATGAAAACAGTCATGGTTTGGCAGAAGTAGCAAATTCTGTGTCTTTGCTTGAAGCATGTTTTCAGCAAATGCAAAGGGAAGAAGAGGAAAGGTACAAGGTCATTTATTCAGATGTCTTATCTATGGTAAGAGAGATGCTTTCCTTCATTTGCAATTCAAGATCATCGGTGGAAGATATTTTCTCTGAGATAATGGAGAAGGGATTTGCTCGCAGCATCATGTACCATTGCCTTGTAGGAGAGCTTGTCCACAAAATTCCAAGCTTCATCGCACAACCAGGTTTCAGTTCATTCAACCAACAAGAACGCCACATGGTAATGGATACTTCACAAAGAGTTTGCTCGACTGGTCACACTGAAAGCATTGTCACTAATGAGCAGGGAAATGAGGAACAGCGTCTAAGAGACTCTTTCACAACTTTGGAGGAAGGGGAGGGGCCATCACATGATAAACTGACGTACGAGAATTTGTCTCTTAAGAAAGAATTGGAAAGGAAAGAAAGTCTACTGAAGGGCTTGCTTTTTGATTTTAGTTTGCTGCAAGAGACATCCTCCAATCGAACAGACTTCAAAGATGAAACGGAAAAGTTAATTTTTGCTTTGAGTGAAGTTCAACATGAGCTAGAGAAGAAAACAAGTCAGATTGATGACCTGTTGGTTCAGCATAGAAAAGTTGAAGGCCATCTTACGGATACCGAAAATGCTTTATTGGTATCGATATCTGATCTTGCACAAGCCAAGGAAACAATAGATGCCTTGTCAGACGAAAATGCTGAGTTGAGAATGCTTCTTAAAGATATATATCTTAAAAAATCTGAAGCCGAAGAACAATTGGAAGAACAGAAAGAGGTGACTAAAAGCTTGGAAGACGAAATTATTCACTTGAGTTCTTCTACCGAAAGTAAATTGCGCTCTGCAGTTGAAAGCCTCGAGGAGGAGTTAGAAAAGATCAGAAATGAGAGAGACCAACTCCGCGAAGAAATCCGCTCCTTCAATGATAAGCTTGAGATGGCATATGGATTAGCTGATGAAAATGAAGCTATTGCTGTTGAAGCTCGCCAGGCATGTATTATTGCTGTTGAGCTTGTTCTTTTGTGTCCGTAAGATAATTGCAGCTTGATACAAATACGCATTAATTTTTTTTTAAAATATTTCAGGAGTCAGAGGCAAGTAAAATATATGCTGAACAGAAGGAAGAGGAGGTCAAAATTTTAGAACATTCTGTCGAGGAGCTTGAGAATACAATAAATGTATTGGAGAAGAAGGTTAGTTTCCTGGCCATCAAAAGTTCACGGGGTACCCACTACAACGTGTCTGGAATCAAGCTGCATTTGATTTTAACAAGTTACATCCAAAAGGAGTGAATTTTGTGCCTATTGGAAAACTATTGTTTTTTGTTTGTGCTTGCCGCTGATTTTTAGTTATTTCTTTAAAGCAACTGAAATGCTATTGAAAAACTAGTATATTTTATTAATCGTTTCCCTCTCTCAGGTGTACGAAATGAATGATGAGGTAGAAAGACATCGATTGATCAGAGACTCATTAGAATTGGAACTCCGAACTTTGAGGCAGAGATTGTCAACAGTTGAAAACATCACCGACATTGCAGATTCTGAAAATGCAAATTCTGTACAAAAAGAAGATTCTATAACTAGGTGAGTAGTGCTTTTTTTCATTGGCATGAAGTGCTGATTTCTGCCTTATTTTGTTCTTGGATTTAAAAATTATCTGATGCAGGCAACTGCACAATAGATTACTGGAGCTTCATGGGGCTTATAATCGGATAAGACTTCTAGAGAGGGACATTACAGAAAAAGATAAAGAGGTGCCGCCTTAACATATTGCTGGTTTTATTAACTAGAAAATTTTAATACAATATACTCCATCTGCATTTTCTTTTTCAATAACAACGTTGTGTCCATATGTAAGATCAAACAATGCAAAGAGTACATCTCCGAACTTGTACTACATTCTGAAGCTCAGGCATCACAGTTTCAAGAGAAGGTAACTTTCTCATATTTAGACCGTTCATTGTGCTATCAAATTTTGTAATATGCAAATTCTGAAATCCAAAGTAATACTAGACAGACTGGTCTATATCTTCCAGAACTGTCTCGGTCTTTCAGGATGCACCATTTAATAGCCAGTGGACAATTCTGAAACAGGAAGCTATATAAATAGGAGTCCGCGTATAGTGCAGATCTTCTTGCGCATAGTTTGGTGATCCAACATTCAGTGCATATTGTCTTATAATATATTATGCCAAAATTGAAACAAATTCTATGAAGCATTCATACCAGAATAAAATGGAAAGATAGTTAGATTGTTGGGAGATTCGTTTGTAAGGTCTGAATATTCGATGTTGACTTTCAACACATGTTTATCGTGCCAAATTGTTCTTTAATGTCAGTTTGACACATGGATCCCCAGTAACCTTTCTGTCTATACAATTTGACAGTATAAGACTTTGGAAACCATGGTTCGTGAAGTAAAAACATATTCGTTGGACTCAGCATCAGCTCTACAAGTGGTAGAAAAAAGTGAAAAAAGCTCAATCAGAACTAGGGGTTCTAGTTCACCGTTCAGATGCATTGCGGGTTTGGTTCAGCAGATGAATTTGGAGAAGGATCAAGAACTGTCGGTGGCAAGGCTTCGTATAGAAGAGCTAGAAGCAGTGCTTTCTAGTCGGAAAAAGGAGGTTAAGTAGTTTTTTCTCCCAGTTGCATTTATTGTTTCAGTCGTTATGATTATATCAAGTTCTATTGGTTGCAGAAGTAAGAATTTGGTTGATCCACAAATTGAGATACCTTTACCTGACTAATAATGTCGAGGTTTTAATATCTCATAAATAATGCCACTTTAGAATTTCGTAGCAGCATGGATATGAGTAAAGTTTGACTCTCTCACTTTATATATATTATTTTTTAGATTGAATTTTGAGTTATATTCGTTTTTCAAGAATATAATTCCTTTTGTGGATGGCTAAGCCACGTTGCTCATGCTCTCTCTCTATCTCTTTCTCTCTCACTCACACACACACACACTCACACGTGCATGTGCAATCATGCAAATCATACTTGGCCAGGGCTAGATGCATTTGCGTGTATCTGATTCTTCATGAAGTAATGTTCATGTACTTATTTAACAATGAGAATTAACTGCTGACTCAAATTATACTGGATCAGGTATGCGCACTAAATGCTAGACTGGCTGCAGCAGAAAGCATGACACATGATGTCATTCGAGATTTACTAGGTGTTAAGTTGGATATGACCAACTACGCAGTAAGCTTCAAAATTTCCATTTCAAACATGTTAATTTTTTATTATAACTGCATTGCTTATCTGTGTGCATCTTTCTTGTTGGCATATTGTAGAACCTGATTGATCAGCACCAGGTTCAAAAATTAGTAGAGGATGCTCATCAGCAGACAGAAGAATTCCTTGCAAGGGTATACCGAGTCTCTTCGTTTGATTATGTATTGGGTTGAGATGAGATTCTGATTACTATTCTTTTCGCAATTATAGGAGCAAGAAATCCTGAACTTAAGAAAACAGATAAATGATCTCGCTGAAGAAAGAGAGAGGTAAAGACTTTATCCACAGTATAGAATCAAGTTTGGACTTTTGTTTCCCTGTAAAATACACTTCAAAATGAGAATTGCAATCCACAAGTTGTGTCCCTAAGTTAAAAAAAACAACGTCAAGAAGAGGAAGTTATTTGGCAGACCGGGCCAATAAACACAACACACATAGACAAAATATAACAGTCCCCACATGATGATTTATGGATTCTACGTAATTTTGTCTATGCGGCTTTATTTATTGACCTAGATTATGAATGAGATAGTAGTCTGGTACAACAAGTCTACCTAATATTTTCGTATAGAGAAGGGAAAAATCTAACAGCAAGAGGGGTGTGCCATGAAAAGTGAGGCGCCTACATAACTTTCCTATTTGTCACTGATATACTCTTTATTTGTCTGAGTGTCCTGCAGTTGTATAGCTGAAATAAATGTTAAAGTAGCAGATATGCTTGCCGCCCAGATGGCTGTAGAGCAACTTAAAGAGCGAGATCAGTTGCTTTCAGCGCAGAATGAAATGTTGAAGGTGTCCATAATTAACCGTTTTAATTTGCAACCATGTAGCTGTTACTGGATTGCATGCTGCCTTCAACAGAGTTCTGTTCACATTTGTTGTCGCATTTGTTTCTGCAGGTGGACAAAAGTAATCTACTTAGAAGAGTTGCAGATCTGGATGAAATGGTGAAAACTCTTCTTGGAACTCAAATTACCCAACAGCGAGTTCCACCGACATCCAGTGCCAAGGCAAGTGTCTAAAATTTCAAAAATTTTCAATATCTCGATTGCTTGCATTTTTGAGTAAAAATTAGTTTTCACGATCGAACAGGAGAAACGTGTATTGAAATTGGGTGGTGCTGATTTAACCAAGAGGCTTGCGCATTCTGAAAAGCTTTTGTCTCGTGTGAACAATGAACTTGCTCAGTATCGCAGCAGACCTGATGCTAGTCATCCATATGTCAGGACTAATGGGCAGGGCTTGGAACTAAACAACAGGTAAGTTTATCAAGAATGGTCCATTGACATTATCGTGTTGCAAAACCAGGGCTGTAACCTCTGCTCATTTACAGGAAGGACAAGGCTTAACACAATTTTGCAGAGACCTTTTCTTCTTCTCCATGCCTTTCCATTTTTTCTTCTGGAGGATCGCCTGTGCCATTTTGTCAGCTGAAAAGTTACGCCCAGTGAATTTGTGAGATCATGTGTTGAAATGATTTATAGTGGCTCATCACCATAAACTTATTTTTTAATTTCAACAGTTTCGTCAATGTTTTGGCTTTTACCCTGTTAGAAATTAATAGGTGTAAATGTAATTATTTGTAAATTGATATAGCATGCATTTCCTCCTCCTCTGTGGAGCCTTTTATATTCCTACACACCATCATTTTTTTTTTTTTTTTACCGTGAGCACGCTGTAAAGAAAATCATTTCAGAAAGAGACATTCGAGTTGAAAAAACACTCCCATATGCAAAAAGCATATGAACATTCCCATAGCAATAACGGGTAGATTAGTGGAGTGATATAACGATAGAAAGAAAGTGAAGAGTGATCAAGAAATTTGAAAACTGCAGATGCATTTGGTACAAGTTTTAGTTGGTAAACAAGAAGTAAATTTCAGGCTTGCAACTCCTGAAAGCCATTTCGTTCTTTCAGTGACGAATGTATCGTTCTGTTCTCCACTATATTCCAGGTTTGAATTGACTAGTGCTCATAAGGACAAATACATGTACAATCTCCCCCCTATCTTCACCTTTTCTCCTTTTGCTTCCTTACCTAAATTTTAGTCACAGAGAATCTGTTAAAAGTTAAAACATGCTTCACGACAATTGCAGGTAGAACAGCTACTACTAGCAAGCACATAATTAATGTCAATTAGTTGGATCATTGATCAGCTGTAAATACATGAAAATCTTGTATTCTGAGCTATCTGGAACTTTCATCCTGCTGGGATACACTACACCCTTCGTCACCCATCTGTTGAGTCCAAAAAATGCATTATAAGACAATCCATAGCATTTTAAAAAAAAAAATGCTCAATCAGACCAAGTAGGAAGGGTCAAATAAGAGATAAAGCAGATTAAATAAAAAAAAAAGATTTCTCTGGGATTCTTTGAATATATGTCATGCCATGTATCAATTTAAAGAAAAATATGCAGCAAAATCCAGGAGGTGGCAGGTATGCTTTGTGCCTTTCTTTTGCAATAAACAGGAGAACAATGCAGCAAACAAGAACCTTTTTACCACATGCAAGATAGATGGTGACAGGCAATTCAACATGCTTTGGCAGCTTGGAGATCTCAAGGCTCTGAAGAATAGAGCATTACCTTGATATTCTCAAATTTTGTAACCATCCTCATGTACTGCTCCCGTGCTTCTGGATGGCGAACCATTGACGTTACTCTTGCCAGAGCCTTTTCAACTCCAGCAAATTTCTGTTTGCGGCTTATTCGCAGAAAATCATATTCGTCTGCATTCTCAGATTCTGGTTTCACATCTCCAATTTTCTTTTCCAACCGAAATCCCCGCAAACCGGTACGTTTCCGCCTCCATCGCAATATGGCCTTTTCAACAATGCCAACTGACCAAACTACCTTTTTGTACTGCTTTCGAACTTGATGTCCTCTCACATGAGCCTGAAAGCAATCAGCATTTGCTTTTCTCAGTTATTGAAACTAAACTTAAGTTGATAGTTCAATACGCTTACAAGGGGGGACAAGGAAAAAGGAAAAAGGAAAAAGGAAAATAGCCTCATTTGGTAAGAAAAAGTAACCACCAGAAACATCAAAAGATAAAAGAGAACTACAATTCATGTGGAAAAAATACATTTGGTTCTAACAACTCAGACAAGCACACAGGTCAACTAATCACAATACATCTAAATTCATATCCTCTCTCTAAAAAGTGATACTCACATTGCAAGCAATTACTCGGTGTAAAGAACAAGTAATTTATGGTGAAAAATGGAACACACATGGCATGGGAAAGCACAGTATTGAAGTACCTGAATTTTTACAATTCGATTGCGTATTTTCAAAAAATCTTTCCTTCCCTTCCAGCCACGATACTTTTGCTGGATCTTTACAGCTGCAGAATGTAAATAATCTTCAAAGTGACCCCTCCTTTGAACCATGTTTAAAGAACCAAGGGCAGCTAGGTCAAGTGAAATTTCAGAAATATCATCACTGCTCTTTGCTAATTGTCTTTGACGGAAAGAACTTGTTCGATAGGCAGCATGAATGAGAGCCACTGCACGAGCAGATTTTCTGACAGCAGCCAGAGACCCTTTCAAGGAAAGCAGTTCGTATTCTCCCTTACTTGACAAAGAGGCAACTTGGGCTGCAATATCAGTTTCCTTTTCAGCTGCCATAGCTGCAGTATCATGATCCATCTCATTTTGGTTAATTTTCAATGATGAAAGATGCCTACTTAAAAAAGCTTCAGCCAAGTATCCAGAGATTCCTTTGTGGCCACGACATGAAGCTAAATCAGCTGCACTTTGTCCTCCAGGAAATGCTGGATTTGGATCATCAACAGCAGTTGGATCCGCATCCAATCTAATGAGTGCAATCACTGTTTCTTCTCTGGACGAGGGGAACAGCCCAGCAACTTTCAGTAAACAGTCATTAAAAAATAGAAGCAACAATTTGGACATCAAGGCATTGATGATTCTTCTAGCATATAATTCACACCAAAATGTCAGGATTGGGGCAGCAGAAGTGGATAATTATCCCTTTTAAGCAATTGAATTGTAACACTTGCACTCTATAAAGATATAGCACAATAGGAAATTCTCCAAAATAGGACTGCAGTCCTGAAAAGACAAATCAATGTGCGCGCGTGCGCACACACACACACACACACTTGTAAATAAATGCATCCATGCATCATGCACGTATGAAGTTAAGAAATATAGTTTTCCAACAGAATAAAAAGCCATTGCTAGCAACAGCAAATAATATGAGAAATCAAAAGAATGATTAAAAAATTATATAAAACCACAACAATAATGTTGCTATAGATAAAGTTTTAAACTGCAAGACAGTAGAACTCAGATAGCAGTCTGACCTCCCAAAATATGATGCCCAATGAAGCGCAGTTCTACCTCGTGCATCTCTAAAATTGGGATTGCCACCGGCAGCAACTATGAGGTCCATGGCCCATTCATAACCAAGACTGGCAGCCAAGTGGATGACTCCTTGACCTTCTCCATCCAAAACATCCGATCCTTTACCTCCTTCATGAACTTTACAGGCCAGCCACTCACAAAGTCTGTCCATCAGTAAACTTTGGATCAACTTATCTCTAAAACCAATGCCATCACCTACAGCGACCATACAATTATCTTGGACTTTTCCCAAATCCCTTTTACTATCATTTCTCAAGGAAAATAAAGTACTTATTTTGCATCTTTCACAATCCTCGATGGAGCAATTCGACGACTTCATCCCAGGGCCTAAATATAATAACTTTGATAAACGCATTTGAAAGAGAATTTCCTCCTGTTGAGCACTTTCGGCAGGCAAAGAAGCAGTTCCAAAAGGATTTTCACGATATTCAAATTCCCTCACCTCACTGCATGATAGTCTGTTACGACAGGTGATATAAAATGGAACACGCCCAGGAGCATGTTGAGGAACTTGACATCGGATGACACAATCATTCAAAACCTCGGCAGAAACTTCAATCTCACCAAACATACAACCCCATTTAGTTTCACTGGAAAACTTCTTGCTTCCCAAGAACGTACCAATGATCAGAACCTGATTAAAATCAGCACAAAGCATATTTCAGATTCTTGGTAACAAATATTTTAAAGCAATAAGAAGCTTGTAAGTGGTTTTAACTCATCAGCAACCAAAACCCCCCACAAACCACAGGGGAAAGAAGGGATCAAGATCAAGTATACAAACCTTCGTGTCAACACCAGAATAAGCCCAATCCGGTGAGAAATCACGGATGCTAAATAGCTGGTCCTGGGAAAGAGAAGGGCCCAGTGAATCAGTGTCCAACTGCATATGGTGCGACAAACTGGAAACTTCCTTGTCTTCATTCTCAGCACTCAGTGTACTCCAATAATTGCCAGAATCCGAAGCCATCAAAGAATCATCACAATCTCCACCAATTTCTTTATCCATCCATCTCCCGAAACTGTCAAGTTTCTTTAGCTCTCCTGATTCAATATTATTTGCACCTCCATCATTGGCTTTGTTCTCAACTTGGGCAGTAGAAGCAGCTACTGTTTGAGTCCCAGAGAGATTATGAAGTTGGGGAGAAATCAAATTGAAATCAAGCTCCTGTTACACCAACAAAAGCGTAAAGTGTCACTTTGCGAATTTCATCACAGGAACCATTAATCAGTCTAGCATATTGCATAACGCAAACAGCAAACCTGGATTACATTTTGAGGAGTTGCTGTTCTATCAGTGATCAATCCAGTTGCACTAACCACAGTATCCGGAACTGCAATACCCTCTAATGTAGCATCTGTTAGCTTATTAGTAATGAACTCAGCTCCACCAGGTTGGTCAACAAAAAATTTCTGGCCAGGCAATCTAGATACACTTCGTTCAGAGCTGCTAATTTCAGGCAACAGAGATGATTGTGTGCCAAGATCAAATTTTGCTCCTGCAAGCCATGATCCAGGAGGATTCTTTGGTAACACATGGAATCCTAAAAAGTAGCACAAACAAAGTCATGTGATTAAGGTCTAAAAACATATGTGAAAAAAGAATCAAATAATATGCAATGACATAGAAACATCTTGTATGCATGTAGAAACTCATAAAACTTGTAAGTTACAAAATGCAATCAAGCAAATGGGGAAAAAACATCGAAAAGGGATGAAATTTTGAGTAACAAGAGTTATTCAGGTGGCAGATTAGCAGTGATAACTGTGACAGTGAAGCAAACAGCAGTTCTGCCAGCTCAAACACCTGTAAAGACCACTTCAATCTTGCTAATAGCAGCACCAAAGAAAAAGTGAACACACATACAGAGACTTTAAATTCTTTTATTGATTATTTTGAGGGTCTTAGTGAAAAGCGACATTAAGAAACACATTTGACACGCTATCAAATGTATTCAGCTACACCAAATATACATAAAATGTATTATTCATGCAATGTACCTTACCTTCAACTCTGGGGGAAAGTAAAGATGAATTGTGTGACATAGAGCCATGAATTGATTGAGCGAGAGAAGAGGTTCCTGGACCATTCCTAGAATCCACATCCTCAAATTCTGAAGATAATGCTTTTCCATTCCAGTCAATTCTGTTTGGACTTGATGCATAAGATGTCTGAACTGTAGATGCAGGTGAGGCTGCTTGTGCAAAGGAAGTCACCGGACTGGGTTGAAGGTTTTCAACCTGTGTACCTGAATCTTCTAGTAAACGTGATACACCAGACTTGTATCCCTTCATCACAGAAAGAATAAAGGAACAAGTATGAAAATTCTAATAGCACATGAAAGTATACATTTCAAGTTTTGGTCATTATAACAAGTATTTATAATAGAATACTGAGAGACAGAGAGATAGGCACATAAATTAGCACAATGAATGCCTCTATCACTAGAGCAAAAGGATATGATTCAAGTAGATTCTTAGTTTCTAATGATTATTATTAAACTTTAACACTGATTTAAAATTTTAAAGCACATTACCATAGAATCCTGAGATAGATAGAGAGAGTGTAGATCAACAAAGTATACCTCTTTCACTTCTCTGTAGTGTACAAAAACAATATGCTCTAACTGCCTGAAAACCACGATAAAAAAAAAGAAAGTAAATGGTGTAAGCATGCAAAGGAGTGCTATAAAAGAGTCCCAAGTCCTTGTCAACCATATGCAGAAAAATCATGTTTTTTCCACATTTATAGGGGTTGGGAGAACATATGAAAATTAAATGCACTTTAGACAAAAAGGCTGAGAAAGGGATATGACTGTCTTAACTATAGAAGAGTTAAAAACTGTGAAATTCATTTAAAACATCTCTTTGTACCCTGGTGCATGTTTCCTCCAAAATGTCCATAGGAGAACAGTGTCCCACATACTAGGCTGTCAAATACTTTCCACATTGACTATTAGAAGTGGTGTGACATTGTGAAGAGTTCCAAAAGCCACAACAACAAAACTAACAGAGACACTCACCCATCAAGCATCCAATAGCACCGCCGCTGAAAGTTCTCATTATCCTCCCCATGGGCATAGTAACAATGGAGAACATCCACACTTCCAGCCTGCAGAAACCAATTGAGAACTGAATGGCTAAATAGCCAAAGAGATTTACTAATTCCAACCATCCACAATGAAGAGATTTAGCGGAGCATCAAATTTGAACAATAAAAAATATAACACTGTTACAGCTAAACATTTGAAAAGTCGCTATATAACCCTATAGAGAACGATTCCTACTGCTCGACCTTGCATGCAGCAACTCACAATGACAAGGACATCTCAAAATAATGTTCCTCTGCTCATGTTTTTCATGCCAATATACAATCGGCACTTTATATGAAATAACTAATGCAAAACTATAACCAACATTTGAGGCTTAGGTAAGCTAAAGTGACTCAATAAGTTAGAAGTTTCTGTAACACATGGAATTGCGTTACCACAAATTTACAACTAACAAAAAAAAGGCGAACTTACAACTAACAAATTGAAGAGCACACCTTCAACTTTTCGTGAGCTTCTCGGACAGTTTTCCCATCTTTTTTCTTCCTCCAACGATGACCATCTTTACGAAAATATCTAAGTGCTTTTCGATCAAACAAGAACATAGACCCAGCTGAAAACAACAAGCATAAAGAACACAAAATGAAACCCAATGCCCCAATTTCAGTAGCAAGAAAAATGATCACTTGAATCAAATAAAACAGCATGAAATAAAAAGAGAACCTGCAGGCCTAGCTGGTGGCTCTGCAGTCAACTTAAACTTCTGGTAATTGCGAAGAATTTCCAATATTTCAGTAGGTCGAAGCCAACGGTGCTTTGCTTCTTCCAATATCTGCTCTATATCTGCCAATTTTGTTTTTTTCAACACGGATAATTAAACACACACACACACACACACACAAAACCCATTTCACAATTGAAACTCTTAAAACAACAATATTTAAATAAATATGAAATCACATTCAATGTATTGAACATACAAACAGGAAAAAAGAAAAAGAAACTCACTTATTGTATGATCAGGGATGTATCTTCTAGTCTCAGCCATCAACATAAACCCTAAATTTCATCACCTAGTAATAATAATAACAGCAACCTATCTCTAATTGATTACAATAATTCGAGAATTAATAACAAAAGATTCTCGGAAAAAAAAGAGAGGAAGAATTTGAGAAGAGAGAGTGAAACTAGAGGAGATAATTAATTTTGACTATCGAATCAAATATAAAATAAATAAAAAACCCTAAAAGGAAGCAAAGATTCTAATTTTACAAGCTGGCCTGAGACGAGGGAGGGGGCGAGGGAGGTTGAGACGAGGAAGGAGAGAAAGGAACGTGTGAAATCCACTGCATTAACAGGAGAGAAAGGGACAAAAAGTCAAATGTCTAAAGGGTTTGTGTCCACATTGGCATGTGGAGTGAGGGAGATCAGAGGATTTATTTGTTGGATTGTGGGTCATATCTGACGTGGCATGGCTAGAACATAGGCAGGATTTCTGGTACGGTAACCTACGTATCTGGTCCACTTCGGTCTAGTTACTTGCGTCGCCTGGTTTGGTTTGTGTCGTTGATTGACTGCTTCTTCTCTTTGTGATTTAACGTATAATAATTTTTTCTCTTCTGAAACTTATTGATAAATTATTTTTTTTAATTTATCTTAAATACAATGCCAGAAATTGTAATTCCGTCATTTTCCTTTCACAAAAAACATAATATTCACTATAAAAATAATTTATGCATCCTGTGTTTTTATGGGAAGAAAGAGTATAGTTTTTTATATAGTGAATAATTCCTCTCGTATTGTTGATAATTTTTTATCCATGGCTAAATCAACTTTTAACTGATTCTTTAGTGATTTGTCTCTTTTATTGATTAGATTTGAATCTGGGATCATCCATAATTATACATAAAAACACAAATTTTATATCAGGATATTTTATTTGATAAAAATGCGTTAAATTGTTAAATTAGATCTTGATTTTTTTCTATTTACATGTACTAGATCCATTCTTGTTGTTTTGCGTAAACTTTTTTATCCTCTGGGACAGAAGATTCATGAAGTTTTTGTTAACAAAATAATTCATAAAATTTATGTTCAAGCCTGTGTTTTCAATTTCCATGTACTTATAAATATAATTAAAATCCAAACATAACAAATTACATTAAAACTCAATAAATTATTAAATTTGTCATCTTTAC
>Ga0307517_10003147_pt1 | contig 25966 bp, 28 predicted proteins | sample 23_EM_MG_FD_194515 | JGI IMG/M metagenome (GOLD analysis project Ga0307517, IMG submission 194515) | Populus trichocarpa ectomycorrhiza microbial communities from riparian zone in the Pacific Northwest, United States - 23_EM | ecosystem: Host-associated > Plants > Roots > Unclassified | place... | reverse complement strand
CATAAACTGCAATTTTCGTTTCAAGGATCGGTTCTAATTTCCGTAGGTGGATGTGTGCTTGCGACCAAGGTTTGTTTTCTTGATAAGTTTCGGTTTTAATTGATTTTGTTTGCTAGTTTAATTGCTGTCATAGTTTAGATAATCACAAATCAAATCCCCCCAATTACATAACGTACAACATAAAAATCTGATTTGAAACTTCCTCGTGGGATCGACCCCTTGCTTGCTCTATACTATCTTGTGTGTTGTGTTTTAAGCTAGGGTAATTAATTTGTGCGACCGCGACATCGCGACATCGCAACATCTCTCTTTCTTTAATGAAATTTTCTATTATGTTTGGAATTGTGTATGGAATTCATAAATAGAATATTATTATGCAAGTTAGGGTACATTCTTATATAATTTACCATGGCATGCATTAATAATATAATCACATTTTGTACATTCTTATATAATCCCTAAATAGAATATTATAGGGATTTTGGCTAAAGTTCAATTTGGTCATTCGGCTTTTGATTTAGTTTAATTACACCCCTAATTGACTCTAAACTTTTGATTTAATGCAATTTTATCCCGGTCGAATTTCAAAATCAGCTTCTAATTTCAGTGGCTTTTTCAATTTGATCCTTGGTCTTAGATTTATATAATTTGACCTTTAATTGACCATTAAACTTTCAATTTCACCCCAAATTTCAATCAATTGGGTCCCTATAATTCAGCACCTTTTGCAAAATAGTCCTTGGCTACAAATTTTTTCAATTTGAGCCCAAAACTTTAATTTTCTTGTGATTTTACCCTTGATTTCAATCAATTGACTTGGTAAAAATTAAATTTAGTCTCTTAAAATTTCAATCTTCTCAATTAAGCTCAAATTGGGCTCTTAGACTTATTTTTTCATCAATTAAGCTCCTAATAAAATTAATTTAACCCTTTTTAAAGTATAATTAAGTCCTTTTACCTAATTAAATTATTTAATTGGACCCAAATTAATTTTTAAACATGATTAAACTTCTAATTTGGCCCATGATTAAATCAAATTGGCCTATTAAAAATTTAATTATGTTCTTAGACTTAATTTTTATTTAGATTTGTCTAATAATAATTTAATTTGATCTTGAATTTGTATTGTTTCTTCAATCTTGGGTATAATGGGGTATAATTAGGCCTCAAATTTCATCCAAAATTACAATTTAATTTTTATGTATTTTTGAAATCCTCCTCTACATGCTTTCTCTATATTGTTAGGCTTTATTTTATTTTTGTTTTGTTTTATTTTGGAAAAAAATATGTATTTTTGGGGAATAACCTTGAAATTGGTTATGACAATCGCCACACTTGGAAATTATGTTGCAGCCCATTAAAGATCCTTATAAAATTAGAAAATTTTCAAAATAAGCTGCCACTTCCTTGTAGAAAAAGGATCCTTATCAATTAGAAAGTCCACAAGTCAAAATAAAGTAAATAACAAAATTCATACAACTTGTTCTAACCTACATCACAAGTTCTTCCCGAACTGTGATTCACCTAATTTTTTACTCCAATATAGAAAAATACCTCTAGAATTTTCTGGTAAAGTTTCAGCTCGATCCAACTGTTTTATTTAGAGTTATGCTCAATAATGTAAAATTAGACGGTAAAACATTTTACGCCAAAATTCGAATTTGGCCTTACTTGGATTGTATCATTCTCTTTCTCTTTAAGATGATTCGTTATCAAAACACCAACAAGTTTAATGGAGAATTCCTTAGCCTTTTGTTGAAGTCTTTGGAGTTTTTTCTTGCATGCACTTGCCTCCAACAATATTGTATGAAAATAGTAGCTGATAATAATTTCAAATAATCACGTCTTGCCATCCACTTGCGTATATATTTTTGAATGATAATCATTGCTGCTCTCTTTTATTTTTCATCATTTTGAAACTGAACTAAAGCTCTCAAATCTTCACATTCTTCATTAGTTTCTTTATAAATCTTTGCAAGTCATCCAACCTCGCGCGCATTATGATCATAAATATTTGAAACTTGTAACCTCTGTTTCTCTTACTCATATTAAATCTTCTCTGATCAACCCCACTAATATGTTGCTGCATTGAAGCCATATCATCTTTCAGATTTTTTATCACCCTAGTCAGTTGCTCAAGTTGTTTGGTGAAAGCTTGTATTTGAAAGGTGTTATTCGCTTTCAGTGTCATATAGTTGTTATTTCTAGACATCTTTGAATCTATAAAAATTGATTAGTAACATTGAATATATCCCTATAACCCTCATATTTCAAGCATCAAGGCTTTCTACTCTAATATGCTCACTACTTTACCCCTCAACTTGCTTTCTTTTAGTTTTTTCAAAACTAAAATAAACAAATCAAAATCAATGGCTTTAGAAATGCAATCCAATTATATCTAGAATTAATAAATATACTGAAAACAAGTAAAACAAAACTACGATTATAATTTCACGAGTAGCAAAACGAGTTTATATGAATTGTTAATGAACCTAAGACTTGAAATAAAATAGAAGCAAAAATTAATGAAAAAACTTATTTGTCTCATAAATAACCCAAATATAAATAGAGACAAACTAATTTGGTTGAAACAAATAGTAGACAAACACTAAAAAAAACTTAACGAACACTAGAAAAACAAAAATTTTAGAAAAACCCATCACCCTCAAATTCAATTAATTTAGCTTTTAAACCCATTTTAGTAATTTTATTGTGCGTCTTAAAAGTGAAAAGACTTATATGCCCCCGTGAAATTTGTGTTGACAATTAATCTCGTTGAAAAAACCATTTTACTCATCATACCATGTTATAAGTTTTTTTGTTGGCAAGGGCAAAATGATTATTTTATTATGTGAATCCACAATCAAATGTGAATGTATGTGCACAATGAATAAAAGAGCCTCTTTTTGTGTGATTATGAGTGGATAAGGTTATATATGAGTGCATCAAAAACCTTCTCTCACTTGACTCATGGTCACCCCTAAGCAAAGTTATTAAACTCAACCTAGGTCATTAGGTATCAGTGACTTGCCGCTCTTAAGCTTGGCTCAGGTCATTGCTTTCAAATCAGATTAAGAAGTGATCTAATTAAAACTAAGCGACTCAACAGGTTAATCCACGACTCGATTAAGTCAACTCTAAAGATTTGTTTTCCAAAAATATTCATTCTAGTTTTTTAGATTTATATCTAAATAACGTTGTTTTAATTTTATTTTTTTAAAAAAAAAAACTCTGTAAACAACATCATTTTGAAATGAACTCAAGTTAATTTTGTCAAAAATAATTATTTTATTATGTGAATCCACAATCAAATGTGAATGTATGTGCACAATGAATAAAAAAGCCTCTTTTTTTTGTGATTATGAGTGGATAAGGTTATATATAAGTACATCAAAAACCTTCTCTCACTTGACTCATGGTCACCCCAAAGCAAAGTTATTAAACTCAACCTAGGTCACTAGGTATCGGTGACTTGCCGCTCTTAAGCTTGGCTCAGGTCATTGCTTTCAAATCAGGTTAAGAAGTGATCTAATTAAAACTAAGCGACCCAACAGGTCAATCCACGACTTAATTAGGTCAACTCCGAAGATTTGTTTTTCAAAAATATTCATTCTAGTTTTTTAGATTTATCTCTAAACAACATCATTTTAATTTGTTTTTTCTTTTTAAAAAAACTCTCTAAAAAACATCATTTTGAAATGAACTCAAGTTAATTTTATCAATCAACAATTGAGGTCTTAGAATAAATCTAATAAGGCCTCATTTAACATTGTAGTCCAATCATACTTTTAAAAATTTTTGAATTTTTTTAACTTTAAATTATTATTTTTTAGTGTTCTTGGATTATTTTGATATACTAATCTTAAAAAATAAAATAAAATATTATTTTAATATATTTTATAAATAAAAAATATTTTAAAAAATAATATATGCAGTAATCTAAAGGTGGCGGTAACTATGATTTCAGGAATCCGTTAGTGGAACCACAATTACATGATCATATCCAATGACTCGTAATCCAATTTCTTTTAATTAATATTTAGCATTTTTTTTTTTTTTCAAAAAAGATGTCAGGCATTGGGCCTAGGGTAACTCAAGGTGGGTACCACCCAACTTCGACAAAAACAAGCAATTGAACTTCTTCCGGTCATTACATTTACAGAGAAAGGAAACAGAGAAAAGCAGCATCAAGATAACGAAAGAAAGAGGAGATGTTGAGGCTAAATCGATTGATAAAGCATACAAATAAGTGGACTAGAACTTCAACTTTTCTATCATCTCAACAACAAACACAAGCCGTATTTGATTCTTCAGTTTCTTGTCAACATTTTTTTCGAACGCAAATTCGATTTCTTGACATTTACAAGGCATGTATGCTACTACGCCTGTTCTTGATTTCTTGATTTCAAACATTACCTATCTTTCATTACCCTTTATTTTTGCAGATTGGAAACAAAGCAGCTATTGAAAAAGAGCGTGCCAGACTGTGAGTTGCAGTACTAGAACTCCATGTTTTGACTTTTTTTTTTAAATTACTCCTTATGCAAGTAATTAAGGGCTTAGATGTGATTTAGGGCAGTGCAGATGAATTGAATAGAGGGTATTTCGCTGACATTTCTGAGTTTAAGAAGCATGGTGGTAAGGTAATATTTCTTTTTTCTTTGTTCTTTTTCTTTTTTTGTGTAAATGTGCTTTTTTAAGAGAACCCCATTTTTGTTGGTTAGATGATGTGCATTCTTAACATGGAAAGTTTGTTTTTTGGATTTGTGGTTTTAATCTGCTGTGCTAGATTAAAGGCATTTCGTTGAAGTTTAAACTTTTGAATGGTTGTTAAATGTAGATTGCAGTGGCAAATAAAATTATAATCCCTGCAGTAGCGGCTGTGAAATTTCCTGATGTCAAAGTGAATTATTCTAATGGTACTTCCTTAAAGCTGCCCATCAGGTCCGATGGAAATGTGGTCGGTGCAGATGCAACTTTAATGTGTCTTTCATTTCGAGCTAGCTCTCAGGTATGGGGTGGAGTTTGTTAATTTATTGATGTAGGACAGTTTGGATTCGTATCTTGTGAAGGAGTTTTAGTAAGCTACACTTTGGTGTAGCTGAAATTAGGGTAGATTAGAACCTTGTTTAGAAGAAATAGGGATGTCATTGTAACTGTGTGGTTAGAAGAATTTAAAAGGAAGAGAAGAAGAAGATCAAAGCGTTCACAGATAACAGAAAGAGAGAAAAGTTTAGGCTACAGCCCTCAAACTAAATCAAAATACTTTGATGTGCAACTTTCTAACAAACATTTGGATGTAAGTGATGATTGGTTTACTAGAAGTAATGAAAAAACTAAGAAAACAACAGCACGGAAAGAGGAGATGGAGAAGGAGAATATTTAAATTGGAAGTGACAGGTACTTGAATTTATATTCCACTCTAGAACATGAAGCCTTTTTCTGTTCAAGAACATTAGTAAGCCAATCTACTCTAATAAAGAGGGGTGGAATATCTCTCTTCTTGTGAAGAAAATGTGTAGCACATACTATAGTTGTACAGGCACTCAAAATATGTTGGCAGTCCAGACCAGTCATTTAGTGTTTTTTATATCTCTCCATGTTGTACAATCCACCCATTTCCAAATTTTATTGGATGGATGGTGGTAGTGTTTCCTAGGACATATTCTTTTTAAAAATCAAGAGGGGTATACTCAGCTCCTCGTGGTATTCGTGTATTTTACTCTCTTAGATTCTCCTTGAGGTTCGACAGTGTACATGGACTCTAGAGGGATCCTGTTCTTTTTTCTTCTTGTAAATCTTTCTCTTCTCTTCTTACTTTAGCTCTCAAATCAATCTTCTTTCTTGTAAATCTTTCTCTTCTTATCTTACTTTGGTTCTGAAATCAACTTCTTTCTTTTATCTCAATTATAGTTGGAAAACCAGGTGTTCTCTGTAGTAACTCGTTTTACTTGTATGTCAGTACTTCATGATATTGACACTAACAAGTTGTCATTGGTTAGGATAAGGAGCTTCTTGAAGCCCTCTATTCCGCGGTATGTGTCATATGTTATGATAGTAGATAGGTACCTCTCCATTTCTCATACATCACAGTTCACTGAGATCTATGACGCAGGTTGTTGTCTGGTTGTAATGAACCTTTCCCAGCTGAGGGGAAGATTTTTTTTTTTTTGCACTTGGTGGATTTTGGGAGGACAGATTGCAAGAGTTTGTGGAGATGGTGTTTATGGATGGAGAAACGTCTAGAATTTTCAGTAATCTTATCCTTCTGAGGCAATGGTTGATGGATAGGATTGTATCTTTTATCTTTGTGCCGTGTTACTTGTCATTACTTGATTGCAGCATATGCTAGATTGATAGAGGGAATGCCCTCTTGGAGGAATATTTTAGTTATCGCCCTGCCATAGAAAGAGACCAGTTCTTCCAATCTTGTTTGGTTGCTCAGATTATGGTTATTAGTATTGAAGATGGTTACATTTTAAAGCTCTGGAAACCCCATCTTTATATGTCTTGTCATTGCTTTCTTTCTCCAAGTCATGTAAGGCCTGTTCAAGCTCTGCAGGTGTAGTTTTGGATGCTACTTGGGTCTCTTCCCTGCTGTGTGATATGACTCAAAAGTGTTTGCCATGTCTTTTTGCTTGTGATAGTGACCTCAAACTGTCTTTGGTGGATTTTTTTCAAACGGGTGTGTTCTCATTTTCATGTCATTTGGGGAAGTTTCTTTAGAAAAATTTCAGGGAGAGACTTTCTGTGGTTTTTCATTCTTGGAGGATTTTCTCTCATTATAATCCAGTTTTTAGCTGTTACTACTAAAACCTTCATTTCTTTCAATATATATAAAAAAAATAACAATTATTTTCTATGATGCATGTCTAAATATGATTACAAAAAATTAAGGGTATATACCTTCATATAATTACCTCAAAATTGAAAGTCCAATCATTATATCAAAAGGAATTCTGTATAACTCAAAGATTTGCCAGTATGCTACAATCGCCTACATTCGAGTTTAGTTAGTTTGGATAAAGTTGGACATAGTTTGATTACATCCTATTGTGGGGTAATTGGACTCAAAATCAAGCCGCTTCTTCCTCCCTGACCCATATTATTATATTTCTTCATCCTGTTTAACCCACATAATATTTTTTTTTCAAATAATGCCTAAATTAGCATGACATCATCCATGTTCAGACAAGCAAAATGTTCTATAGTTCTTTTCATGTTGGAAGTATCTCAAGTGTTTCCTTCATCTGGCTAACTTCTATTGAGATGATACATTCATGCAGTATCTTCACCCACTTTATAATGCAGTATCTTCATCTGGCTAACTGCTATTACTTTAGGCACAAATAATTACTTTAGGTACAATGAAGCTTCTGTCTAGTATGTTTGAACAAAGAACATTTGGAACATTTCATATCTGTGCAGAAGAGACATTTTCTTTTTCAAGTACTGTTCGATCGATTACATGTGAATCAATAGTGGATCTACTGGTCTGAGGTTATCAACAAAAAGGATTGTTCTAAGTCACTTTCTTTTTGTCCAGGTTTACTTTTTTCTTTTGTCCAAGTTTTTCTCTTTTGTCTTACTTCTTTTTTTTTTTGAGTTTCGGGAATATCCCCAATCATAGGTTTGCAATCCTTATCTTTGAGTTGAAAGGTCCAAATGATCAACTCTGCAATCTGCTGTTAGAACCAATACATGGTAGTGTGACCTGACAATATTAGGCCAGGCACCTACTTCTGCTTTGTACTTTTGGCACAATTTTTAGCTAACCTGTTTGATAAAGCCCTGTGAGGATTGTAGTGAGTGATAAAGCCCTGTGAGGATTGTAGTGAGAACAGGTTTAACAGAAGCAATGAACCAAGTTCTAAGTGAAGAATATTAAATCCTATCATGGTCAAGTTCTATTCTCCTAAATAGGTTGTTAAACATGGATTGATTCACTTTTGTTGACAAAGGGGCTGTGAAAAATTAGAATTCCACTGCATGCCAACTAATTCTCCCTTTTGGCAGTTATGAGGATAATGCCACGAAATTTCAAGATTATACAATATTGCAAGACCAAATTACTTGTTGAGGCTATGTTATAATTATTAATTCTATTGGATAAAAGGCCTATTGTTAAGTTTACTAATGCTAAAAGATAAATTTTCTTTGTCATTGGCAGGAAATGATTAATTCTTGGAGCATGCCTTTCCTCGAAGCATTTCGTGATGCAAAAAATGTTCACCTATATGAGGTACTAAAGTGTAGTTTCCTTCAATTTCTTGATTTTGGTAACGTCTAATTGTTGGATTGGGCATCAAGACATGGGACAAAATTTATCATATATTTTTTTTCCTTTTTTTTTTTTTTTTTGGGAAGGCAGCAAGGATAATACAATTGTTGCCTCCTGAATATTTGTGTGTGCCTCCAATAATGTTTTCTTAGCCAAAGTGATTGTTCAGCGCACATACATAAATTGGCAGTAGAAAATTGTAAATCCAAGATTTTTCATCATTATGATCCATATCTGGGTGAAACAACAAATTACTGCTAGATCTTGCCCCATCTTGGCTTGCCCTAGAAAATACCAAAAGGTACATCAATACGCTTGCTGAAACCTTTGGAGTTGATATAATTTAGCTGAGAACATAAGATCGATGCCAAGGGGCATAATCTGATTTTTGGTTTTCAGGTTTCTTGTAATTGAGATTGTTAATATTTTCCTCGTGTGAGTTGGTAATCAAGATTTCACATTTTCCAGGTGTCATTTATAGACTCGTGGTTCTTATGTTTGAATCCAATCAAGAAAATGCTACTTCGGATGATGAGGAAATCGGATACTGATGGAAATGATGCACTTCAGAAGCAAATTGTTTATTCATTTGGTGACCATTATTACATGAGAAAGGATCTCAGAATATTGAACCTTCTCACTGGGTACAAAAGCTTTACATTCTTGTTTATCCCTTCGCTAGCAGAGAGTCAGTTCTAAAAAATGCTTCTTCTTGTTGTCATTCTACAGATATATTTTTCTACTCGACAAATTTGGAAGAATAAGATGGGGAGGCTTTGGATTGGCCACGGAAGAGGAATTGTCCTCCCTCGTTTCTTGCACGTCATTACTTTTAGAAGAGAAATGAGGCAGTTGATGCACCGTGTTTTGTATCGATTTTTTTAAGGATTCGTGCATCCAGAAAGTTCGAATCCTTCTTTTCTTGATAACTTAGAGTTATCCTTTAATTCCATTGTCAATGGTCCTATTTGAGAGGCAGAAAGAGCGCATATCCCAGTTTGGCTTTACATGACAGCAAATATTGATTTCCTTACAATTGCTGCAGTATCATTGGCCTGTGAAACCTTTTGAAACTGCATGTATTGTGGGAGATTTTGTTTTTGGCTATTATCCCCAGACCTTTTGAAACTGCATGTAGGGATTTGAGGCCCCCTGGAGCATCTGTTTTGTTTCAGAGAAGTAGTTTTGAAAAGCCTGCAATGTTGAATGGCCTTTATATTTACAAAACCCGAGGACGTGAAGAGTTGAATAAACCGTATTTGTGTTCAACTTTTTTTTTCTTTTTTCCTTATTATTTTACCGTGAATAAGTTCCTCTTATTAATTGCAAAATTTGAATCCTTCGATCTTGTTGAGAAATGCATTTAGGGACCTGTATACCAGTAAGGCAGGGAACCCTGCCTCTCTCATTCAAACTTCAAAGGCACCAATTATTAGCCGATATAGACAAGATGTGGTCTGATCACGTATTTAGTCTAGAGCAGCAATGAGTAGTTAGAGAGCCTAAGCAGAGCAACCGCGGTAAGAAGCCATGATAATACGAGAGAGTTCACAAAAGGACAAAGGCAGCACCGTTCTTTTCCGTGCATCAATTCGACTTGCCCTGCACACGAAGGTGCACAAGTCAATGGTCCAACAAGAATGACTCTTAAATTCTTTCACATTCCACAACCAAAAGCTAAAAGAATTTACAAAGGAGAAACAACTATCAGCTAAGCACTCTGACTTGTTCATTTCCTAGTCAAAAACCAAAGGAAGCCTTCTAAATTTAACCTGATACGAGGCTTTTTACCCTGTGCAGTTCCCTCCATCTGTGAATCAGATGATGCTTGAAATGAACTATCTGAAAATAGGATATGCTTTGAACTTTTCGGTGCACTATCAATGTTTTTAGCAATGCCTCTACAGCATCAAATTCATTGCCATAAAGCATCGCATAGTTCGTCTATTCAATTGCTTCCATGTCGACTTGACATTATGGATATAGTCATGGGTAGTCAGTGCTCTTTCTGAACAGGTAATGCTGACTGATAGGCCAAGAAGATATGAAAGAATCCGTAAGAAGAATCCCAAGTTTTTAGCTTGAGTGAAGACCAAGTATCAGCTTTTATATTTTTTCCCTTGCTGTTGTTTTGCATTGTTTACTCATTCAAAATTGTTACGTATTTCCTTTTAAATAAGGCTAGATAGTTTCATGAGTTAAAGCTGATTTGTTAAGCTTAACTCTATTTATTGAAACGTTAGCAAGGAATAAGAATATATCAAATTTCTTTAAAAACAGTTGTGGTTTAGCTTTCACCCTAAAAAAGCCAAAATTCGTTAACATTGTCTCTGCTGTTGATTGTGACCTATCATTGGTATCAAAGCAAGGTTACAATGGCGTCCAACAAAGAGAGGATCGAAGCTTTGGAAGCTGGACTTGGTGGAGTTCAAGATGGAATGCAGCAGCTGGAGTTAGGCGTAGCAGATAAGCTGCACCATTCGGAGGAAACCATCAACAAGTTATCAGAAGCTTTTCTGTCAACCAGAGAAGTTTCTAGCAATAACCAACGAGAAGGATCTTGTCACTCAACCCGAGAGGGGAACAATAGCAACAGGCAGATTTTCTCATCCACTATGGCAAAGCTGGCATTTCCAAGATACTCCAGAGAAGATCCAACCGAATGGCTTAGCAGGGTAGCTCAATTCTTTGAATTTCAAGGCACAAATGATAATCAGAAGGTATCTCTAGCATCTTTTCACCTTGAAGGGGAAGCTAACCATGGTGGCAATGGATGCGGAGAACGTACCGGGAGGAAGGCCGATTGGTGACCTGGGAGTTTTTTAAGAAGAATTGTTGGCTCGTTTTGGACCAACAGACTGTGAAGACTTTGATGAAGCACTGTCTAGAGTTTGTCAGGTTGGATCCCTTCGAGATTACCAAAAGGAGTTTGAAAGATTAGGCAATCGAGTTCACGGTTGGACACAAAAAGCTCTTGTCGGCACATTCATGGGAGGATTGAAATCTGAGATAGCAGATGGAATTCGAATGTTTAAACCTAGAACATTGAAGGAAGCCATTAGCCTAGCCAGAATGAGAGATGAACAGTTAGCCAGAACAAGGAGGTTCACACGACCTCCACTGCTGAACCGCATATCCACCGCCACCTCTCCAATAAATCGTCCTATCCCAGCAAATGCAACTAAGAGATTGAGTTGGGATGAAATGCAGAAATGAAGAGCACAAGGACTATGTTTTAACTACAATGATAAATTCACCCCTGGACATAAATGCCAAGGGCCTCAACTTCTCCTTCTTGAGTGCCAACCTGCAGAATATGAGATGGAAAAAGAGGAGTTGCAGATAGCAGATAACATGGGAGATCAAGCTGAACTAAAAATATCATTGCATGCACCAACAGGTTGGACATCCCCTCAAACCATGTGAGTAGCGGCTACCATCGAGTCTCAACACGTGATGATGTTGATTGATAGTGGATCCACTCATAATTTTTTGAGTGAGAAGATAGCTAGATCGCTGCGACTTCCAGTGGTACCAACAAAATCATTTGTTATCCGCATAGCAAATGGAGAACGACTATTCTGTCAAGGTCGTTTTGACGAGGTACAAGTAAATGTGCAAGATATTCAGTTTTCACTCACCCTCTATTCTTTACCTCTAGTAGGACTTGATATGGTGTTAGGCGTCCAATGGCTAGAGATGCTTGGTTCTGTGGTCTGTAATTGGAAACAATTAACCATGGATTTCCATTGGGATAAACAAGCACGAAGATTACAAGGAATCAACCAACCCATTCAAGCAACAACATTGGCCTCAATTACTAAAGAAATGCGTCAGGGCCAACTATTGTTTGCTATTTATCTATAAGCCAACGAGAAGGTCACCTGGGCAGACACCATTCCTGACATACAAAAAATCTTGAAGGATTATACAGATGTGTTTAAAGAACCAACAACACTACCACCTCTAAGAGACATTGATCATCACATAAACCTCAAAGAAGTCAACGAAATGAGGCCGTATAAATATGCACAGTTTCAAAAAACAGAGATTGAAAAACAAGTCAACGAAATGCTCAAGATGGGAGTCATTCGGTCCAGCACCAGCCCATTCTCATCCCCGGTTTTATTGGTAAAAAAGAAAGATGACACTTGGCGATTTTGCACAGACTACTGGGCACTAAATCAGCCACCATCAAAGAAAGATTTCCCATACCTATCGTGGATGATATGCTAGATGAGTTATATGGTGCAGCCTATTTCACCAAACTAGATTTGAGAGTTGGTTATCATTAGGTACGAGTTCATGCTTCCGATATTCCAAAAACTACCTTCAGAACCTATAACGACCATTTCGAATATCTAGTTATGCCTTTTCGTTTATGCAATGCCCCCATCCACTTTCCAAGCCACTATGAACTCCATATTCTGCCCTCATCTTCGTAAATTTATACTAGTTTTTTTTACAACATTCTTGTTTATAGTCCTACCTGGGAATCCTATCTAGAACATGTTAGGATCACATTAGACATATTGAGGCAATATCAGTTTTTCATCAAATCAAGCAAGTGTGATTTCGGCAAACAAGAACTAGAATTTTGGGTTATATTGTGACACACCACGGGGTAAAGGTAGACAAAAAAAAAATTGAGGCCATGGTAGCTTGGCCACAACCTGTTAATATTACTGAGTTGCGTGGATTTCTACGTTGACAAGTTATTACAGGAAATTTGTTTAGAATTATGGACTTTTGGCTCGGCCCCTAACCAATCTCCTCAAAAAGGGAAACTTTCAATGGACTGTAGAAGCAGGAGATGCATTCAACCTGCTGAAGCAAACCATGACAACGACTCCAACTCTAGCCATGTCTAATTTTAATGACTCCTTCATTATTGAAACTGATGCCTCAGGTGATGGAATTGGTGCTGTTCTTACTCAGCAGGGCCGACCTATTGCATTCATGAGTCATGCTTTAGGCATAAGCAAACAGGCATGGTCCATTTACGCTAAAGAAATGCTGACAATTGTTGAAGCAATTCGGACATGGCAGCCCTATCTCTTGGGTCAAAAATTCTTCATTCAAACCGATCATAGAAGCTTCAAATATTTCTTGGAACAGCGTGTGGCTACTCCAGAGCAACAGAAATGGGTAGCAAAGCTGTTGGGTTATGATTATGAAATTCTCTACAGACCAGGACGTGAAAACTCAGCAGTTGATGCTCTCTCATGCCGTCCTGATAGCCCCCTCCTTAACCCTTTATTTGTTCCTCAGTTCACTCTATGGGATGACATGAAAAGAGTTGCACAAGATGATCCATACATGCAGCAAGTTAATCATTGATCAACTACAGACCCCACTGGTCCATACTCTATGCAAAATGGTTTATGTTTCTATAAACAAAAAGTAGTGGTTCCACAAGCTATCCGCAACCAGCTGCTACAAGAATTTCATGACAGCAAAATGGCAGGACATTCTGGTGTGTTGAGAACATTCAAGCGGTTAGCTCAACAATTTTATTGGCCATCTATGTATCGATCAGTGCAGGATTATATTGTGCAGTGTGAAGTTTGCCAAAAAGCCAAAACTGCAACTCTTGCTCCAGCCAGATTACTTCAGCCACTGCTCATTCCCTGTCAAGTGTGGGAGGATATTAGTTTGGATTTTATTGAAGGCCTTCCTTCTTCTCACGACAAAGATAGTCTTTTGGTGGTTGTAGACAGACTCAGTAAGTATGCTCATTTTGTTGTTTTGTCCCATCCATTTTCTGTAAAGACTGTAGCTGAACAATTTGTAGAACATATTGTCAAACTCCACGGTATGCCAAAATCCATCGTTAGTGACCATGATCCCATCTTTATCAACAAATTTTGGCAAGAATGTTTCACGATGTTAGGAACCAAGTTGAAATTGAGCTCTGCCTACCATCTGCAGACTGATGGATAAACAGAAGTTGTGAACCGTTGTGTTGAACAATACCTCCGTTGTTTTGTCCATCAATGGCCACGAAAATGGTATAGTTACTTACCTTGGACTGAATTCTGGTATAATACTACCTACCACAGCTCCACGAGGATGACGCCCTTTCAAGCATTGTATGGTCGGCTTCCTCCTTCCATTCCTTTATATTCGAATGGCTTATATTGGGTCAATGAAGTTGATCAAAGCCTCTTACATCGGGATGAGTTACTCCAGCACTTGATGATGAATTTAGACAGAGCCGCTAATCGAATGAAACAAACAGCAGACAAATCAAGGTGCTCTGTAGAATTTCAAGCAGGTGATCTGGTTCTCTTAAAGTTACACCCTTATCGCCAACAAACCGCATTCAAATGAGTTCACCAGAAACTTGCTAGTAAGTTCTACGACCCTTATTGCATCGAGAAGAAGATTGGCAATGTTGCATACTGCTTACAATTACCAACCAGCACAAGGATCCACCCCGTTTTTCATGTTTCTCTCTTAAAGAAATATATTGGGAATCCTCCACATGTTATCTTAGAGCTGCCGCCAATTATAGATGAAGGAGCAGTTTCTATAACACCAGAGAAGATCCTTGAGACAAGTTGGATTAAACAGGGGGAGAAATTTGTGGAAGAAAGTTTGGTAAAGTGGAAGCAGTTGCCTGCTGACGATGCTACCTGGGAGAACACCACTCAGTTACATACTCAATTTCCTTCTCTGAACCTTGAGGACAAGGTTCCTGTCAGAGGGGGGAGTATTGATAGGCCAAGAAGATCTGAAAGAATCCCTAAGAAGAATCCCAAGTTTTTAGCTTGAGTGAAGACCAAGTATTAGCTTTTATATTTTTTTTCCCTTGCTGTTGTTTTGCATTGTATACTCATTCAAAGTTGTTACGTATTTCCCTTTAAATAAGGCTAGATAGTTTCCTGAGTTAAAGCTGATTTGTTAAGCTTAACTCTATTTATTGGAACGTTAGCAAGGAATAAGAATATATCAAATTTCTTTGAAAACAGTTGTGGTTTAGCTTTCACCCTAAGAAAGCCAGAATTCGTTAACATTGTCTCTGCTATTGATTGGGACCTATCACTGACACTCTAAGACAACACTTAAACTGCCTAGCTGGACAGCTCTAGCGCGTTTACACCTTATAGCTGCCACCATGATAGTGCCTACATACTTTTATTGCTCGTAAAGGATCACAAAATCCTCCGTTGCTGATAAAACCACTCCGCTGACGCCATACTTCTGATGCTTCCTTGATATCCCTAACAAGTCGATCTAAAGCATTCAGATAAGCCTGATGAACACTAGGATCATCATGAGGTTTATTTCTTTCCTCTCCACCTGGGGATAAACTTGTCAACCAATCATCAAAATAGTAATACAGAGTTAGCTCATATGTAGTTGGAACTTCCTAACACAAATCAACACCTCTCGACAAACACGTCCATGGGCATCCCAACAGATCATTCATTTTCTGATGGACTTCTACTTCCCCTATACAGGCCTTGTTTGAATCACAATACCGGATCCTGTCCCATATTGGCTTAATACACATCAATGTGATATTGAGCATCTCCCAAACATCATCATCCGTAACAGCTTTCTTTAATTCTCCATGCCCATACTTGAGTTCAACCTACCTTTCTTAAGTTCACCCCATTCTTCACTCAAAACCAAGTTTATCAAAGCATTCTCTACTGTTGACATGATGAGATGTCTGATTAATTATAGAAATTAAATCATATGTTGTATTTTGTAACCTGATTACTGCCTATTCAGATCAAATCTTATATAGGCAGTAATTATGTGAATCTGACCAATTATAGGAGTCAGATCAAATCTTGTACAGAATTATTACAATTCCTTAGAATAGGATTGTTGCCTATTTAGAGCTCTGCCTATATGTTTCCTACTATAAGGAGAAGAAGATATATGAAAAATTTAGCTTGTAGACACCATTGTTTTCTACATGGTATTAGAGTCAGAATTATAGAACTGATCAAACACGAATCTCATATGTTTTTTTTTCTAAAAGTCATAAATAATAATTATATGACGAATCTCAACCCGATTGTTCCCGTTCAACAAAATAGCCAAGCATCACCCATTATTATTCACAAAGACAGTTTTGCATTCCCTACCAACATCATATTAGATGAAAGTAATTATCCACTATGGTCTCAACTAATGGAGATGCGCATGGGTGCTCGTAACAAAACCGGATACCTCATTGGCGAAGCGAAAAAAACCAAACCCGAAGATCCCATGTTTGCAACATGGATCACCGAAATTCAAAAGGTGAAAAGTTGGCTTATTGATTCAATGAGTCCGTTACTGATGCAGCGATTTATTCACCTGTCCACAGCCAAGGAAATATGGGAGGCTGTGTTGGAGACCTTCTATGATGGCTCAGATGAAACTCGTCTGTTTGAATTAAATCAGAAGTCTTTCTCTATCAAACAAGAGGTTAGATCTGTGTCAACCTATTACAATGAACTGATTGCTCTATTCCAAAAAATCGATACTGCTTCCCAAGGAGAGACAGTTGAAGGCGTGGTCTAGTTGCATTCAACAATACATCAACTTCGGGTTCATATATTTCTGTATGGACTTGATTCTAAGTTTGATCAAGTCCACGAAGAAATACTACTCAAAGATCCAAAACTAGATTTGGAGAGTACATATGCCTGTGTAATGAGGGAGTTTCAACAAAGACAAATAATATGGAGCTATCGATCAATTACTGAACACTTTGCACACTTTTCCATAATCATAAACCAATCCCGTTAAGGACCGGCGTTTGGAACAATGAAGAATCACAATCATTCATCTGCTGGAAAATATACAGGTCTTGTATGTGGGCATTGTGGTGAATCGGGTCACTTAAAGCAAAGGTGTTATGAGATCATTGGTTATCCTGAGTGGTGGGATTTCTCAAAGAAACCAAGGAAGAAATTCATAAGAAAAGCCATGATGACCACGGCTGAAACTCAGCCTACTATTGATGATAAATTGCAGCCTACTGCTAATGTTGCTCACTCAAGTAGTGTTTAAGGTAAATGAATTCTCTGCAATTTCTAAGAATAATAATTGGATTATTGATACAGGTGTATCAGATCACATGGTTAAAGACACTGGTCAATTACAATCCCTTCACTCTTCTACACATTCCTTTATTTCCACAGCTAACGGCAGTACCTCTTCTATGTTGGTGAAAGCACTATCATCTTGACTCAAACTCTCACTTTAAACTCAGTCCTAGTTGTCCCATCTAATCTATTGTCAGTTGGCCAAATTACTTCTGCTCTTAATTATACTGTAACCTTCTAGCCTTCATTCTGTGTTTTTCAGGACATTCTGACTCAGAAGATTCTTGGTTATGATGTTAAACGAGGCAAACTTTATTATTTAGAACTTACAGAAAATGGAGGACAGAAATTCAACCAAGTGTATCAAACTAGAAGTTCAGATACAGATCAAGCAACAATATGGTTATGGCACCAACAATTGGGACATCTTTCTTTTGGGTATCTTAGAAAATTACAACCGCATCTTTTTAACGTAGTCCATGATTCGGAGTTTCATTGCAATGTTTGTGAGTTGGCTAAAAGCCATCGTATTATACATTCTAATGTATGAGGTCCTGCAAAAATTTCTACCATATTGAAAGCTCATTATTTTGTCACATTTATCGATGAATGTACTAGAATGACTTGGATGTCTTCGTTACACAAAAAAGGTGATGTTTTTACAGCATTTCAGGAATTTCATGGTATGGTGGGTACTCAGTATCAGAAACAGATTCGTAGTTGGCAAACTGTTAATGCTATGGAATTCCTTAATATTTCTGTTTAAAAGTATCTACATCACTATGGAATTCGGCATCAAACTTCATGTACTTATATTGCACAACAGAATCGATTAGCCGAACGAAAAAAATAGACAAATATTAGAGGTGGTTCGTGCTTCCCTCTTTGGCATGCATATGCCTCGATACTACTAGGGAGAAGTGACACGATCAAAAGACTGATGTCTTATCTCAAGTGCAGGAGTGTCAAAGAAATAAATAACCCGGCAAGACCGGGGTCGAACCATAGAGAAGTCAATTATATAAAATTACAAATAATAAATGGAAAGGAGTTGAAGAGAACTTTTGAGATGAGATATTGATGTAAGGATTAAACAAGGATAAAACAAATATCAAGGTTAGAGGATCCACTAATGGTATTTTAAATAAGTATAATATAAACTCCTTTTATTACTTAACTGGAAACCATATACAAAAGAGGTTCCAATCAGATTATAAATTATTAACATGATTATATTAATTATCTTATTTTAGTAACACCATACTTTTAAATATTGTCAGGAATTCATGATGTTAACTTATGTTAACAACAAATCAAGTTCTTTTCATAGCACAAGTGTCGGTTATACCATACAATAGGCTATGAAAGTGTCAAGTATTTGTTGTACCAAGGGTTGTACAACATCTAGATTAATCATTTAACAAGCAAGGTATTAAGAATTAGTAAGATTTAAAGATAAGACATGTTAATAACAAACTTTCTTGGATATAAACATTGAAGTCCATGTTGAGTTTATATTATACCTATTCTAACACCATTAGTGAAACCTTTTCACCTTGACATAATAAACTTAGCTAAACATTATGAAGAAGAGAAACATAAATCAACTAGATAAGAACATAGTTATGAAGAAAAGCACAAACAAGAGATTAATGAAAGCAAAACTTTTACATTACAAAAATACAAAGAAAGAAAGCAAGAATATGATCTTGATCTAAAAATCAAGATGTCTAAATGTATGGCAAATGCCTCCTTTTATAGGCTAAAATTTGAAACTATTGATTTGATGACTAATTATTGAGTGGGTGGCCACCTCTTGACTTGGTGACAACCATTATTTTCTTGTCTGAACAAAACGTCATTGCTAACATCATAATTTGAACAGATAGTCTTCATGAAAGTTCTTGGAATTTGTCTCAGCTTTCCAACAAAACAAGAATGTGCTTATTTGGATTTCTAGAACTCAAGATATGGGCTGAATACTGAACAATGTCTAGGCTGCAGGACAAATTCTAACTTTTCTTTTGTTGTTACAATTTGAACTTGAAAACGGCTGTTTTGAATCTTGGACTCTTCATGAAAGTTTTAGGCCTATGTCTTAACTTTCCATCCATATAAACTAAACCTAAATTCAAGTTCTACAGCTCGAATTATGATCCAATAACCAAATGGTGTTCCAGTTTGAATTGAACCAGCATCTCTTTTTTAAGCTTAGCCCTCTCTTTATCTTCTCAATTTCAATAGTTAAACAAACCAATCAATCATTTGAATTGTGAAACATGCTTGCATTTGAAATGAGCATTTACCATAAATTAAAGATATCTTATATTATCGTACTTGCTATTATAAAACATGCTTAAGTTAGAGAATTTAATGATACTTTAAGTGCAATATGATGATATAAAACCTTGATAAAAATGCACTTTTAAATACTAATCAAGAAGCTGCAAAGTTTGTTGTTTATTTGATCAATCGGACACCCTCTCGAGTGATAGATTTTCAGACACTGCAACAGCGTATGCAATCCTTACTGTCCATCCCGCACCTTCCAAATCTTGAGCCTAGAGTGTTTGGGTGTACTACTTATGTCCACATTCTAAAGGTTTTATGAACTAAACTTGATCCATGTGCCACCCGGTGTGTTTTTGTTGGATATTCAAACTTGCATAAAGGGTACAGATGCTATGATCCTCACACTAAAAAATTACATGTCACCTTGGATGTCTCCTTCCGTGAGACCGAACCATTTTATTTAGAAGGATGTTCCACCGCTTCTTCTCAGGGGGAGCAGCCTAGCAACGCACATTTGCTACAAAAGAGCGGCAGTAATGAATTTTTTGAGCTCGAAGAAATTACTGAAAATATTGGGGGTAGAAGCACTGATGAGAAGTCACCAATAAATATAGAGTTGCCTTTATTAACACCATTAACCAACGAATCCCCTCAATGTTGAATCCCAGGTACTTCTACAACCCATATCTAATAAGTCCAATGGATTGACTGATATTTCTCATGTCAATCCGGATAATACAGCCCCAAGATGTTCACAAAGATCCAATAAGGGTGTCCCAAAGAAACAGTATAAAACCAATCGTAGAGTCAATGTTCAATATCCAATCAACAATTATGTCTCTAACCATAAGCTGTCTGAATCATATGCACTCATTGTTAATCAATTATCCAATGTATCCATTACTAGTAATGTGCAGGAAGCTTTGACAGATCCAGCTTAGGCCAAAGGCATAAATGAAGAAATGCAAGCTCTGCAAAAAAACTCTACTTGGGAACTTGTCTCCCTACCCGAAGGAAAGAAGACAATCGGGTATCGATGGGTGTTCACTGTGAAACTTAGAACAGATGGCAGCATTGACAGATATAAAGCCCGGTTGGTCGCAAAGGGATATACACAAAAATATGGAGTGGATTTATCAAGAGACATTTGCACCGGTTGCCAAGCTTGACACAATCTGCATCCTTTTTTTTTATATATCAAAATGTAAGTGTATAAAAAGATCAAAAAATATACATTGATGGAGAACCAGCAAGCTTAGAAACAAGGATAAACAAAAGGGAACAAACTCCCTTATAGAGCTATTCAGCAAACTACTAATAAAACAACAACTAAAAATAAGACAATGGCTATGAGAGGAACCAAATATGACAAGGTTCCCAACCTAACACAAAGCAAAAGACAGGACAAAGGGATATCCTAAGAAACAATACAATAGTGAAAAATGACCAGATGGCTCAGACTAAATAGAAGAGCAAACCACGAGAGCAAGCAGCAAGCCGACGAGGAACTGAATCAGCTACAGTTGCAGGACAAAAGGATAGACAGGACACAAATCAAGACTGACCGGTGCCCAGAACTCGCAATCTGAATTGAAGAACAAACAAGCCGTTGAGCATGAAAGGACGTCATGCAAGCCATGCAGAAAAGCCACACAATAAAGGAATTGGGCGCCTATCGATTGCAACAATAAATAAACAGCAAAAGCCTCCAAAAGAATTCCTCCACGTGGATAAGGATCACAAGCAACAACGATTGAAGAAGAAAGAAATTAGCCAATCAGAAGAACACCCAGCAGCGATTGACGAAAAACACATGCAAATCTATGCAAAACCATGCAGAAATAGGGAAGACCAACAGTTCCAGCAGGAGAAATAAAACAACTGGCTGCCGGACCTCACCATTGGAGACATGAAAACCACAAAAACCATCTCCGAAGGGACACGATCGAGGAGGACAACATGAGAGCAAAACATCCACCACTACCAACTGCTCAACAAAAGAAGAAAACCACCAGCCATGGCAGCAGCACTGGACAACAACACATCAAGAAGGGGGGGTGGGAAGCAACCCCTTGCCCCTGCCAGATATACCACCAGTGCGCTGCTGGGCCCTTTTCCTTAGGGGCATACCAGTTGAACGAGATGTGAAATGATCTAGAGCACTTGAAACAACCATAGATTTGCCTTTGTCAGTCCTAAAGCCAGCTAGATCATTCGGAGCTGGTGCTGATATGGTGGGAGAAACAGAAATTGGAGGTGAAGGCTGACGAACCCTGTGACCTATATGAGAAAGCCCTTGGGCTGGGCAAGGTTCAACATGAGGGGACCGAGTAGGATGTCTTAGGGGTGAAGGCTTGCGCCTTACTCTTTTGCTCTGAACAATTTCCCAACCGCCGGAGTAAGGAGCAACAGCTCCACTCTCAGATACAAGCTCAGCCTCAACCTGCATTGGAGTAGGAAGACATTTGGCAGGTATATTTGCCTCTGAGCATTTAACAACAGGAGTGCCTTCTTGAGGTCCCAAACGATTGAAAACAGAGTCCCTGCCTCTGGTGCCTTTAGGAACATGGGTAGAGTCATGAGTCGGTTGTTTGCTTGGAGCATTAGAAGGTGGGAATTTGGTGCAAGTTGAAGTAAGGTGGCCAAGGGTTATGCAATGCTTGCAAAAACGTGGTAGAGTTTCATAAACAACTTGCTGATGGAATAAGCTGCCACTTGGCAAAGTAACTTCAATGGAGTAAGGCAGATCAAATAACAAGTTGACTTCCACCAACACCCTGGCATAGGAGAGTCTTGACATAGTAGAGGTAAGCATGTCACTTTGAACAGGTTTACCAAGAACGCTGACGATCTTAGACAAACATTTAAGAGACTAGCATTTGAGTGGGAGGTTGGGAAATTTAATCCATACTGGAACAGTGTGCATATCAGAGGAAGAGAAATCAAAGTATTCTGGCATTGCCCTGAGAATGAGAGGACTGTCATAGACTAGATAAGGACCCCCAGATAAGACATTCAATTTGTCAGCATCATGAGCAAATTTGAAAATCAACCAACCATATTCATGAATAGTCAATGATGCCTCATAGTGCCATGAGTTAACAATAAGGTTCTGCAAGGCTTTAAAGTCAGGAGAACGACCAACAATATATCCAACAAGGCACATCTTCCAATAGTCACATTTAGTGTCTTAATCATCATCAACCAAATTACAGCCTCTAGTTTTAGTAAAAGCAGAGTAATGGATAAGCTTAGGGCAACTAGTAGTGTTGCGATTAGACGTAAAAAGATTATGCCAAGTACTAGGAGAAGGCTCAGAAGCATCCTTATATCTATAGCAACTAGTCGGGAGTGGCATTTGAAACAGTTTGATGTTAAAAATACATTTCTCAATGGGGACCTAAAAGAAGAAGTATATATGGACTTGCCACTGGGTGTGCAGTGCAATTCTGAAAATAGAAGCAAAGTATGTCGGTTGAAGAAATCTTTATATGGGCTGAAACAATCTCCTAGAGCTTGGTTTGGGTGGTTCTCCTCTGCAATGAAGGCATTCAATTATAAACAGAGTAGTTCAGATCATACTTTGTTTATAAAGCACAAAAATGGAAAGGTAACAGCTCTCATTGTTTACGTGGATGACATGGTGTTGACAGGCGATGATCTAGAGGAGATGACACTGTTACAAGAACATTTAGCTGCTGAATTCGAAATGAAGAGCCTTGGACAACTCAGATACTTCTTATGAATTGAAGTTGCCAGATCAGCTCATGGGATTTCTATGTCACAACGAAATATGTGCTTGATCTGTTGAAAAAAACTGACATGCTTGCTTGCAAACCAACATCAACCCCAATGGACATCAATCACAAGCTCAATATCTTTCTTAATCAGGTTCCAATGGACATGAGCCGCTATCAACGGTTAGTTGTTAGACTGATTTATTTATTACATACGAGACCGGACATAGCCTATGCTGTCAACGTCGTAAGTCAATGTATGCATGCACCTAGCGAAGAACATTTGAATGCAGTGAACATAATTTTAAGATACTTGAAGGGTACTCTAGGAAAAGGTTTGTTATTCTCAAAACATAGTGTTTCTAGCATTGTATGATATACAGATGCTGATTGGGCAGGGGATCAAACGACCATAAAATCTACATCCGGATACTTCACTTTTGTCAACGGGAACCTCGTTACATGGCGCAGTAAGAAGCAGAAAGTTGTGGCCCGATCGAGTGCAGAGGCAGAATTTTGAGGCATGACTCATGGTGTATGCAAATTATTATGGATTTAGCAGGTCTTGACAAATTTAGGGATTCACTATACGAGTCCTATGACTCTACATTGTGATAATAAGGCTGCCATTTCCATTGCATATAATCTTGTCCAACATGATCGCACGAAGCATGTTGAAATTGATCGTCACTTCATTAAAGAAAAATTAGATCAAAAACTCATACAATTTCCATTTGTCCAATCAGAACATCAATTAGTTGATATTCTTACCAAGGCAGTTTCAGGGAAGGCATTTTATGGAATAATTAACAAGTTGGGCATGACCGATATTTATGTTCCAACTTGAGGGGGAGTGTTGACATGATGAGTTGTCTGATTAATTATAGGAACTAGATCACATCTTGTATTTTGTAATCTGATTACTGCCTATTCAGATCAAATCTTGTATAGGCAGTAATTATGTGAATCTAACCAATTATAGGAGTCAGATCAAATCTTGTATAATATTATTACAATTCCTTAGAATACGATTGTTACCTATTTTGAGCTCTGTTTATTCAAAGCACTATCTATTCAGAGCTCTGCCTATATATTTCCTCGTACAAGAAGAAGAAGAGATAAGAAAAATTTAGCTTGTAGATACCATTGTTTTCTACATTTACCTGAAAAATGTACTCTTGTACTATATGTCATTCATATTTTAGCTTCTAAATATGTAAAATATCTGGTTCAAGATAGGCTAGAAAAATATAAAGGGTAAGCTATGGTTTTTTATGTAGTTCATGATACCCTTTCCCAAACTATAGGTCCTTGCAGCAAATGATAAGCTTGGGTTAGTTGACTTGACAATCTCTTTCAGTAAGAGACTGAGTGTGAGCAATGCACCCTGACCAAAATATATGAAGATAAGTCGTTTCAAAGATTTTACCAGCAGTTCTATTAGCAGATGTATCGCTAGACAAAATCTGAACAACATTATATGCACCTACTGTCTTATCTGAAACAATCAATGCTGGTGATAAATATTGCCTCACCTTCTTAAACAGCCATTACTTTATCATGTAACCCCTTCTTACTGTCTTCACAATCATCCAAAACAATAAAACTCCATATGTTGGCTATTTTTGTTCTCCTTGGCAGCTCATAACCTCTGGGTGCTTCCTTAAATGCTCTCACCATATCAACCTATAATGGGAACTTCATGGCATTAGAAGGAATCCCATTTCCATAGAAAACTCTTGTAGTGGCTTCATCTACTTCATCTTTAGGAAATATTTTATACACACTAGCAATCTCTCTGTTGATCTGGAGAGATATCTGAAGTTGGTCTCTTCACCTGTGAAGTTGGAGTGGTGCTCGGAAGAAGTATTTTTCTTATGCAACCACTAAAAACTCTACTGGCTTGATCTTCTTCCCTTCTCATTTTTTTCTCTTTCCTCCTCCGTAACTTTGAACAAACAGCCACTCCTTATGGCTTCTGCCCTGGTGACAACCCAATTAAGTGAGTCCTAATTCGACCATATGTCCATGTATAAGGTTGATCATGCAAACTCACAACCCAGATCATGTTATAAATCCACTTGTTGGCGTTTTGTTCCAAACATGTTGCATATTTTTTTAGTGGGGCAATCAACTCTTTAGCTGCACCCACCCTCATTACCTTCGTTCTTATTCACCTCTGGCGATGACACTTCTTGATTTTGTTCTTCCATCTTTTATCCTGAGAATAATGCAGGTTGGCACGATCAATCAAAAAGTCCTGACATTGCAAAGGTTAATTTTGCAAAAATGAATTTTTAATTAAAAATATATCAAAATAATATTTTTATTTTTTTTATTTTAACATTATCACATTAAATTATGGGAAAATATAATTAAAAAATATTACTTTAATACTTAAAAAAACAATTTAGAAAATACTTTTAAAAAACGTTGAACATATTACCAAACAAAAATGACATACAATAAAAAAAAATAAAAAAAAATATCCACTTCACTAGCTGTAAACGAAGTGCAAATTAAAAACATATTCGTAAAGGGATTGTTTTCTTCATGGAGGAATTATATAAAAAGTGTAAACATGATAAAAATGAAAAGCTATG
>Ga0307517_10003146_pt1 | contig 25966 bp, 29 predicted proteins | sample 23_EM_MG_FD_194515 | JGI IMG/M metagenome (GOLD analysis project Ga0307517, IMG submission 194515) | Populus trichocarpa ectomycorrhiza microbial communities from riparian zone in the Pacific Northwest, United States - 23_EM | ecosystem: Host-associated > Plants > Roots > Unclassified | place... | reverse complement strand
TTCGCTCGATGGGATTCGGTTGCCATTGTCGAAACTCGAGGTAGTTGCGAGAAAGCGGTGCGGCGTGCAGGCTGTGAGCGCCCTAATAAAGATGAGCGTCCATCTTGTTATCGCGCTCCTCGTGCAACCAGACCGATTTAGCGAAGAGAATTGTATTCGCGGCCGTGGCATTTGAGGATGCGTGCGATCGGCTGATCACCGGCACCGGTCATCAACTGAGCCTTTGTTCGCTCCCTCACCTCCCATTCGAAATGCCCTGAAGAAACGTTTCAATTACTGGCCGCTGGCGCAATCCGCCCCACCCTCGACTTGGTCTTACCGGTTGTTACGTCGGAGGCGCATTTCAGAAACACTCCTCCGCTGATCCTCGGCATGTCGGTTTTCATGCCAACTAGCTGGCCATTCGCGAAACCGCCGGACGCGTTCAGGGTACGCGTAACATGGCCGTAATTCTCGTGACCCTCCGTTTATAGTCACTTGGGGGAGCGTCCTCGCGGATCTTCCAGGACTCCATCCCCGTCGTTACCTCCAGTACCAAAACGTCGGAGGATCATTGGGCAATGGCCAGTTGCAATGCAGTACAAGGATGTCTTGGGGTGTAGGACTCCTTTGGAGTGGTCTCTGGGTTGTGCTCGTAAGACCAACGAACTTGCGATGTACGATTGGGGGCTTACAAGCCGGATGGATGCGGTCAAGACCCGAGGTGCAGTGGTCTGAACTTTCAAGATGACCCTTCACCTGACGCACAACCGACCGCCAGCCCTTCCGAGGAAGCCTCCGAGCAGAAACGAAACCAAGCCTCAACATTTGCCTTCGTCGCGCATGGAGCCGCTTGAAGAGAGATGGGTCTCGAGGGACTCGTTCGAGTCCTGTGCCACATCCCCCCTGCGACCAGACCCCTATGCTACGGACCTGCCGACAAAGGCCAACCACCTGCCGGCTCGGGCGGAGGGTTTGGTGACCAGAAAGCGAAATGACCTCCTTTGCCGGGGAAGACGTTGGTCAAGAAGCCAGGAACACCACCTTCAACAGAAACCCATACAGCTGCCGCCGAGTTCGACACCCCACATAATTGGCCGATCGCGCGCTGTGCCTGGGCGTTCACATACCGTCGTCACGCCGCCCGTTGCCCGTACTGAAGAAACCAAGAAGCGGGCGAGTCTGAAACGAAGAAGTACGATTAATGGAAAGCGGTCTCCTCTGTTCCCCATTCCGTCAAACAAGTCCATGCCACCTCCCCCGAATATCCCTCTTGCGTTCTCTCACACTTAATTCTTGTTTGCGATGTGTTTTCCTCACCCGCGCCCGCCCCCCCTCCTACGATACAATCGCTCTATTCTTGCGTTATTATTTTCCCCTCTACTCCTTTCCTTTTTACGGACCACACACGCTCCTCGCAACTCCGCTTGGCTCATGCTTATGCATTACATCCAATTTTTGCGTAGCTATTCTTTCTGAGGGTCTTACACTCTACCCCCGGAACCACGCTAACATTTTTTCACCTGTAAGTTGATGTACCACGTCGGAGAACGAAGCTCTTTCGAGACCTTTCAGTCCCGGGAATTTGTCTCATTTGAAGGGAATGCGCATCCCCGGACGTTCATCATTTGTTTAGCCCTTGAGGAACATTAGATATTGAGAATATGGCTCGCGTTGCACTGAAAAAAATACCCTCACTCAGGCGTCGTGGATACTGGCCAGATCAGTGTGTCCTCACAATCCATCGCAAAGAAATCTTAGCGGGCTGACGGGGATCATCGCCCAATATCACTCCATTCCCGAGTTCGATCGTCCAGGCGTCGAGTACCCTTCACGGTAAATAAAAGATCCTAACTCTCCATTTAACTTTTAGCTGGTACCGCTCCACTGCAACACCCGCGCGCGGTCTGGTGAGCTCTGCCCATCGGGGAATGATATTCTGGGACCCCCATAACTAACAAGCTCTGATAGTGTCACGGGGAGTGAGAAACAGGAGGAACCGGGACTCGAGTAAATCACCACTCTTCCACACAAGTTATCGGACCCCACGGCGGAGGTGTCATAAACGATCTAATAGCATACGCCCGCGAAGGGAGACACGGTGCTAAGAGAACTGTTGGCGTTTGGAGCATTTCTGACGATATCAGAGACCTCGCACCCTTTTCCACTGCATGAATAGGCGCTCGGCGGATACAGGATGACCTTGGGCCCGACTCGGGGTGGGTTTTTCACACCCAGCGTCTCTGGCTGGATCTCCGTTGGAAGTAGGTCGAGGCACGAGGATGAACTTTCGGAGTTTGGAAAGTCGTCCAAGTACGTAGGAAACGGGTGTCCAGCGGGATTTTCGGAAGCGCGACCCTTTTTGGTTACGCTAGGTAAAACTCCCCCAAGAGCAACGAAACAGAACTCACCAGGTGGTAACTCCCTCTGTAGGTCACTCCCCGAAGTCGTATCATCCGGCACTTGGTTATCGTTCGAATCCGCGTGACCGGGCCGGAGGACGAGGGCAGTTTGTAAACAGTGAACTACCTCAGAAATATCTGGGCGATGGTGTGGTTCCTGGTTCCAACAGCGTTCAATCATTTCCCAGAGATCGTTTGTTAAGCTCTGGTGGGCTGGTCGCGTCGGCCGCTTTCTGGTTAAAACGCCGACGGCCACCGTGGTAGGTGGAATACCATAAAATGGTGCCTTTCCGGTGAATGCCTTGAAGGTTGTGAGTAAAATGCCTTGTTAGACGAGTGTTCGGGCCATACCTCAATCACGACCATCGCAAACGAATAAATATCCGACTCCTTACTGACTGACCGTCTCTTGTTTAAAATCTCTGGTGCAGCCCATCGTACTGCGTGTCCGTCTTCGATGGATCCAGCGGACCCAAAATCCGGAACGATCGCGGCGAGACCGAAGTCGGCCAGACGCGCATGACCGACGCCATCCACAAGAATACTTGGCTGAGACACGGGTCAGTAGGTTTGGTGGACGTTTCGGAACTTTACGAACCCCTTTGAGATCTCCGTGAATCACACCGTGAGAGTGAAGGTAGCTGAGACCATCAGCAACATCAGATACCTGTCGTGGAGTGAGCGCATCTTCCAACACTAGTAACCACAGGAACCCACGAGACCGAGCCGGTCGGCAGATGGATGAACCCTGATGTATTCCGACAGTTCTCCGCCAGCCATCCAAACCGAAATTAGCTGGAAGGGAGCAATGGTGATTCCTATCAGGGGAACGATGTTTGTGTGATCCAAGCGTTTCCACACAACAGCCTCCTGACAGAAAGCCTGCGTGTCTCATCAGATGCGAGTGGGAAGAGGTAGTGACGTTGATGCCATACACGTTTGGTCTTCTCTTCTGCATCGTTGGAGTAGATCCGTAGCCGCTTCACGCAAACCTTTGAACCGCTGAGGGATCCTTCGTATACATCACAAGAACCGCTTGAGCCGATCGGCCATTTAGCGGTGTTCGGGGGAGAACCGGGAAGTATGCATGATTGTGGTATCGTCTTCCGACTACCACACAGCGCCCTGAGTTCTCGCAAACACATCCGGAACGCGGGACTGGTGGGGCGGAGGATGTTGAGAACCTACGCTGGGTTCGGTGGTGAGTTATCGAGGGGCAACGCGGCAACGCACATTTTCCAGGTACTCAATCAACAACGCCGAATCATCGCTTTGGAGGCTTGTAACACAATCTCTGTATCCCTGCTGGTTGAAGATGCTCGTTAAATGATTAGGGAACTCGGGCGAGGACTGATTGAGGTGGCGGAACTGGTGGAGGAGATCGAACTGTGGCGCAAGGGACATCCTTTGGCGGGGCAACGGTTTCCGTGTACATGGGGCACCAGTTGCCAGCGAGGGGCTTATGTACTCGCGTATTTTCGCCTGAGGCCGATGCAAACCAAAAAGGCCAGCAAACGGGTTTCCAGCTGCCAGTGCTCTTGTTTCCGTGAACCATTTTCCGAAAAATACAGCGCCAATTTGTTGTTTATTGTTTATCTTTTGATCGGATTGGGCTCGGCATCCCGGCATGACGCCAGAGCCAGATCCTCTTGGAATAACTCGTTCTATTATTGGGCTACTCGCAAGAACCGATGGTATATCCCCGGCATGAGTCGCGGGTCGTTGGCCGCCCTGCAGACTGAAAAACGAACGAGAAAACCGAATTCCCAACCGAATTCCCAACCTACCCGAGGCCAACGTGCTGACCGGTCGATTCCACGGGCCCGGTGCGATCAAAATGCAAACAACACATTGGGACCGCATTCCCCGGAAAAAGCCAATAGGTGTCAACTTGACGCCTACAGAAGACATCTCGTCCCCCGACCACAGCGACTTTAGTACAGAACGTAATCGATGATGGCTGGTTTCATGAGGGCATGCGGCACCAACCCGCTGTTTACCTTTTTGATGGTGTTGGGCATCCCGGCATGGCCCACGATACTGGGACCAGGTCCAACGGCCACAACTCATTCCCACTATCACGCCGCTCGCGAGAGTCGACGACGTGCCCCCGGCGCGGACAACGGGTCACCGACCACCCTGCGGACCACCCTCTGGGAAGCGATCTATTGAAATAAGTAACGTCCACGCGTCCTTTACGCGAATAGTGACTGGCGAATGAGCAACGGTCCGAATGGGAAATGGGTTGCGGCCTTATATCGGACCCTGGACTCCACGCCTTCTGGAGGTGGCCGTGTGCCATACATATACTGAATATCTATGTGTACTTACATAGTCACCGCAGGCAATGAGGTGTTTTCCCGTTAAAGACAAGGTGATCTCACTTTGAGATTCGAATCGGTTCTTCCGAGATAATGGCGGACGGAAGCCCCTCGAAGCCACGGCGCGGAGGTTGCTCTCATTGGTTAGCGTACCGCAACACTAGGAATACACGTACCCGTTCCTTACTCCCCAATATCCGAGGCACTCTGCACAGCTAGGGATGGCACTAGCATGGGATCGCAGTCCTGCCCCGGAGAGTTGGCCGGTTTTCGAGCGAACTGGCCGGCGGTTTGGAGACAGTATCCACGGTCCGACGCAACGGACGGGGTCCTGACAGTACCTTCAAACGGCTCTGGATATCTGTCTAGACTCGTGTGTCCACGGTGCCGCCTTACGGATACAGTCACCCACTCAAACTCCACCTCTATTCTTTGACGAGTAAATGCTCCGTTTCCCCCGGTTCGCCCCTCCCGTCGGGGTCGATCTCAATGGCAGAGACACGCGGCTGCGAATGATGGTTAAAGTACAGGCCCAGGTATCCTGAAATGGCCGCTTCAAGCCAAAGAGCTCTGCAGGCCCGAAAAGCACCAGTAGTTGGGAACAATGGTGTCGAATCACCATCCCCCATCAAGGTCTTATTCAGTCCAAGTCACTCGTATTGTCACCAGGCTGATGGAACTTGGAGGTGCCGGTGAGTTGGCGTCCGGAAACACGTCACGCGCTGGGGCTAGGCCATCAATATTCAATCCGTTGTGGCTGTAGGTGTGGGAGTCGCAGGGTGAGTGACCCACCGACGATGAATCTGCCGCACAAACCGAGAGCCATACCATCGTCGGTATTTGCGGGACTGTATGGGACCCGGACGACGACGACGAGCACGTAACGGCGCGCTGTGTCAATGGTAGTACCATAAGCCGTCGTCGGGGAAGCTGTTTGTTCGGGGACCCTGAGAATCCACTATTCATCCGCATTCGACCACGTCAAACCATACTTATATGCGGTTAGTCCGTGCCTATGTAATTCCGCCTGGAGGATCCTATACCACACCTGCTGTAAGCTAAGTGCCTAGTGGACTAGAATATCGGAATCCGACTCCCGGTCAACGTCTCATGTCCCAAGCCCAAGCTGCGTGAGTCAAACGAGAAAGCACGGTTTTCACATCCGGTCGCATCTTACGGTCCTCCAACCAACAACACTGCACAGTCCACCATAGCCCATCTGTGAATCCAAGTGCTGCGCCCGCGTCCGGTTTGCTCGGTCGCACCCCGTTAATTATCGCGTGTATCACATTGCCCTTGTAATCCGAATAGGGCACCTTACCACATAGGACCTAGTGGGGCCCGGTCAGTCCGGAAACTCGACCACGATCGAGAAACAACAAACCTCATAAACGACCATCCCGAGCGCGTAAATGTCCGATTTTTTGGTCGGTCGATCTCCTGCCACCCCGAACAACTCTGGTTCTAGTAGTTCCGGGCTCATCCACCGCTCTGTTCCTCCGTGAACATAGGGCATGAGAGACATTTTAGAGTCCATCGAGATTCTGGAAACCTCGGTGGACAAAGGAATATCGTTGGTATCGTTGGAAACGTGAGGTACCACGTAGGCGACAGTTGAGAGCCCGAAATCCGCAAGGCAGGCGCGATTATTTTTGTCGATCAGGATGTTTGCCTGACCAGTCGGGTCAGCGGGAAATTTAAGAATAAGAACCAACTTGACGGACCCCCTTGAGGTCCCCGTGGACGAAGTTGAGGCCATGAAGATACTCGAGGCCAAACGCGACATCTACCAACTTTTGAAATCGGTCGTACCGGTATCTGAAAATACAGACGTGGTAACTCACAAGCTGGACTCGGTTCACATCTCCCCGGTCTTTGACGAAACTGCTGATGTTGCCATTATCCATCCATTCTGACACCAATGAAAACCTCAACCTAGGTTCCTCCGCCTCCAACGTCGCGCCGAGCAACGGTAGAATATTTGGGTGTCGTAGATGTCTCCACGCGACAGCTTCTCGGCAGAACCTCTGCGAGTGGCTATATCGGAATTGGTTGTAGAGTGTGTGAAATAGAGTACTTACGCTGAGGAAAAGGTCACGATTGCTGCTGGCATAGAATCGCAAAACCTTTATCGCGACCTGGCGTCCGCAATGTTCACCTCGGTACACAGCAGCGGAACCTCCGCCACACTCGGCGATTTGGGGTACATTCTGGAGGCACGTAATGACCATCGATCTGGGGAGGCTGCGTTGGTTGTTACACATCTTGCACAGACGGTTTAACAATTCGGGTCTCTCTTTCTCATATACCATGCTGGTGTCCAACATCTGTGGTCAGCGATCAGTCTGAGGTCTGGGGCCGCGGTTGAGAATAGCTGGTGACCTCCCTTGTCAAGTTGGTCAATACGTTCCTGGCTCTGATCTTCCCCTCGAGGAGCGATCATCTTCGAGTTGCACGAGCCGGAGCGTTGCGGGGGCCTTGAGTCATGCGGTGAGTCAACAGGACGCACTCATACAAGTGAGGTCGGCACCCACAGATGGTGTAAGACGTTGAGCACTTCGGAGGCCGGGATACGACTACCTGGGTCCTTTCCCCAGCACATTGCGAACATCCTCCACATCTCCGTGGTCAGGCTGTGCTTCTTTTCGCCCTCTGGTCTACTTGGACGCTCGTCATCAAGCTTGGATCTCACTCCCGTTGTATCAATCTTCCGCCACAAGAATTGTCCCGTGAATATCTGGGCAAGGTCGATCGCGGTGATTCAAGACAATGGTTGAGAGGACGCACCTCAACGGCGATGAATCCATAAGAGAACATGTCGGATTGTTTGGTGAATTTACCATTCTGAAAAATCTCCGGTGCTGCCCATCGGCAACCGTCGGCACCGACCTGGGCCCAATCGAATCGTGAGCTCGATTCCCCAATGGACATGAGCTTGGCAAATCCAATGTCCGAGAGGCAAGCACGACCCGCAGAGTTCACAAGGATGTTTTCCTTGGCGCACTTCGTGAGTACCACACAAAGGGGTGTACATTCGGGAGGATTACCCACCTGCTTCAAGTTCCCGTGTATCACCCCGTGTGAATGGAGATAATCCAGCCCATGGGCAATATCGATCAGCTGCATTGTGAGCGAGGGTTAGATTTCACTTCTCGGGTATCATAAGCAAGGGAGCTTACCAAACAAATACAGCCAGCGTGTTTGTGCTCTAGCACATACTCCATGGCTGATCCGTTTGGCATCCACTCCATCGCAATTTGGGGGTGATCGACTGTCACGCCAAAGCACTGGAGGATGTTCAGATGATCCAGCTTCGTCCATAGCGCAACGTCCCCATGGAATTCCTAAGGGGTACTATTCAACGGGTCGCCCTGGGGAATGGCGGGAGGGTCCACCTACCCTGTGAACCTTCTCCAATTTTATCGCCTTGATGCACACATCCATCATGCCACCGCTTCCCTCCCCGGGGCTTGTCTGGGCCCTCCATACTTCGGCGTATCTACTCACAGTGCAGGGTTCGGTGGTTGACCGGGAGAATTGGCGAGGAATCATGCAGGACTCTGGAAGTGTGCCCCGCTCGCCGCAGACCTCTCGCAGGTTGTGTAACGTTCGTTGTTGTAAATCTCCACTTAATCCCTTGATCCGTAGCACCTGTACGAAGAGTCACAACCGGGATTGAGATCCAAACGGTTTACTTACACCATCCAGGAAGTTGACGAACTCCTTCAACTCAGAACCACGTAGGCGGTCTATACAGCCCTTGCACTCGGTACTATCGTAGAATTGGCTGAGAGCAACTTGAAATTCGGGTGAGGATTTGGTAAATTGGTGAAGACTCTGGAGTAGACTCGGGGCTAGGTCTTGAAGCACTGTCTTCATTTCAGGGCGTGATCGTTGTTTCTGGTCCCAGCATCTTCGCGTCAACGCCCACACGTCGTCAGGAAGAGTTGGATTTGTTGGCCGTGGCGGGCGTTCCCCCTCGGTTATTTTTATGATTGATGCAACGGACTGAAAGTTGTTGAATGGAACTGTGCCGGTGAAGACCTTGGTTCAAATCCAGTCAGCCAGAAGTTGCTGTGCGCCGTGCGCCGAACTCACCTCAATAGTAAGCATCGCGAAGGAGAAGACGTCCGCCTTCTCGGTGAGTGGCCCCGTCTCTTCCAAGACCTCTGGTGCTGTCCACCGCGTATTATGGTCACGTATCTCCGAGACACCGTATGTTGGACCCTGGCTTGGATGGACTGTAGCGAGGGAAAAATCCGTGACCCGTGCCCGACCAAAGCGATCCACTAGAATGTTCGCCTGCGTGCATGATGTCAGCTAGGTTGTTGGTAAGTCTCAAAGCGCGTACCCCTTTGATACCCCCATGGACCACGTTGCGGGAATGGAGGTAGGTCAGGGCCTCAGCAACGTCGTGTAGCTATGAATGTATAAGGACTCTAGAGCCCCACTCGTGCAGTGGGAGTCACACGCACAAGACCGAGTCGATTTGTCTTTGGACGCTTCGTGAGAAATTCTGTTAGATCCCCGGACTCCATCCATTCCGAAACGAGCTGGGGGGGATTTCGGGTGACGCCATAGAATGGAACGATGTTTGGGTGGCAGATGCGTTTCCACACAACGGCCTCATGGTAGAACAACTGTAAAGAACCTTAGGAAGTGAAAACCCAACGATAACAACTTTGGCACTGTACCTTGAGTTTTTTCGGGTCACCTTTGAAATAAATCCGCACCTTTTTAACGCAAACCTTCATACCCTTGAAGGTCCCCTCGTGTATATCGGCCAAGACTCCGGAGGTGAGTGGATCGACCCCTACATCTGTCAGAGCGCATGAGAGCAAATGGGATGCTGGTAAGATGTTGCGGGCGCCACAGATCCTCCGGAGTTCGGAGAGACAGTGATAGAAGCTATTACTGGCAGAGTTGAGGACGTTGAGGCCCTACAATATTGTTTAGTAGAGAGAAGACAAGAGGCGATCTGCACACAGACACTATCCAAATCCTCAACGAACTTCTTCAAATCAACGTCTGGTAGGCCTTGAGCTTTATTCATGCAATCTTCCATGACAAGGATATTGGTGAGTTGTTTGGAAAACTCGGGCGAAGACCTATCGAGATCCTGAAGTTGCCGCAAAGGATTGACCGAAGACATGAAGGTAGTTTTTGCATGGCAGTCGACCGAGCTCTCCTGTGGCGAATATGTACCATCTGCCTCAATGCATCCGTGAGGAGTGAATGTGAATGGAACGGCTGTGGTTGAATGGCATCAATCCATTGATGGGGGAGGAAATCCCGGTCCACGAATGGATAAGGCCCGGGCAAGGTCACGCATACCCTGTAGATAGCCGTATCGGCTGGTCCGGATTGGCTCGTCTTGGCGTAGTACATAAAACCTCCAAACCGCCAGTCCCCCATGCCGTAGTTCAATTGCAACGCTTGTCAGAACGGTGTCATCTTTGTCTGGAGGATAGTGGCATCCGGGCGCTCTAGGCATACCCGAAGGCACGGGATCAGCACCATCTTGTCATCCAGAAGTGTCTGCGAATAGAATTGTCCAGGCTAGCGTGCTGGAAGCTGGTGGATGCCGTCACGTTATGAATTGTGTTCGCTTGCTGGTGTGAGCATGGGGTGGGCCATGAAGTTAGAGCAGAGAAGGATTTCTCGAATTCGACGACGGAGATGATACACACCATCATCCACGGGTCCATGCGTGCTTTATCGACAACTGCAAGCGTCCCAAAGAATGCGGCGTATCCCGTGACCATAGTATGGAACCCCCGGAATGAACAGATCCGGTGCAGGAAACCCAGCCGGGTGATAAGAATGGAGAGGTGATTAAAGTTCGAAGGGGTCCAGATGCGGAGAGACCTGAGCTTCAGTTTTTCAAACCCCGATCACCCGTCGTCCCGGTATGCTTTGGTTCCCGACTCACTCTTTGCGGATCCATCACCGTCTTGACAAAGTCCCACACCTCTGTCTCATCACAAAAGTAAGCCTCGCGCGGCGGCTCACCAGGGAATCGATCGCACTGAACCTTTCGATTTCGGCCCAGCACGCAACAGCGCTGACCAGCTAATGGTGTTCTTCACGATTTGACGGTCAGACCCCCTGTATCCCCTGGGTCCTCCGTTCTCGGCGAAGTGACCTCTGACCCAGCCAATACTCATCCTTGGTTTGCCATGATGCTCTCCACCAAGTTCTATCTTCAGACTTATACGGAACAGTCTTATATTTCCTGCACGCCGTCGAGGTTTGCGCCCATCGTGCTTCGGGTTAGACAGCTCCTGCCAGCAAAACAGCTGGATCGGCTGTGCACACCAGAAGCCTCATGGCTGTCATTGGAGAGGAGGTAGGGTGGAGGAGTTACATCACTCCGGTTCGGGAATTGGAACGTCCAGCGGAGGATATAAAACTCCTCCCAGATCCATCACGCAAGCCCGGGTGTCAGCTGACTGATCTCACGTTGAACCGAAATGGTATCAGCAATCATCTGCTGACTAACCGAGAGGGATGGATTGCTGATGCCCACATTGCTGGTCGCCATGTCCTCCCCTCTTCCTTGCCCTCTCCCACGTGCTGCGAACTTTTTCCCTAGCACACCAACCGTCATCCATCGGTACCATTTCAATACTCTGGTTCCGGATACCCCACGGGGTCCTACCATTGCCGTAACGCTCTTGCCCTGGAACTGCTGAACACACCGCAGTCTCACCTTTGAAACAGCAACCCTCCGGAGGGAATTTTCATTTCATCTCTTGCGATGACCTTTGGAGTGGGAAACGGGAGCGGCGGTGGGACATACACATTGACAACCAGTACTGGCGGCAGTCATCGTAGTGACGGATACCAGAGACTCCTTTGACCAAAACCGGGATCATCTGCGCCGTCAATCCTGGGTTCTCGAAACAAAAAGTCATAGCCACCGAGTCCGGGCCGAATCCCCCGTCGTTGCATCGGTTTCCCGAGCTTCTGCCCGGCGACGGGCAGGGCCGGACCTGGGGAATACTTCAGATTGCACCCTAAGCGCGCGCTCATCAAGGGACTCGAATCTCAGACTCCGCCGGAGATTTTGAGGGATTCTGGGAATATGGCACTGGAACGGCGCCACCCCGCAAAATTGAAAATCAAGACACCCCACACCGGTTACACGGGTTTGTTGACTCTTGTGGCATCACACTTCTTGCATCTCGCTGAGTTGGATTACAGCAGGTTTCATTTTGATAGACCGTTCTCCAGTGGATAAAGCCTTAACCTTGACTCGTAGCTCGCGAAGCTACTGATCCGGGGTCCGAGGTTTGGGTACAACGGTGAGATTTCGATGATTGACGCGATGCTCTCTGGTAGGGGGCATATCCTAACCGCCTATTTGTGTGCTGATGGTGAAGGAGCCCCGTGGTGCCGAGTGCTTGGATGCGACCGACTCACAGACAGAAGCAAACCGATCGGGCGAAGTGGTTGCTGGGTCTTCCTGGTGGTGATCGGCCCGCGTTACCTGCTGCGCATAACCAGCACCGGGAAAGTGTTCCCTCTCCCACTCCGCGATTGCGTGATGTATTCGAGTCTATTTTAGATGGTCCAATACCACAGAGGTATCAACGACAGCAAATGGACACGGAATAACAACCTCTCGAAACGTGACCCCGTCCAAGACTCCAAGCCGACAACGTCCGTTCACAACCCCAGCGAATCATGGAACGTAACAGCATTTCCCCTCCTACCCAACTTCTCGGGTCCTAAACCCGAAATATATACGGAGAGTATATTACTCACCGGACTCCTCATGCAAGCCGGGCACTGGGACTCGGGGAAGGAAGCGTACTTGACAACGAAGGATGTGGAACCGGTGCGGCTGCATTCAAGTTGCCATTAGAGGGGAAACTGGGTTGGGCCGTGTCCGATGAGTTCGTGTTGACGACTACGCCGTAGTTAGGACCATGTGGGCTGTTGAGCCTGAGTGGTGAGTTTTTGGTTGCTTGGGTTTCGTATTGTCGTTCGTCGGTTGGCCCCGGCGGTGTGGGGTGTTGAAAGAGGCTCCGGGATTTTACGATCTCAGTTTTTGGCTGGAGAGTCCGGTGCGAGAGCCTTGAAATGACTCAATCGTAAAACGAAGGGAGATTGCCGCTTGAACCGAACCGAAAGGCTTGGGAATCTATTGCGCAAAAGATACAAATCTCCTCATGCAGACCACGTAACACCAGTGACGATCACTGATGAGGGGTGTAGCAGATGTGAGTGAAACGTGGAAGAATCCATCCCCTATGTATAAGTGCTAGAAGTCTTGTGGAACAGAGATGGGTATCAAGAACTTGACTCGAGGAATCTGTTCGACGAGTCGACCCAACACGGAGAGTATCGCACACGATGGTTCCTCATGGCGTATTCCATTAGACTATGAGCCTGCCCGTGCGCGCTACCGAAAAAAACCTCTCAGCCACATCCCAACTGGATCACAAAGATACGGAACGAACGACGATCTGCTTAAACCGATTCCAGACGTGTTTCCTCTTGCTCTTGGCATGAACCTCTTGTACGGAGCACCCGGGGATCTCGGTAGGAGATGTAGGGTCCACGACGGAGCTTTTGCCCGCATCTGTTTTTTTGACCATGAGATTCTCCCTTGTCTGGTGGTTAGTCTGACTCGTGGGTTTGTTCTTGGTCATGTCGTTATCATTTGTTGGGTATTTCCCCTTGGCTTCGGATATATCCTCCTGATCGAGGTGATCGAACATGCACAAAGCAGCGCACACTGGAGACCCCTCGTCTCGGCTCCGTCCAGTTGATCACCACGATCACTTGCAGGATGGGGCTCCCTACCACACCTGCAACCAGACCACCGATCGCGCAGCGATCACAGGTGTCCCTCCAACCGGCGCGGGACTGGACTAGGAAGCCCCCTGTCTGTATCCGAACCATGTGAAGCTAAAGTAATACACTGCGTCAGTTTCTTCGGTCACCAGGTTGAGAATTTGGGCGACGAGCACAAGCGACTTCACTCACATGAAAGAGTTGTCCAAGATGAGTTTTGAGAGAGAAAGGAACTGCGGTCACCGGTAACACCGAGCCAAGGTACGGCCACCCTAATGGCGGAGTCGGTGATCTTTCTCTCCCCAGTAACCTCCTCGGGATTTCCGAGATATTTGGTCTCCTTGTCCTATCCTCCCTCCAACACTCCCTCAAGAGGTCCCACATGGTCTCCGTCATCCCAATCTCCTACGCGTTGTCCGGCTTGGGAGGACGTTCACCCGAGATCACGGCAAGCACAACCGCCGCTTCCCTCGTTGGATAGAAAGGCCACTTTCCCGTCAGCACCTGGTACACAGTCGTACCCAGAACGTAGAAATCACCCTCATTAGACGGAACCCCTTTGTCAAGACCGAATTTTTCCGGGAGGAGGAGCTCTGGAGCCATGAAAGATGCCGTGCCTTGTTCTTCGCTCGAAATTCTCACTGAGATCGTCGTTACGCGGGTGAAACCAAAGTCTGCGAGCATGGCCCGGGGAATATTGGAGTCCGAAATCAGGATGTTGGGCTGGTAACGCGGTGAGGATATTTCGTAAGGGTGAGAAGGCTCACCACTTTGATGTCCCCGTGTGCAATGCCGCAGTTGTGGAGGTACCTGACACCTTTTACCACGCTTAGCGGCTAGAGAGTTGGAAGTTGCAGAGTGGGTTGATGTTTGGCGCTGGGGGAACATCTAGGCTTACCAGACGTAACCGATCCGCATCGGGGTGTTTCTCCAGATATTCGGTGATGTTTCCATGGCGCATCCAAGGTGTGACGGTCGCCGGCACGTCATTGTGATAGAACACGCCGTCGAACTTGAGGATGTACGGGCACGACAAGTACTTTCACCCGGCGATAGCATCTAAGCGAGGAAACAAAATTATCCCAACCGCCGGTAAGCTCCTCCCAACCATCGTCGTTTTTCTGCACCTGATACTGCGCTCCGGCACAGTCGGTTCTGAACCAAACGTTCCCTTAGAAATACCTCAAGGTCACTCGATTTAAGAAGAGCGTTCGTTGTGGTTTCGCAAAGATAGCCGGATGGATTTGTGAGCTGGATGGTAACGAGTGTCAGACAAGATACGAATAAAAAAGCGAACACTGAGGCCTGAGGAATGTTAATGAGAGCCACCGATGTGAGGCCTACTAATCTACCAGGATCGATACGAATTCGGAATACGTGTGAAAATGTGCGCAACATATCGTTGGGGTTCGAACTTGAAGATGATAAATAACATAACAGAACTGTTGGGGGTATAACGCATGTGCTCAACGACACGAACAAGCACTTCTGTGGGAATGGGCTCCTCCAATTCGCTACTGCGAGTCGTTTAGCAAGATCACTCGCAGCTGAAGGGGATAACCTACAGCGAATTGCATAGCGTGGGGTCCGGGTTCAACTTTCAGGCCTTCAGGGCTGACGTCCAATTCCTTGACTCTGGTCAAATGCAATTTTTTCGCCCCGGCCCCAGCACATGAGCGAGGAAGGAAAATTATCCCAACCGCCAGAAAGCACCACCAAAGCATCGTCGTCCCTCTGCACACCATACTGCGCTCCGGTACAGTCGTGCCCCCTATAACGCAACCGCAACGAGGAAGAGTAAAAAAAAAAACCTCCGTAAAACAACAAAAAAAGAGAAGAGAAAACCTGGCTTACGAGAAGAGAGTACACCTTGTGTGGGGACCAGTTCGGATGGCGCTGATCGTACCTTGGAATTTGCCGAAATCATCGATGCACACGCCCTCTTCCCAGAAGGGTCCGAGGTACTCCATATTTTTGCCCTCGCCCGGGGAATCGGGGTAGAGGAAAACCTGCCCCCCCCGCTTCTCGAGCCCGACGGGGAATCCATTGACACTGACTGCCGCAACGACGAGGAGTGCCGTGAAGAGGTTTTTAGAGAAGAACATCGTCGTTGTCGAAGAGCGAAGAGAGAAATGAGAGGCAGATAATAGAAGAGTAGGGAATGCGTGGGTTTGTTGAGGGATTCCTTGTACCAACCCCCGAGTCTTTTATATCCATGCGGCAAAAAACGGTACACAGTCCCGCGGAGAAGACACAAGGTAACCATCGCTGGCATCATCGGTGTTCCCCCACGCTGATCAGCCTGGGACAGGCACCTCCCAAGCCGCGCCATCGGGCGGACACCCTGCGCAATGGGCGGCTGGTTCCAAACACGGGCAGACGAATCGGCCACCTGGGAAAAACATTGGGTTTTTGGATCCCGTTGCCCGCGAAACTGCCTGGACTCTTGATTACCGAGTATTCAAGATCTCAATACATGAATCTGGCTTGCACTCTTCGAATGCCGGAAATAAATCAATGCGTGTGCGGGCCTGCAATAAAGATAACGCGTTGAGTAGTTCCCCGGGCAACGAGGCCCCACACCCTTGTGTCATTGGGAAATTCTAACCGTCTGAACGATGCCCGCGTCTGGGTCGCAGGATATGTCCGCCGTTTTGTCACTGGGAAAGCTGCACTGACGGGACTACACGACGGGACATATTCGTATGAGGACCAAAGACCTAGATACCGCCAGAGTACTATTATATCATCGCGATCGAGTCGTATGCGGGATGAGGTTGGGAGAGGGGCATAAACGTTGATTGATGACGCGTGACGCGTGACGATCGACGCGCAGCGTTTCTGCTGTATTGGGTGACTATCCATAAGGTTTTATCCATGTATAAACGAATATCGAGAGCCTTTTAAGGGAACTGTCAGGACCCCGTCCATTGCGTCGGGTCATGGATATTGTCTCCAAACCGCGCATCTGGAGTCCCAGCGCTACGGCCGTTTCGCTCGAAAACTGGCCAGCCCTCCAAGTTACGGGTTCGGGAAAGACTGCGGTATCATCTACTTCAACCGTACTGTATGCTGGCGTTTACCTCGACGCGTGACTGTCCAGTCCCACTGGTGCACGCGAGGTGGAAGTTCTCGAAAATTGAGGAGTAAACCTCGCTTAATGGAACCCTTCTACGGCAGAAATAATATTATCTAGGCTTATGGATAGTCACCCATTGCCGAGCTTGTTGCATCGTTTTCGGTGGTTACCCGCTCCACAAGATCCCTCCCACCCGTTCTCACGACGGCCACTCGCATCGTACGTTTTTTTGCGCTTTCAACCCCGGGGTATATCATACTGCATCTGTAGTGGTTAGTGTGTAAGTGTTGTGGACTACGGATTGTGTTCCCGATTTTTTTTTATCGCTGTGGCCATCGAGGGTGTCATTTTTGGCGGGGACAAATATAAACAAAAACACAATCATTGGCTCGGTTGCCGATTACCAAATGCAGGAGTGTAAAAGTTCGGGGGGGCCGCCCTCACCGACACGAGTGTTTGGAGGTTTCGAACCTCGACAGGCCTCTCCGCTCCGTTTCCCCTCACTCATGGATCCGAGGCAATCATCTTTGCCGTTGATATCGAAACGAATCCTTAAACCTCCATATCACGTAGGTAGGAGTTCTCGTGAACGCTGGGATCGGCTCGCACGAGTCAGCCATGATGCATGACTAACTAGTCGATAAGGCCCTTTCGACTTTTATAGGCCCAACCTACCGTAAATAATGCCCTGGTCCTCTTGTCCTATTCTCGGCGAAACGGTGCTCAACCCGACCCGCATTCATCTCATGCTCTCCGCCGAACCCCTAACCCAATCGTGATCAAGGAGCCAGGGGATAAGGCATGCGAGGTGAGCCTTCGAGAGATGGGTAATTGGCCGATCAGTGACTACGTATTGGCCCTGGAATTATTGACCTTCGCTTTCAGGGACTCGGACGGCCGAGTCCAGAGTATGCATCAGTTTACCTCTCGGGAGGGAAGAAGTTCCCGTGACGAGCGAGCGTGGGACCCTCCCACCTTCGACCTTGTGAACGTGCCCGGGCCTTTCCCTGCTATGCTTCCACCTTGTGCCACAGCGCCGCTGGAACCGAGCTCGACGGAGATGGGATTCTTGCTATGAGAGCAAACCACATTGATGGGGCCTGCCTTTTGATGGCCTAACCCCAGTGTGCGACCCCTGCTTCACCACGAACAACATGGATTTCTACGCCACGATCAGACTTCTGCTCTTCAATGCGATATAAATGCACGTAAGGACATCGGTTCTTCCCTTATCTCTCCTTGCCCCCTTCCTGCCGTGGATCTGTATTCTTGGTCGCGCGCGACACGTCCGACCCTTCTTCTCTTCGTCGTGATGCTCTTCATCGAATTCCACATCGCTTTCTCGAGTTTGCAGAGACTTCCGCAGGATTGAGTTCGAATACGTCTAGTGCTGCACTCCACGGCCGCGACGATAACTACGCTGACTTCACGCCCTGCGGTGACGATGTGTGACGGATCCCGACCGCCCTCACCCTGGTAACGAGCAACTCGCTGGGAATCCCTCTGCAACGCCGCTAAGTTCTAATGTGGGGGAGAATCTCCGAGGAGAACGTCCCTCCGGGGAACGATGTTGACGTCGGATAGGACGTAGAGGCGAGTGGACCGCGCCGGAGCGACCATCCCGTGCAAACTCCGCTAGTCTTACAGGCGCGTTATACTATGTCAATAAGAGTACCGTACACGATAGAATCGAATTCAACGATCTGTCCGGTCACAGCCCTCCTGGTCGGTGGCTGAGCTCTGAGCCCACGTTCAGAAGGTTTCCTCCACATCCGCCTCCGCGACTTGACGATCTCAGGAACTCTGTAAACATCGATCCCTTCTTCCTCTCATAAATTCTCATGAACCATACTATTCGCCTAGCCACTCTACATTCTTTAGTATTACATCATCTGATCGTGGGGGAGCGCGCATTACAATTCATCGCGTAATCCAGAAAAGTACAAGGCATAAGTGTTGTGGGGGTGGGGGGTACAGTGGGTCCCTCAGGCACCAGGCCCGAAGCAGGATACATACAAGGGTGGTGGTGACGGAACATCGCTTTTATCGATATTCGTCCGCCTAAAGCCCGTCACGCCGCAAACACGGTGAACGCTCGTGAGGAGACGCCGACGTCGACAACGTGCATGACGGAAAAGCGGGAAAAAAGCGAGAGAAACGAGTGTTACTCGTAATGCGGCCCAGTAAACGGTCTATAAGCGCGTGGGATTAACCCCGAGCTCGACCCAATCCGCAGGGTAGCCAACTCCAGGGTGAATTTCTTCTTTGAACGTCTAAACAACGTTACACACCGCGTCGATGAGTTGACGACGTCTAGGGAGAGACAAGAGGCACTCACTTGGTCGATCCGGTTGTCGTCCAGTCCCTGCCGATGGGAGCATGGGCCCAGATTCACTAGGTGGACCTTCCACGCCGGGAATGAACCCGCCACTATTCTGGCCGCCTGAGGTCCCCTGCGCGCGCCCGTCAATCCCCAGGAAGCCCTCCCACATCATGACTACCTCCTCTATCGTCGGTCGCACCATGGGGTTCGAGTCCCAGCACCTCCGGAGTAACCCCCACATCTCGGTGGTAAGGCCGACATCCTCAGCGTTCGGCGGAAACTCCGGCCTCTCTCCTCTAAAAATCCGTGTCACGGCTCCTGGGTTACCCAATTCAGAGAACGGGACTTTTCCAGTGAAGACCTCGCTAGCCAACATCGCAAATGCAAAAACGTCGGCGGGTTTGGATTCCATGTTTGTATCGGTCGTGCCATGAGGCGATCTGATTATCTCAGGAGCGAGCCATCTCACGTTTCCAGGAGTAGACTCAGCGGTTAACCTGATGCTGGAGTTGATTGGGGCAAACCCGTAATCCGTCAGCCGAGCGTTGCCCAACCCGTCGACGAGGACATTTGCCTAGGGGCACGAGATCAATGAGCCTGAGCGGGATTGGTACCGTTGGACGTGACATGGCTTACCCCCTTCAAATTCCCATGAGGCATGTCGAGCGAATGAAGATATTCTAGACCTTTTGCAACCTGCAACAACTACCACCCAAAAGCAGAGTTAGATAGTTGAAGCCATTCGGCAAAAGGATCAGCACCAGGGCTGGCCGGGATGCACCGGGGTGGGACTTCGAGGTGTATTGCACGATGTTGCCTTTTTCGGCCCAGTCATAGACGAGCGCCAACAGGGAGGCGTCCATGTACACACCCCGGAGCCCCATGACATTTTGGTGAGCGAACCTCTTCCACACCGGCACCTGTTTCCACAAGATCTGAAAAAAATTGGTTTCGACAGACACCTCTTGCACACGTCTGATACGTACCTTTTTCGCTTCTCTCATGCTTACGTCAGGGTACGTACGAAAAGCTTTGAGAGCCACTCGCTCGCTGTCGAACGTTCCAGACCAAATGTCCGTCAACCCTCCAGAGGTTTCACGCCTCCCGAGTCTTGCAGGGATCACAGCCGAAGTTGGCGGTCGGTCGATAGTGTTGCAAACTTCTCCAATCACGGCTAAAACCTTGATATCTTGAGTGTCGAGGGTTGGGTACAACTTTGCAGACGGGGGGGATATTAGGAGAGAACGTTCGGCAGACACCCTGAATTGACGCACCCTGTCCACTTTGTCCACGAATATGCCCTGATCTTGTGGCGTCAATGTCCGAACGACTTGCAGGAAGCATTCGCAAGGGAGGCTGGCCAGTTGTCGAAGGCATTCAATCGGTGGGTGCGCTTTGTTGAGGAACTTCCGAACTTTAGCTTTGAGTTTTTTCGGGCAGTGGCACGCAGAAACTTTAGTCGTCCTAGCCATGGCGGGCACCGGTGAGCGATGAAAGTATGGGTGAAGAATGACGCGGCCACGTGACCGATTCCCTAATTTAAGCGAATCCGGCAAAAACGCCGCCTGTGGCGATGCGGCCGACTTAAAGCCCAAAGCCGGTGAATCCCCACCCAGACCTTTGAGCACAAGATGGGAGAGAGGGGAGGAGAGAGACGACCTCGACATGAGAGTGCGGAAACTGAGAGTTCCTCGAGCCAGTGGATCGCCCTAGTCCTGGGCCCGGAGCGGACCGCCAGTACCCCAGCAATGGCAGCTTCGAACAGGATCCCACCCAAAACAACCCCACCGATTCGTCTCGCCCAACCACACACCGACTTAATGAGATTCCAGCAGGACGAAGCCTGACATTCCCCACCTCCTTCAGGACTGCATCTCAAAGGTCATCCCTCCAGAGCTAAACCACCAGTGAACGACCCGCCTTACCTCTGTGGAGATGCCCAATCAAGCCCGGTTTCTTCCTGGATCCCCAAGCCAATACCCTACCGACCCCAGCGGAATGGGAATGGAGATGGAGACCCCATCGTGCGACCAGTCTCAATGTTGAGCATTGAAGACAGCGAATACGGCACCAGATCGTCAACGTTCCGTTCAAGGGGAACGGCGCTGGCGAGGTCGATTGGGGTGCTCACTCCCTCCCCTCCAGTGAGTCACGAAATAATAACCACCCCGAATAGGATCATGGCGGCGCCCCATGGGGCCCGAACTCCAATGTCCTCCACTGAACGACCCGAGTCATCTCACAGATGTCCCCGTCGCTCCGTCATCGCCCGCGTCACCACCGTCGCCCGTCACTCCCTGGAATCATATGTCTTCGTGAAATCGCTCTGTCTTCGCATCGACTGAGATAGTTCTCACCTTCATGCTCGACCCCGATCGTGCAGAGGGTAAGGGGCCGAGCTTCAAATTTTACATTCAGTCCCCGGCCTTTATCGTTTCATTGCAACATCTGTGCAGCCACGCGAGCCCTGTCCATTTTGAAATCTCTACAACTACAGAATAAGCCGGAATCTGCTCGTCGTGGGTAAGTCAAACCGTTTCTCCAAACCTGCTGGGATTAGCGCAGGACAGATCGGCTCTCTTTGGTAGTTGTTAGCTCTCTGCGCACCCCCCTACAAGGATGTTACCTACTCTCTACAGAACCGGATATACATGAGGGGAAACATGGAACTGAGAAAAGCATCAGTGGCTGAAGGATTCTGGCCGTGGCGGTACCTGTACGTTGCATAAGAAACTGCTTGAAGGACACAGGGCGTTTGTCAGCCCGGCTTGAGGTCGAAGGCACGCCATCACTTGCCGGGACCGCTTCTAAGACCAAAACAACAATTAGATCCAGAAACCGCCACCGCGTGCATCCGTCAGCCATACCTTGTTTCCGCGATGAGCTGTTGGGATGGTTGCCACGAGGGTTGGCATTGCACTTTGAGAACCAGTCGCCCGCTCTTCTTGATGGGTTGGAATGGCTGCGCGGCTTATCTATAGGCTTTTCATCCTCTTCTAACTCGACGCCGTGGGCTGGACCTTTACTGAGAGCAGGTTGGGATACAAGTGAGGACTTGCCGAGCTTCCAGAGTCGTCGAAGTTTGTAATATGCCGTTGTCCACCGGGACGGTTGGCGTTGTGACCCTTCCGACCGCACTAGGTACTCACTAAGTATTGCCCCTTGCCAGAGGGAGTAAATGGGAACTCACTAGATGATGTCCCTTCCAGCCGGAAACTCCCCAAAGTCGTGCCATCCATTTCTACACAAGTTCGTAAACGAAGAACAACTTCCGTAATTTCTGGGCGCTCCTGTGGGTCTTGGTCCCAGCATTGTTCGGTCAGGTCCCAGAGATCGTCAGTCAATTTCGGGTCGGTCGGTCGTTCGGGTCGGTTCCCTGAAAGGACATCGACACCAACTGCAGTTGGCGTGCGATTGTGAAATGGAAAATTTCCGGTGAAAACCTTGTGCCGGTGAGCAGCGCACTCTATCAAAATGAGGTCACGGGTCCCTACCTCGATAACGACCATCGCCCACGAATACACATCCGATGCCTTGCTGACCGGCCCTTCCATATCCAAGATCTCAGGTGCGGCCCACCGCACTGCATGGCTGTCAGTTATTGATGCGGCGGACCCTGAGTCTGACACGACGCCAGCAAGACCAAAGTCCGTGAGTCGTGCGTGACCCGTTTCGTCCACAAGGATGCTTGGCTAATACGTGGGTCAGTAGATTTTGGAGGCGGTTTGTGACCTCACACACCCCCTTGAGATCGCCGTGAACTACACTGTGGGAGTGGAGATAGTTAAGACCGTTTGCAACATCAGATAGCTGGAGGGGGGGTCAATTTTTGTAATACAATATGGTATGGCGGTAACCCACAAGGCCGAGTCGATCGGCACACGGGTGCATACTGATGTACTCCAATAGCTCTCCGCCAGACATCCAAGCCGAAATGGATTGGAAAGGAGACAAAGTTACGCCCAGGAGGGGGACAATGTTTGGGTGCGCCAAGCGTTTCCACACGATAACCTCCTTGCAGAACGCCTATGGGTTTCGTTAGATGCGAGCGGGAGAAGGTAGTGATCTCGGGAACATACCCGTTTGATATCCCTCGGTCCCTCCACGGAATAAATCCGTAATCTTTTGACACAAACCTTGGAGCCGTTAAGGAGACCTTCGTACACATCGCAGGAACCCCTTGAGGCGACTGGCCGTTCAGCAGTGTCCAGGAGAGAGCCTGGAAGCATGTGAGACTGCGGGAGTGTCCTCCGGCTGCCGCAGATTTCCCCGAGTTCACATAAACATTTCTGATATGCGGGGCTGGCGGGGTGGAGAGCATCGAGAACCTAAGGTAACTTCGGCAATGAGTCGGTGGAAGTAACCCGCGGACGTACATCATTCAGACATTCCACCAGCCACGACAAATCCTGGTCTTGAAGGTTTGTCACATAGTCCTTGTACTCTTGTTTACGGAGGAGGCCCGTGAGTCGATCGGGGAACTGAGGCGAGAGCTTGTCGAGGCGACGGAGCTGCTGCAATGGTGTGGGTGAAGGCATGAGCGACTCGCTTGGGGGCTTAGCTACACTCAACATTAATAAGATACAGACGGCATGTGAGGCTGTGCGGTGTGGGATCGATGCACGCCATTGGTGAGGTGATCGTTCCGAACTCGTTGTAAATTCGGAAGAAACCGAGATGCGTATTGGAGTGGTGCGGGTGGATCAAAATACCAAAAGGGGAATGACCGTCCGTCTCAAATTGTAACTCGAGCCCCAGCCAATGGTCGGGGTCTTGACGGTTTCATTTTACTACCCTACCGGAGTCACAGGCGATATGTACTGCGAAGCACTATTATGAACGTTCTGAACTTCTAGTCCCGCCCGTTCTGTCGGGTCACGAGCAGTGCGAAGCTCGGTCGTTGGCACCCTCCGAGGGGGGACGGAGATACCTTATAGACAGTCTCCTATTGGGCGAATGGTAGACACGGTAGGGTAGGTTCCAGTCAGCGTTAGCGAAGTCATCGACATCGACAATTCCAATCAGTGCCAGGGGGCCTACACACGTTATGTACATGGAACTGCCAGCGTCTCAGGATATGCATCCGGGTAGGAGCATCACCAATTCAGCGCGCCAGGGGAGCTGCCTATCTTAGAAATTAGTATGAGCAAGTGAGACGTTTGGAGACAACGAGGAAGGTGAGCATAGCCATCAGCGCCTTCTCCTGTTCTTCCAGCCAGTTTGAACTCGAGAACACTATTGCCCACCTGATTTCGACCCCGTTTCTGAGAATCTTGGTATCGCAGCTCAGCCGCGGTCACCAGGGGAGGGTCCACGATGTTCGGCGCGGCGGCGGGTTATACCGACTCTCCGAAGATCTCGCGATGTTACACCGCCCAAATTCATTTTCGAGCTTGGTTCGGAATGCATCAACAACGTTCTCTGCTGCGGATCGGATCACTGAGTATGCGAAGACAAATACCAAAACAGTAAGCGATTGTAAGGCCACGTCCATACGAGGCGAATTGCAAGGGAAGTGTGAGGGCCCCATCCGGTGTGCCTCCAAACCGCATATCTGGAATTGCGAATTCCACTCCATTTCGCGGAGGACTGCAACCCGTGATACCCACACCCTAACCCCTCGACGCTTAACTCGATTACCTAGCCCCACTGGTGCGCGCGATATTGGAGTTCTCAGGTATTGTGGAGTAAATATTGAATAATGGGGCCCTACTATGACGGACATAAGCATATGTAACTGGTTAAAAGTTTCAACTCGGAGACACCTGCTCTGAATTCGAGGCTGGATCCTAGAAGCAGAGAAAATGATGACGCTTACGGGATCGGTTTGGCTAGGTTTGGGTTTGCCTTGCCTTGTCCGAGGTGGTGTCTGCGGGAGCACAGGCAGACTTGTGCTTTTGGATCACATTCAATGGGGCTCGGCGTTCCGGCATAACGCAGTGATGTCGGAGTCAGGTCCTCTGGGCATATTTGTAACTCGTTCCCATTGTCGGGCCTGGCCCCGGGCGTGCGCGTTAAACAACGATTACAGGACCCTGCAAACTGAATTTCCAACCGGCCTGGTACCGCGATGTGCCGAGCCCTAATATGATCAAAAAGCTTAACGACGAATTGGGCCGTACTCTGCGGAGAACGATCTATCGAAACCCAACCAACTGTAACGCGAAACTTTTGTTTGCACATCGCCAACCCTTCCACCTATCTCTACCAAGTCTCCCAGACATGCGGGTCCTGGGCATAGGGTGGGGTTCTGACGTTTCGGTTCTTCCCGCCATTAGTGCGTTGAGGCATCCTCATGTGTGTAAGCGCTTGTTTCCCTCAAAGCGAAGCGCACAACCCACGTAAAGTCAGCAGTGAGACAGAACTTATGGCGTGTACTTATTTATTGCCGTCACGGTCGGTGCACGTTCCCTCCCAACATTACGGTACACGCACGACCACTCCGGCGGTCACCGGTCCCGGTCATCCGTCATCACCCCAGCCAAAACTGAATGACTGGATCCTTTAGTCGCCGGAGTGGTCATGGACGTATTGTTGCTACGGACGCTTAGGTGACAGTTTTACGATAACTCCCTTATCTAGATGTTCTCGATGATCGATGTCGACGAGGCACGCCTGATCCTGCCCCGCTGGTTCCGTTTCGTTTTGTTGCATCTCAAAGGTGCGTTGCCCAGTGGTTCCGCTCCAGGAGGAGAACTTTCCAAACCCGCCTTGCACTACTACTGCCATGATATTGGTTGTACACACGCAACAGACTTCACTGCCCTCGGGCGGGGGTATTACGCAATGAGGCGATGGTTACAAACACGCCGGGGCGGCAGAAATTACAGAATTGCCATATTTGGGGGAAAACTTCGAACGGGGGGGTTCGGGATCCGGCAACGTGTGATTCTCCCAAGTGTTTTTACGTCAGGCATTGAAAAAACTGCGACTCGGAGGCACAAGCATTTTCGGGACCGTGGTGGGCGAAACGTGGGAACTCCGTGGGTCAGCGGTAGGCGGGATGGCCACGGCTCAATTCCGCGACGAGTGATCGAGAACCTCGGCTGATATCAGG
>Ga0307517_10003145_pt1 | contig 25967 bp, 27 predicted proteins | sample 23_EM_MG_FD_194515 | JGI IMG/M metagenome (GOLD analysis project Ga0307517, IMG submission 194515) | Populus trichocarpa ectomycorrhiza microbial communities from riparian zone in the Pacific Northwest, United States - 23_EM | ecosystem: Host-associated > Plants > Roots > Unclassified | place... | reverse complement strand
AACAGGCCCAGTGTGCTTGACTAGAAATTTCACAAGTTCTTTTTTTCTCTCTCTTCGGTTTGACCGCTAGTGGCGTTTTTGGGGGTACGTTACACATCCACTGATCTTTCAGAACACCGATGCTTAACTTTTTGAGTCTAGCTTGCGCTTGGCACATTTACATCTTTACAAGTCGGTGCTTGTTGTCTCCGCAATGCTCGCTGAGTTTATTTTCGCTGTATCCACGTACTGTACAGGGAACAAGGCAACGATCGACATTGGCTCCGTCCCGTTGACTCATTGGCGGTGGCATTTTGACATAAGCATCGGCCGGAGACCCTTCGACAAAAACAATACGAGCTCCTGGTATCCCCACGGGGGGGTGGGTCACCTGAACGTGCGTTTCCCAACCGTCAGTTCTCGTAACATCTAACTCTTGTGTTTCACCAGCATCTGAATCTATCTCGCATCGCCTCCCCAAGGTTCCTGTCACAGATTCACGCCACTCGTTAGGAGTTAAACTCAGGCTCGTGCGCTCGGGGAACGTGTTTCGCGAGAGATTCCCATTGCGTTAGCCCGGGGAATACAGATTAAAAAACAGGGTGGTTCTCTACAACAATAGCCGATAGGCACGTTGGTGTGTGGTGGTTCGTGCGGCGCCGTTTAGGGCTGGATGGCGATCTTCAGGGTTCCTCGGCTGCTCATCTTGTCCAATGCCTTCCGGTGGTCCTCGAGTTTAAAGACGTCGGTGACCTGCTGACCGCAAACTTCAGTATCACGACCTATGAGTCAGTAACAACGAGAACGCACCATTCCCTTGGGCTTTGTTTTTCCACTCTCGAGTAGTATTCGATCGTTTGAGGGAAGCAGTAGGTTTGCGAGGAGGACCCGGTGATCTATCCACAGTAAAAGGAGGGACGAGAGATGTGGTAGCATACTCTGATTTCGTCGCCGAAAATCTTGGAGGGTGGCCAAGAGACACTGAGCCTTATCCTCGTAGACACCGTAGACAAGGAGCGTTCCTCCCCCGTCGGACGTAGTTGATGGAATCCTGGACGATAGATTCGACTCCAGTCGCTTCAACGACGATGCTGAATCCGAACGGGTGCTCCCCCTTAGTTTATCCCACTGAGATATACGTCCGCAGCTTCGAGGTCCTTGACGATATCCATCTTGATACCTTTGTTGGCGGTGATGACCACCTTGCTCGTGCCGTCACAGTTTCCGGGAGCTGAGGAGGCGGAAACGTCGATGTTTCTACTATTGCTCACCTGGTAGGGCCGGCACCAAAGAGTAGAACTACAATGAACAAACTCAGGCGATGGTTGAAGTTTGCGTAAATCGATCACACTCGCCTTCACTTCTAACCTTTGGCTGGATCACGTCCACGCCGTGGGTGGCGCAAGCGAGCGATTCAGCTACAGAGGCGGTAAATGTGCATGGGGAACTGTGAACCAGTGGGCAGTTATTTGAATCTTACTTACCCAGCGTCACTTCCAAGTCGGAGATCTTGGTGACGGGTCAGATCTTCAGAAGCGACCCACGCACCCCCGCGGACGACGGTTGGCATGGTCTCACTAGGCGATGTATTCAACAAAGCCACCAGACAGGCTGACCCCCCTCGCCCTGAGGTTCTCGCAAAGCCAGGGTTTGCCACGACGGGCAGTAGAAACATTTGTCGCACTGTAGAGAAAAAGCGTGGTCAGGGTGTATCGGTTCATTCAAGCCACCGTTATGCCGACATCTGCCACAACGATCGCCCTTGGCGAAACCCTCGACATCCTTGCCAACTTCGACGGCGACTCCCACAGCCTCATGGCCGGGGATGAGCTGCGGCGGAGAGAATGAAGTTTTCGTGTGACAGATACAAGGAAGTGGGAGGGATCGGCGAGATCAATCATCTCGGAGCCAACTGGTGGGACGGCCAAAGCAACTTGGCAATGAATTCACCGTCGTGGAAATGAAATCGTGGATACAGTCCCTACACACGCCACAGTAGATAACTACCGCCACAAAGCGGCATGAACACACGTGTCCTGGATGAGAGAAAAAGAGAGCGGTACCTTTGAGCAAGACTTCATCGTCTTTAACTTGGGGGATGGGGACCTCCTTGACGGTGAAGTTCTTGGCCTGGGGGTGTAAAATATGGGCGCGTCAGCAATAGCCTGGATGCCCGATGGGGACAACATACGTTGGAATAATACAGCGCTTTCATCGTTGGCTGGGACATGATTTTTTATCGAGCTCTGGGTGTGACCGTGGGGCAAGATGGAGGGGGTTGGGTAGACCCCTCAGAATGTTCGTTCCTACGTCGCCAACCACCAGAAGCAAGTTCACCCGGTCCACATGGCATCCTCTTAACTATAGATCAAGGGTATCCTTCGCCGTGAGGGGGTTCAGATAGGTCGATGAAGTTGACGGGGTAAGCGGCCGTTTCGTTCAGTCCGACATTCAAAAGGGTTCAACACCAAGTTGGAGGACGGGGAATGGTATTACAGAAACTGATGCAATGCCCCGGCAATTATACAGCAGAACCACCTACAGCCAAAAGGAAATGACTAAGAGGGAATAGAAAACGGATGTGCCATGGGGATGGTGACTGTGGGGGTGCGGTGGAGAGATGGCAACCCACCGCGAACTTGGGGTATCTTCCCGAAGTGGATAGGCAATAGATGGCGCCCTGTGGTCATACTGTGTCCGTGGACTTGGTGACACTCTTCACGCTCGAGAGTTCCCACTGGTTTTGTTCCCCGGGTAACCTCTCTCCGTCCCCTTTATTAGCGTCCTGGTTAGTAGCGTTCTGTTTCTGGTCCCAGATTGTCCGTGGTTTTCGGTAGTTCTCTTGGCCGTAGCTCGAACTGTAGTCAACCATAACGGCCTGTTCGATTTGAACTTGTACATCCAGTTCGCCAGTGGTAGTCTCAGTTCCATCCTTCACACCGTTGAATTGGGTCCGCATGGCGCGGGTGATGTCGCGAGGAGCGGAGAGCTGGTGATTGAGGACAATTCTCTGATGGGAACGCTCCTCAGCGGCTGCTGCGGGAGTGGGGTCAGATAGCCGACTGGTATTTGATTGTTCTTTGCGTACCTTGAATATGCATGAGAATTCGTTGACTCATAATCCACACAACCATATATCCGAACGAGGCGCTATGGAGAGAAGCCAAGGGTCGAACCGCGTTTCTGAGTTGAAGAGCGTTCTGATCGCTTACCCCGATGACTGAAAAGTAAGGAAGGTGACTTCAGGATGGTTGACGAAGAGTGGAATCCGGTGGTGTTTACCTGTACGCTTTTCCCAACACTGTTCCGGTACAAGATCAAGTTCAAAATGTTGACCACTGGCGGATGAGAGCACGTGTGAGCGAACCGAAGTGGGACACGCAAGGAACGGCGTCTACGGACCCGTGAGAACGACCATATACCCCAAGCCGTCGTAGAAGAGCCTGGTGAGTGAAATCACGCAATGAGAATCACGTCCTAGTCGTCAAACAAATCCATCACACACATCTTGACCAACAAGGACATGCTGCGTGAGATGAAGTGAGCGCTCGTCCTCAGTTGGTTGCGAGTGGATGGAGCATCAACAAACCTGTTAATCCCACTCGCTGATCTGATCAGATAGAAAGTTGAAAGAAGGCACGTAACCGCGTCGAAAACCATGGCCGTCAAGTAAAATACCCATTGAGGCAAGCGCGCTTGCGAGTTTCCTGGTGAACAGCTGTGATGATCTCAGCTTAGCTTACGTCGCGCAGCTTGATGGCGCGGGTAAAAGAAAGCCTTACTTTCCCTGGAGATAAAAACAGTGAGTGAGATTGCCAGCGGGGCATTGCGGGGCACACTCACCTCGCTCTGGACCGGTATACGACCTTCGACGTTCGAAGACCACTCAAGCGCCGTCACGATGAGTCCTAACCCTAGGAGGAATAAGCCCAGTTCCTTTGACCGCCGGGTTATTGCCCAGGCCCGATACCCAATGATTACTTGAGAGATCATGATCTGAATCACTGATATAGGGTGTGTATAAGCACCCGTTATTTCGACCCCATCGGAGGCTTACCTTTAAGCACCGGAGCGGCCATGTAATATTTAGAACACGCGGTGGGGGAGAATCCGTGGTAGAAGTACCCGAGGTTGCTGATGGTCAGCAAGAGGATACTAACGTATCTGTAACAGGAGGCGAGAGTGAGTGGACACTTCTCTTAACACAGCATTTCTCTGGTACCGTATCAGGACGAACAACACTTTGCTGACAGACCAGCTAACAACATGGGGAGGTCAGCGAGGGTACATCTTCGGTGACGAACGAATGATAAAAACCTACCCATACCGCAGAGAGCCTCGCGTATGGTAAATTCTACATTCTGCCGGTAGGGTAATCAAGAAACTGTGGAGCACGTCAGGGAGGAAGTGAAATTGCAGAGGGTGGTAACGCACTCATAGGTGGCAACGGATATAGACGTGATCCGCAGGAAGGAGGCCCATGTCAACTGCGTGCTAGACATGGCTCGGAAGGAAGAAATTTTGGAGGGACCAGGAAGAGCCGGGATCCATCAGGGGAAACGTTCATATACCCCCGGCCCCAACTTGAGGTGCCGTGATTAAAGCGTCTTGACCCCACTGCTAACCAACGGCACTGTCCACAATGGTCCCTGGCCAACACAAGCGCTCAGGGCCTCAGGTTTAAGCCGCCGAACTCCTGATCACGATGCACAATATAGTGAATTTCTGAATCAAGCTTGACGGTCGCTCTTTCGTCATGTTTCATCACCTCATGGTGCGTATCTGTGCATTGTGTAAATAGTTTCTTAGCCACATGAACATATCTTCGTGAGCGACTTTCCCCGTATGGACGCCTGGTGTCGCACTTACTTTTAAGCGTCGTTCTCCAATTTGATGTGAACGCTTCTGTCCCCGCATCGGGCTCTGGGGCTCTGGAGCAAAACTCCCCGGAACCGTCGTCGGGGGTTGGTTACCGATGGGACAGCAAACCGAAAGAGCCAAGAACACGTCCCTGGTGTTTGACTGTCGAATACTTGATCACCCCTAGAATTTCCCACACTCGAACCGGCCCGGATGTGTTTTGAAAACGCATATTGTGAGGAGGCTGGGTGAAGTTTCATGCGCTGACGGCGCTCCGAGGGAAATTTACTTCGAACAGAAGAACAGGTATCTCGTTCGACTGAGAATTTACTGTAAGCGACAGATGCATCACAGACCCGTGCGTTATTTCCGCGTATACGTATCCAATATGATGTTCTTGTTGTATAATAGCCCGAGACTTTCATATTTCGTGGCCACTTTGGCACAAGCCGTCCACGAGAAGAAACACTCTTCAAGTAGAGTTTGAAATGGATTTTTTCAAGAGCCTTACTCCCCATCGAGAGCCGATCCGAAACCATCACGCGTGACCAAAACCAGCTGCCTGTTCCCCATTGACCCCAGTGAAAATGCCAAGTATAGATGTGATCACCCACATGACGCCAACCAACTTTCAACACCCAAATTCGGTCTCATCACAACGTCCACACTCTCCATTATACGCGATTCCGCCCAATTGCAACCATACCCACGGTCCCCTCTAGCCGCGGTAGCGGCTGCCCTGAACTCAACACCGGTTGTGGGAGGAACCCAACTTGGACCAGCCACGCCAAGTACAATCCCATGACCCCGTCAGTTACCGACATCCCAGTCTCGATCGGCTCCGACCCCAACAGCGTCTGCGTATTCCTATCATCCAGTTCCGGCGCCTTGGTACTCGTAGGAAGGTCATCCAGGACGAAGTGGAGCAGAGGGAATAATGCATTATCCTGAACCTCCATAACGTGCCGCTCCAGCTTCCTTCTCCACTCCAGATACTCGCACTGTTCAACCTGATACCCGTACCGAGGGAGCGACGAAAACACGCTGTTGAATGTGAATCTCGGCTTCGCCGCGATATGCAACACCGACATGGCGCAGTTCTCTCGCAGGTGATCCAGTGCCGCTAACGTGGTGCATCTGGCGACATGATCTACAGGGACCATGTTCACTGTGTTGTTGATGTTTGGCATCAGTCCCAACTGAATGCATCCTTTGGCCAAGCGCCAGATGAAGTCGTCTGTATTGGTAACTGTGACCAGAACGCCACAATCAGTCATCTTGGAAACAGGCAAACAGGACGTATTTGCTGCCACTCACCCGCAGATTTCGAATCACCAACCACATACCCTGGACGGATAATATGACCTCTCAGACCTCTCCTCCCACCCTCGAACAACAGTTTCTCCGAAACCCACTTCGATTGACCATAACCTGATTTCAGATCGTGACGGGCCCCCTCCAAATCATCGTCCTCAGGAACTCCCGTCAACCCGCTTGGGCCGTTCTGCGAAGAATCCGACAGCTTCACATAATGTTGGGTGTCCAGAGCCGAAGTGGAAGAGACGAAGACGAAAAGCTTCTGCCGACCAGTAGATGCCAACTCTATAGCTGTCAACGTGGCGAGCACGTTCGCTGATCGTAGTTTATCATATGGATAGACCCAATGAACCTGGACGCAGGATCGTCAGCGTACTGCCCTCTGTGGATAAATTGTGGTTGGGTGAAACCTACGAAGGCACCGTTGTGTAGTATCACATCCGTTTCATTCGCGACCTTGTTCCAGGCCTCTAAGGAGAGGCCAAACCGCGTCTGGTCGAGGTCGCCACAGAGAACCTCTAATTTCGACGACTTGATCCACTCTTCAGCCCAGATCCCCCTCCCCGTCGAGCTTTGTCTTAGTCTCTCTGTCGCCTTCTCTTGACTAGCGTCTCGAACAAGACAGAAAACTTTCGCCACCCGATCGGTCCGGAAGAGATCCCTCAGCACAAAGGCACCTAGGAACCCTGTGGCGCCAGTCAGGAAAACTCTGAGTCCCTGACTACCAAAGTCGTCCGGCAAGGGGGAATATGACTCCTTTAGCTCTTGCTTCAAAGCCTCGTAATCTGCGCCATACTCCACAACTCGTTTAGAAGGTCCGGCCCCTGCGGGCGCGGCGCTGGGGGACCGTGGCGCCTTGTAGTCCAGTCCGAGATCGGTGTTCTTTAGAACGTCGACCTGGGCTGCTTGGCCAGCTACCGTCGGATAGTCGAACACCAGTCCTAGCGGTGCCTCAATGATGAAAGTCTTCCGAATCTCAAAGATCAGACGCGTCGCGAGAATTGAATGACCTCCTAGGTCGAAGAAGCTCTCGTCGAGCGGAATTGGGCTGGGAGCGTTAGGAAGGACATTCCTCCATATCACTCGGATGGTAGCCTCGGTTTGGTTGACCGCCTGCGTATCCACACGTCGGGACTCGATGGATGCTGCCTGGACTGTATCAGGGAAAGGCAATGAAGGTTTGTCGATCTTCCCGTTGGGGTTTAGTGGCATCCGCTTCAAGGGGACAAAGACTGTATAACAACAAGCAAAGGAGACGCAATGTGATGAACAACTGTTGCTGATATGCCAAAGATGGGAACGAAGCACGCACGAGAAGGAATGCTGTAACTTGGCAGCTTTTTCTTCAAATGTTCCCGAACATCCTTGATCAACCGGTTGTATTTCCGGATCCCACCAACAACGCCTTTGCCTTCGTCTCCGGAGGCGGTGTCGCTCTTGAACCCCGCCAAACTCGGAGCCTCCAGGGGAACGAAATAGCTAACAAGTATTTTCTCCTCGTCCTTGTCCCTCCTCACGAGCGTGACGTTCTCTCGGATGAGAGGATGCTGGGTCAACAGGGTATCAATCTCTCCCAGCTCAATCCGGAACCCTCGGATCTTGACTTGATCGTCTGCTCTGCCGGTACACTCAACCAGGCCATCGGGCATGTAGCGTCCCAGGTCTCCAGAACGATACATCCTGTCTCGAATACCCTTCCAGTAGCGGGCGGCGGGTGGGGCGAGACCTTCCTTCGGGTGCAGCATCGTATCTTGGCGAGGCGTGCTCAACGCGTTGAACCAGTTCTGGACGAACTTCTGCGAGGTGGCATCCTGATCTGAGTACCCTTCCGCCAACCCCCCTGACCGCACGTAGATCTCTCCAACTTCTCCAACCCCGCAGAGAACACTCTTGTCGAGCCGGTTCACGACTAAGAGTTGGACGTCAATCATTCCGGATCCGGCCGGCATGATGTCCTTTTGAGTCGAAAGAAAGGTAGGGTCATCGGCAACGCAGGGGATCTCCATGTATGAGACCGCGCGTTGGGTTTCTGTGGTACCGTACATGTTGATAATACGAACATTCTGCGCGAGGGCTTGCAGGCGGAGACAGTCCCTCTTGGTCAAGACGTCGCCGACAAAGAATGCGTTGCGAAGGGTGGGAATTTGTGCCGTGGCTTGGGCAGAAAGTAGTTGACCCATAGCCGGTGTGAGGTGAGTAACCGTAACCTGATGCTCGGCCATCCACTCAGCGAGCCTCCCAGGCGTGCCGATATCTTCCGGGGTCGGGACATACAGCTGGGCTCCGAAGAACAGCGGGGTGAAGACTAGGCACAATCAGTGACCAGTGATCGCCTTGGGCAAGGGATAGCCGGGGACTTACTATCTCGTTGGACTGGATCGTGAGCTATACCACTAAGCATCGTGAATTTTGAATGTTCCCCGATCTCGAACCGCTGGCCCATCCATGGAAAGAAGTGCGTCAGGGAATAGTGTCGGCCCCTGACGCCTTTGGGAACACCAGTACTTCCGCTCGTGAACGACAATGTGCCAATGCTATCCGGTCCGATGACCACGTTAGGATCTGTCTCGGCAAGACGAGCCTGCGGCGTAAGAACATCTGCCGAAACCTCTCCGATGTTACCACCCACAACCTCGCCACCTTCGAGGAGTTGTAAGGCAGGAACTTCGACCCTGATGTTCAATTCGGAATTTATGAACTTCCGAACGTTGGGGTTGATTTTTCCGGCTCCTTTGAGGACAATGAGTGCCCGAGGGTGCGCGACTCCGAGATAGACGGTTTGGCGGGAAGGTGGATAGGCGGGGTCTATATTACCGTGTATCAGTATTCAATCCTAATCCCCGGTCTGCGATTGAACCGTCACCAATTACTGAGAATGTAGCGCCAGTCTTCAAAGTAGCCAGAACGGCAATCACGAGTTCCACGCTTCTGTGCGCGTATATCATCACGACTTCCTCCCGTTGGACACCATATGCCAACAGATGGTGAGCCAGCACATTCGCGGCGCGCCGAATGGTGCCATAGGTGTAGGTGATAGAGTGCGGGCGTTTGTCTCCTGGGGTCTGCACAACGCACGTCCGATCTGGAAACTTCAAGGCATTTTGAGAGAAAACATCCGTAATGGCTCCCTTCCAGTCACACCAATTGAGGTCTGCAGTGGGTTCGGGGAGCCTTTGTTTTTGCGAGTCGGTGAGCAACGGGACAGAGCCGATCGGCGATAACGGTTTGGAGGCGACGCGACGCAAGAACGTGGATAACTGGTCGACGATTCCAGCAATACGTGTTTGTGTGAACAACAACGAATTGTAGAGAATTTTTAGGGTGATGTGGGGGGCAAGGGCTGTGCGGGATGTGGTGGTCGCACGAGCGACGAAGACGGTAAGATCTGAGGTTAAACTTGTCGATCGGATAAAACTGTCCCCCGCGGAGTCAGTCTCGTCAAAGAACCTGACACGGAAGAGAGGTTTTTCGTCGCGGTCCTTGACCAGGGTTTTGGCGATTGTTTCATAGGGGAGCACATCGGCCTCAGCGTCTCTCTCGACTTGCTGGACCTTCCTAACGATTGCCCAAAAGGGATCCGATGGGTCCACGGATAGGCGGAGTAGGAGAGGATCACGGGCAACAGCGGAAGAGGAACCGATGATTATGTCTTGATCTCCAGTATATCGATGCAGCAAAACGGTGAACGCTGACAAGAGGAAATGGAAGACGGATGGGGTGGCGGAATCGCTGCTGTCGTCGTCGACGTCGTCATCATCAAACAGCGCCAGCTTCAACAACCCACGGGATGCTTGTTCGGGGAGTTCCCCGATGTATGCGGCCTCGACGAGCTTGTTCCCGACGGTTGGTCTAGGGTAATCAGTCGGAAGAGATATCAACGGAACATCCTGTAGTCTCTCCACGACGCGGCGGAGGCGGGTTTCGTCGTCGTCCATGGCGAGATCCAAGTGGGGAGATGAACGTCGGAAGAAAAATATTGGACTCGCGAGAATCGGAACGGGTTTTGACTCGTTCAACTGACGTGCGGTGTCGATAATGCGTTGATGTCAACCCCAGGTCCCCATCGTGAAAAATACTCGAGGAAACACCCCCGCTACCCGTAAATAAAAAGCACGTCAAACCCCGAAGCTGGCCGTTGTCTGCTTGAATTTTCAGGTTTGGACGCGAATAGGATTGGGTCCGACGTGACTCAGTCGAGCCTGACGATCACCTGATCCAATTGACTGTGGCCATCTGCGACGCGTGGTTGGCCTCGCACTTCTCTTTCCGGTTGTCATGTCGCGAAGAGCGGAGAGTTCGCGAACTGGTCGCAATTACGCGGTCGACGTGAGTTCAAACTCCTTGTAATGACGGAGTTCATCCGCCCACAGCGATCTAGGTCGGAGAAGATGAACGTGCAGCCTGTGCTGTAACAAACGTACGGCGGGCAGACATACTAAGACGACTTGAGGTGACCCAGAGAGACTTGGTCGATGCTGAGCTACAAATCGAGAATTGGAAGGCGACTCGACAGATACACTCCAACGGAATCAAGGAGCTCAAGAGGGAGATTGCTGCCTTGGATGCCCAAGATCAGCGTCAACTCGGGTCAGGCAGCGCCCTGTCAGATTCAATCAACTACAAGGAACAAGAGTTCGAATGGAGCAAGCAACTCAAGTCGAAGCTGAAGAGGATCTTTGGAATAGATGACTTCCGTCTTTGCCAGAAAGGGTATGTTGCTCGGGTCAGAAATGCGTCTCCTGAGACTTACGCTCCTGTTGGCAGTGTTTGTAATGCAAACCTTCACCAGAGACATATTATATGCGTCATGCCAACGGGAGGGGGGAAGAGTTTGACATACCAGCTGCCGGCGCTCCTCTCTCGTGGATGCACCCTGGTCGTCTCGCCGTTAATTTCCCTTATGGCCGACCAGGTATTGCACCTAGAGGAGAACAATGGTGAGATCCCTGATCGACAACATGTTTCTGTTCCTGAGTATCCTCCAGTCGAAGCGGTCATGCTCAACAGTGCCACCCCGAAACATGAGATCGAGCGGACATACGAACGCCTGATGAATCCTCCTGCAAACGGGGAGGAGGGAATCAAACTACTTTACGTCACGGTGAGCTCCGATGCTTTCCTGGAGGAGGCAAGCGTTCAGCCAGTTTTTAGCCGGAGAGGATAAAGCAGAGCGTACGATTTATGCGTTTTCTTCTTGACTTAGCAAGAAACGGCCTGCTTGGTAGGTCGATACTACCTACTGTCACGACCGCGAATCACATTTTCCTCAGTCCGGATCGTGATCGACGAAGCCCACTGTATCTCGTCAATGGGTCACGACTATAGGTACGCATAGAGTCCTTCAGTGTCCAAATCATGCCAACGTATCGGTTGCCTAGGCCAGATTATCTTGAGCTGCGTCGGCTTGCCGAAAACTTGAGGCACATACCGATCCTAGCCCTTTCAGCGACGTGTCCCCCAAGAGTACAAAACGACATTATCAAGATACTGGGCCTCCCCCAAGCGACATCGGGCACAAGTACGCCAGGACATCCCCACTATCAGAGCTTATGTTGAAACCTTTGCAGTGGCAGAGCCTGGGAAGACGGTATTCTTCTCGTCCCCGTTATACAGGAAGAACCTCCACTACAAAGTGATTCCAAAGCCCTCAAAAGAGAGCGACCATTTGGACATGATGGTGAACTATATTCTCGAGAAGTACCCCAGCGAGAGTGGGATCGTGTACTGTACGACAAAACTGGCAAGTCCTCAGTCCAATCTACGACCAAGAACGGCTCCTTAAATCGAAAGCAGCAAACACACAAGGTGGCCGAGGGCCTACAGGAGAGGAGCCGGGGGAAGATTAAGACCGGCATCTACCACGCAGACATCGAAGCGGCGAAGAAACAGATCCTACACGAGAAGTGGCGGCAAGGGTCCGTAAAAGTGGTCTGCGCAACGATTGGTGCGTAATGCTGCGGGTTATTGGGAGGGGATGGATGTGTGAGAACTTTCGTTTCAGCATTCGGACTTGGGATCGATAAGGGCGACGTCCGTTTCGTTCTGCATCACTCGGTATGTCCCAGAAGTGTGGAAACCAGATTCAGTCTGATAAAATCCTTAGGCATCAGTAGGTACTATGTCACTGGCACGCCTTCACTACCCTGACCCCGTTGAAAGAAAACTGTCGAAGGCTATTATCAGGAGTCTGGGCGCGCAGGTCGGGATGGGAAAGACTCGGACTGCATTCTCTATTACCGGCCCCAGGACGCAGCATCCATTCTGACGATGACTCCTGGCACTGGTAATGGTGAGTTTCAGGAAATCACCAGCCTACCCGGTTTCATTTAATGTCCGATCCAGCGCGTGAGATACTCCGGTATGCACAAGATATGTCGGATTGTCGGAAAGTCTTTTTTGCCAAGTACGTGTCGGTTGCCCGGGGAACGGGGTGCACTGAGCACTGAGCCTTGAGCGCACTCCTTCCAGATACTTCTCTGCGTCTGCCAATCTCGACGTTTCTGCCTGGTCAGCGGATGGAACTGCAGCCTTGGAGCGGTGTGGTCACTGTGACAACTGTCTCCGGGATTCCACCTCCAACAAGCATGAAGACAAAACCCTTGAGGCGTGGCAGATCCTTAAAATCGCCGAGGAGGTCTATAACCTCAAAGGAAACGTCACCATCGCTGGTCTCGCTACTCTTGCAGGCGGTAACCGCCAACCCAAAATCAGGGTAAAACCGAGAAGGGGTGCCGCTACCGAGGTGCAGATAGATGTAAACAGAATCGCCGGGGGGAAGGCCAACCTGACCGTTTCGGTTAGCTGTCTTCTTGTCTCACTCCGTTCCCTTCATTAACCTGTTCCTCGGTGTCGAAAGGACACAGAGATTCTCATTATACAGTTACTTGTTGAGGATTATCTGACAGCCCAGGTGCAACAAACAAAATACACGACCTATGCTTACCTGATTCCGTCGCTTACCGCCTCCCGTCTAACACGACATGCGCGCGAAGACCTTGCGAGATGTGACTACTCCGTCCGGTGTCACTTCCTTATCAAGCCACGGAAAAGCGCGAAAGGGAAGAGACGGGCAATGTCGGTTGAAAAGGATCCGCCGCCTCAAGACACCGCTACGACCTCAGGAGCCGGACCTTCGTATCTGACCAAGAGGAAACGCGAGGAGGTGGATGATCCGGAGGGTGATGAGTGTGTGATTGAAATCTCTTCTGACGCACCGCATGGGGATGATGAAATTCTCGAGGCTGACCCCCCACCTCGATCTCGGGGAGGTTGGAAGCCCTTGGATTCTGGCACCCGGAAGGTGGGGACGAGACCCCACGTCACGATTGTGGATTCCGACCCCACGGAAGATCTGTATGTTCCCGATTCCGAGGAGGACGACGTTTGGGGGTATTCTCATCGATCAAACCCACGACGACGGAGGCGCACAAAGTCACCGACTATGGCAGACCTTTCGGACTTTTAATCGGACCGTCATTTGAAAGAGTGTAGTAGTAGTATTTTGAATCTCCCTACCATAGAGCTACATAGGACTTTGGAAAGAATAATAGTGCGCACGACAGAGCAAGTGGTAAAGCAAGGGTGTACAATTGACAAGGAGGTTGATGAACGAATAGCGAAGCCTTCCGGCGGATGGTGCAGTATAAGTTACAATGCGGGTGCGAGTGCAAGGAAAGCAAAATGTCCGACAAAAAGCGTGAAAGTCATGATCATACAGTCGCCCTGCGTTGAGTATCCGGCCTCTTGAGAGCAGAGCGAGCTGGTGTTTTGGGGATCATACGGTGTTGCAGATCGATAATTACTCCAACTTCGTTCATCCAACCCACCGAAGGGTCAGGGTAGTCGGCTAAGTCCTCGGGGTACTCCTTACCAGGTTCGACGGGCTTGTAAAGGCCGTCGTTGGTCCAAAGTTGGTCCCTGTGAAAGTAGAGTTAATGTGAGTGTGAAAGACATCGAAGAGTTCGCTCACCCTTTACGATTGTACCAGCCCTTCCTGCGGGGGATCGGTGAATCGCAGACGAGGCCATCCTTCCAGCGGACGCAGCGCCGTGCGGGGACTTCTACCTTGAGCGATGGCCGAACACTAGTGGACATGCTGCGGGAACGGCGAGAGACCGTGCGGGTTCTGAAGGGCATCGGGGCCACTGGCTCAGCCGAGCGCTCGACATAACTGCTGCTCTCATACGGGTGAACGTATTGGCCACCCTTGGGGTGGGGATAATACGCTTGCGCATATTCACCATACTGTTCTACGCCCTCGGAGGGGAACTCAGGATATTCTTGGGTAGCCACCTGGAATCTGCCAGTGTCCACTTGAACCTGGACTGGGAATTCATGGACGGGTTCTGGGGTTGATGGGGGGGATGAGGAAGAGGCGGAGGACGAGGAGAAGTTATCGGGAGAGGATCGTCGTGGCATAGACGACGCAGATGGCCGACTCGGACGTTCAAGAGTGGGGGTGGAAGTGGTGCTCTTAGCCGGCGCCGGAGCGTAAATTGAGCGAGGATCGTCGGAACCCGTCTTTGTTTGCTGACGTTGCCCTTGATTGACGGTATTAGAGGGACGATCAGAAGCCACGTTATAAACGTCAGGATTGCATGCGGATGATGACATGCGGTAGAACGTGCCCGATGGGGAGTTGGTGGTGGATGTTGGCGGAGCTAGGAGGGTGCTCTGTAGGGTCTCGGTGCTGCTGGATGCACGAGTCGACGAGATATCGTCAATAGAGAAGGTAGGAGACCCAGGGTCTGCAGAATAATAGGTCGTTGAGGCGGTGCTCGTCTCGTGTGTCGATGGGTCGGAACGGGATGGGATGGAGGTCTCGTAGATCATAACGTCATTAGAGGAACTTGGATGGGTGCTGTAGCCCTGTCGAGGGTGGTTCCACTGTTGTTGGGACCGTGGCTGGCGATCGTGCACCATCGTTGATTGTTTTGGGTGAGCGGATAGATAGGTTTTGTGGGGGGGAGAACTACGTGGGGCGTCGACTGGGGAAGAGTATGAGCACTGTTGCTCATACATCGACGAAATAAAAGATGAACCAAAGCCGTATGGTAGTGACGGGAGGACCGGCCCCTTGAACATATTAAAGGTCGATAAGCCCCTCGGCAAGAGATACTGGAGATATGAACGTCAGCAAGAGATTGAAGATGGGAAGGTATGATAACGACTTGCCTTGCTCTGAACAGGGTCGACTACGTCTTGGGTATGGAGACCACTGTGCGCGTAAGACAGCATAATTGGGGAGGGCCAGATTTGGAGGAACAGTTGGACCAGCCCAGCCTTTTAAGTGATTCCGAAAGATATAGACGGGCACGCGTTCTGCACGACCCCGACCGGATGTATGCCATGCGGACCAATGGCGTTTCAGCATACCTTGGATCGGCTCGGACGATTGTGAGATGGCGGAGGTGAGGCCATGATCCCTATGACCCAGACGGTGAAAATTGCATCACCTCTGCTTCCAACGGAAATTGGCTGAAGCACAGTGACATAGGCCAGATTCTCTGGAGCGAGACTCTCTCGTTCATATCCCCACCTGTGATTTACTCCCCCGCGCCGGCTGGCGGGGCTGAAAAGGAGCGTGTTTCGTCACGTGTCCTCCTTCGGTCGTCTCTCCCGGTCACCTCCCACAGCCCCCCACGCGTCCTCTTCCACGAACCCCGCACCCTGCCTCTTTGCTGAGCGTGTTTCAACGTTGTTCCGAAGCGAATAGTGATATCTTCGGGCGATGCAGGCGATACATCAAGAGATTCTTCCCGCAAGCGGCGTACAATTTGCGACCAGCTTGAAACTCCTTCCAACAACGCTTTTATCGCGGGACTCTCTGCCGACTTCTGATCCTAGCGGCCTCTTGGCGGTCTCCAGGCGGTCACTGTTCAACGTTGTTGTGGCGCGTTCGAATGTCCTGCGGATATTCGAAGTTGTGGAAGAGTTGGCGCCCATGGACGCACAGCGTGAGGAGGAACGAGAACGGAGGGCGGCTGTTCGTAGAGGCACTGAATCTGTTGAAGGCGAAGTAGAGATGGATACCGACGGAGAGGGGTTTATTAACCTAGGACAATTAAAGGTGAATTCGACTACTTGTCCTCGATACTCCACGCCAATAAGACGCCTTTCCCCGTTAATCACCTCCAGTCTGAAGCGTGAGGCTACCGAACGACTTATGCTGACTGTTTCGTCTCATCATCTCAGTCGACTACCCAGAAGGATGCACTTGGTCCCCCAATGGTCACCCGACTATACCTTATTCGCGAACACCGCCTGCACGGTATTGTTACTGGCGTGGAATCCGTCAGGATCATGTCCTCTATTGAGGATAATCTGGACCGCCTCCTTGTGTCCTTCAAAGAAGCCAAGGTCGGTTCTATCTGCGTTTCTCAAGGTCGCCAAGTTAATCATATTTTATCTTAGATCGCGTTATTGGAATGGTCTGAGGCTATTCACGACCTGCTCACAGTCTCAATACACACCTATGAACGTGCACCGCAAATGGTTTGTGCACTGACCCCTGAATTTTTGAAACCGCATGGATAACCCATTTCCAGATAACCCTGGACTCCGCCCTGTTTCGTGCTGAATTACGTGTTGACCCGCTGTCTCGCTGCGCGGCATTAATGTTGCCACAAGCAAGCGTCGCGATCCTTCCATTTTACCAGACTCAGGCCGAATTAGAGATCATGGAACAAGATCAGAGTCAGCTGCGGTCCGTGGTTCCATATAGAAACTTGGTCAATCTTACCCTCTTTCTAGAGATGTACCCTATTCTCCTAGTTTCATCCTAGACTTTGGGGCGGAAGTTGACAGCAGGATCCAGCATGTCATCGAGTTCGCATTTTTACCCGGTTTCAACAACCCCACGATGGCAATCCTATTCCAATCCCCTCAAACGAACACTGGGTAAGCCAGGATAATCCATGCTGATCTGCCTTAATCCTTGAAGGCTGATCAGTGACACAGACGTCTCAAGGAACACAAGGATACCGTAAAGCTCTTCATTATAACGGCTGACTTCATCACCCATAATTACCCAATCATCACCGAGGTTGAAGGTTTGCCTTACGACTGTTTCTCCGTCATACCATGCTCCACGTTCCCTGGAGGAGTTATCATCATCTCTACCAACGCGATCATCCATGTTGGTCAGTCATCACGCAAGGTTGTCCTGCCCGTAAACGGGTGGTTTGCACGGGTCAGTGATGTGCAAACAGCATCCCTGACCCCGGACGGGGCGGCTCGCGACCTTCAGCTGGAAGGCTCTCACGTGTCTTTCGTCGATGATACAAATTTTTTGGTGATCCTCGCAGATGGAGTGGTATTTCCTGTGGAGATCGTTGCGGAAGGAAAGACAGTGTCCGCTTTGAAGATGGGAGCGCCCCAGGCGCAGACAACTTTGCCTTCTACTGTCGCCAAAGGGCCTGGCGGTTACATTTTCATCGGGAGCACCTCTGGGCCTTCCGTCCTTGTCAAGGGAGATCGCCTGGAAGAGGAGGTCCCTGAAGAAGTGGGTGATCAGCCCGTCGGAGTGGTGAATTCTGCTGCGACAATGGACGTAGACGACGATGGTTCGCAATCTCCTGTTTCATGCTGAATAGCCCTTCACCCGATTTCCGCAGATGATATCTACGGTCCATCGACAAATAACCCAGAGCCGTCTTCCAAAGGCGTCGCTGTTGCAAAGAAGCGTCTCATTACAAGGTTCACCCATTGTGATACCATTTTGGCACACGGGCCCATTTCTTCGATGACATTTTCGCTCGCAAAGAATGGTGTAAGTTATCCCAACCCTCATTGTCGAATGTAAATCTCAATTTGAACAGGAGAGGTTCGTTCCGGAGCTAGTGACCGCGACTGGGTCGCGTCATCTCGGCGGGTTCTCGCTCTTCCAAGTACGCGATTTACTTGCGTTAGAGAATTGAGTTGAGACTAACACACCTGCAGAGGGATCTCCCTACCAGGGTGAAACGAAAGGTGCACGTTGTGGGCGGCGGTCGTGGAATGTGGGCATTCCCGATCAGACAGTCTGTCAAGGCCAACGGCGTCTCGTACGACCGACCTTCAAACCCGTTCCGCTCTGAGAACGATTCTCTGATCATCAGTACCGATGCTAATCCATCGCCTGGCCTATCTCGAGTGAGATTTCCGCTTTGAACACTCATACCGATTTTGTTAATTGCGATCCTAGATTGCGACACGTTCTCAAAAGGGTGATATCACAATCACGACACGAATGCCAGGGACAACGATCGGCGCTGGGCCAATTTTCCAGGGAACAGCGATTCTTCACGTCATGTCTGGGACGATTCGAGTCCTTGAGCCTGGTGCGTCACCGTTGCTTCATTTCACGGCATCGTGCATTCCTCATGCTAAATCACCCCTAACCCAAGACGGAACCGAGCGCCAGTCAATCAAAGATACGGATAACAACAACAACCCTCGTGCTAAAATCCGCGCATGCAGTATTTACGACCCTTACGTTCTCATCGTACGAGAGGACGACACGATCGGGTTGTTTATCGAAACCGAACGTGGTAAAATGCGAAGGAAGGATATGTCGCCTATGGGAGAAAAGGTTGCGATATTACGCATATCATCCCCTTCAATCCCTCTCCGCTGATGTCACCTGCCCCAGACTTCACGCTACCTTACCGGCTGTTTTTTCAATGACACATCCGGGGTTTTCCAAACTCGACAAAATTCTAAAGTGGTGTCAAACGGGAGCTCAAAAACCTCGACTCTGACTAACGTCACGTCCGGAGGAACAACCCAGTGGCTTATCTTGTGTCGACCGCAAGGGGTGCTGGAAGTACGTGGTAATGGCTAACACAAAATCTAGAGCTGATGGGATTGCAGATCTGGACTTTGCCCAAACTAACGCTGGTATTCTCCACTACCGCATTATCAACATTGCAAAACGTTTGCATCGATTCTTACGAAGGGCCTGCTCCATCCACTGCGCAAGACAAAAACCCTTCCGACACGGACGTGGAGACTATTCTTATTGCACCCCTTGGGGAATCATATCACAAACCACACTTATTCGTAAGTTTCGGAACATTCGTTCCCATTTCCCGTGAAAATTTCTCATCCAAAGCTCAACTTACTTTAGGTGTGGTTACGTTCCGGCCAACTTGCGGTATATGAAATCTTCCCTACATCAATATCGGATGACCCCATGACACCAACAAGGCCCGTTTTATTACTTGTGAAGTTTGTCAAAGTCGCTTCTCGGGCTTTTGATATCCAACTGTCCGATGAAACCGAAAAGTCCATCCTCGCGGAGCAAAAGAAAATATCTCGCCAGCTCATACCTTTCTTCACATCTCCCCGCCGTGGGGCAAATTACTCGGGCGTGTTCTTGACTGGAGATCGGCCGTCGTGGATATTGTCAACCGACAAGGGCGGGATAAGAATTATCCCCTCTGGGTATTCCGTTGTCCATGCCTTCACTGCATGTTCGATCTGGGAGTCAAAGGGTGACTTCCTGCTCTATTCAGAAGAGGTACACATCGGGCACCATTATCTGGCTTCTGATGTCTATGTGGCGTTGCCCTGTATCCCATCCCTCGAATCAGGCTAAGCTAACGTGCACGCACCCCCCTTGCTTTTCTAGGGTCCCAGTCTAGTAGAATGGATGCCTGATGTTCTACTGGAAGAACAGCTGCCATCGCGGAGTGTGCCCAGATCACGGCCGTACTCAAACGTTGTGTTCGAGCCGTCAACTGCCCTGATCGTTGCCGCCTCTACAATAAAAACAAAGTTCGCCTCGTTTGACGAGGATGGCAACCGGCTTTGGGAGCCTGACGGTATGTGGCTGTCCTCCCTCCTACTTCATTTGACTGGTGTCTCACGTGCTTCCGATACCTCTCCCGCTTCACGCAGCTAACAACGTGACTTTCCCTACCGCTGAATGTTCTGCCCTGGAACTGATCCAGCCCGAAGCATGGTCAACTATGGATGGGTACGTATCTTTGGTCTCGGAAGTCAACTGACCTCCGAATTCCGTCCTTACCTTCTGATTCGGCAGATATGAATTTGCTCCTAATGAATTCGTTAATGCTCTTGAAATCGTAACGTTGGAGACTTCGAGTACCGAATCTGGAACCAAGGACTTCATTGCTGTAGGGACCACGATTAATAGGGGAGAGGACCTTGCGGTCAAAGGGGCGGTGAGTTTTTTTTTTGGCCGACACGTTGGTGCCATGGGTTTATAACGTAAACCCGCAGACATACATATTTGAAGTCGTGGAGGTCGTTCCTGATCCGAACTCGAGGAGCAAGCGATGGTACAAATTGCGCCAGGACTGTCGAGACGACGCCAAAGGACCCGTTACTGCAGTATGTGGAATGAACGGGTACCTAGTGTCTTCCATGGGACAAAAGGCATGGCGGCCAGCTTAGTCGGCTCGAGATCCTGGGCTGATTTTGTACCCTCCTAGATCTTTGTGCGAGCGTTTGACCAGGACGAGCGTTTGGTCGGTGTTGCGTTCCTCGACGTTGGGGTGTATGTCACGTCGCTCCGAACCGTGAAGAACCTCTTGGTTATTAGCGACATCATCAAGAGTGTCTGGTTTGTTGCTTTCCAGGTTAGTACTATCCGAGTCCATCGGCTACTCTTCCTGAATACCTTTCGTCTCCAGGAAGACCCATACAAATTATCTATCCTTGGGAAGGACCCAAATCCCAGAGCCCTGACATGCGCGGATTTCTTCTTCACCGATGGTCTCCTGTCGATCCTTACATGCGACGAGGAAGGTGTAATCCGAGTTTTCGACTACAACCCTCACGGTATGCCGATATTGTGAAGAATCCCCGAAAGCCTTCTGACACGTGGACCAGATCCGGAATCCAAGATGGGCCAACATCTACTCTGCCGCTCCGAGTTCAATGCTAGGGTTGAGTACAGGACGTCGTTGACCGTGGCTCGAAGAACCAGAACGGGGGATCCTGATGTACCCCAAGCGAAAATAATCTGTGGTGCTTCGAATGGCGCACTGTTCTCCTTGACGCCGATGGACGAAGCTGCAGGGAAGCGGTTACAGCTTTTACAAGGTCAACTGACCCGAAACATACAGCATGTGGCTGCTCTGAACCCCAAAACTCAACGGTATGTATACCACCGTGATCAGACACCCCCTGGACACTGAGGGTTTTATTTGCAGGATTGTCCGAAACGATCATGTCTGGAAACCTCTGAGCAAAGGTATCCTGGACGGAAACCTCCTTCGTGCGTTCGAGGAGTTGCCACTGTCGCGACAAAACGATATTACTCGTCAGATTGGCACCGACCGAGCCACCGTTTTACGTGACTGGGTCTCTTTGGAGGTGTCTTGGTGAACAAGCGAATACTACACTACACTTGTAAATTATCATGAGCATAATCCCATCCCGGTCCCTCGGCACCTGATCGGCCGATCTCATCCGCGGCCCGAACTCAATTGAGTGGTCATCGTTGGGGTAAAATTCGCTGGAAACGCACCCGGTGCGCTCCAGGTCGATTTCGAACGCTCTTGAACGACTTGAACGACTTGAACGACTCGAAGGCGGCCCCAAGTAACGACTACCACCATGGCCTCGATGGTCTTAGCACAAGCCGGCGCGAGGCTCTTCCACAAAAACATCCCCGGTTACGCTCCTCCAGATCCAGTCTATGAGACCTATATGGATAAAGAAGGGGAAGAGAATACGCGGAAAGTATGGGCGGATCTCTTGCGTCTGCATCGACCGTTGACTGAATAGGGGTTTGCTGCTCCAGAGAGACATCCCTGCAGGCTTGTCCAGGCGGGACATCCAGATCTTACAGGACGTCAGGATCAAGGCCCATAAGCTTGACAGTCAGTTTTCGATCTTTGGATTCACGTTCGGGTGGGGGTTCATTATCAGTGAGTGGTTTTTGGGAACTATTTCACCCCTGGCGTTTACTGTGTCTGTTGTATTGTAGCTCTGATCCCCGTCCTCGGGGATCTTCTCAATCTATTCCTCAATTACTGGCTGGTCGTCGCTCAAGCTCAGAAAGTCGAGTGAGTTACACCCACTCCCACCCACCAAACGACCCATGTGCTAACAACCCTTTGTGGTGTCTAGGCTCCCTGATTGGCTCGCGGCAGAGATGCTCACGAATCAAGTGATCACCTGTGGTTGCGGAATGATTCCCATCCTTGGGGACTTGATTGTTGCAATCTTTGGCTGCAACTCCAGAAACGTTGCCTTGCTCGAGGAGTACCTGGCCATCCGGGGCACGGAATACCTCAAGCCTGAGGGTGACCGCCACTACGATCCTGACGATATCAAACCAGGTGCGGGCATGGAACGCGGGGAAACCCCATCTTACCACCCCACCACCGCCTCGGCAAACCCTGATCAAGAACCACTGATCAATCGCAGAGACTGGGAAGTCTAAGATATTGGATACACGGAGAAAAGAACACTCCCTGTTGCATACGCCTGCATGAGCCGGTTTCCTTGTCTATCTTATGTACATTATGAACGTATAGTAGAAGTTGTATGACCCCATCGTATTTCTCCAGTTCGATCAAGTTCGATCAAAATGACCCTTGCTTCTTACCTTCACCTGACTGAAACCACTGAATCTACTCCACGACAACCGCGCGGTCGTAAGAGCCGAATGCCTTCTCCCTCTGGGAGTGCAATACAAAACACCCTCATGGACCATATGTGTTCCGCACGGATCTGGCCCTGGCTTGAATGCCGGTTGTCAGCAACAGATTCTTTTCCAATGACGCACCACTTGCCTCTTCCTTTCCTGTCGGCCTTCCTAGGATTCCGGGAGGCCGGTGGAGACGAGCGTGGAATATAAGACGATCTGTCTCTGGATATTTTCCACAGCCCTATGTCCTCCTTTTCCAGTCGCGGCAATCCAACCGAGAAAGTCGAGCCTTCATCGGCAAAGACTCGCGCAGTCCTAGAAGATGGGGTTCCCCATTATATGGGACGTGCAGGAGACGATCTCATATTCGCAATCACATGTACAGCGACAGCAGGTAAGCCATGCCACTTGACCGGAGCTGAAACCCGTTGACGAAGTGCCCGTCCAGCATTTCTACTATTCGGATATGACCAGGGGGTGGTTGGTGCCCATTGGGATAGTGGAACGAGCGGGTCACTTACCAGCTATCCCAGATGTCTGGAATTATATCCGCTCCCCAGTTCTTCCGGGTCTTCCCTGACTTGAACCCCGACAACGTCGGACACGCATCAGCTTCAACCATGCAAGCGTTCTATACCGCGATTTATGAGGTCGGGTGTTTGTTTGGAGCGCTCTTCGCCTTGCTTTATGGGAACAAAGTTGGAAGGAGAAGGAACATGTACATCGGTATGCCAGTTCTGGAACTCCCACTCTGAGCAGCCGTGTTGTGACACATCGTAGGGGCCTTTTTTGTTACGATCGGAGCGATAATACAGATCACCTCTATACCAGGAGTACGTGTCATGCCTACTTCCTTGGGTTTCTCCCAGGTATCTGATTGTAGCATAAAGCACCTGGCCGGATACCAATTCGTCATTGGCCGTATTGTTACCGGTATGTACCCTATCTCCCTGTCGAGTCGTCGACCTCAAGCAAATATTTCTAGGTTTTGGAAACGGTTTAAACACGGCCACAGTGCCGAGCTGGCAAGCAGAATGTTCGAAACCGAAGAACAGAGGGCTGCATATCTGTGTTGAGGCGAGTATGATCGCCATCGGAACTGTGACCGCTTATTGGATAGTAAGCTATTCTCCAAAGAGTCCTATACAGCGCTAAACATCAACCGCTGCGTATTCAGGACTTTGGTCTCTCGTTCGTCGATAGCTCCCTCTCCTGGAGACTTCCTATTGGCCTCCAGATCGTCTTCGCAGTCCTGATCGTACCAGGAGTCTACTTCCTTCCGGAATCGCCAAGGTTCTTGCTATCAACCGGTCAGAGCGAGGAAGGTCAACTCGTCGTCGCAGCGCTCATGAACCAACCTGTCGACTCGGATATTACCCAGCAGGAGAAGCGGGTCATTACCGAGGCTCTGAAAGGGGACAATCCACGCATCCGAGACGTGCTAACCGGTGGCCCCTCCCAACACCTGCGAAGGACGATGATCGGAGCATCCACTCAATTCTTCCAGCAGGTTGGTGGATGTAATGCGGTAATTTATTTTGCGTGAGTGATTGGGTAGCGCGGATTTTTCGACACTTTGATTGAAATGAACCCCGTCCAAAAGACCAGTGATTTATCAAACGTACATTGGGCTCGACAGAAGGCTCTCGTTGATCCTAGGAGGAGTTAATTCCACCGTCTATGCGCTTTCTGCATTCTTGTCATATCCAATGATTGAGAGGTTGGGACGCAGGAAGATGTTCCTGTGGTCCGTCTTTCCTACCTTGCTCTCGACATCGACGATTGATAGTGCGTTCTCCAGGGGTACAGTAGGACAAGCCACTTCTATGTTCCTTGCGATGGCATGCCTCATTCCATATAACGTTTACCACGACACCGAGAATAAAGCGACCTATGGCGCGGTTGTAGGGCTGTTCCTGTTCCTCGTAGCCTTCGGATGGTGAGCCATAGCCTTCGTTCGGGACGCCGCCCTGCTGATATAGTCTATTACCAACAGCACGTGGTTGGAGCTCCCGTGGTTGTTGCCCGCAGAGATTAATCCTAACGCTATTCGCACGAACGCGAACGCAATTTCTACGATGAGTAATTGGGGGTGGAACTGTGAGCGCAAGCCCATTCCTCCTCTGAAATACTCGAATGACCAATGTTCACGCAGTCGCTGTGGTTATGTGGACGCCGCCAATGCTTGACCGCTGGGGAGGATTTGGAACATTCCTCTTCTTTGGTTTGATCAACCTCACTTTCATCCCGTTCATCTACATCTTCTACCCAGAGACGAAAGGTCGTTCTCTGGAAGAAATCGACGTGATTTTTGCAAAAGCATATTGTACAGGAGGGTGGTACGTTAAGGTGGCAGAGGAGATGCCGAACCTGACCGCTGCAGAGGTCGAAGCGGAGGCGAAGAGGTGGGGACTTGCGGAGGGGGGGAATGTCAGAGAGGGTGTCGATAAAGTCTGACGTTGTATATCGGGGGTAAAGTGAACACCGACGTACAGCTGGTTTCACTGATGAGTAGTAATTCCCCAGTAATGAGTGAATTTCCATGGCCCTTTAGGCTTTCTAAACTTCGAATATCTTCCTCGAGAAAGGAAATTGTCGGGACCCTGACCGTGGTCTGAGGCTCGAAACAATACGATTCGTGGTGACTGGCACCCGTTATGAATGTTCTACCTAGGTCATGGGAAGTCGCTCAGTCACTCAATAAGTAGGACAAGTAAATAAGGCAACGCCGGTTTTCCTGATGGCTCGACTTCGCCGCGTTCTTCCTGGCACCCTTCGGAGCGGTAAATTTCCTCGCCACTTGCCTTGCGGAGTCCGCGCCATTCTTCGCTCCCCGGGACTTTCACGGGCTGTTGACCCAGTATCCGCGTCTCGGTCTGGGGTCTGCCTCATTTCATGTCAGATCCCTGGTGCGCCGATACGATTAGCCTAGCTATTTAAATTACCGATACCTCCTCCCCGCAGCCGCCTAAGTCGGGGCCGGAGCCAGAACCCGAGTCGTCAGAACTGGATTGTTCGGGTCAGGATCTGGTTTGAATCATCGCTCTTGGTGGCCGGACGGCGACGAGAGCGGGCCGCGAGTTCACGGTCGTCACGTGACGAAGATTACAGATCACGTTCTTGCGGTCCGGTATCACCCAGGGACAGTCGCGTTGACTTGTGTAAAATCCGAGAGGTTCCCCGCGATGTTTGGCTCAGTGTCCGG
>Ga0307517_10003144_pt1 | contig 25972 bp, 13 predicted proteins | sample 23_EM_MG_FD_194515 | JGI IMG/M metagenome (GOLD analysis project Ga0307517, IMG submission 194515) | Populus trichocarpa ectomycorrhiza microbial communities from riparian zone in the Pacific Northwest, United States - 23_EM | ecosystem: Host-associated > Plants > Roots > Unclassified | place... | reverse complement strand
AAAAAAAAAACTACTGCTACGGTGAAAAACATACGCATTTTAGAGTTTTTATTAATAAAAAAAAAGGAAGCAATGAATCATGATTTCGAAATGGTCAATTCCATCCACAATATAAGACTATATGATTCTTATTGCTAGCATGATTTGACCCCATCTTCACATGCTAATGGCGGTGCATTAATTTCTTTCTTAAAATTAACTCATCGACTTAAATTATTATTATGATTTTGATTTTGTTTATTTTTATGTTTAAAAATATTTTTTTAATTTTTTATTTTAAACTATTATTTTTTAATGTTTTTATATCATTTTAATATATTGGTGTCAAAATAATTTTTTAAAAATAAAAAAATATTTAATATATTTTTAAAAAAATATATTTTAAAAATCAATTATTACGCTGCAGAAATGATATAAATGACATGAAAAGTTAAAAAGATCGATGGGAACATAATGCTTAACTCTTAATTCCAATCTCTAATGGCGGTGCGTGAATTTCTTTCTTAAAATTAGCTCATCGACTTTATCTATCATTATGATTTTATTTTTATTTACTTTTATATTTAAAAAAATATTTAAAAAAAAGTTAATTTTTTATTTTTTTACTTCAAATTAATATTTTTTTAATGTTTTTATTATATTTTAATACACTAGTATCAAAAATAATTTTAATGAAATTAAAATATATATTATTTTAATATATTTTCAAGTAAAATAAAACTTTAAAAAATAATTACCGTCTTAATTCCAATGAACTGAAATTATAGAAATGGTATAAATGGGCATGGCCAGTTAATAGGATAGATGATGGGAACACAATGCTTGACTCTTAATGCCAATCTCTAACTCATCACACTTGCCATGAATTATGTGTTTCTTTGCATTGCATTCAAATATTCTTGAACTAATGTTGGGAAATTGGTTGAAATAGTAGATGTATTTATCGAAGACAATGCTCTAATAGTTTAAAGACATGCTCTAATAGTTTATATAAAAAAACATTATTTTTTCTGGTTCGACAACAAAAAGATATTATATATATATATATATGCAAGAATATTTTTTCACAAGCAATTATGATTGATTTCATACATTATAATCAATTTAATAAACACTAATTTCTTCAGTTACTCTTTGCCCTGTGCAGAGACCTGATCCTTACAATTTAATATCAATTTAAAAAAATATATAAATTATATACACCTGACTGTACTAGTAAAAATACCCTTTGTCAATTGTGTGACTTGTTCCGTCCCCGTTCCGGGTTCGACCCTTTATGTGCACGCCTGTCACCCCCGCGGTGCCTTACCTGCTCTTGGGCTTGCAGGATATCCAATGGGCCGTGAGGAATAGTCGTGGTGCGCGTAAGCTGGCCCGAACACCCCACGCAAATCAAAAAAAAAAAAATACCCTTTGTCAAAAGATCTATCTAGATTCTAGACGGCAAAAGCTAGAGTCCTTCCCTACTAAGCAACCATTTGAATTGGCTCAGCATAAAAAGACTCAACTTTGCATGATTTAGGTCCACCCTCGCTACTAATTAAATATCAAGCAAGTCATAGTATGTTATATTTACCATTTTTGCCATCTCTAATGACATGTTTGGAAGTGTGTGGTTAAAGTTATTTTTTAAAATATTTTTTATGTTGAAATGTATTAAAATGATGTTTTTTTAATTTTTTAAAAATTATTTTTGAAATCAGCACATCAAAACGATTTAAAACATATAAAAAATATTATTTTTTAATAAAATAAAAAAATAAAAAAATTATATTTTTTAAAAATATGGTTGTCCTGTGTTTCTAAACTCTCCTTTATTACCTAAAAGTCGTAGTTATTGGTGATCTCCCTTTTTTTCTGGCTTTTTTAATCAAAGAATTTGAAACTCAAAGTCAAATGGTGGTTTATGAATTGTTTTGGTCATCTAATAGCTCCTTACTGCAACTTCTTTTTCTACCACCCATTTGTTACTTGGCAACAAAAGTATTTCTTTTTCCCTGTCCTTTTATCATAAAAGAATCAAATTCGTTTCGGGTTTTTTATTAAAAAATTAAAAATAAATATATTTTTATCTTGAAATTTGATTCCTAATGCGGAGACTTTCAAATAAAGATTACAGGTTCTTGAATTGATAGTTTTAAGCTCTATTATTTCCATTTTCAAGGAATATAATCACATTCCAGAAATAACATACAACGTTAGTCATAGCCCACTATCAGCCAGCCAGTCGATCACCATTTCTTTTGTCACCACTCTCTCCAAGATGCCCCTTGTTTTTATCAAGAATCATTTCTTTTTTTTTTAAAAAAAAAAAAACCCACAGAGAGAGAGAGATAGATCCAATAACCGAGAACAAAGAACAAATAATTTAAAAACACTTTGATTTACTTTGAAGATCACCTTGGGAGATTAAGATTCCCCCCACCGCTATCAATAAAAATTTAATATACAAAATCAGACACCAAATTCAACCATCTTGATATTACAAAAGTCTAACTTGTCTCTTTTCCTAAAGCCTAAATCTCTCTCCTCCTTTATTCCCCTACCATCATGGTTGACTCGAACACCAAGTTAACAGTTCCGGCAGCCATGTTACCCTCCATTGCACCTTGAGTATGGCAGTGCTCTCCCTCGTATGTTACAATCAACATGGCTGGATCATCTGTTGCTCTCTCCACATGTTTCCTTGCCGGGCACCCTCTCATTGTACTGCACTTGTAATATCCCCTGAAACATATCAACCAGAGCACAAGCGTTTAGGACTTTGTTGTCTGATTTGATATTGATAAGTGAATTAATCAAGGGTTATAATCAATTAATTACCTTGGGTATGGTGATCCCTTGATTGGTTTTTGACCATATTTTCTCCAAGAATACTCATCTGGTGGAATATCAGCTATTTTTGAACTTATTGCTGGAACCCTGATTGTTTTCTTCACCCGATTCTTCCTGCATTAAGTAATTATAAACAAAGATCAATCAAACCATTCACATGAATCCATTTAACAAACAGTTACTAATTTAAGCTTCATTTCATTATGTTAATGCCCTGAAATATTTAATTTGACCATATTAGTTTTATTTTTTTTTAGATTTCTCCCCATAATTACAACATATGCAATAAGCATCCTTCGTACTTTCTTCCACGAGATAATTCTATGGCCGCCATCACTGTATGGAACATTTCCCGATCCTCTATATCCTCCATACCCGACTCCTCCCGAAAGGGACCATCAGCTACCCGACACAATCTAGTCCACTAACAGGGACCGTGATTAACGTGTCCAATTAATATTCAACCTAACAAGCTATTAGTGGTCAACATTGGGAAAATAAAGAGACCCAGTCGACAAAGCAAACTATGTGTGTAAGACAAAAATGTCTTTACCAGCAAGCTCAAAAGTTATCGCTTTGCGGTCTTTTTCGTAATTATACACCCCTGCCCGTCACGCGTGCTCCTTAAATCATTAATTACCCACTTCAATAAACCGGTCAGCTACACCAACTCGTTGACCAACACCAAACTCCAAGTCGGCTCACTGTAGCTCGCCATAACTCGCCGTCGGTTCCAAGTTAATAAATTTACCGAGGTTTTTTTTACTAGCTCTATTCCAGAAACAAACTCTCAAATTAGCGTCTAACCTATCAATTAATACCAAATTAGGTCCCTGATCTAAAAATCTTTCCAATTGGTAATCAAAATATTAATTCATTCTCAATAGAGAACTTCCATCCATGCATAGCATGCTAGAGAAGACCATTTTTAAGAAATTTGACATTTTCTATTAAAAAAACAATTGTAATTGTTTTGAACAGAAGGATGCAATTGCAATTTTTTTGCTAATAGGTCGAAGGGATGAATCTGGTAAAAATAATAATTAAATTGGGATGAAATTAAAATTTCGATGATAAGTTAGGACGGGATTCTCTTTATTTTAACTACAGCCTTCGTTAAACTTTCCCGGTTTCAAGCAAATCGACAGCAACTCACCGAGTCAACTCTCTCGAGTCAAACCAACTACTATATTTTTTAACAGCCAAGCATGCATGCAAGGGCATTGAAACAAACACTAGTCAAATCCTTAAAAAAGAAAAATTCAAAGAGCGTTAAAATGCGCGGACTCTGCTAAAAAGCACTGGGTGTTAAAGTGCGCGAATTCGTACCTTCTCTTGGAAGAGCAATGGCACTTGCCACTAGAGGAGCCAGAGACAGTGTCATCATGATGATGCTCATGGCACCGCTTCTTGTTGCTGTACGGCACCGTCGAGAGCGGCGGCTTGCCAGCGGATCCTAAGAAAATCGACGATCCTTGCTTTCCATTAGAAACGCTGCCGTCTCCGGTTATCCCCGACGACATAAACGACGCCGAGTTCGAAGAGACACTGAAACTATCCTTCGAGAACTCAATCTCTGCACTCTTGGAGCTAAATATATTCGGTTTCGTGAAATCAAGCGTCAGACTCGTCGGCGCCGCCGGTGCGGTGACCGGAGTTGTGATTTGCTGTGGAGTTAGGGTTAGGTTTTGGAAGCGAGAGAAGGAGGGGGACTGAGACTGTGATTGCGGTGATTGTGTCGATGTGGAGGGTGGAGAGAGGGAAAACGAAGACTTGGCCGGCTGGTTGGGTTGAATCGGGCCACGACGGAACCGGGCGTGACCTGTTCGGTTTAAGATGGAAATGACTTTCTTGAACTTGGAAACGGTTACATCAGTAAGGTCAGTGCAATCGGCAACGTGATGATTATTTTGGTGAGACATGATTCGGATCAAGTGTTCCATGCTCTTAATTCCTTGTGACGCAGCCTCTTGTATAGCCGACTGATCATCCATCTTTGTGTTAAAACTCATCAGCTCTACCGCCATGTTTGGACAGGTTCTTTCAGGGCTTTTTCAGAGAGAGCTCAACGGGGCATGAGGGAGGTCTCCGGGCTGTTCAGAGAGAGAGGGGGGGGAAGTGAGGGAAAGAACGGAACTTGAAGGGGTTGATATAGAGGAGAGAGTCAAAGATTAGTTGTGATCTAATGGCTGAGATGAGTTTGAAAAGTTCAATGTGGGGTAGCGGGGAGCAATAAAGAAACGAGAGACCAAACTAAAATACGAAAGAGGGTTAAGTTTGAAAAACGATACGAGAGATTGAATTACTGTAGCTTATTGTTGAATGCATTATGGAGTGGGGAATGTGGGTTTTGACAAGACTAGAAGAAGAAATTGTAGAAAGATGGGAAAAAAATATATATTCTGCAGAGGAGACCAAAATATAACCATGGTTATAAAAACTATACTGGCCGTATAGATCGATCCGATACCCCGTTATTTCCGAGCTTGGATTAATCTGAGTTGAAAATAATAATAATAATAAAATATTTAACTTTATTAAAAATTCAGGCTCACCTAATATCTCGATCAAATCCAAACAAGCCTCAACTCGTTAATTCTATTGTTAATTGTTGAATATAATATATCAAGGAGAGCCTCTTGTATTTATATTTGCGAACTTCTAGTTATTGTCTTTTCCCTCGTGTCAAAGTAAATTGAATGATAATCAGTGATTATTCATTGTATATAAAGATTCTATTTATTTTTGTATTTTAAAAATATTAAAAAAAAATTTATATTTTTCTTTGTTCTAAATTAATATTTTTTTAATATTTTCAAGTTATTTTAATATGTTGATATTAAAAATATTTTTTAAAAAATAAAAAAATATCTAGTTATTTCCCTTGTGTCACTAGTTTTCAAGTAAATTGAATGATAATCGGTGATTGTTTATCGTATATAAATATTCTATTTGTTTTTGTATTTTAAAAATATTTTAAAAAAATTTTAAATTTTTTTAAAATTTTTCTTTGTTTTAAATTAATATTTTTTAGTATTTTCAAATTATTTTAATATGTTGGTATCAAAAATAATTTTTAAAAAATAAAAAAAATATTATTTTAATGTATTTTCAAGTGAAAAACACTTTAAAATAACAATCATAACCAAGCCCAAAATCAAGGTTTTCATTTCAAGAATATATATATATATGAACACCCAGCATATAATATACATAAATTATTCAAGAATAGATAGTTGCAGTCCACTTCAAGGGCATTGCTTTCTTGCAAAGCTAGTCGAGCATTAATTTTTTTTAAAGACAAGATATGATGGAAAAGTCAAGAAAACTCATGACCAAGATTCATGCATGGTCGATGAAGCGATTATCTCCTTAATTTGGTCAAGTTAATTTATTATTGTTTACTCTAGCTCGAACTTTCTTTTTACCAGGAGTGCATTATTGAGGTGTTGGTTTAGTGTGGATGTTTGAATCCTTTTATTAAATTTGACTGACTTTTCAAAGCTTAGAAGAAATCAACTAAACTAACCCTCCCTTTGCATGTATTTCCCAATTTCTTATTCATGTCTTCTCCTTTTTTTTATCACTGGTTACGTGGTAGATTAACAAATACCGGTCAATGTGTTATCTCAAGATATATAATATGTAAAAATTATCTTCTAGAATAGAACTAGCCTCCGCACGTGGCGACCTATTGTTTTGTGCGGGAAAAAATAATAATATTAAGGTATTAAAAATAAAAATAAATGTATAATAATAACACTAATTAGATTTAAGTTAACAAACGGTAACAAATGTTTAATTATTATTAAAAAAACTATTGATATTATTATTACTATTATCATCAATAATATTATTACTTTTATTGATATTTTTATTTTCATCATTACCACCACCGTTACTACTACTATTATTATTATAATTAACATTGCCATCATATCACTAATAATAATATTATTTTCATTAACACCAGGTACCATAATGTATTTATCAAAGTATGGGAGAAAAATGAACGGGAGAAAAAAAGAAGGGGACACTGGCGATAAATCAAGAATATTTGGTTTACACACACCACCTGGAAAAGAAAAGGAGACATTGGGGAATGGACTATACGACGAGGTTTCATTTTTAACCAATGCTCAAAAAACATGACATCCCCAACTCACTGACACGTGCACAATACATGCCATCAACTTTTTCTAGTTAAAAATATAATTTAATGATAAATTACAACACTACCCGTATGCAAACCAACAATTAACAAAAAAAAAAATGGAATAAAAAGACTCTAATATCTTTAACCCCAATGCATTAAGTTTCTTGGATTCAAGGGTATATTTGCAACTCAACTATATATATAAAAAAAAAACCAAAAATACCTCTACCCCCTGCCTAAAACAATTGATTTTTTTACTCTTGAGAGTATTTTTTTTTATTTTAATGTTCATAAAAATATTAGATATTTAAATATCTCCACACAAACTAATAGTGATGAATAGCCATATAAAAATACCGAAACACTCCCTAATTAAAGGCAAACAATTTTTTTTTATTTTTTTGGTAAAACCATGAACGTCAATCAACTACTGTAGTGAATAATGAAGTGAGTATATGACACCATTGATTCTCCATTTGTGGATTTGGGACCTTCTAATATCTTCATCGGTTTAGATCGAATATAAAAATCTTACAAAACTACGTGCGTGTTTGATTTGCAAAACAATATTTAAGACCAGACAAGAGGAGTAATTAAGATGCTCTTGTATTAGTTAGAGTTGAAGGTTGTTTACTAATCTTATATTATGTGAGAGTTTCCGTGTCAAGGTAAAGTGATTAATGTATTTACGCACTATTCGAGGACAAAAGCCGCCTTCTTATTATAGGTTACGTGGGTGGTTATATTTTCTTTCTGTATTTTAAAAATAATTTTTTTAAAAATAATATTATTTTAATATATTTCTAAATAAAAAATACTTTAAAAACTAACTAAAAAACAGTTTAAACCAATCTTGAGATGGCTCATCTCCTCGGCATGCCCATCTAATTGATTAGTGACTAATGAATTAGGTTTAACCAAAGGGCTATGTGTTAGGGCATGTGATTAATTTTAAAGAGATGATATAGTAAGAAAAGATGTTTCTCTCTGTGATCCTTAACAATTTAATTAATTTTATACTTTAATTAAAATCATCATCCAAGTTAAATATTTTGATAAATATGTGGAACAATACAAGAGAGTGAGAAAAGCATCTTTACATTTTTCCAAGAGTTAATTTGGTTTCATTGACTCATAAATTATCCACGACGACAACAACAACAATCCAGCCCACGTCTTGAAAGTTAAAATTGTGAGAGATATTGGAGTGTTTGTTTTTGTTGTTAAATTTATTTTTTAAAATTTATTTTATTTAAAAATATTAAATTAATATTTTTAAATGTTTTTTAATAATTTTGATGTGCTGCTATTACTGATAAAAAAATATTAAAAAATTATTTTAATATATTTTTAATTAAAAAATATATTGCACCAGATATGTTAACTCCGTTCGTTTTTTCAGCTGAAAAATATTTTTGCAAATAATTAAAAATAAAATGTTTTAAATTTTTTTTTTTAGTATTTTTAAATTATTTTAATGTACTGTATTTATTAATAAAAAATATTTTAAAAAATAATTATTACTGTAATAATAAATATCTCTAGAAAGCTGGCTCCAAGCAGGGATCACCTCAACCATGCCTGTTTTTTAACCAGAAAACATAAAACTTTACGGTCCGTTCGATCTCGACTTAGTTAATCCAACTGTTGACGAAAATAGAGATGGTTGACTTATTTTCACCATCAAGAACCCCGAAGTCGAAGTACCATCCCAATGCTGCCACGTGGGGTAGGAATTCATACCGAGGCATTGAAAATCTGATATTAGCTGGTGCCAACATTTTAAGCATATATTATTACCATTTTTTTTCCCAGAAAAAAGATGTGTTTAAGGTTATCTAGATTATTATTTTTTATATTAAAAATGCAAAGTCAAATTTATTTCTTGAGTTTTATATATATCTAAAATGGATGATATCACTAGGAAAATAAAAAAAAAAAGAAATGGATGACAAGTAATAGAAGAAAAATTTTAGTTGAGATTGCGGTTGCGGTTGCTTTTTAAAGTGTTTTTCACTCAGAAATGTATCAAAATAATATTTTTTTTTAAAAAAAATTATTTTTGATATTAACACATCAAAATGATATAAAAACACCAAAAAAATATTAATTTGAAACAAAGAAAAAAATAAAAAAATTTTAAATTATTTCAAAAGCGCTTTTGAAATGCAAAACCAAAACCCAACTAATTAAACTAAATTAATTTTTTAATATAGAAATTAAACTAATTAAACTAAAATAAATCATATAGGATAAATTTTATTCCAAGCCAACTCTTGCTACAGAAGTGGCCTACCTTTAAAATACATGTCGAAGGGCTAATAAACCTTGAGCCGTTGAATAAAATAATTTCTCTGGGAGACTTGCAATTTTCATCTTGTTCTTGAAAAAATAAAAGATTTTGTGCAACAGTTTCGGCATAATTACAGGTAAATAATGAAAAATAAATGGAGTCTGATAGATTGTCAACTCATCATATTAAAAAAATAAAAAAAAATCTATCAACGTGGAGTTTACCTAATTAACTAGGTGAGGTGATTGGTGGTCGACCCACGCTTTGATTAGGACTCTAGTATTTGAAAGATCGGCTTGGAACAAAATCATTTGGTAGGATTGGATTCATCATTTTTTTAAGAACTTTCATTTTAATTTCCAAGGGAGTCTCTCGTTAATATTTTGGAAAAAAAACCGAGATATTAAAGATAAAAATAATATATCTCTTTCATTTTAATCTTCAAAGAAGTTTTTCCTTAATATTTTAAGAAAAAAAAACAGAGATATTAAAGATTGAAGCAATGTATTTTTATATGTATTTCATGTTTTGAAAGTATATAAATTTATTTTAAAAACATATTTAATTTATATTCTCGTTTATTCCTTTTCAGCCGAACATATTTTTATTTTTGTTTTTTTATTTCGAGAAATAATAACTATACACTATCTCTAAGAGTGTAGTTGGTATGTTATTCTTTGGGTTAATACTAGTGGGGTTTCCTATGCTCTTAATCTTGTTTTTATAAGGCCTATCTACTCTATTTTGTATCAATATTTTCTGTCTACAAAGATGGCATGAACATTCACTAGGTTGAATGTGACTCACTATTTGCATGTGTGGACTACACAAAGGCCAAAATAATGGAGATATTCAAAATGGCAACCTCACCGAGCTCCTTTAGCTATAAAATTCACCCATCGCCATTAATTTTTAATTAATAGCATGCGAATGCTAAAGCTTTCTGGTTTGAAAAGCTATCAACTTGCCATTGTTTTTTCGTACAAGGATTTGAAGGGTCGGCATGAACATGAAGTCAGAGAGAGAGAGAGCGAGAGAATGCCAAGAATATTTGTATTTTTCTTGCTTCCATTTATAATTCTTAAGAAATTTCCAAGCCCACCAACCATGTATATATAACGTATATCATCACTAGCATCTCAAGGATCATTTGATAAGCCTTTTATAAGAATTGACCAAACAGGTTTTGACCTATCTAAGCTTTTTTTTCCCATTAAAACAACATGGGGAAGATCTGATTTCTGATTCGATTCCATGGTGGCAATATCTTATTCATCTGGAAATGTCATTTGGTTTTAAAAAATGCCACACCCTTCCACTTTTTGTGTGTTTTTTTCTTGGGGTGGTGCCATCCATGGGCACGATGTTAGCTGTATAGCCCCATTGTTTAACAGGCAAAAATCTGTGATCATACACGCCCACTGTGCAGGAAAGTTCATGGCGGAGGGAGACTTGTCTGCTAGCATTGATTTACAGCAAGATTGAGTTGACTTTAACCCGTGAATTCATCGAGTGAAATCACTTTGTGATCTTGATAGATATCAACATATCATCAGACAGGACATTGTATCTGTCCAACAAAACTCTCGAGGCTAGTAATTATCTTTTGCTCTTATGACTTTGAATGTAATAAAATAGGGTGGCTGTCCTAATTTTAATCTTAATTTAATGCGTTGAACTTATTGATGCATGTGTAGTGAATGACCTCCCAGATGAAAGGGATTTTTCAAAAACATTTTTGAAAAATTATATTTCTAAATTCCTTATAACAACTTACAAAATCATATTCTAATAAACTTATTATTTTTTAATATTTCACTAATATTATTAAACTTGTGTTAGCTTGATAGATCAACCCAATAACTCATCAACTCATATTTGATTTCATGTTAAAACCGAGTAAAGGTTGGTATGGTTTATGTTAATCAATATGGCAGGTCAATTTAAGATTGGACAAAAATCTAGACTATTATATACATATAAAAGTAGATCAAAATTCTGACCTATCATAATCACTCTTCATTGACAATACATTAGGAAGAATATATAGAAAATCTATTTACTTAAACTCAAAATTGATATGGTCTAAGTCGATCGACATAGCAGGTCAATCTAAGACCGGACAAAAATCTATGCTATATACATGTAAAACTAGATCAATATTCCAACCTCTCACAACCATTTTTCATTGAAAATAATACATTTGAAAGAATGCATAGAAAATCTATTTATTCAAACTCAAATAGATTTTCCTCTTATGGGTCCAAACCAATGACTTTTTCAATTAACAAAATCAAAGGGCAAATCAACTAAAAAAGCTTTGATTGAGCAGGTATTAAATTGAATTATCTCAATCTCTCTTGGCCTCTCCCTTTTGTGTGGAAGCTTTACCTCCACATATTAATATGGGCTCCCACACTATGCTGAACTGGTAAATTCAAACCTATGATAGACAAGTAAAGGATCCTTGCAAGCTCATAAATCAAGAACAATTTTGCTTAGGATATCTGGGTCAAATTTCATATATGTTAATTACTCCACGCAACTTGTTTCGTAGCAAAAAAAAACAATTCATCAACATTGAACAATCTTTTCTCTTGGAGTGAACTCTGGACATTCATAGAAGTTTGTTTTTTAGCATGTGATTTGTATTGTGATGTAGAGCTGGTTAATTAAAAATATATTAAAATAATGTTTTTTTAATTTTAATTTTAATATTAATATATTAAAATCATCTAAATTTTTTTTAAATTTTAAAAAGAGTTATGAGAAGTTTTACGACAATAAAATTTAATAGTGAAATGTAAGGTTGTGTTTGGTTTTTTTTGTTAAAGAGAGATATATGTTAAGGGATAAATACTTAACCCCTTTTACCTTGTTTCCTAGTTTTGTTTGAGAGGGGAAAAGGATTAGGGGATAAACACTCGACCTCCAAACAAGGATTAAGTGTTAACTAGTCGAGGGTGGGGAAAAATAGGCTGGGGGAAATATTGGGATTTATTAAAAATCGATCTCCAATTTTTTAATTTTAAACCAAACACAATTTAAAGGGAATAAACTATTAATTTTAAAAGATGAAGTGTCATAGGTGTTTGATAGGAGTTGAAAATATTACGAAGATTACTAGTAAATCCCATGACAAGCCCAAAGTTAGCCAGTCCAGAGACCTGTCCATCCGTCTCGGCCCTCCAGGCCCAGGGTCCATTTCCCAACTCTGCCTGCCTGCCTTGTCGTCTTGTTTAGTTCCCCAAAACGAAGCCGTTCCATCCAACCTCCTACTCCGCCCGCCTTGTCGTCTCGGTTTTTTCACCAACGCGACGCCGTTACAGCCCAAGGAGCAAAACCAAATCAAAATATGGCTCCTGCTGCTCCCTCGACATCTCACCTGCAGCAAGCAACAGAGGAAAAAGCTTTGCGTTAGATCTACGAGATTCAAAACCTAGCAAGCAAACGAACACACGCAGCAAAATCACGTTCTTTCCAAGCAAATTCGCAACTAACTCCTCCAGAACCGATACCAATCCGAACCGAAATCATAGGTATTTCCTTCTCTCTCTCTCGAATCAATCTGTCCTTGTTTGGAAAAGGAAATACCAGCGTGGTATAAGCGTGAATAATGCTCTTAATGAGGGTGATTTTGATTTAGTTTGTTTATGTTCTTAAATGAATTGAAGAAGAATCTGATGGTGAGCGCGAGAATGGGAGTAGGAGGAGGAGGTGTTTAGTGACAAGTAACGGTGGGGAGTAAAAACGGAGCGGATCGGAGGATGGACAAGAACAAGAGCCGTACCGATCTGCTCGCCGCCGGTCGTAAAAAGGTACTTCTTCTTCTTCTTATTGTTAACATTATTTGTCATTGCCATTCATTCACTTATTTTTATTATTGATTGATTGATTCGGTGTTTTTTACAATTTGATTGGTTGGCGCTGAATTAGAGGGAAATGGATTTTATTTTTATTTTTTTAATAAATAGAGTGGGAGAAAATTTATAACAGAATGTTGTGAATTTTGCTTTTGGTTTTAATCTTAGGAACGGTGCGGAAGCTAAATAAGAAGGGAAAAATAAAAATCCACTGTTGTGGTTTTGTAAAGAAGAAAAATTAGAATCGGATATGATTAGCTGTAACTGTAGGAGATTCGACATTGTGTGATGTGTAGTCTCTTTGAAGTTTAAACCTTTTGTTTTTCTTTTCTCTTTCTTTGGGTTAGAAAGGAGGTAAAGATTGAATGCAATTGGTTGGAATCTGAGTCTTTGTTTTGAATTATCAGCTTCAGCAATTTCGCCAGAAGAAGGACAGTAAAGGCAGTAGTAGTAGCCATGGAAGATCCTCGAAAAAGTCTAGCACGTCGGAGAAGCATGAATCTGACGCTGATGAAGCGTCGAGTACTGGACAAGCAGCAGGATTGAAACAGGTTCATGAATGGGAAGTTAAATCTCAGAGTGATCCTGATTCGGGAAGGGTAGATTCTTTGGTGTCTTCATCTTCTGGGGCTCCTGATCTTGATGTTGTGGCTGTTGATCTGCCTTCAATTCCTCTGACACCTGAAACAAGAGTAGCCGAAACAGCTTTGGATCATGATGCTGGCAGTGCTGCGGAGGAAGGTGGGGCTGATGAGAATCATATTGATTCCTCAAAACCTGATGAAGGGGAAAGTAGCCAGTCTATTGATGATAAGGCTGCAAGAGTTGTTCCTTTAGGAAGCTCAGATATTCCAGATTCTGAAGCAAAAACCAAACATGATGATGCATTTGTAAGCGTGGATGTGTCAGCCCCTCATAAATTAATTGATATTATGGATGGCACAACCGTTACAGGTGAAACAGAGAGCCAAGATGGGGAAGACAGCATGTGGCCATTGCCACCACAAGAAGATACCCCTGATACATCCTCGATACAAGCAAGGGGAAATCAGGTAACGGATGTAGGTTGGGCTCTTAATCTCTTAATACTAATTGTCAATCTATATTTCCCTTTTCCTTTTATTAGGGAAGTCTGTTTGGCAGATTGGGACAAAGTAACGTGTGGATTTGATGTATAATTAAATTCTCATTTGTTGCTGGGTGGGGGCATTGCAGGAAGCTGATGGTTTGGACTCAAAGCATTTTGGTGGAAGCAGTGATTTAGAGCTTGAAGGAGACAGGAGGCTTTCTTTCTCTGGGCGTGGTGAAATTGCCAAATGTGCTGGAGAGACAGCTTCAGAACAGATCCACGTGGAGGAAGCAGCAGCTTCTCAATCAAAGCAAAGTGATGGGGTAGATGATGCTTCTGTTTCTGCAAGAGCAACTGACATGTCAGATGGGCTAGTGGCATCTACTTTGGCTATTTCGGAGGCTGATGGAAGTGCAGGTGTTATCCATGAAGCCACGAATCAACATGGGAAAGTTGTTGATATAGGTCCTTCTACTGTAGAAAATGTGGAAATTCCGTCTGGGTATGGATATTGTGGAAATGATGGGGAAAGTGTTCAATCTGATAGGTTGGTTACAGAAGCATCTAGTCCACAATATTTTCCCGAGGATTCTTTTGTGTTTGTCGCTGAAAGTGACCAAAGGCCTCTTTTAAATAAACTAGCAAGTACATCTGATGGATATGCTATGTCTCCTCTTGGTGATTTGGGCGAAATCACTTTCTTGCAGCTGATAGAGGTGATAAAGGGACTTAATGAAGACGAGTATAGGTTACTGCTCGAGTCTCGGGGATCAGTTTCTAAAGTTGAGTTGGGGACTACCAATTCGTTCTCATCACAAAATGGCTTTCCGGGTTTGTTGGAGAGACTTAGAGAAGAATTGTTCCTCACAAAGTGCACGAAAGATATCCTTCAATTGCAACTTTCTGAACAGTCTGATCTACAAATAGAGAATGATCACCATTTGCATCAATTGGATGATGAAATATCTGTGCTTCATGCATCACTCAAAGAAGCTCGTGAGAGGGGTAACTCCCTTGCTGAAGAGCTTGCAGAATGCAGATCTGAACTTCAGGCTAGTTTTAGTGGGAGGGAGGAGCTTGAGCAGCAATTTCACGAAGCAAAGGTGGAAGTTGAGGAAGTTTCTGCTAGAGCATACAAGTTGCAGAATAGTCTGGAGATGTCTCAATCAGAATTATTGAGACTATCCAAGGAATTTGTCAACAGCCAGGATTTTGTTGCAGCCTTGCAGGTGGAAGTTGAAAACTTAAATGGCAATCTTGTTTCCTTGACCGAGGAGAGAAAGATAGTTGAGGAGGGAAAAAATTCTTGTCTCCATGAGAATGAGAAGCTGTTGAATGAATTAGCTGACTGCAAGAGTTTGATAGCAGCTTTGCAGACGGAAAGTTCCAACTTGAGGGGAACTGTTGCTTCAATGACAGATGAGAAAATCAAGCTCAATGGGGAAAAGGAGTACCTTGCTGATTGTCATGATAAGATTTGCCTGGAGTTATCTGATTGTAAGGGTTTGGTGGAAGCTCTACAAGTGGAAAATCTGAAATTAAGTGGGAGCCTTGCCATGGCTACAGAAGAGAGAAAGAAACTTGAAGAGGACATGAGTTATTCAGCCCAGGAGAGAGATAGACTTTCATCTGAGCTTCTTGTCCTTCATGATGAGTTATCTAAAGATCATGCAGAATGCTTGCAGTTTGAATCTGAGCTAAAAGAGATGACAACGCGTCTTGAACAACTTACGGAGGAAAATATATTTCTTAGCAGCAATCTGGATATACATAAAGTTAAGCTACAAGAAATTGAAGACTTGCAAGCCCAAAAGTCATCCCCGATTGACAAAGCTGCGAATCCAGTTGGAAGTTTGGAAACACAGAGCAAGGTTTGGGAGAATGCATCTGATGTTGAGCATGATGGTGAAGCTACCTTTTCAATGTCTGAGAAATCCATGTCTGGTAACTTTGAAGTAGCTCCGCCACTAGCACTGTTGGGGCAGGAAGTCTTTGATGATTCCTTGGGTTTTGTAGCCTTGAAGGGACACCTTGAGGAGGCAGGAAAAGTTTTGCAAGGTCTTGGAAAGGAAATTGAAGTGGTGCACTCTCATTCGATATCACTAACTAGAGCTGGTGGTAAAAGTGCATCTCCTGCAGTGTCAAAACTAATTCAAGCTTTTGAGTCAAAGGGGCAACACGATGAGAATGAGGCAGAGGATGGTTCCATGAAAGAGGATCAATCACCAGCAACAGATCCTTTTGCTTCAATGAAAGAATACACAGGAAATTTGAAGGCAATCCTTAAGCGATTAACTCTAGATGCTGAGAATGCCAGTTTAATGTTCAAGACGGAGAGAGATGATATAAACATTGCTAATTGCACTATCAGGGAGCTCAAGTTTCAGGCTGAAGCCCTGAAGGAACACAATGATAATATGGAAGCAACCAACATCCAACTTGGTGTTCTTTATGAAGCGGTAAAGCAACATTTGTCTGATTTTAATGAAAAAAACAACAAGCTTGAAGTTCTTTGTGATTCCCTGAGACAACAAGAATTCAGCCTTAAAGCAGAAAATTCTGAGTTTGGCAGAAAACTGAGTGACTGCGAATTGAAAATTGAAGATTTGCAGAGTCAGTTGCATGGTTTACAGAAAAGTTCAGATGAGAAGGCTTCCGTACTTCATGATGAACTAGCAAAATCCCAAATGGAAGCAGCTGAGAGGGCATTGACAGTTGAGCAGGAATGGAATTCAACCGTTGCCCAGATTATTGAAGCAGTTGATAGGCTAGATGTCTCTACTGGATTTTCGCTCACCTCCACCGCCTCAATGCCCAGTCATGGTTCCTTGGATGTAAGTAGTCATGTTACTGCCTCTGTTAATGCTGCTACAAATACGATACAGGATCTGAAGGAGAAACTTGAAGCTTCTTCCAGAGACCATGAAACTGCCTCTAACTTATTCAATGGAGTGAGTGAGAAGTGCAATGAGTTGCTTGGAAAAAGTGAGTTGGTTAATGCCACTTTGCATAAGCTGTACTCTGAGCTTAGAAAAATTGTGATTGATTCATGTGGTTATGTGGAAGAAAGTAATTTACAAGATGAGGAATTGCCTGACACTGTAGATTATATTAGATTCAAAGCCCTTTTGGAGAAATTGGAGAATGCTCTGGCTGAGAGGCTACAACTTCAGTCTGCAAACAAGAAACTTAACTCTGAGTTGATGAGTCAAATAAAAGATATTGAGGAACTGAACAGAAGGTGCCATGATTTTAGTTCCATTCAAAGGCTAATTGAAGATGTTGAGGGTGAAGTGAAACTTGAAGATGGTGGGGCAGACTCAGAGATGACACCTGTTTCCCATCTGGAGTCATTGGTGTCTTTCCTTGTGCACAAATACAAGGAGGCTAAGGAGCAGGTTAACTCATCTAGAGAAGAGTTTGGTTCTAAGGTACTGGAAATGACAGAACTGCAGAAGGAGATACATCAGTTAACTGGGTTGACGCTTCAGCATGAGAATGAAATCCTTGTACTTAAGGAGCATTTGACCCAGGCTGAGGAAGCTCTTGTTGCTATGCGATCTGAATGGCAGGAGAAAGTAAGTGAACTCCAACAGTCAGAGCAGAGGGTATCATCCATTAGAGAGAAGCTTAGCATAGCTGTTGCCAAGGGGAAGGGGCTGGTTGTGCAGCGTGACAGTCTCAAGCATTCCCTGGCAGAGACATCTGGTGAATTGGACAGATGCTCACAGGAGTTACAGCTGAAAGATTCCAGGCTGCATGAAATTGAAGCAAAACTGAAGACCTATTCAGAGGCTGGTGGTCGCGTGGAAGCTCTGGAATCTGAACTTTCATACATCCGCAACTCAGCTACTGCACTGAGAGAATCTTTTCTTCTAAAAGACTCTGTACTCCAGAGGATAGAGGAGATTTTAGAAGATCTGGATCTGCCAGAGCATTTCCATTCAAGAGATATAATCGAAAAGGTTGATTGGTTAGCAAGATCAGCAACTGCAAACACTTTACTGCCTACAGATTGGGACCAAAAAAGTTCAGTTGGGGGTTCACATTCTGATACTGGTTTTGTTGTCACAGATACCTGGAAAGAGGATGTACAGTCTGGCTCAAATTCAGGGGATGATTTGAGAAGAAAATATGAGGAGCTTCAAAGTAAGTTTTATGGCCTGGCTGAACAAAATGAAATGCTGGAACAATCCTTGATGGAAAGGAACAACTTGGTTCAGAGATGGGAAGAACGTTTAGCTAGGATCAATTTGCCTTCCCACTTGCGGTTGGCCGAGCCAGAGGATCGGATTGAGTGGTTAGAAAATACACTTTCAGAGGCTAGCCATGATAGAAATTCTCTGCTGCAGAAGATTGATGAACTTGAAAATTATTGCAGATCAGTTACTGCAGATTTGGAAGAGTCACAAGATAGAGTATCTCACCTAATTGTTGAGTTGCAGGAGTCATCAAAGAGAGTATCTGACCTTGAGAGAGACCTTCAAGCAGTTATCCTTGAGAGAGAGAACCTTTTTGAAAGATTGGAGATTCTGACTTCTGATGTTGAGAAACTTTCAGCAAGGACAGTCCAATTTGAACTAGACAATGAAAAACTGCAGAATGAAGCATCTGCTTTGCAGGAGAAATTGGTTGACAAGCTTGGGATTGAGGAGCGTATTCAGAGCATTAATGATGAGATAAGAAGGATGCAGGATTTGGTTTGTGATGCGTTGCAGGATCCTGGTGCAAAAGATTTTATATCTGATGGCAGCAGTGCAGAGTGTCTGGAAAGATTACTGAGGAAGCTTGTAGAGAACTACGCAACACTTTCTTCTGCAAAATCTGTGCCTGTCGAGGCAGTTGTAGATCACCATGCTAAAGGAACTGATGCCAATTTTATTGAAGGCCAAACTAGAGATATATTGGACTCTGAGGAATCTGATGCAGCTCTTCTGAAGAGAGATGCATGGGGTAATGAGGAAGAAAATGGGGATTCTCTGAAAAAAGAACTGGAAGAGACTTTGAGTGAACTGGCATGTGTGAAGGAGGAAAGAGACAGAGACAGAGAGAAGCAGCAGTCTTTGATTTGTGAAGTTGAAGCAAAGGAGAAAAAGATATTGGAGTTACAAGAGCTACTGCATCAGGAGGAACAGAAGTCTACTTCTGTGAGAGAGAAGCTGAACGTTGCTGTTAGAAAAGGGAAGTTATTGGTACAACAGCGTGATAGTCTGAAACAAACCATTGAAGAGATGAATGCGGAGTTGGTGCTCTTGAAATCTCAGATTAAGGACAGGGAAAATGCTCTTGCAGACAATGAACAGAAGATGAGAGACTTGGCCACTTACCCTGAAAGGGTGGAAGCCCTTGAAGCTGATAGTTCACTCTTGAGAAATCATTTGGCTGAAACTGAGCACCTTCTGCTGGAGAAAGGGCATACTTTAACCATGATGTTGAATGTTCTTGGAGACGTCGATGTTGGTGCTGAAATTTACAGCAATGATCCAATTGAGAAGTTGGAATACATGGGGAAACTATGCCGTGATTTGCATGCTGCTGTGGCTTCAGCCGAACAAGAATCTAAAAAATCTGGAAGAGCGGCAGAACTGCTGCTTGCTGAATTAAATGAAGTCCAAGACAGGAATGATAGTCTACAAGAGGAGCTGGCTAAAGCCAGTATTGAAATTTCAGAGATCTCCAAGGAGAGGGATACAGCGGAGGCTGCAAAACTGGAAGCTCTTTCACGTCTGGAAAGGTCGTTCACAGTTCATGCACAGGAGAAAAGGAAACAATATTCAGAGCTTGCAGTGTTAAAATCTACGGCAGACAAACTCAGGAAAAGCTTCTCTGATATCAATGATCTACTGGGTGGTGTTTTCACCATGGAACTGGAATTTCTGCAAAATGTAGAGGCTGGTATGGCATCATGTGTTAAAAGAACAGAAACTAATCTTGCAGTTCATGTTCCACCTTTAAGCAGGGCTGATGGCATTACTTTCAACATTTCAGAAAACATGGTATCATCTATATTACTTGATTCTCTCAAGAAATCTTGTTTTTCAAGCTTCTTAGTTTTGAAAATTTTAGTTAGATTGGACCTACTATTTATTGTTTTGTGTTTCTAACCTAAGCTCTCTTTTCAGGACAACTTATCTGTGGAGTTTTCATCACAATCCAGCATGCCAGATGATTTTGATGATAATTTTATTGTTGAAGTTTGTAATACTGTGCAAGAATTAATGAAAGAAATTGGTGCAGTTAAAGTAATATTAGGCGAACATTCTGGTGCATTACATAACCAAGCCAGAAGTCTATCAAAATTGATCGGGATCCTTCACAGAGAAATGATTTCCCAAAAAGAGTCATTTGAGGCCTTGGAAAGAGAAAATAAGCATATAAAATCAGCAGAAAAGGAAAAGGAAAAGGAAATTGTTGTATTGCTCAGAAACATTAGTTTGCTTTATGAAGCATGCACCAGTTCTATCATGGAAATTGAAAATAGAAAAGCTGAAGTATCAGGAAATGCTTTGGCTACTGGTGACATGGCAGTGAACTGGAAACCTGCAAGATTCGCTGATGGTGGTGGCCATAATTTTCCTTCTGAGGAGCATTTCAAGACCATGGCAGAAAGATTGTCTGTGGCAGTCAAGGAATTTTTTAGTATAAAAGGTGACATCACAGAGGGTGAAAAGAAAGAAATGAAAGTTATGATATCAAATTTGCAGAAAGAGCTTCAGGAGAAGGACATTCAAAGAGAGAGGATTTGCATGGAGCTAGTTAGTCAAATTAAGGAAGCAGAATCAGCTGTAACAAGCTACTCGCTAGATCTGCAATCTTCAAGAACTCGCATCTATGATTTGGAGAAACAGGTAGATGTGATGGAAGAGGAGCGGGAATTATTGAAGCAGAGAGTAAAGGAACTTCAAGATGGGCAAGCCATATCAGCAGATTTACAGGAGAGGGTCAGATCGCTGACCGATGTGCTTGCTGCGAAAGAGCAAGGTACGTTTAGATGACTTTGAAATGAGTAGTTTTAATTGCTATATTTTCTAATTTTTCATTTAGATAATCCATAATAATGGATGCTACTTGTTGATTACAGAAATTGAAACCCTGATGCAAGCTCTTGATGAGGAAGAGGTCCAGATGGAAGATATAACTAGCAAAACAAAAGAACTGGAAAAGATTTTGCAGCAAAAGAATTTGGACATTGAGAACCTTGAAGCTTCTCGTGGAAAGGCTCTGAAAAAGCTTTCCATCACTGTGAACAAGTTTGATGAGCTCCATCATTTTTCCGAAAGTCTCCTTGCTGAGGTTGAAAAACTTCAATCACAATTGCAAGAGCGTGATGCTGAAATATCTTTCTTAAGGCAAGAGGTCACTAGGTGCACCAATGAAGTTCTGGTTGCATCTCAGATGAGCAGCAAGAGAAATTCAGACGACATCCATGAATTGTTGTTGTGGTTGGACACATTGGTTTCTCAAGTCGGGATGCAAGATGTTAATCTTTATGATAGCAGTATGGCACCTGAGCACAAGGAATTGCTTCAGAAGAAGATTACGAGCATTGTGTCTAAATTGGAGGATCTACAGGTGGTGGCTCAAAGCAGGGACACATTAGTGCAAACAGAAAGGAAGAAAGTAGATGAGTTAACATGTCGAATAGAAACTCTTGAGAGCTCTTTACGTGAGAAAGAATCCCAATTAAATATGCTTGAAGGGGTTGAAGATTTGGGACAGACAACCAACTCAGTCTCAGAAATTGTGGAAGTCGAACCAGTGGTGAGTCTCTTAATCTATCCTTTCACATATGAAAATTAGTTTTCTAGTGATGCACCATTAAAACAGCAATATCAATTTTTTTCCTTTTTCTTTTACTCTACTGTGCAATCAAATTGTCAAGTAGTTGAAACAAGTAACACAATCTTAGAAGTTCTCTCTGTGTTGATTAGTAGGGTTAGGGTAAGCTTGTTGAAATTTTTGGGTTTAACACATCCAATTATTTTTATATGCTTGTTGCAATTCAAATTTTGAGTGCTTGAGAACAATCTGAGATTTGGTGTAATTTCCATGCAGATCAACAAATGGGTAGCCCCTGTGCCCTCCAGTTCATCTCAAGTTCGCAATTTGCGCAAAGTCAACAATGATCAAGTTGCTATTGCTATAGATGAGGATCCTGTTGGCAAGAATAATTTAGAGGATGAAGATGATGATAAAGGTAGTCCAACAAGATGTTTTGTTGCTCTTTGATGTTTTTTGTTCTAACACGGTTTGATTCTTATTTCGTTTTCCTCTTCCTCCTCAGTTCATGGTTTCAAGTCGCTTACTACATCGAGAATTGTACCGAAGTTTACAAGACCTGTGTCTGACATGATAGATGGTCTATGGTAGGATTATCTGTTTTCTTCCCTGTTTTGATGCAATACTTACATTACTTTCATAATGGTCTGAAAAATCTTATATATGCAATGTTTCAGGGTTTCTTGTGACCGGGCATTAATGCGTCGGCCTGCCCTACGTCTTTGTATAATTATCTACTGGGCTGTCTTGCATGCACTTCTTGCAACTTTTGCGGTTTAGCGAGCAACACAGGTGGTGTCTATAATTGCCAATCTATTTAATGTAAGGATTTGGTTCAGCTGGTCATTAAAGTGGCTCTCTGCAAGTAACTGCGTGTTCTTTTTATCTGAACTTAATGAATCAATCTATCTATACACTTGATTATACTGTTTGGAAATTGCATGCATGGTTTTACCATTATGGGTTCAAACTCTGGACTTGCATACATTCTCTTGCTCTCTTTCACTTATTTGTTTCCTGTGTTCAGGAGCACACAACGAATACAAAGTGATTTTGCCACTTTTTAACGTTTAGGTTCCACTATGTTGATGTTTAATTTCTGATGAACCTTTGCCTGAATTTTTGATTCTCTGAAAAACTCTGGTATTCAATTGATTGATAGCCAATTGCAAACTCGTTTTTTTTTTCGTTTGTGAATGGTGGTCAACTGGTTGATATTATTACCTATGCTGGTGAAGCAATTGTATGTAGACAAGCATGCTTTCAGCTTGGAATAGCTTTGCCCCTATCTTCTTAAAGAAACCAAATCTATCAGAATTAGTTTCTTCATTGATCAGACAAAGTTGACAATTCATTTTTGAAACTTGGAGTGCGCCGCTGATGCCATTATTTCCCTGATGTGCAGGTTCTCTATTTGGTTTAAAGGCTATATGGATGGAGGCTCCTTTTTCAGGATTGTATCTCTGCTGGGTCTTTCAGCCTGTGTGTAGAGTAGATTGAAACCCACGATATTTGGTCAGATTGATTCATTATTTAGCTCAATCAGGCAGCTGTGATTGCCGTTTTATTTTTACAAATCGCAGATTGCACTGTTGCATCCAATAAGGAGAAATTGCCATTACACAGGATATAGTTTTAGATCTTGCCTTACCTGAACCCATCAATCAAAAGGTGAATCGCGCTGCCGTCATCCGTCAGTGTTTCTGGGTTCCTCTTTTTGGAAATTATACAAAAGCACCAATGCTTTTGTATGGGATTGTAGTTTGTACATATTGGGTCTCTGGACTCCATTTTTTTAGCAAATGAAGCATACATCATATTATTTCTTGAGCCAGTTTCTTCACAAGCAATATATTTTTTTATTATTTCTGCATCAATTCTGTGATTTTTATCGTTTTTCTAAGCCCAAATTCACCTGAGAATCACTAATTTGATTGGCAAGGATGGTTGACAAATATCCCAGAGCAAGCCTCTGTGGAATGTGTGTGGTGGGGATAGAGAGATAGAGAGAGCTAAACCACTAAAGATAAGATACAAATGGCCACTAAAAGGTCTAGTCTTGCTACATGGACAGGCAAATGGGCTACTCATCTACTTGTGATTTGGAGACTTGATCTTCATAATCTTTCACGTTGCCTTTAGGATTCTCTTGAAACCTCTGTATCCTGAAGTGTTTCAGGTCCACACCCTTGGCCTCCCCGCTAAGCGCAAGGTCAGCCAAAATCCTCCCCACGACTGGAGCCATCTTGAACCCATGACCTGAAAACCCACCACCCACCACCACATCCTTCCCAAACTCCCCACCAAGAAAATCAATCACAAAATCCCCATCTGGGGTCATTGAGTACATGCACAATTGAGTAGCGACAGGCCCGCCATAATCAACCAAGCCTGAGAACCTCCCCTCGATCCATTCCTTCATGGAATCCGATGAAATCCCAGGACCCCACGGCCTCTTGTCAGGGTCACAAGTGTACCCTCCATGCACAGCAATCTTGATCAGTCCCGGAAACTCCAACGACGGCGTGCCGTAAATGTAAGGCTCGCCATAGCTTGCAAACGTAGGGAAATCACTTCCAATGGCGAACTTTGCCTCGTGCCCCTCCTTGATCCTCCAATAACACACTGTAGTCTCCAAGGCTTGTATAGGCAATTCAAGCCCGCTAACCGTTTTAACCAACTTGCCCATCCAAGCCCCAGCAGTAACGACACATTTCTTACCCCAATACTCTTCGCCATTGGCAACCACCACATTTACCCCTCCTCTTGCCTCGTCTTTAACAATGTTTTTCACCTCCATGTTGTCCCTCAAAACTGCACCCTTCTGAAATGCCAATGCTTGAAACATGGACACTGCCTTGGTGGGCTTTATAACCCCACCGACTTCAGTTAACACCCCAACCCAACTCTCCGGTATGTTAATCCTACCGGAGAATCGGTCAGCCACTTGTTGTCCGTCCAGGACCTGATGAGGGAGGGACTTCCTCTCACAGCTAGAGATAACCGATAGGAGACTCTTGTTATCGGAGGGGCCCATATCAAATTGCTGGGCTTTGAAATAAACCTTGTAGCCAATTTCTGACTGGGCCTGCTCCCAACTTTGCGAGGATTCCATGACCATGTCACAGTAGTAGTCTTCCGGGTAAGTTGCCCGTATAGTACGTGACTCCCCATGTGAGGATCCACGGTGGTGCAAGAAATCAAATTGCTCCAGCAAGAGCGTTTTCTGACCTCTTTTTGCTAGTTGATATGCAGTGGAGCTGCCCATAATGCCGGCACCGACAACGATAACATCAAAGTGGTGGCTGGAATATTCCATCTCTAGGACAAGAGACAAGATATCCAGTGGAGAGGTTTAGGTTTTCTTTGGTTCAGTTGGATCTGAGGAGGAAGTAAGAGATGATTTTTAAGGTGAGAAGGACCATGTGATGTCTTAATATTCAATGGATGAGGTCTGCCACTTGCTAGTTGAATTCACATGATGGATGGTGTTGTCGCAATGCTTTTATCATTTAACACACCTGGACTTTGCATGCATGTTTTCTTTGATAAAGCATAACTAAACCCACCAAACCAAAATCAAATTAATGTAGGGTTTGGCTCGCATTTCAAGATATAAAAAAACATTGTTTGTTTATGTTTGAAGACAAAAAAAATAAAGATAATATAAATAAAAAGAAATATATTTTTCCTTTTGAATTATATATTTATTTTGTATACTTATCTTTTTTTAATTAACGTGGGTGTTCGGATCAGCTTGCGTGTACCTCGACTAATCCCACAAGCCTTGAAGTTAACGACCATGTAAACCTCTAGTAGCCTTGAGATTTGTGGGACTCGAACTAATGATCTCCAAGAAGTAAATTTAGAATATGATCAATTAAGCTACATCCTTAAAACTATATATATATATATATATATTTTGTTACTGTCTTTTTAACCAATCAAATATTTGTTTGTTTTTTAAAACACCATGG
>Ga0307517_10003143_pt1 | contig 25975 bp, 34 predicted proteins | sample 23_EM_MG_FD_194515 | JGI IMG/M metagenome (GOLD analysis project Ga0307517, IMG submission 194515) | Populus trichocarpa ectomycorrhiza microbial communities from riparian zone in the Pacific Northwest, United States - 23_EM | ecosystem: Host-associated > Plants > Roots > Unclassified | place... | reverse complement strand
GATTTATTTATTTCCATTTCTTCCAAACTCTCCTCCGCACGTTCACCACCTTTTTTATCTTTATAATGTCATTTTACAAATCACTCCTTTTAAAAAAACCCACCCTAATCGTCATCGTTAACAACACACTTCACTTTTTGTCATAAAGTTGTTCCTTCCTTCCTTTCTCCTTGCATCATCCCCTTATCGACGCCTTCGGATCCTGCCTAGATTCTACGATTGCCCTCGCTTATTCTTTGGTTTGATTTGCCGACTCGAGCCCTTGTGTACTTTGCACATTTTTTTCGTTTCCGAAATTAAAAAAAATTTGTTGTTATCCCCAATGATCCTTGTAAGGTTTCCCCACCGTCCCCTCCCGTCTTCAGCAACGCCCACACTTTTGTCGGCCTTTTTCCTCTTTGTCGCGATTCATGCATTTAACCGTTTTTAGATTCGTACCTCGACCAACACTTGACCCGTTATCGTCAATCTCAGGGCCTACTCCCTGGCTCTCTGATCGCCACCATCACGCTCTACCGAAAACACTCCTCGGAGTCAACATTCTACCTGTCTCTTCACAATCATGTCGATATCCATCACCATTTTTCCTGTCCAAGCCAGCTTGAATCTGGTTTTCTTTGCTCTTACGCTGTCTCCTTAAGCTTCTACAAAGAACGCATCAAAGTGTCGTATAGCTTGATATCATGCTGTGCTCTTCAATTCAATATTTCCCTCTCCAACTTGACCCCCATTCAACCAATTTTTTTTTTTTTGGTTCTTGTTGTTTACTTCAAATACAGATCTCAACCTTCATACTACAAAGGTTTCCCACATGAATCATGCATCTCTCCGGTTATGCATCTTTCGTTTCTAAATTATACACAAGGCTATCGAGCCGTAGCCACTCACATCCAGCATTTAGGTTTTTTTTCTTTGCTTTGTTCTCGATATATGTTTTTGAGGCCTCAAGCCACCTTGACTCAATCCTGATTTAGACTTCGTTATACTTTAGTCTTTATGATCCCACAGTGGGAATATGAACAATAAAAAAATTGTATTATAATTCATTTGTAGAATATAATTTCTGATGTCGCAACGCTTTTGTTCTCAAGTATGCAAGATGTTCCTCACATGGTTATGTAACTGTGCCTTTACATGAATTGGGGTCGACAATAACCATATGGTTCTTGTTCTACATTTATCAATAAATGCACGGCAGGGTCCTCCTATCGTTATCTTCAGAGGTCCTGACCTTTAGCTGTGAAAATAAGTAGTATAATAGACAGCTCTTCTCCAAAATTCCCAAGTTGTCAAATACAAATCATGGATCATGGATCATGTCTGCGACATCTCCGTATTCCTGTTGACATGAATCATCTTAATAGAATAGAAGCAGCTTCGGGCAAGAAATACAGAAAGAGTCGACTCTGATAGTGATACAAATCTAAACGTACAAGGGAATGAACTACCAAAGCACTGGATACGATATTGTGGACCAACGCCACCTACAGTTCATCTTGATCGCGAGGAGGGTCATCGGGAGCCGCCGTTTCCTTTTTCTTCTCTTGCTCTTTTTGGTCTCCAGCTTTTTTTGCCAAGCCATCGTTGAGCGTGACCACCTCGGCGCGGACATCGTAACCAGCAGCGCGGAAAGCCTCAACTATCCGTTCATCGTTCAGTACCCCATCGGCGTCAACATCAGCATCCACGAATTCGACGACAACATCCTCCTCCGCTACATTTCCATCACCCCTTTTCTCATTGACAAGAGCTTGAAGAGTTTTGCGAAGTATATCATCAATGAAACCGTTTTGCTTAGACTCGGAACCCTCCGCTGCCTTCTCCTTCAGCTTTTGTGCGGGTAATACTGTTTTACGCATGGGGACGTTCATGGGATGTTCTGCAGGAGGTAATTGCGCCTGATCCTCGGGTTTCTTATCAACTATTTCACGGCATCGAATCCGCGCCTGTTCTTCTGCCTCCTGGCGGGACTTGAATCCCGGCTCGCCACAAAGACGGGGAGTATGAATGACAAGAACATAGGAACACGTCTTCGTTTCTTTCACAAACAAAATGTGGTCTGTCATTTCCATTGAGCAGTGGAACTATAATTAGAAAAGAAATTAGGGTGCCCATTGAACCGGTAAAAAGAAAAAGAAAATTGACGTCAGGAGTGGATAACCTTAAAGAATCGAATTATGGGATTTTGCTCACCTGAACTTCCACTTCGCGGCTTTTCCCAGTCACATCGCATATTGTCCCGTCCCCCCATCGCTGAACAAGATATCTGGAACCGCTGAGGGCAAGTTCGAGATTTGTCCGGACATCTTGCTCCGTAACCGTGAGATCAGCACCGCTGTCAGGATTTCTGGGAGCTCGACCGAGTGTGTATGCTTCCAGCTGAATTCAAATCACAGGAGTACGTCAAAACGGGCAATTGACTATATCGATCAGCTGGGCACACGAACCTCAGGGTCTCCTTCAGGTATGTACGTTCCTGTCACCGTTTGAAAATAAATGGGGAAAAGTCAGTAAACGGATGAAATCGGTTGGAAAGAAGATAACGAGCATGGGTAAATAGATGTAATCATACACATGCAACTTGAAAGAACACATGTGGACAACCAGGTTATGGGAAATAAAATGAATAAGAACGCGGATAGAGAAAGGAAATCAAAAGGAGGCGAACTGAGAAGAAATGACAGCAAGAAAAAAAAGGGGTTGTGACAGGGAAAATTAAGACTAAAGAAGAATTAAATAATACCAGCAATGCAATTGTGATAATTACCTGGAAACCGGATTTGGGGCGGGACCATTTCCCTGAATTGACGGATTTCATCATTATGACAATAAGAATAGGTAAACCAGCCTTGACGAAGCTATTCAATGCACAGTAATCAGCGTGAATGCGAGGCAAAATTAGCACGAACGGGGCAACCGAAGAGGGGTACACACGTAAAGGCATGTTCCGGTGAGGGGCTGAAGGAGGGACCAACTCCGTGCAGTCGTCACATCATCATCCGAAATCTCGTCTTGGGGTGAAGGGACTTTAGCACTCAGAGGCTGGGGTAAGAGGCATATATATGCACGTGGACCCATTCGCATGTGTTCCAGGGTATAATTGTTTGCCATAGGTGTGGTAGATGACTAGTAGAGGATAAAAATCTGGACCTGCACAGTCAACGTGTACACACAATAGGACTAGGGGTAGCAACAGGGCCAGGGTCGCCGCTGTCAAGTTCCTTGCGATTGGAAGGGGGTTGGTCGTGCCATGGTTGGTCGAGAAATTCGGGTTCACCGCCAAGCAAACCCTGCCGCAGCCACTTGTGGGCTGTCTCGTTCAGGACGGGAATTCCATTGAGGAACTCGACAGAGTACTTTGGAAACGCATATATGTCCTCGGGCAGCAGATGCAGCAGTCGCGCAGAGACCGATGCGAGAGAGAAAGCGAGGATGGCGCAGCGCATGGGAGTATGGTGAAGAGAGTCGGATGCCGTGCTGGCCGAGAGGGAATTGATCTCCGCGATTCCGGCGATCGGGGCCGCACAATCTAAAAAGTAGAATTCAGCAAATAATAATATTCGTGGATGTTTTTCGACACAATGTTCTGATCGGCGAATGCAGAGTTCCAATTTCCCGGATGAAAACGAGTTCCAGGAAAAGTGCCAAATAATAAATAATATCTGACATCTCCTATCAAATAATAAAAAAAGGCTAAAGAAACAATACACTCGCAACACGATCTAAATACGGCAGTGAATTGGGCATTAAAGCCGGTTAGTCTCGACTTTTCCCCACTTCCTTTTCTCTTCTCCAACTACACCCTCAGCGTCTCAAGTCTCCTCGTCCGTCCTCAAGCATGTCCGCCTCTCCCGAGAACGTACAGGGCGATGTGGAGAAGCCAGTAGATGAGTTGGCCGAGGGCCACACGGCAGATGATGCTGAACCAGGTCGGTCACCTCCTTCTCTCTGTGACGCTAGTCCATTCGTGTTCCGTCGCGCCATTTTCGTCTCTTCCGCCCCCCCGCTCGTTTAATCGCGATCGCTGATAGGAGTCCTCTCTGATCTCCTCCATATCCCCTTATCTAGGCAGCTCCAGTGCGCAACCTGTCAAACGCGGTCGCGGTCGACCAAAAGGCAGCAAGAATAAGAAAGCATCAGCAAGTGGTGCTGAGACCTCGTCGGCGCCAGCTGTTCCACGGAAGCGCGGTCGTCCTCCCAAAGTGCGTCTGATCAACCTTTTCATTACATTTGCTTTTGCTGATTTCGTCTGCATTGTTTTTCTCCCAACTGTAGGAGAAGAAGGAAGAAGAAGGAGAACCACTTCCGAAGCGGCCGCGCGGACGGCCGCCCAAGCACCCCAAACCCGCACCAGCTGAAGGCGCGGCCAGCGGAGAGGGCGACGGCGAGCCCCCAGTAAAGAAGAAGCGAGGGCGACCTCCGAAAACACCAGTGGGGGCTTAATCGCCTCCATTCCTCGTCTGTTTGAACGCTTTATCCATCGAATTTCATCTTATTCATCCCGCTTGGTCTATTGTTCTTGATTCCTCCGTCGTATGCTGCGCATCTCCCGGTCTTTAGGCAATGCTCTTATGACTCCGACATGATTATTTCTCAAATGATTTCTTATTTGTTCTCTACGTACTCCTCTGCTCTTATCATCATTACCAAAGGACTTGTTAGGGAAACAGCGCTGCTTTCTTTCCTCACCTCGTATTTAAGGTGTTGTACGGTATTACTGACTTTAGAGCGCAAAATTGCACATCGTTCTGTTACAAAACCAACCATTGTTTCTCTGCAACCCTGCGGAGATATGACGACCATTGACATCAACGAACCCCGTTATTGTGGGAAAAATCCAAATAGCTCGGGAGAGACATCTAAATTCAGCCATGGTTCTGGAAAGGGCTATTTGATGACTTACTCGATCTGTGAACGGAGATATTTCTCATAAAGTGGAATTGTCGGAAGCATATCTCCTTATTCTGGCACAGTATTCATATAGTCTAATCTGTCCTATTTCTCGTTGCCCATGCTGTCCAGCCTGCTACCGCCCCAAGAGCAGCGACTCCTATCCATATTGTCTTCGTCAGTATTGCCCTCTGGCGTATTGCTTTCGCCCTTGCGGCAGCGTAGTTGATATCCGGACGGAATGTGACCATCGTGTACAATGGAATCCATCCTTTAGGTTTGCCTGGAAAATAGGGTCGTTTTGCAAGAGTGGGGACGAGATGTGACAAAGGGGCGACCTCGGGTGAAGTAAGAGAATATAATAGATTATCCAATGCCTTCTGTAAAATGAAGCTGCCTTGAGTGACCTTGTGTCTCATCTCGGCACTGCAGGGAAAAAAAGAAGTGGGATTAAACTTCTCGTCTATGGCCCAATTCAGAGTTGGAATTGCAAATACGCACTAATTCTCCAGAGCCAATTCGGTGATGGCAATCATATCCTCGTGCCGAATGTCCGAGTACCTTTCAAGTGCAGAACCAAGGCGTCGATCATGATTGTGCTGCTGAGCCACCGGGATCGGATAAGAGGTGACACCTTCAAAATCCATCAAGGTCGCCAGTATCCTGACGTCTTCAAGGCCCGCATTCAACCCTTGACCATAGAAGGGAACGATTGAATGCGCCGCATCTCCCAGAATGATGGCGCAGTCTTTGTAATGGTAAGGCGATGCCTGCCCAGAATAAAAATTGCAAGAAAGTCAGGGTGTCCCGAATTGATCCATTATCTTGTTTACCTTCGTACAGATTAAAGGGTTCCTTGGATTGCTCAAAAAGTCATCCACTAGTTTCTTCTCGCCAATAGCGCGGACTGCGTCCGGGAAATGTGATTTAAACCAGATGAGTACCTCGTCGGGGCTACGGAGGCGATTGAGTTCAGCAGCTGGTGCAAATAAAGTGCAGGTAAATGTTTTGTCCTTGTGACAAGCAGGTTAATTAAAGTGTCGAGTAGAAGCAGGTAGGCTGCCTTACTTTATTTGGGAGAGCTATCAGCATAAATGAGTGGCGAGGCCAAATATGAAGATGGTTCTGATCAAGCTGAAACGTTGGTTGACCGTCCCAATCGACGCCCGCTGGTATCCTGAGCTCCACGTATTCATCCCTGATGTATTCCTGTTGGTAATTCATTCTACGATTGCAAATATGTCATGAGAACAAAATAGACGGTGAGTCAACAATAAACTGCGATAAAGGATGAAGTCTTTACCTCACCACTCGCATCAATTGTCGTCGGATTACGGAGTAGCTGCCGTCAGCGCCAACGCAAAAGTCAAATTGCACATTTACTTCGGTATTGCGAGGGATATTTCGGACCACCAGGGTCTGTGTGTCGAAATCTGCGGATATGACCTTGTGATCAAAAAATACTCGGATATTGTTGTACGAAGCAGCCTCTTCTAGCAAACCCTCATTGAGCAGAGCCCGATCGATTGAGTTAATGCACTGCACAGGAAAATACAATGACACGGTGGATGTCAATTAAGGAATCAAAGCAAATTCACACCGACCTGTCCATCTCTATCGTAAATTTGGCTGTCTAGTTTACCGGAGATGTTATGGATCATCCGGCCGCGCATTGGTATCGCATCTTGGAGGAATCTATGTGCAGCCGCTGGGTCAACGACTTCCAGAGCAGCGATACCCCGATGTGATATGGCGAGGTTAATAGATCGGCTCTCTGCCTGTGCCTTGAAAGACGGGAGGCGTATGTCTAAACCGTCAAAGTGCCCAAGTAGAACAATAGCCATTGATGATATGTCAGTTGATAGTCATTTACCCTGAAAGTCTACTCACCTGGCCTCCCTTCATATAGTTCTACAGACCAACCGCGTTTGGCGAGTGCCAAAGCAGCCAAGCAGCCGACAGGGCCTGCCCCGACAACGACTGCCTTCTTAGGACTTGTTAGATCCTTCGCCATTGTACTTTCATGTGGTTGTCAAGCGGTACCGAAACACTTTGCCACTGCAATCGTGGCAAGATCCGATCAATTTCGCACTGCACTCGTTCGAAGTGCCTGAGGCCTGCCTGAGGGGTTGCTCAGAAATTCCATCGGAAGAGATATATTGAAAGAAGAATATAAACCGTCAGCAGATACTAGCACACTATCTCAAGAAGCGAATCTGGCATTTGTCTGATTGTCAGCCTGACCCGCAGTGCTCCAATCCTTTCTTTAATATAAGGTTGGTTTTGAAATAACTATTTCCACCTAAAACAAATCTATTCAGAGAGGTGGATTTTGTTTCATTATAATACAAAGCGTGATGATGGTTGATGGAACCTTGATATGCATTTGTTTGCACAACTAACCGTCTCATGGCTTCTGAGACTGCGCAAGACGACCTGTATAAGCCTCTGAGCACCGAGTTTCTAGTCCCAACAAATCAGGATATTGGCGCCATTGAAAATAACGATGGAGGTGTGCATCGAGCTTTTGCGTGTATTCCTTATACACTCACAGAACTAATCCCCAGATGAAAAATGCGCCTACTTGTGTGGAAATTCTCTTGGGCTCCTTTCCAAAACCTCTTCTGTCGAGGTCCAAAACGAGATGAACGTATGGGCCACTCGGTGGGTTTTAACTCTTTTGCAACCCCTGTCCTCTTGGCCTTCGAGGGTCTAGAAACGTACCCTATCACTCATATGCGACTTCTGTGTCTTAAATGCACTCACCTCTTCTCACCCAACTCACTTCTCATCTCACCTGGGCGGATCCATTCCCGAAAAACCATTTCAAATTGAACAATGAACCAAAACAGCGCCATTAATGCTCATTTTTCTCATCCACACAACCTTCCTTGGGCTGCGGCGTCTGATTCCGTACACGGTCTCCTGGCAGACCTCGTAGGTACGCCAATATCCTCTCTACCCAAGGCCAAGATGCGACGCCTAGGCCCTCACGCTGACGGAGCGGGACCTCTCACTTATGCTTATACTATCGAAACACTTTCAATTAATATTCATTTAATCCAATATAGGGGCGCACGAATCCGAAGTAGCATGCATGGGCACGCTAACGAACAACCTCCGTCTCATGATGAGCACGTTCTACAAGCCCACTCCGAAACGGTGCAAGATCCTTTGTGAGGAAAACGCATTTTCCTCGGATCAAGTAGGATTTTACTTGCTTGTTCTCTGCTTTTATGAAAGGGAATAATGGGACCTTGACCTTTTTTTTCTGCCTTGTGCAGTACGCCTTTAAATCCCATGCGGTTTTGCATGGGTATGACCCTTTTACGACCATTCTCAAAATATCTCCTCGGCCTGGGGAATACGCTCTTCGTGAGGAGGATATTTACGACATTATTGAGAAAGAAGGCGACAGTATCGCACTTGTGTTGTTAGGCGGAGTTCAATTTTACACAGGGCAACTCTTTCCTATGGAAACAATTACACAAAAGGCACATGAAAAGGTGAGCAAATCTGAGAAGCTTTTTTTTTTTCTATTGCATAGGTTCACACGAGTATTCAAATGTGTTTCAAATTTGACCCACACCTTTTTTCCTTTTATTTTATTTTTTCCCATCACTGGCTTTTCTTCGCTCAGAAACTGTATAACTGACCTACTAGTACTTTTTTTTAAGGGTTGCATCTGTGGTTGGGATCTCGCACACGCCATCGGAAATGTGCCGCTTTCACTGCACAACTGGAAGGTGGATTTCGCAGTTTGGTGCTCCTACAAGTACCTCAACTCAGGACCCGGAGGGATCGCCGGTTTATTCGTCCATGAATTATGGCATGACTCCGAGAAGCCAAAGTGAGAAAACCTATTTATCTCCTGCGGACATGTGCTACCCGTCCCTACTCGTCTCCTCCCATAATAGATTTGCAGGCTGGTGGGGTCATGAGCTGCTCACACGATTTGCGATGCCGTCTACTTTCTCTCCGATCAGAGGTGCACAAGGGTTCCAACAATCCAACCCTTGTGTCCTCGCGATTGCTTCTCTACGTGGCTCCCTAAAGATTTTCAAGTCTGCAGGAATGATGCAGCCCATCAGGGAACGTTCAATCAAACTTACTGGGGGATTTGAACGGCTCCTGAAGTCGTCTGAATTTTTTGTCCCACTCGAACAGATAACACAAAGAAAAAAGAACAGCAAGCCTGGATTTTCAATCATTACCCCGAGCGACCCGGGGCAGCGTGGTGCACAGTTGTCCCTTCTTTTATTGCCCATTGGCTCGGATACGATGAGTACGGTATTCAAGTACCTGTCCCACCATGGTGTTTTAGTCGACGAGAGGGCAGATGTCATCAGACTGGCTCCTGCGCCGCTGTACAACACGTTGGCTGATTGCGAGCGTGCGGCGCAGGTCTTAGACGAGGTACTTAGGTCTACTGATACGGGATTATCGATTATAGGGTAATGATGTAATTGTACAAGCCTTTTCTTCTTCATAAATTGCTCCTCTTGGTAGCAAGAATGCCTTGACAGCGTTGACATACTCTTCGGTCTCTAGAATTGCATCGTGCTCGCCCTTGTCAAACAAACTGATCGTCACGCTAGCCTGCAAACCCCTGAGATGGTCATGCATCTCGGTCGTTTGGCGAACATCAACAAGGGTATCTCCCTCTGAATGGATAAGCAACCATGGAAAATCCAGCCCATGGTGCAGCGTTGAATTCAAGATCGAGAACTTGTGGTATGGGCCGGGGCCGAAGACGGGTTCGATAAACCAATCGCGGTATGTTGGGAAGGACCGGAGGAGTGAATCGATGTCGTAAATCCCCTCCGACAAGATGACGGCGGCGGTGGACTGGAGGATCTGGGGGCAAAGATTCATCTGCTCGAAAAAGAGGGCGGATATCATATGGGCACTGCAACTGTGTCCTATCAATATTAATTTTGACGGATCGAAGTTGCAAGGGGAATCGTCCCATTGTATGATAAATAGGAGGAAGTCAATCAGATCGCGAACGTGCATGGGATGTCTGAGAGATGGGTCGGTGTTCGAGCGCGGCGTCAGACGATAGTTGGGCACTGCGACAGGATAATTGGTGGCGGCTAAAAGCCTTTGGGCCAATAGTTGGTGCTGCTGCCTGTCACCCCTTAACCTTTGTCAGTCATGAGCTCGGATGATGAGAGGCCGAGCGCACGAAATCCAAGCACCTCCGTGCACAAAACATATCAAAGGAGGGGGGTTCAAGTTTGTCGGATTACTTGAATGGTAGTACATGTCGAAATCCATGTTCTGAGCGGGAGTTTGTTTGCCGATCATTTTGATGCTCCCGGAAACGGAGTAGCCGATGACAGTGAGTATGACGTCACACTTTGTATAAAAGACTGGGAACCCCTCCGACTGATCAATCCAAGTACCACCCACAATGGCCGTCACTTGTTCAGATATTATCAAGGTATGTCCTCGTCTCCTCTTCGATCCCCTCATTCATCTCTGTTAGGTCTTTTTCGCAATCATCCTGCCCCCACTTGGTGTATTTCTTGAGGTAGGGTGCGGTCGCACTCTTGTATGTTCTTTCGCCCCATATTTTATTCTGCCTCGACCTGAGTTCAATTCCAGTGCTACAATGTCATTTTCACTCTGTGTGGGTACCTGTGAGTCCTTTGGTATTCATCCGAGTGCCCGTTGTTGACTATCCATCAACAGACCGGGAATTGTACATGGTCAGTTTACCCTTTGCATCCCATAGACTGCGTTCTTGATACACCGTCCCAGCATTTTATGTAATAGGCAAGTACTAATGCCGGCCTGTCATTCCCAGGATACCGCACACTTTGAACGCTTCGTTTATTCTATGATGTGCTTTTGTATAATCGTACAAGTGCGAATTTTGATTTAATCATCTTCACTGTCTTCATCTCCAGTGTTCGTGTTCGTCCCTGAATCATCGCTCGCACTCACTCCAGCATCTCGAGCCTCCGTGCTATCAGTCAATTCAGCCTCGCTCTCACTATCTTCAGCAGGTGCTGCAGGACGGATGGCTGACTCTGTCTCCTGCTGAGGACCACCTCCCATCGGACGGCCTGCAAACCTCACTCCAGCTGGAGGTCCAGGTGCAACAATTGTGTTCCTACGCCTCGAATGCGTTTCTTCCTCACTCTCCGTCTCTGTCCCCATCTCGTCCTCTTGTGTTGGTTTTACATCCACACTCTTTTCCTGCCCCCGTTCGTCTTCAACCTCCGATCCGCTGTCTTCTTCACTGCTGCTTCCCTGTGCATCAAACTGCCCGATCATATGCGACCCAATCACCCAGCACTTGTTATAGTTCTCAGCCTCAACGCCCAGCTTGCGTCCCTCACCCTTTGAATTGGAGAGTGAATGCCATTTGCGAATGTCATCTTCCTCGACGATATCAAATTGGTAGAAGGCTGCCAATATCTGGCCAAAGATTGGCATACGACTCGATGTTGCGCAGTACTCCTAGACGCAAATTTGAATAAGTTATAAATCGAAGAAAGCAATGAAAAACCTACCTGTAACACACTGACGGTCTCAACAGCATTCACACCTCCGATCCTATCAATCAACTCTCCCCACCGCCTCACAACACCAGAGATCTCCCTCTTCTGGCCAACCACATCTCCTTCCACAACCGGAATCTTCTCCACAATCGCAGCAACAACAGCCTCTCGCACCCTCCGCAGCGGGACGTTGGACACCATCCTCAGCGTCTTCAATTCCACCGCAGCATTATCGACCGAATGGCCCTCTGCGAAAGCACGTTCAAGAGACTGTCTGACTTCAGTTTGAAACTCTTCTTCCGCTTTGCCGGGTATGTCGAGAGCGCTGGAGGATATGTCTGAGAGAGCCGACAGAGAGGCACCGTCGTGGAATCCATCCTCGGAGGAGGAAGATTCAGATTCATCGGAAGATTCGGTATCGTCTTCGGAAACGATATCGATGTCGCCTGTTGTTGGCGGTTAATTGTTGGTCAAGAATAGAGAGGATGTCATTCCGAACCTATTCTCATGAATCGTTGATTCTGCCAATTTTCCGGACCATCTTCGTCATCTTCATCATCAGGTGGGCCCCTGGGCCACACTATCGCATTAGAGTCCTCGCCAAACGGAGTTTTGTCGATAGATTCCTGACCTTCATACAAAGTCAACAATCAACATCATAGGAGGAAGAACGGAACCCAAACTCACTAGCCTCAATTTCCTCTGTATCCGAATCATCCTCTTCCTGGTCATCAATGGCACCACTCGCGTCATCCTCATCGCGGCGTGTAGCCCTCTTCGATGCTGACAACCTCTCGAACGGTGTCAACCTTGCTTTGGGTCCGATGACCACCCAATCACCAATCAAACATCCCTTTGGAACAACTGAGCCATCTTTCACTGAAACCCCAGATCCAATGATGCTCTTCTCAACGATACAGTTGGCACCGATAATGGTGTTTTCGAATATATATGCGTTCCTGATTGTCGTCCCCGAACCAACAGAACAATTTGGGCCAAGAACGGATGAGATGATAGAGACGTTCTCAGAGATGTCGCAGCGCGAGGCAATGAGTGTGTTAGTGCCAATGTTGGCCGTCCTGCGAGGACGACAAAAATAAATCAAGAAGTCTACAGATTATACGGGTGATCTGCATGCATACCTTGCCAGAGTGACAGAGTTATCTTTGGCGATATACCTGTTCCCTCTTCTATGTTCGTAAATGTGACCTGCGGGGTGATTATCATCTGGTACGAGTGGGAACGTCCATCTGGACAATATATCCTTGCTATACCCGCAAAAGAACAGAGGTAGATCGAAGGGGACAAGTTGTATTAGTCAAAGATAACACCATGATACACACCTCACCTGATCGCATCGTAGCTGCGGGTGTCCTGCACACGAGCGGCGTAGCCCTCTTCAGCGACGTAGACATATATATTTTTCATCAGCAAATCAGAGGTTAAGATTCCGTGCACAAAGTCTCGACGGATGTCAAGGTAATCAAAGTTGTCTTGGAAAAGCGAAGGAACCTATAATGCATGTCAGTTATGGCGCATCCAATGAGAAAAGGACAATCTAACTTCTACGGAGCATATGTCGATCGAGCAGTCCAATAGATCGTTTCGGATCTCAATAGCAGGGTGTCCATTCAGCACTTCTCGGGGGAGATTGACAACTTTTTGACGAAGATGGCCTTGGAGATGCACGTAATGAAGACATTCGGAGGTCTGGCTGTCCAAAACAAACACCGAAGATTCCCCTTGGGTCCTAGAGACAACACAGCACTTTAATCAACAGAAATCGTATCCAAAACACAATCCACACCTCGTTCGATGTCTAACCCCACTTTCCTTAACCACCATTGTCATAATCGCATCCTTGTTGCTCTTTCTCCTCTCCTTATGAACCTTTACAACCTCGTCTATTCTCACATTGCTCACTAAATCTCCCATGACGAGCACAAAGTCCGATGTGACCAAACCACGCATATAAATGTCCCTCATCGCATCGCCAGGAGAATAGGTTTCTTTTGCAGTAATGATGGGCAGAATCTTCATGCCAGAGCCGGGTTTGGACCATTTCGAGTCCCTAGCAGAAAAAGAAATGAGCGCGAAAGAAATTTGGGCAACAATGACGAATGACGAACGAAATCGCTTTTTTCACAAGATTCGCATGGGATCGACAAATTACAAAGACTTCCTGAACACCAGCGAGGGCGAGACCCTCGAATGTCCAGTCTAGCAGAGGGGCATTGCAGATTGGGAGTAGACACTGATGTTGATGTTTGTGAATTGAAAGCCAACAGAATTGTCATATCTCTTACGCGAGGCTTTCGTGTTGTAAGAGGTCTAAAGCGTTTGTTGAAGCTGTCGGCCAAGATGACGGCCTGAAGGACCTCTTCCTCCCCATCAATGAGTTTTTCTTTCGCCGAACTCGAAGGTTTTGACGACATCAGACAAAGCACAACTGACTCCGACGTTCCAAATATTTGGGGTTGTTCAAGTGAAAACCAGATAAATCAAGATTCAACACTCATTACAGATGAAGCTATAAACGAGAGCACGATCCAATGAAGCACTAAGGCGGGGTATTAGAATGGAGATGTGAATAACTGGATCGCGTATTAAAAGGTCATAAAAATCATGAGGCGAAAGAAACAAATTCAAGGACCCATTCGAGCGTATCATATGAGAATGCCGGACAATATGAATCCACGATATGTAAATTGGGAAGGATGAAGGCAAGACGGTAAAGATGAGACATGTTAGAAGTGGAACATTCGGGGGCTCGTCAAGGTCGTTGAGAACATCATGCCAAGTTAGATTAGTTGGTGTGCTTAAGAAGCTACAGCAGCCACAACTGGGGTGGCTGCGAGAGCAGGCTCAACGGGCTTGGGAGCCTCTGAGGGCTCAGTAGGGGTTTCTGTAGTTCCAGAAGCCGGGTTCTCAAGAGGGGCGACAGGAATAGGTTCATCAATCTTGGGAGGGAGTTCATTGACCTTGGCGGGGGTAGGGACCTCGGATTTAGACTTCTTAAAAAGGTCACTAACACGCGCCGACAGACGACGTGAGAACTTGCTCTTCTTTTCCTCCTTCTATAATAAGAGTCAGTTATATTTGCAAAAAAGGGGTGAAGAAAAAAAACGCTAACCGGCTCAAGAGGGGCAACAGTCTCTACAGCCTCAACGGCAGGAGTCTCAGCAACAGGAGTTACACTAATTCGGATATTAGTTACCACTCGAAAAAGTATATGCATAACTTACGGCTCCTTGACGGTTTCTTCTACCTGATTAGGAGTCTCAGCTACAGCGTCTGTAGCAACAGGAACCTCCTCGGTTTTGGGAGCCTCCTCAACGACAGGAGTCTAGAACAAGGGTTAGTTGCGACATAGCGCCAGGATGAAAGACTTACCTCTGCCTCCTTCGACTCCTTGCCCTTCTTCGGGCTCTTAGGGCCCCTCTTCTTATTGAAGGGGGCTATGAGCTTGGCAAGGATGCCAGGGCCCTTGGCAGCCTTCTCAACCTCGGCCTGAGAAATGTTGAAAACCAACGAGTCAAGCTGTGGATGAAAAATTTTCACGTACGGGTTTCGCTGCCTCCTTTTGGTCCTCAGCATCAGTAGCAGGAGTCTCTTGGGGAGTCTCCTCGACAACGGGAGCGGGGGTTTCAGTCTGTGAAGGACAAAATAAGATAAGCGGGGAAGAGAAGTAAACTTGGAAGATAAGACTGACAACAGCCGGGGAATCCTCGGTCTGGATGGGCTCGACAGCGGCGGGGGTGGTGTCGCTGACCTCGGGGTTAGCTTGCTCAACGGTGGCAGGAACGTCAGACATTATTGGGGATAGATGCTGTGCAGAAGAAGAGTTAGTGATGGGGATAAGGACGGGGACGACGACGACGACGACGGACAGACAGTAGACCAAAGGGAGAGACTCGGCAACGGAAGTGTGGAAATGGAGAATTAGGAAGGAAGGGATAACGATGTTGAAATGTGAGCCTCTTTTATTTGCTTTTGCCTGTTTGGCCATTGTTTGGTTGCCTTGTTCAGGGTTATTCCATACAATTCGACGGTTTTTCTTCCGCTGCCCTGCAAGACCACCTCTGCATTCTTAATGGTTTGCACGAGCCCAAGCATTGCAGAATGTTGTTCTCCAGCAAATACCTGCGGCTGGTTGCAACCCCTAAACGATGTCGGAGAATACAAAAATGGAAGCATCACGTCACACAAAGTTGCTCAGTCTTTTGTATGTTTCGCATCTCCTAGGCCTGCTTCCAAGCACTCGGATTGAGTTTAGACACAAGACCACCGTCCATGCCGCTGAGTCGCCAATTTTTAATGCGATCAATTTCTCACGCTAGCTCAATAAAACATTCGCACGATCTGTCTTCAATTTCTGTGCTAGTCGTTATCTCACTGTTCCAGGTTTTACAGTGCTGAGTGTACACACACCGTGTTATTATTTTCAGAGTCGATTGCCAGGCATACCGCTCGTCCTGAATTTTAAATTGAAACCGCATGCAGGTGATGCCTTGCGGCCCAAGTTCAGACAATGGCACTCCGCTCCTATAAATTCACCCGAATAATGTGGGGCCATTCTCCCTCTTGAGCCCACAATATGTTCGCAATCATCACACCCATTTTCTGTGCCATCGCCTTTTTATTCCTGCTGCTCGTCTCCATCTCTGTTCCTACCATCAAATCCATCTACCTCTTCTACCTCACTACCGCAACATCCCCACCACTTCGAATCAACTTTGGTGTATGGGGTTATTGCATTCCCAGTACGCGCTACGGGTGAGCTACACATTCATGTTGTGACGACAGATTCTGTTCAATATAGTCCATATTTAGCATTCTCGGAGTCTACAAAGCCACTTCCGCCTACTGTTCCCCCGCTCGGCTTGGCTGGAATTTTGACGGAAAAGTGGCTACCTACTTGTAAGCTTTTGAGCGCTAATCTATCCAATCTATATTTATCAATTCATCAAGGGGAACTGCTCGGAAACTCGAGAGTACAATCTCAACAGCAACCACCATCGCTTTTGTTCTCCATCCCGTCGGTAATACCTGTTTGAAAAGTTTACCGAAATCATTCTGATATGGGTTTCCAGCGACCGCTTTCGCCTTTCTGACATTGATTGTCTCGATTTTCCTTCTCCGCGCCAGGCCAGATAACCCACAGCGTATCGCTTCAATCCTCACGTTTGGTTTCGGCGTCCTCGCCGTCGCTCTCACCACCATCGCCTTCCTCATCGATATTATTGTCGTCAGCATCCTCAAAGTCAAAATCAGAAACGCCACGAATAAGCTAGTCAGCCTTAGATATGGAAATGCGGTAACATCATGTTTCGTCCAAAGTTATATTCAATTTTAAAACTTTTCAGGTTTGGTTGACGTTGATCGCCGCAATAGCCCTGTGGGTTGCCATCATTGGCGCATGCTGTGGTGTCTTCCAGCGGCGCAAACGAAGGTAACTGCGTTCTTACCATTCTTTCATTGATGCGACTTTGTCCACTTCCGCTACTCGTGTTCTCCCATGCTAACCACACTTGCCTCTTTAGCAAAACCAACACCTATTAAGCATGTTCCGAATATGTATACGTCCGAGTCACTCAACAAGAAAACAATACAAACCCCTGGACGAACTAGGACGACTCCCTTGTAATTTGCCGTGCCTTATGACGTCTCCGATGTGCTCGGTTATGCTCTCTTGACGATTTACTGGTTCTCTCATATATTACAACTAGCTGGAATGCTCAAGTCTATTTGTGTCCCATGATATTTCTGACAATTCACTTTCCCGATCCTCATGCAATTCACAATAACCCCAAATCGACATTTCCAGGACTGTTTCCTATCTAACGGAGACCGTGTCTTTCTGAGGTCTCCTTGATCATCATTAAGGTCACAAGCTCAAGAGTACAACATGCTGCACAGCTTCTGAATCTTTGCACCCCCAATTCAGAATATTCAACGACACATGTCCCTTTGTTGCAAATGGTTAATCGATCGTTGCATATTGTAGCCATAGCTTCTGCGGGATGCTCATAAGGAGGTAAAACGGGTCCCTGCAAGAAGAGATCGGGCACCGGATTGACCTTCCGAAGGTCTAGATCTACCGCTCATAATTCAAATGTCGTCACCTCGTCACCCGACCCTTGACGGAAGCACACTTTGTCAAACATATCGCAACCGTTTTTAGATGCAGATCCATCAGATTTGGGTGTATTCCAAATTTCCACTAGTTTCGTATATACTGGTCTGCGGGAACAATAAAGCACGATCATCCTTTTGTCTCGATCGTTCGTGGAGGTGGACGCAAACCCTTTGCCTTCATACGTCTTCTCTTTGCCTCTTTTGGATCTTGTTAGTACATAAATGGTAACCAAAAATCATTTACACACCCTCGAGGTAGGGTCGATCCTCGTCTGAATCAAATGTGGTCGTTCCAATGCCATTGGTCTGACTTTCCACCCCTTGCATAAACTCCTCGTCAACTTGTACAATTTTATCATCGTCCTCTTCATTGGTCTTGTGCGTCTTCGCCCTTTTTTCCACCTTGAATTTCGCAACAAAGAACCCATCCATATTGTGTACGTGAGGATAAAATCTCCTCGTCAACTTGATGCTTGGATGGAAGGTCTTTCCACGAAAGCTTGTGAATCCCTCTCGACCAAACTCAAGACCCGTTTCGACAAGCTTCACATTGGACCGCTTTTTGAGTGCATAGTCCACAACAGTTTCGTTTTCGTCCACTGTTACAGAGCAGGTAGAATAGACCAGATAGCCGCCTGTTTTTGAGTCTGGGTTTACACTGTCAATGGCGCAGAGTATCAGTTGCTTCTGCAGGTGGGATAGCAGCGTGAAGTCGCGTTCAGACTAATCGAAGTGTCAAAGATGGTGATTCCACTGATATTAAGAATTTGCACACCTTGTTGATTTTTACAGTTGTATCCTTGCTAATGACGCCAGTACCGCTGCAAGGAGCATCCAACAACACACGGTCAAACCCTCCCATAACCTTCGGAAACTCTCTTCCGTCATATGAACATATCACCACATTTTTGCACCCAAGCCGATGCACATTCGCACTTAAACTCTTCGTTCTTGCCTTATTGGCATCATTTGCGAATATCACACCCGTATTCTGCATAAGGGCAGCCATATGTGTAGTCTTTCCACCTGGGGCAGATGCCATATCCAGCACGCGTTCTTTGGGTTTTGGGGAGAGAGCGATTACAGGGAGGAATGAGGATGCCGCTTGGAGCATGTAGTGCCCTGCAAGATATTCTGGAGTAGCGCCGATGGGGACACTGCTCTCGAAGACCTGAAGCCCGACATTGGTCCACTTTCCAATGGGCTCGAGTGTAACTCCGCGATTAACAAGTGTTTGAGCTAGATCTCGTCGACGCGTCCGTAAAGTATTTGTCCGAATTGTGACAGGTCGTGAAGTCTCGTTTGCCTCGAAGAATTCAATAGCCTGATATTTCCTTATTAACATGGACTCGTTTTGGTCAAAGAAAAAAAGAATGTACCTCGTTCACCGAGAACAAGTGAAATAGCTTTTCAGCTAGAAATTCATTGTAACCATAATAGCTTGCGATGTCCAAAACCAACTGAGAAATGTACTCTGTACGCGAGCTGAAATGGGGGGGGGGTCAATACAGGAAAAGAAAAGTCAAGAAAACTACACACCGTCCGTGCTCTGCCCTCTTTTTGAACTTCGACAGTACCCTTACGCATTCCCTCATCCTTCTTTGCACACCATACACATCCGGTCCACCTTTAGACTTTTCCTCTTCTCTTTCTTCAGCAGTGGGTAAATGGAACGGTTCAACATTCATATCACCATTTTCATCCTCCTCACCACTCATATCGAGATCTTCATCATCCTCTGCAGCAGCAAAAGCTGATTCTTTGAGTTCCTCCTGTTCAAGTGCTGCCTCTTCTGCCGCCAACTCCTCCAGCTTCCGTGAGCGTTCGGCTATATTATGCTTCGTAATAGGTCCGTCATCGTCCTCTGATGAAGTAGAGGGGACATCTGAAGCGGTTGACAGAGTTTTTGCCGACTGTTTCGACTTTTTCGATTTTGCAGGAATTGGCTGCTGATCCACCTCTTCATCGTCTGTCCCAAAGTCAAACTCTTGCATAGGACCACTGATATGTAGTAAAAGAGTGAGAATTCAAACCTGTCACAGAAAACTCACATGTCGTTATCGAAGTCAATATCGTCGAGGTTACCCTCAAACACAGCACCTTCCTCTTCCTCACTTTCACCACTGTCCTTGAAAAGAGACCTAGTAATATTCCTCAGTAGTGCTCTGGACCTGCATCATTTGAAATGAATTTACCTCTTCTGTTTCTTTAAATCGCCTTCACCCTCCATATCTTCCCAACCAGACCCATCCTCCGAGTCGGACTCTGACTCTACTTCCTTCCTCTTCCCAGTAAAAGATGATTTTGGTTTCTTTACGACCGATACGGACTTCCCTTTCTCATCCTTGATCTTTTTCGCCGGTCGAAGTTGGCTCGATCTCGCATGGTCTCCTTCGGCCTTCCGTTTGCCAAGTTTTTTAGAGAAAATTTTGGGTTCAAGAGGTGTAGGTGAAGGTTGTCTGTTTTTTGCACGACGGCCCATGATATCTCGCAGACACGCAGCAAGTTACGAAGTGGACTGACAGACAAGTGAATGATCTTGAATGATTCAAATTCAAAAAAGTTGCGGACCAAATATCCGACCAATCGTCCCACGATTAAGCAGCTTAAGTTAGCTTGGCGTACATATTAGTATACGATTGTAATCCTTCAGATTATGGTCTGTAACATAGACGTGAACCATTGCCAGTGGGTATTTTGTTGGCACATTCGGCAGTTTGGTTGCTCAGACAGCTTAAATAATGAGATTCATGTGCACTGGATGCTTTCTCTGATTCGTCCGGAAGCGTCACCTCCGCGTTGAGAAGGGGTGGGAGGGGGCATTCCAAGTTCGGGACGACCCTCAAAGGAGCTAGGGAGCATTGACCAGATAGAAGAACAAAAACTCGGACGTAAAGTCTGTCAAAATCCCAATAATTTTTGACCAATACACTCCGAGGGTCTAACCTACTCTCAAGCCCAAAACAAATCCCGCAATAAACGAAGCGCGAGGCTGGAAGTCAGCAGTCAAGAAACCAACAATCCAATTCCACAGAGACCGAATGGTCGGAGGTTTCTTTGAACCAGAAAGATCTCTGGTATAAAACAGATCTTCAAATCTGGAGCCAATCCGTGCCCAATCAACACGAACAAACGACGCAGAGTTCAGATACTGTAATAGAAGAGGCGTAAGGGTTTAATCTTTTAGGGCCAAGTGAATATGACCTACTTGAAGGAGCACGAATATTCCACCGAGAAGCCAAGCAGCTGCTTTCACACCCTTCTTGACAAACACTCCAGCGCAGATACCAGCAACGGTGCCAAACCCAAGTTCATAAAGAGATATCGATGAAGTGGGGGGTGGAGGAAGGGCATCATCCTGCACAGACTGTGTTGCTAAATCGCCAAACAATGTTACCGCCAAAAAAGCGAGGATTGAACTAGTACGAACTATCACAGTGGACTTTGGGCCAACCGAGTCCCGCAAGACCCAGTCCTGTCATGGCCACTCCAATAAACAACTGCCGGCCTCTCAACCCGGCGTTTGATTCGTAGAGTCTTGAAACTCGGACGCGGCTCAGCGAAGGTGACAATCCATTGGCAAATGTATGCTGGAGTCTTTGCGCCGGAGCTTTCCTCGGAATGAACTGGGAAAAAGACCTAGGATAACCACAAGGTCGCAGCAAGTGGTTGAGATAAGTTGTCCTCATTGAACAAGATCAAGATCAACAACTGAGGGGGCCTACGCTTAGAACAACACCTCATGTCAGAAAGAGACACACTTCTCCCCACACACGCACCTTCGTCCTCAGAAGAACTTGAAGAAGAACAGGGATTCACAAATAATAAGCCAGCCCCACCATCGAAATACCACAGATGGCAAGCCAAACTAGGAGAATTTCTCGAATCCCCCAATCTACACAAAACCGTCTTCACTTTCGTCCGTCCACTAATCTACTCACAGACGAAGAAATTGAATCGTATGCTATAACAGATCATCATCGACGCGTCCTGCGTCCTCGCAGATCTCGCCTACACCTTCCTCTCTCCAACATGCAGCCCTCCAAGTGAAGAAGGGTCCCCAACTTGGCTCCTCGTAGTATCCCACATATCCCTCGTCATAACCACCCTTTTCTTGATCGAAATCCCTCTATCTCTCTGGGCTTTCGGTTTGCACTACGTAAATCCCTTTGCACACGTTCCACACGCAAGCCTGCACATTTTCGACATTTTGGTCATCCTCACCACCTTCACTGCAGAAGTCGTACTAAGAGGCAAGGAAAGACAGATCGCCGGCTTGCTTATATTCCTTCGTCTGTGGAGATTAGTAAAGCTAGTCGGAGGTGAGCACTGTCGATCTTTATATATTGGTGGATTTTTTCTGAATCTATTATTGCAGGTGTCGTTGTAGGAGCTGCTGAAATACAGGAGGAAATCGCAGAAGAATTTGCAGAGACAAGAGTAGAGCTTACTCGTGCCAAAGCCAGATTGGCACAATTGCAACAAGAAAACTCGTGGCTCAAGCAAGAGCTAAGACAATTTACGCAGAATAGGTAAAATCCGTTGGCCGTCATATCTAAATTACATCTATAAGGTTAATTATGTGTGTACGAAAGTCTGTTCTGTGTTTCATTATATGTAAACTGTTAAAGAGAGTTCAATGTCAAATGCCTTTCAAATCCACCGACGGCTCTTGCCTCTTCCTCCTGCCCCATTGACCTGCCGCCCATCCGCGCTGATCCATTTCGATAACCTCGGGAGAGGTATGGGTTGATCAACATCATCCACCGACCGAGGAAACGAACTCGAGTCTTTCTTGGCATGATAATGACTCGAAAACTGACTCGTTGTTTCTGGCCTCGCTAACACAGTCGAGTCTCTGAACCTTTCGATAAACCGCGAGCCGTTGGTCCAGGTGCTGTTTAGCGTTGCAGTTCGATTGGGAAGGCTGAGAGGTAATGTTGGAGGAAAGGAAGCCATCGTCGTGGGGGTACCACCAAGGTGACTAGGTTTCGTGACGAAAGGTTTATCCACGCCACGCCGGATACCAGGCGATAGCCAAGGGGCCGCCTCTTCGATATCATTGTGCCGGAAGATCTCCTTTCGGGAAGGTTCGTATTCAATATCGTCGTAGAGACAGTAACTTGGAGGTACCACGCTTGAATTACTGCCCTTCTGAAGGAATTCCTGAACAACTTGCCCTTTCTTAACTGGCAAAGGTGGTTGTCCAAACCACTCAATCTCATAGAGGGATTGAGTCCAAATATCGGGATAAATGTTTCTATGAGCCATGATGGTCATAAATAGCGTCAAGAAATACCCGAGGGCTGCATAGCAGGGTTAGTTATATAGCAGAGCAAAACGAAGAAGAGTCGTAGACATACAAATTACGCTGTTGAGCCACGTTAGTGGCATTAACAACGAAGCTGATGCGCAAACGTTCCAGTCAGCTGTTCATTGAATTAGATGACTCTGTTTTTGGTCGGATAAGCAAAGAAACTTACATGCCAGACGACAAGCAGAAGCAAAATTCTGGACTGATGCGCTAACAGCGGATGCTAAGTGAAAGAGCCTGAGCGATAATCCTGATGAATTAACAAAAACTCACAAATATGGAACGCGCTTAGAACACCAATTAAGCTGCATTCCACAATCGTTTTTGACCATCTCAGCTTTGGAAGAAAGAACTCGGCAACGGCGCTGTTAGAGATGGGTAAGTCGCGAAGGAGGATTAAGGGAAGAATGCTGACTATGATGCATATAAAAAAACCAAGCAGCTTTCAAAAATGATGAAGATCGACGTTCCTGGAGCTACATAGCTTGATGTAAGGACAAGTTCACTGCAAGGCGAAATATGCTCACCAGTGTTTTTGAACGACAAGGTCGCGTTGATGTTCCAAGATGCGAAAATCAGAGAAAGAAACGCGAAATTAGTGAGGAGGACTACACAAAACAAAACTGAGTCACAGAATTCCAACAGAAAAAGAAAGGCAAGCTCTGACCTAGTATGACGAGACGAGAGATCAGGAATGAATTGCGGACGAGCAATGTTTTTGACGACTTGACTGTGTCATCTAGGTTGGCCTTGGGATCGAATTGCAGAGGGTGCATAGAAATAGTATGGAGAGCCTAAAGAGCGACCAGCGATGCGATGGAAAAGAAAGCAGATACCCAAAGAACGTCAACGCGGATGGAATGCTTTGGCCACCAGTGACCGTCGAGAGAAAGCTCGAACCAAGCTTCGCTTTGCTTATGAGGCGGTACCATTTCTAGTGTTCCCATGCCGATTTTCGCAGCCAAATACGAGGAACAATGTCGACGCGGAGACTCGAGCCACGAAACAATGCTGCCAGTGGCTATTTTAAAACTACAATAAACATCTCGATATTATGTAAACATTTGGCTTCTAATTCCACCACACACATTATTATTAACGAAGAATGCAATTGTACAAATGATTGACGGCGATATAGCGTACAGACAGTAAACCAAAATAGTATAGCCATAGAAACTACTGACCAGCACGAGCCCGTGACCGTTCAGAACGTGAAAGATGTGTCGAAATTCTCGACAAGTCAAGAGGAGGAGGTCGATGGTGACTGGACGATCTACTGTGCATCGAACCAGATTGGCCGCTACCAGGCGGTTTCGTTCGAGGGCGTGACGGCCGCGGCGGAACAGACGGTCTTTCAACAAAAGGGACGGGTGTTGTCAATGGTGCTGCTGTCCGCCGCGACGAGTCTCGGTGCACAGTCGACGATTCCTGATGTCTTGAAACAAAAGGTACAGGCGTTGTCAATGGCGGCCCAGTACGCCGAGGCCCACTCGATGACTCTTGACCTTGAGGATTAGAACGGTAACGCTTCGTCCGAGGACGCGACGTGGCATCCAGCCTTGGCCAATCACCCAGAGGTGGAGGTGAAGTCTGTTCCTGTCTGCCCCGACCAGATTGGACAGGCCGTGGAAGCGAAGGCATTCGCGATCCATCCCTGCTTTCAATGACCTTTTGCACAGACGGGTTGTAGAATGCCGTCGGTCCAATCGAAGGCTGATATCGCGAATTTTCTCGGACTGGGACGGACTTCGGGAGCAGGGGAGGTTGGAAATCATACGCAGAGTTGCGCGAAGATCGGCAATCGAGTAAAGGAGGGATGATATGTCTGGGTCTTGGTGCGTAGATCACAGGTGACTTGCGAATATGAGGCAGTGAAGCCATGATGGAATTTCTGACATTGATAGAATTTCTGCGGACTCCACCCAGAATCTTGTCCACGGGCAGATCGCGAACAAAAGATTTCCAGACCTTTGGATCATCCTTGGACTGTACAAAGACTAAAATCAAGAGCAAAGTCATATACGCAAGCACTGTAACCGAGAAATCATATTAATGAGAGTTTCCCCGATGTGATAAGTAACGCACAGAAGGTGGCAGGCATCCACGTGAAAACACCCAAAACCTGCGCAGAAGAGCACGGCGACACTAGAATGGGCCTTGACACAACTCGATCAGTCACTGGGGAAACAAATTGAGTTCCTGGGGAGCCACAAAACATAATGCGCGCCTCACCTGTTGGAGGAGAAAGACACAACTCCCTAGAGCTTAAGCTTGTGATGAGAGATGCCCCAACTGGTGAAAGAGCCATGATGAGTGTTGACGGCAGAACAATGGTGCTAGCTAACTCACTCAGTGTCATCAATCCGATAAATCCAGCCCACGCTAACTCGAACCAGACCACACCTAAAAATGTCCTTTTTCCAGTGATTTCCAAAAAGATACTAAGGAATCCGATCAGAATACAACAACCAGAGAGACGACTGCATCAGTGCCTACATGGGAAAGACCAGAAGTAATCCCAAGCCAGCAATGGCTATAAGATAGCTGGCAGTCGCAGTCGCAGTGGTAGCTGTGGAATGGAACAATGAACCGCAAATGATCAGTCAGTTCCATAATGCGAGAGGCTTTACGAATGACTCACAGAAACGCATGCTCCCTTGAACAATGGTCAGATTCCAGACAGCGACACTGGTGACAATAGTATTGGAGATTATGAATACGACTGGGGAGCTAAGATAAAAACGGCACGCTGGGACCACGGAGGGAAACTCACCAAAGACCAAATACCGAATGACTTTAAGAAAATCGAGCATCGCAACTTCGTGAGATAGTCGTGGATATTTGATAGCGGTGAACGTGGAGGTGCGGGGATCGTCAGAGGAAATCTTGAAAAGCCGCTCAGCGGGTACTCCTTGACCTGCCACAGGCAAGTTCAAACAGAAAGAAGAGAGAGTTTTCCACAAGGAGCGTGTGTATAAAGGTAACCCGCCGTCGCCGATGCCACAGGCAATCTTGGAAGCAGGCAGAACGCAAGGCAGAACGCAAGGCAGACACAAGGCGAAGATGAGGTTGTTATATCAACTTTTCACACACGCACCCCGGCTCTTGCCGAACATTATCA
>Ga0307517_10003142_pt1 | contig 25977 bp, 21 predicted proteins | sample 23_EM_MG_FD_194515 | JGI IMG/M metagenome (GOLD analysis project Ga0307517, IMG submission 194515) | Populus trichocarpa ectomycorrhiza microbial communities from riparian zone in the Pacific Northwest, United States - 23_EM | ecosystem: Host-associated > Plants > Roots > Unclassified | place... | reverse complement strand
ATGTTCCAAAAAAATGAGAGAAAGGTTTACTGTAGCCCAAAAGACAAGTGCTTGCACCAACAACTCACAATCTCTCTATTTAATAATTTCCCAAGAAAGCATAGCCTTATTCGTCGTTGATAGTTCAGCCGATAAAATATTATAACTCCGGCTCGCATGGCCTCACGGCCGTCCATGAAAGGGACCTCCCTGCGCCTCCTGTGTTTGAAACTTCTGACTTCTAATTCTAAGCAATATAAAAATAGATCTGCAAGTGCATGCCTATAATCCATCTAGTTATTCGACTGATAAAGAAGGGGAGATGAAAATTAATCTATCAAAACTGGAAGGAAAGAAAATTGATAGCTCGTGTTAATTTAATATTCTATACGAGTTGATTCCTATAATCTTAGCTCTAAGAAGTTTCTTTAATCCGGCAGGGAAAAAAGTGGACAAACATACTACAGTGATTTCTGTTGAAACATCAACGTTAAGCGATTTCTTTAATCTATCCTTGCTGAAGCAACCCTACCAACTTTAATGTAACATTTGATTCCTATCTTGAAGCAGAAAAAACAGAGATGGTTGAGAAATGTCGCGTATCAAACTCGAATAATTATTGTCATAAATTGGCTCATGATGCAGAAGTAATGCTAACAGAAGCCAGGAAAGCAGGAAAAAAGTGGTGGAGAAATTACAAGAGCCTTCTTCTACGAGTATACATTTCAAAACCTGCAGTGATAGAGGACATAAGGGCCTTGAACGCAGCTTAAGATGATTTATTTCTGAGCAATCATGTCGCGTATCAAACTGCAGTAAGAATGCTAGCAACAATTGTGTCACTGCTTAGGAAAAATTGTTGCCTGCATCAGTGCCAGTAACTCAACTCTCATGTACACGGCACTGATTTATCGATGTCCAAAGGACTTGGGTTCAAAGATGCAGATTTGAGGAGCTCTGGATTGCCTTCTAAAATAGTCATGTCCTTTTCATCCAAGGTCACAAAAGCTTCTATGCCATCACACCTTGTGTCAACCAAAAAGACAAGGTTCATGGTAGGTGAACACGACAAACCGAAACTGCTGACCCAAACAGGCTTGCCCCATCCAAAATCAATATCATAGAATCCAAATTTACACCAACTGGAAAAACCAAGGTAGTCTACTCCATCCCCGGAGCCAAATGCACCTATACCTTTGAGTGTTTCATCCATTAGAGCATTGCCTTTATCACCTTTTATATGCTCAACAAAATCAGAATCAAATTTTGATATTGCTTTCCTCACCTCACCAACCAAGTCTTTTAATCCAGGCTTGGACTTGTTCCTGTATTTTGCAGCTGCTAACCACAGAAAATTTCCCATGGAATTATCCGACAACTTCGGTTCCATTTTTCTTCGTAGATTCACATAGTGTGTTAGTAAAGAAGGCCTTTGGGATCCTCGCCATTCTTCTGAGGCAGCCATAAGGCACTTCCATAGGAAAGAAGAGACCACCTCGACGCGAGTGGGGCATTTCACTCCTAAGTGGGGCATTTCACTCCTAAGCTTGCTGCTTGGGCCTTGAGGTTGGAAATTGCTGAGGCGTCAAACACAAATCTCTTGGTCATGCACTGGCCCTTTTTGAGCAAGGAACCAAACATAACAATCGCCGAGTCTCTAAGCCAAAGATCATTTGCAGGGAAGAGAGAACTGGCAATGAATTCAGGATATATAATTGCTTCCTTGCTACCTTTGGCTGTGGCAGACCATGCCTTGAGAAAGGTGCTCAATGCAGCACCATCTACGACCCGATGAGATATGCACATGCCAATAACAATACCACCACATTCGAAAACATTTACTTGAAAATTAGCAACGTATGTGACTGCTGTTGATTCCGTCGGAAGGAGCTCACAGGGAAAGAACTGATTAGCTAACAGGAGGTCAGGCTGCCTAAGGAATTCACTGAGATGACAGTTTACTTGTGTCTCCACATAATAGGCTCCTTCATCGTTGCAATCAATGGAAAGCTCATCTTTGATCTTTCCAGCAAGTGGATAGAAGTGAGTTAAGGTCTCTGATAGAGAATTTTTAAGCAACTCTAGTCTTTTGGGGACATCAAGATCGCCAGTACTTACCTTTTTATTCACAGGATAGAACAAGAGAATTGGTGCATATGGAACAGTAACAAGCTGGTCCAAAAGGGACAGCTTGAAATTTCTTAGGGGTGAAGGTGTTGGAGAAGATGGCTTTACATTTTGTTTGGAGATGATTTGAACTTCCATTTTCCTTGTTTTTAGCTTCCTTTCAAGTTGGCAGAGGGATCTAGCGTAGCATCAACATGTTTTTATACCTCAGAGAGTATTATACATAAATCCAAACAAACCACGAAAAGAAGTGGCAAAGTGACGTAGGCGGAAAACAAAATGTAAGAATACAACCAGCAAAGAAAGACAAAATTGTTGTCAAAAAAGGTTTTTACACAAGAACCTGATTCGCTCTCAATAATTATCTATCTTTCTCTAAGAGTTTTAAAACAGCCAGAAATCGACAGTCCTTTACAAGGGGGAAAAAAAATACGAAAACACAACAGACAATTCGAAATCTAGTTGAAAATTTGAAAAAAGAAGGAAAAATTCATAATTAGTCAAACAACACCTTCCAAGCCTAATTTAAAGTTCTTCTAGTGCTCAATAGGTTACGGCCAATCAGACCTACTATAGAACACAATCTGTAGAATTATCTAGCAAAACTTGAGTATAATTAAACAATCAAATAGGAAATTTTAACTTTTTTATTTCAAGTTGTTCATGCTTTTTTTTCCTGTTTAATTCTATCTTACAAATCCAAAAACGAGTTTACTAGACTTTCTGCATGATAGTCGGGTAAAATATCCATCCAGAACTACCAGACTCTTCAAATCCGCTACATCACGAAGAGTTGATATGTCCAAGATTCTTCTCATGCCATTGACTCTTTCCAACCCTTACAATGCCTGCAAGTCAAATTTTGTAAGCAGATATGACAAAACAAATAGCTACAAACTATTAATTGCATAAGCATACTTAAAAATCTGATCCCTATAAATCTTACCACTTGAAGGTTTTCTTTAATCTATTGCTGATAAAAAAATTACAAGCATGATGGAGATTGCTGTTTAAAACTCAAAACCATGTTTTTCTTTAATTAATGAAGCAGCGTGGATCACAATGTGAGTTACCACTTATCTATCCTTGCCGAACCACCACTGCTCCAAGACTCTTGAAAGCTTTTTTACTCTTTAATATTCTGAGAGACTGTCACCTTCAAACTATAAAGCTTTTGCTTTTGGTCTTTTACAAGGTTTTATGACAAATGCAGCCTTTCTTGTCCAAAGATCAAGTAAGCAAATATTCTGGTTGATAAGTTTACAATACGAGGTTCACCTCAGAATAAGCACTGCCTTAAACTTTTGACATGTATTCTTAGATCACTCAAAAACTCTGTTTCTAATTTTTAATAACCTGTTGAGAACAAAAGCATCTGATACTCTTGTTTGAACTCATAAAGATGCCATTGCAGCGTTCTAGATTGTTAAGTAACAAAATTACAAGGACAAGAAAGCTTTTCAATTATTGGATTTGACAATATTGTTTCGTTTTCATAAGGTGTGGATAATAAGTTCTGTTTGAGTAACCTTTGCTGTTTTCTAACAAGGGAACTTGGATTGAATTCAGGGAAAACATTGAAGAATTCTTATAATTTCTCAGGTTTTAAACCCTCTTTGATGTTTCAGTCTGTCAAAAGTACACTAACTTTGATGTTTCAGTCATCTACATCTGCCAACATAGGTATTTGTAATCATCAGGACAATAAGGAGCAAATAGCTCAGCTAGAAGCCACTTTTTCCTTCTTGGATTAAACCCCATGTCCTTACAGATCTGATCATTGCAATAGATTTGCAGCAACACGCTAATGCATGATCTTTTGTAGCTCTCATTCGCATAATACTTCATGCATTTTTCCCATTTTTTCATATCAGCTTCCATCTCTCCTATGGTTGGTAACTTAAATTTTCCAGCAAGAAAATGGGCTAGCCACTTGCTTTTCATTTCTGTTGTATACAAGAATGCAGGACTATCCGCGTATCCAAGTATTGCCAGTTGTGGGATCTGGGGATGTATGCATTCCCTGAAAGATTAAAAAAAAATCAATGTCATAAGTCAGTAGGATTGAGGACTTTGCAAACACCAAAAGAGCAAGTGCACCACCAGTACCTGTAGAAGGGAGCTAGTGACTCAGTGATGCATTTCTGAAAGTAGCTTGATTTGAAAATGTTCTTGAGCTTTTCATCACTTTTGTATCCGGTTGCAAAGATAACAATATCTGTTGCTATAGGGGTCTCCTCGCTATCTATAACCAAACCATTTTTGCAAAAGTTAAAACTCTGCGACTTCTTCAGGACGAGGCTTCCTTCTTCGACCTTGTCATAAAAATTGGCCGGCAACACTGTGAACATGCATGAAGATATCTGTTTGAGGAAGCCATGTTCTGGGACCATATTGTATTTCTTCAATGGTTGCTTCCTCTTGAGATAGGCCTCCACTAATTTTGAAAATATCCACAGCTGAAACCACACATTATAGGGCGTCAATTGGATGACAGGCTGCATGTAACTATCACAGGAGGCACTATGAGTGGTTACCAGAGGTGAAAGCAAAATGACTAAGAGCCAAATGAAAAATCCTTGATCAGGCTTGTGAACCATAAACTCCGTGAAGCGATTTAAGCTTTTGAAGGTGAGTGCGATAAAGTAGTCAGGAACTATCCAATGGACAGTTCTGAATATCAGTGTGCATGGGTGATCTACACCTAATGAATCAGAACAAAATATACAATTCAGTAAGAATCTCATGATGTGAAACACTAGAACCGAGTCAGTGACAGCATCTGAATGAAGAAAGGGGTTAAGATTTCGATTCAGTCATGATCAAGAAGAAGAAAGAAAAGAGATCATTTATTTCCCTTGTAATCTATTTGTTGTCATTTTTCAAAAAACCTAACCAACAGCCTAATATAGTACAACTAGACAATCTGTTGCTATATACATTATACCATGCTCATCAATTACCATACCTATTAATTGAAGACTTCACAAACCTTGACTGATAATAAGAAATTTTCGGCAGAGACGGAAAAGTCTCAAAACATGTCTCAATCCATCAAAAGTTTCCCGAGATAGGAAATGCCACTTACCATTTCTGTCTGCAACTTCTGTTGCTATGTCCACTGCTGATTTCTGAAAGCCGATAATAGTAACCCGTTTGTTTGTAACCAACTCAGCAGCACAATCATTAGCCATTGCAGCATAATCCATAGAGTGTAAGACCTTCCCGTTAAACACTTCAGGCCCACTGTTCAAGGGAAAATCTGGTATGTTAGGCAGGTCACTGTACTTTCCAATGCAAAGGATCACAAAATCCAGTTGGTAAACCTGGAATAAGAAGATCATACAAAAAGATTGCTTAGTCCAGACATCCCAACAATTTTCTCCACCAATTTAACATCTCTAATGGTTTAATCTTGTCCCTAAATTTGCAGTAAAGCTTTACTCTGGATTCCATCTTTGTGTTCTGACGTGCTTAAGTTGTTGAACTGAATAATCCAGATCCAAATTATGCCAATCTTAGACTTAATTAAACATGAAAAGAAACTAAATAAAGAATACTAGTTAACACAGTAACACTTGAAGGGAGCAAATCATAAACAGTAAATCAGTGGCTTAGAATGAAATAAGCAAAAAGATCTTGATTACCTCAACTGGTGCAGTGGGATCCCTGGCATCCTGTACAGTGACATTCCATCTTCCAGTAGGAGAAAAAGGCCAACCAGTGCCACCCCACAAATCCCAAGATGGGAAATCCTCATTACCTGGTACTACATAGTCTATGCAAGTCACTTTGCAGTTAAATCTGATCCTAGGAAGGATGTTAAAGTGAACAGCATAGGCTTTAATGTACTCCAGTACTTGTTCGTCATCAGGGAAAGTCTCTGTAACTGAAGGTGGCCAAGCAAAATCTGAAAACTGGTACATTTTTTTAGGTATTTGTAGCTTTGTAGACTCTATGGTTTGAGACCAGACTCCACCTATGCCACTCCTTGCTTCAAACACAATAGGGCTAAAACCCTTCTCCAGTATGTGTTTGCATGCAAGTAAGCCACTGATTCCGGCACCGATGATGGCAATCTTCTTCTCCATTTTTTGGTCCCAACTTCTGCAGGCAGGAATCACTATTATAATGGACCCTGAAATTCATCATTTCCCATGCAAACTGATAACTAAATGCTATGACGTGGTAAGCACCTGTCCTCTTTTCCTTTCTGGTGAATTGTTTAATTTTACTTGATTGAAGGAGCTAAGCACCTGAAATTCATTGATTAAACTCAACTTGAATTGATCATTAAAGCACGACTCTTGTAATCATGGATCAGCAATTTGGAGTTTCTTTTCCCTTTTCCTCTTCTCCTTGAAATAGCAACCTTTTATGTACGATATTAAAGAGAACCTCGTGGATGATTTAATACAAGAGAAAAGGCGACACGAGACAGGCTGCTGGAAACAACTATCTGTCAACCTTTTTTCCATGGTTCTTAATAGTTACGATAATTTCAAATTCAATACCGGTTTTTACATTTCCGACCATAGATTCATCTATATTCGGATTGTTATATTGAAGAGATTTTTTTTTTACTTTGTTTGACAAGCGAGAGATCCGCCTATTTTATTTTTACCTTGAATTATTTTCCAAAAAATGATGAAAAATAGAAAGATAATTCAATATTTTCGGGTTTAGCCGAGCACTAAGACCATGCATATATGAATTTTTCGACTTAGCTAAGTGCTGAGCCTAGATATATGTATACGAGTCCGATAAGCTGCCTGACCCATTATTCCTAGACTTAACCAAGCGTTGAGTCCAGACATATATAGGTCCGACGAACTATTAGAGCCAACATTTCTAATTTCAGTTAAGCGTTGAGCTCATGGTTTTTTTTACTTCAAGAATCTTGGATTTCATGATTAGACTATAAATCAAAGATATTTTATTCATTGACTAGTCAAAATTTATTAATTCTCACGAGTTAAAAATATTTTAATTACACTTTGATCATTTTCCTTCAAAAAAAAAAAAAAAAAACGATTTCATTTGATTATAAAAGTGATTGTGAAAATTTTTCAAGGAGGGTTCAATTTTTTTTTAATTTTTTGTTGCATATTTATTCTTAGAATTCTTTTCTACAATATAATTGAATTTTTTCTCAAACAATACTTATTTAAGTATTTAAAATTTCTTAAAATTATAAAATAAGATATTTTGCAGGGATTCACGCACCAACTATTTTGACTAGGAAAAATTAATAAGATTACCGAAGATTATCCGATTATTATATAAGCCTTCATCCACAATCTCATGGGGAAAAATCCGAACCTCATCTGTAATGCTTTTAGATTATGGTTGAAGCGTTTGATATTTTATAAGATGATGACAAAATCATTAAAAACCAAGTAAAACCTTTTTATAAAAACATCTTCCACGCATCACTGGCACACGATCTTCTTTTGCATCCAAACCTCACATGATATAGCAGTAAAGCAAATCCATTTATCATCTTATCAACCACAGCCAGCCTTCCATGTCCACGTTGCTTCTTTCTTTTTGATGGTCCCAGCAATGGCACCTCAGTACTATCATGGGCTTCAGCGATTTACCTGTTCCAAGCAAGCTCTTATCACTGGATTGGTCCACAAGCCCAAACACTACACTCGAGGCATCATGCTCAGAGAGGAAAGTTTTCCTTTCATGTTCTTGCTGTGCTTATACATCTGGTCTGTTATTAATAAAATAAAATACATATTGCATTAACTGTTCGTATTGGAAGCAGAGAAATTTTATTTAGATTGACAACCATATTCAATATTTTTAAATATACGAACACGAATCGGTTTTATCTTTCAATTCAATGTTGATTTACAGTTTACTAGTAGTGTTTCCCTTTGAAATGCTTCCCATGGCCTTTGCCTTCTCCTTCAGGACATATTTTTGCACCTTCCCAGTTGAAGTCTTTGGCAATTCCTGAAACACAACAGTTCGAGGTGTCATGTAGTGGGGCAAGTGATCTCTACAAAATTTGATAAGTTCTTCTGCGTTGGCATTGCATCCTTCCTTCAACTTCACAAATGCACAAGGTGTTTCTCCCCAGTAATCATCAGGTCTTCCTACTATAGCTGCTTCCAGAACTGCAGGATGACTAAAAAGTGCAGACTCCACCTCAATTGAGCTGATGTTTTCGCCCCCGGAGATTATAATGTCCTTTGATCGATCCTTTAGCTCTATGTAACCATCAGGATGTTTCACCCCTAAATCTCCACTCCTAAACCATCCACCACTGAATGCATCTTTTGTTGCTTCCAAATTTTTCAAATATCCATTCATCACAGTATTGCCTCTAAACATAACCTCACCCATGGTTTTTGCATCTGCTGGTACACTCTTCATGGTAACAGGATCTTTTATATCAAGTTCCTCCAACCCAAGATGTTGCACCCCTTGACGGGACTTGATCTTTGCTTGAGCTTCTGGAGTTAGGGAAGCCCATTCAGGTTTCCATGCGCAAACTGTGCCAGGACCATAGGTTTCTGTCAAACCATATGAGTGAGTCACATGAAATCCTAATTCTTCCATCTTGAATAGCACATGAGATGGTGGGGGTGCACCTCCTGTCATGACCGCCACTTTTCCTGGAAGAGGCCTTTTTTCACTAGCTGATGCATTTATTATCATGTTCAGAACTGTTGGTGCACCACTCATGTGAGTAACCTTGTGCTGAGCAATATTTTCAAATATGTCTCTTGCAGTGACATATCTCTGGCAAACATTCGTACCACCCTGTGCAGCCACAGCCCAAGTAAGACACCAACCATTGCAATGAAACATGGGGACGCACCATAGATATACAGGCATTGCACTCATGTCATTTAGAAGAGCAGCAGCAAGAGAATTAAGATAAGCTCCTCTATGGCTATAAATAACACCTTTTGGACTTGATGTAGTGCCTGAAGTATAATTAAGCGAAATGGGATCCCATTCATCTCGTGGCCGTCTAACTTCAAAGTCCAATTTTCCCTTTTCCAAAAGACTCTCATATTCCAAAATTCTAGGGGAGGAAATGGCAGCCGGCTGACCACACTCTGGGATTAAGACAAGAAGTGGCAGCTTGGTTTTTCTCTCTGAGAGAATCTCGAGTGCTCCTTGAGCAATTGGGAGACATTGGTAGTCTACAAAAATAAGTTTAGCCTCTGAGTGTTTCAACAAGACAGACACCATTGAAGAATCATGGCGCACATTAAGTGTACACAAAACTGCCCCAGCCATCGGAACACCGAAATGTAGCTCATACATTGCTGGAATATTTGGGGCCAATGCAGCAACCTGCTCAGATTTCTAGACATTAATGTTTGGCAGATATTTACATTATTTTCATTAATGTGCAGAGATTAAAGAAACTAATAACCTTGAATAGATTAAGAAGAAACATACAAGAACAAGTAATGTAATTTCTTTTGCAGAAACGCACCACTTTTTTACCATCGAAGAGGATATATTATTTCAAGACAATATCCCAAGTCTCTTGAAATTCCCATAATTTAAGTATCAAATGTTGAATTGTTCTATTGGGTTTTAGACCAAACACTAGCAACCATCTGGTGAAACAAACCCTGGATACATCATGGCAACTTCTTGTATCAAAGTGAACCCAGAAAGGGAATCCTATGTGGTCCATTAAAGAGCAGTGTAAGCTATGCATGTCTAAAATTCTTCATTTAGCATTCACCGAATTAGATGTTGAAACAAAAAAATTATCCCTTTCTTCCCTTATCAATCATGATCTCTGGCATTCTGTAAGGTGGTAGACATTGACAAGCAGCCGCGATTTATTCAAGTTCTGGGCCAAATATATACATCCAAACAAAAATCATGGTGAATCACAAATGGCAAAATAGACAAATTCTATCAAGTTTAACAATTAATTCAGATTAAATTAAACATAAAATTCAACCAGAAGCCAATTTCATGCCTCGAATTTCCATTTCAAAAAGAAAAAAATTATAAATTTTCCAATATTTTGAGATACAAATCCAAAAATTGTCAGCAAATCAGAACAAAAACGCTTTAAAACGAGAGAAAAAAATAAAAGAAGATAGAAACAGAGTAGCAGCTAGTAGTTACCACATCACCAGGGGAAATTCCGAGATGGGCAAGAGCAGAAGCGAGTCTGACGCACCTCTCATGAATCTCCTTCCACGTGTACTTGATGTCACCATAGGCAACAGAAACTCTGTCTCTGTAAACAATGGCTGAGCGTTCAAGAAAGCTGATTGGAGTCAAAGGGACGTAGTTAGCTGAGCACTTGACCATGCCCTCCATTTCTTACTCCAAAATTATCACTTTCTCCCTTGGTTTTTGGTGTTTCTTTTATTATCAGAATCAGACCGAGCCTGTCCACCTTAATTATAACTCGTGGCGGGCAACGCACTAACTAGCACTTCTTTTACTGCTGCTTTGACACAAACAACGTTGCCACTGGAAAAAAACAAGAAGATTTTGTTATAGCTATAATTTTAAATTTATTTACTTAATTAACATATAATATAGTTTTATACGGGTTTCATTAAAAATTATCTCTTAAAATTTTAGTTAAAAAAATTATAATTTGTAGATTTTTTTAAATTTATTTTCTTGAATGGTAATCATAAAATCTACCATGATAGTAACATTCACTAACAATATAAGGTATCGTTATTTTTTTTTTCTATCTCTTGTCAAATTTTCGTGCACCACCACTGCACATTCTTGTGCATTAATTTAATTTATTTAACACATCTATTGCGTGCAAAGGATTATTTTTTTATTCATAAAAAAATAATTAATAAACAAAAAGAGAGAAGAAATTCACTTACTAGTGGAGGATCAAGTTTAACGGGCTCTTACTCAAAAGTTGAGTTCTATTTAATTGTTTTATCTTTCGAGTGTCCATTATCAGCCTTCAGAACTTCTGTCAGGGAAGCTCTTCGTTAGATAATGAATTGCATCATTGGGTTCATGTGACCTTGAGCAGGATGGCCAGCACCAGTTCTTTCTTGCTTCTCCATCTCTCTAATTAACCTGGCCTGTCTATTTGCTTCTCATTCTCTTGAGTAGGACCACTCGATTATCGGCATGTATGTCTGCATGCATGTTGTGTCCAAATTGTGTGCTTCGAAGTAGCAATTGCTATTGTGATTAGATTGGGTAGGCTACGTAATCGCATACGTATTCATATTGTAGCTTTTGACGTGTCACAATATGAGTGGAAGGGATCAAGGTAGCTGGTCTCTACTATCTTCAGAGCTGGACTGAAGTAGTCAAGATACATTCGATCTCTGAAATCAGGTCTAATATCTAATGCTAGACATGACTTGTAACGTGTTGCTCACGTGTTTTGATGGACTAGATGTATGATGGGTTCGTGTTGATTATTACTTTAAACAGTCTTTCTTACACTAAGTATTCATCATTTCATTTTTTTCTTTTTGTTTGAAAGAAATTAAAGGTTGGATTAACCTACAACATGAGCCTACGAACAGACCGATCCTCGAGTTGAATTTTGTATCTAGTTGTATTTCTTGAATCAGTTTTGTAGAAGAAAGAATATTAGTGAACAAGATATGGAGGGGTCATACACCTTGTCTGCTTTTTTTGTTTTTGAACATCGAATTGAACAGATAGTATTTCATTCAGCTGGGAAATCTTTTACAGGAGCCAATGAGCTCAGGAGGTGGCCTTACAGTCCAGTCCAGAGGACAGTGATTGGGCCATAGTCATGATCTAGATGTCATGTTACCATACATATTGTCTGGTTTCTTCATCATCCAGCCACGTTCTAGATGTCTTTTGTGTAAACTTGAAGGCATGGTGCCGTAATTGCAAATGGTCTTGAATACTGTTACAATACCTTCACGTGGATTTTTTCAAGAAAATCTCCTTTTGCGAATCTCTGGATTACGCGGTCTCTCTTCTAGCAAGCCAGTTAGTAGTTTTATTGGCCTCTCTTGGTTCTGCACATAATCATAAACAGCAAGTGACTCGAATGAAGCCTGTAAAAAGAGCAAACGTTTTCTAAAATAATTACCTTTTTAAACATCTATGGAATTGCAGTACCAGGACTATTCAAGGTGATTGACATGAGTCCTTGCAAGAAGTCGATGTGAGACAGTGATGGTACTGCTAAATTTATGTTTATTACTACAAGTCTTGTAGTGAGGCATCGAAACAGCGCGTGCCTATGATGCTTCACTCCATCTATCTAGAATTAGAGCTTTGTAATTCAAAACGTTATCATACATTAAGCTCCAATGATTTACAGTTGAACTGGCACTTTTCACTTCGATGGTCGGTCGATTCGACCAATCCTGCAATGCTTGGCTTGTAGCAGCTTCTAACTATGGCCGCAGCTTATCTTTGGGGGGCTAGGGCCAAAATAGGCCAAGACTAAGTTCCTGAGCTATTTGTGTATGGAGCCATGTTTTGAAATGATTGATGCAGCTTCTTGATGAGAAGAAGCTTGGCAAAGGAACCCATATACCATCTTTCAACCAACTTTCCTTCTTGTTGAAGAAGGAAATAGATGAAATCAGGATCTGATGATACAATCACTGGCCGACCCACCAGGCTGGTTCGAAATAGGGAACCATATCTGCAATCACAAAAAAGAGAAAATGAAGGCCAAAAATCAACCATCAGTGTAGAAATTAAGCCTAGTCAACGTGGGGGGAAAAAAAACAAGAGGACTATTTTTCTGCTCGCTTTCTCATTCTCTCCCTGATAAAATTTGGGATGCCTGGTGACTTGCTTGGAATAAGAAACTGCATGGTCTCCCCAACACATGGGGAGCCCATGGATCCAGGCGTAGCCTTTTCCTTTTCTCTCAGTCTGGCCCATAAAATACGCAAGCCCAATTTCATTATATCAAAATAGTGGGCCCAAAACCCAATTGACGAGTGACATCAAAATAAATAATGATCCAATGAAATGCAGGGAAGCAACTGGTGCAAAAAAAGTAAGTAAACGCAAAATCCGAACATTTTAAGGAAAGAAATCATTGTCATACCTTAACCGTCAGATCAAGAATATGACCGTTGAGCCGCTCCGCTATATGAATTCAAACACGGAGTCCACAGAACCCTACAACACAGAGAGAAGGAATCAGACAAAAAGTGGAGCCTCTACTTTAAACAATTCAAATCAAAAGGCAAATCATCTCCATCTTTCCAGTCTTTAATTTCCTGTAATCACAAGAACACCATTATCATCTTTAACTCTCTTTATACACAGTTTTCTTTGGAGAAACCTCTCTCAAAATGTCAAGGATGAGAACCGATCGCAAGCCTCCACTTGCTAAATCCCCCATCAGGATCCGTCCTCGCCGTGTTCTTCGATCCGAATCCACCACTTTGCAAACTCCTCCTGGTGAGCTTATCATTCGTTGTTGTTGTTTATGGTTTTTGTTTCTTGGATAAAGAAGGTTTTTAACCAACGTTTTGGTTGTATCAGGTTCTTTGACTAAGTCCCGGAAACCAAACCGAAAATTGGAAACGGAAGATTCTGATCTCCGCCCCGAATACCATTCAATATCCTGCGAATTGCGTGCTCTAGCGAAGATGGTTCGCGATGAATTTGGAAATGGGGAGTCAACTAATGGTGGGGTCGGTAAAAGTTTGAGTGCAAATTCTAGTCCTTTGTTTGAGAGGGGGAGGTTTTATGAGGAGTATTCTGCTAGGAGAAATGACAGGCTGAAGAGAAAGAAAGGAGACACAGGAGATGACGTGAAGACTCCTTATAATCTTGGAGTTACTGTTGAGTCGTCGAAAAGGAGGTATACAAGGAAGCTTGAGAGCGCAAGGAAATCTGTATCTGATGCTTGCCTTGTGGAGAGAAATGAGACTCCAAGGTACCTGCTGAGGAGCATGAATAAGGAGAACAAGAAACCTCCTTTGCCTGTTTACAGCTTTGAGAAATCCGTGCTTGCAGGTGAAAGGAAAGTTGCTGCTCGCAAGGTTAGGAAAATCTGAACGTCAGAATTGGGTTTTGAAGATGGTTTATTGATTTTTGAATTTTCTCTGGGGATTTTCTTTGTAAGGGAAACTGGATCTTCATTTATTTATGAAGTATCATTGTTTCAAGGAAATGTTTGTTTGTTTCTGGTAAATAATTCTGATGCATGAGATGATAGGATTACTATCAGCTGGCTGTATTTTTCTCCAGAAACTTGGTTGGGGGAATGAATTTGTTTAGAAATTGCATTACTTGTTAACCAAATAATGGTATCCTGCAAATATCACAAACTTCATTAACTCTCCTTTTTCAAAATGGTCCAAGAGAATAATCACAGGGACAGACTTTTTTCCAAAGTGGGTAAAGCATCTACCGAAAGTCGTACCATAAGATAGTGACAACATGAGGTGCTTGGTTGTTGCAATTCATTTTTCCTATCACAATTCAAAGTAGCATGAGCCTCAATACCCACGACCATGACATGGATTTTGGGAATAAATACGGTAGCTGGTCGAGATTTTAGCAACCACGGAGGAACATACATAAATCGAAAAGGAAAAAAAGGAAGGAGTTTCTTGCAATAAATCTGTTAAATACTGGCAATTTCTTCCCTTGAATATTGACAAAAAAGTTAGCATATGTGTATATTTAAATCAAACAACTCCCAAAAAACAAGAGCTAATGTGATAACAATTCTACTTTGAATCCAAACCTATTTCTGTATGAGGAAACAAGCCAACAAATCTTTGCAAAATTAAGAAGGATCGTGTGCAAGTGCGCGCGAGCAAGGTGTTACAAAACCGATCATGTTGATAAAAACAGCGTTGCTTCTCATGTTGTAACCAGAAGATATGCAAGGCCTTTCAAATATTCAACAATTTCAGAACCTCCTAGCTTTGAACTCCCAAATACTCTATCAACGAAGGTAATTGGAACCTGTGACAAATTCATAACCAAAATCAACCAAGGCTGAGGATCACTTCGCAATTTCAGATACAGGGTAGTCTGCAGTTAAGAATTTCAAAACAGAAAACAAACAGCAAAACGATACATGAAATAGAACCAATGTATGATGAGTATAAAGGGGGAAAACAGTTAACAGAGAAATTATGCAATACAATAAAAAGAGGTTGTTAACCCTACCACTTTTGGAAATATCTAGAGTTTATCTAGCCATGTCCTAACTATTCAGAATTCAATTGGAATTTTACTGTTCAACAAATAGTATTGTCCAACAGGCATAATGACGAGAATATACACACTATATGAACAGGGCATTGAAACATGTATGGAACAGGGTAAGCATTGGCATCTCCTGATCTATGTAGTTGTTCACGCCACAACCAAGAAGACGAGCATAAATCAAGATGTGTTACCATGCACGCATGAAATGTGTATCTCGAAACTCAAGACAATCAAGCTGGTGAGAGCAGTCACAATATTGTATAAACTGAAATGTGCGCGCGAGTGTTGATTACACAGGTAGTGCATGTTGATTTTAATGATAAACCACAATAATGTGAAATATAACACTACCTCTTCAATTTGGTAGCCTTTTCTGGACGCCCGAACAATCATCTCCATTTGAAAGACATATCCCTTGCTAACCACAGAACTGATGATATCTTCAAGCACTGATTTCTTATAAAGCCTTCAAGAATGAAGAAATCTCAGTTATAAATTCACCAAGTATCACACACTGAATGAATGAAAACCATAAACAAATTCATATACCTGAAAGATCCTGTCAAATCAGATACACCAGGCCACAGAAGTGTTTGAGCAAGAACATTAGCTCCCCTACTAGTTAGCTTGCGCATCAGATTCCACCCGTGTACACCTCCCCCTTTAACATACCGAGTTCCAGTAACTATGCTCGCACCAGTTTCCAACTGCTTCCTAATGGCATATCAAGGGAGGAAATGCCAGAAAACTTTAGGACATCAACACTCAAGGTCTAATGCAAGAGCATACAAGTGTACGTTGGAAAAGGTTTCTTACTTGATAAAGCTTGGCAAGTACTTTGGCTGCAAAATATAAAGCTCACGGATCAGGTTAACAAAACAAGCTACTATACTCACTTCCAATTCCAACCATGATGCACAAAAATCTAAACAAACAGCTAAAGCTGGTATGGCCAATATTATCTTTTTTGTTTGAATTTTTTTATTCCATTCCTCCACGGAAGGACGGGGCGGGGCTTTTCAAGTAAGATAAACACAAACATGCAGAAGTTCCTGAAAAAAAAATATCTAACAGGAGATGCCCATAAACATAGACTATCACCAAGAAGCTTCAGTTACTCAAAAGTTACTAGTCAGAATTAAATAGCAAACACCCACCTAAAAGTAACAGCCGTTAAGTAATACTTACATGGTGAGATAGATCAGCATCCATGATGACAACAAAATTCCCAGACGCATGCTTCAACCCATGAATGTAAGCCGTGCCTAACAATATAAACACACATCAAGAACCATTATTTTCATTTCTTTCTATCATCAATCATAAAGACAATGCTATTTACCTAATCCAAGCTTCTTCGCTCTAGGTCTTAACAACTGCATCATCATCAAAATCAAAGAGAGATAATTAAACCCAAAGATGAGAATTAATATGCCGCATTGAAAAAGTCTAAAAGGGACAAACTTTTTATTGTTATGATACACTTACAATGCGATCTTCGCCATATACTTTCTGTAACTGTTTTACAACTTCTTGAGTACCATCAGGACTCCCATCATCCACAACGATAATTTCGAACTCAACATCCCTAAATCAATCATGAAAACACAATATACACAATAATTGAATCATTTCTAGGGTTAAAATTCGAAGCATACAGTTCGCGAATAAAAGCAATGAATCAGAGAGAGAGAGAGATTGGGGAGTGGAATTACTGGAGATGTTTAAAGATGAGATAAACGATGAGTGCAATGTTGAGACGCTCGTTGTACGTTGGGACTATTATACTGTATCTGTTGTTCTTCTCCATTTTTGTTTCGATCGTGAACCCTAATTTTTCAGAAATTTTGAAGGAAATATTGAAGTACGAGGGAAAGAGTCTTCCGGTAAGAGTCCAAGGTTGTGAACTTTGTGATGATCGAGGGACGGAGGAAAGCTCTGGGTTCGTGGTCTGGTTGCTTCAAGATGGGCTGAAGTAGAGGCACTTTTGAGCATAGTCGTGGGTCGATCTTCGGTGGGCTAGACCCATCAAAGAAGGTTGTCAGGAATTCAAAAACATAATTATTATACTAGATTAGCCTAATAACCAATTAACTTATTCAGTTATTTGGCAAAGTCATGCCAAGTTTTTTATTTTTATTTTAATTTAAATATTGATTTAATTAAACCCAACCCAAATGACTTGACGGAGGTTATTTTGTGACGTGACATGGATCAAGTGAAACATAAGTGAAATTTAATCAATTTTTTTAAAATAAAATTGTCTAAAACAAAATTGTTCTCATTTTTTTTAAAAAAAAAATTAACCAGGTTAATTCAATGATTTATGATTTAAAACCTTAACCGAGTCAGACGATTTAAAGTAAATATGATATTACTACAATGATTTATTTGATATATACACACACATGTGAATATTTCACAGGTTTATTGCCTCGAGTGTAGTTAAGAGCAATCTTATTTATTTACAGTAGCCTACTTGTACAACTGTACAAGAGCCATACAAATCTCTTCAGAATGATCGAGGAAGCCTCATATAAACCTAGTTATTCTTATGGTGAAAATTAAGAGGTGTAATCCGATGTTGGATGAAGATTCTTAATCATCCGATGCATCATCCCCAAAATCTTCAACTTCAAAGTTTACTGTCTTGCCAAGTCCACTACCATCACCATCACCATCACCATCCACCAAGTGCGGTTTTCCGACCTTAGCCTGACTGGCAGCTTCTTCAACATCCTCTTGCTCTGGTATAACATCAGCAGCTAATATCTCATTCAAGCCCATCTCATCATCATCATCATGGCTCTCTTCGCTTTCTTCGACTCTATAGTAAACCTTTAGAGGAGGGTGATTTAAACAAGAAAAAACTGCTCTTAGATTTCATCTTTAAGCACAAAAACCCTAAAGAATGTATCAACTTGTTCAAGAACAACTCGAGTCAAGCTCAAGTAGATCACTTGTATGACTATAGTTGCTCAAGTTTGTACCCTTTTCCAGATGAGACTAGTAAGGAACACAGATAGACATAATAACCTCATATATGTAAATCTAAAGTAGAATGAAATAGAACTCACCACACATGTGCGGGCTGGCGAGAGTACTTTGAAGGAGTTGGGACGATTGTTGAAATTTGTTTCAGGTACTCCTGGTATCCCTTCAGGAGATGTGAAATGGTCTGCATCATGGCCCACCTGACAGATTAATTAACAGACCATCACGAAGATATCAAAACAACTAATGAAGAGGATACTGTGTTAAGTCCGTTCCTAGTTCCTACAAAGACCCAATTTCCCTATCTTTACAATTTTTTCCTCGTCTACACCCTTCAAAAAAGGATGGTCTTTCCCACTACTTACAGGATACAAAATCAGTCGTGTAACCATAAGTCAATGTTTTAAAGATAGAGTGAAAAATGATGTTTTGTGTATTCACTTCTACTTTTCCCATTTGGTTGTCAATTCTAAATAATCATGTACATGTTTTCTTACTCTTCCATGTCCACCAAATTCCAAGGCATCACTGTCCAGTGCAACTCTATACTTCCCAGGCAAGTCACACCCAACCTTATACCTGTACATACAGAGTACAACTCAGAGAGTTAAACATCTGAATAATTTACCATCAGAATCTTGGAACTGTTTTCAACTTCGCAATACATGCAGTCTGCTGCCAATCATTCTGTACGGAACTACACCCACAGTCTACACATGTGAAAACAACTCTTCTGCTAATTGAAACACGTACCCATCATATGTTTTCTCCGGATGAAAATTGAACACAAAAACCAGATCTCCACGCTCAAAGACAATAACCTGTAATGTGTAACAGGTAATCAATTTCATGAATGAAATGATGAAACAGGTTATTATAGAAGACTTGGAAAAACCCATCCTTGCAACACCTTTGAACTCTTATCTCCCTGATTCAACTTGGTTAATGCACCTCTTAAATAAGACACAAAACAGATATCTATTAGACAGGATAGCTGTACCTTATCTTCTTCATTTGTACTGCTCACAATCTGCTTCGTAGATGCTAGGAATGAATATTTTTCATCAAGCAAATTCATAGCTCTGTCAAATGCATTCATGAACTGAACCAGTGTGGGGGCACAAAAGAAAATGATGTAAATACACATTGAAAACAGTAAAAGATTACATACAACCAATGAGACAGACAATAATAAGATCAGCTGAGACATGCTATGTGCATTCAGCTTATCACATTTCTCCTCTCTTATCTCATGCAGTTATCTAGTAACCTCGTATGCTTCTTGAAAAAGTTTGTCGGTAGTGGCTTTTGTCCAAGAAAGATATGGATGTTCCTCAGTCTATGAATTACTTTTACACTTAAAAATAAATAAAAAAATTAAGTTCCAGAGGTATTTAGACATTTCAAGTATCAAGGTCAACATTTTGTTTTTGATATCTGGAAAGCCATAATTAGAAGACTCGGGACACCTTAATAAAGAGGTAGTAAAATTGATGAAAATGAGATCTCAAACCTTGTATCTTAAGTGTTCCATGTCCGCAAGATTCCATTGGCGTCTACACATTTCGTAACTCCATCCATTGCCTTCTCTGGGGAAGTCAATCCACTCAGGATGCCCAAACTATAAGAAGCATTGGTAGCAATTAACACAAGGATTAGACACAAATAGAATACCTGATTTTTAAGCAAAAGAGAAGGAAAGAGTTTCTCCAATTCAGTGTTAGATAAGAGAAGAAAAGTTCCAGGTATTTAAAATGTTAGCAAATTAGTATATCTTATTTGGGGTATGCGCTCTTGTTGGTAAAGCCTTTAATCACATTTACTTTAAAGCAATGTCAAAGGAACATACAGCTCAACCTTACATAATCTAAAAGACTGTGTTTGTTGAAGAATTTAAAATGTTAATAACATGATCCGTGTTTATTATACAAGAAGATATCTAGGTCTGGCAATTCAGTAGCCCCAGGAATACAGAATGAGCTTGTGTGCTTACTTCATTTCCCATAAAATTAAGGTATCCCTCGCCACCTAGTGCCATAGTTATAAAATGTATCATCTGCAAAATACAATTACAATAATGAGAACAAAGAAAACATAATAATATTAATCATTGAGCTGGATCCAATTTACAAATTTTTATACCAGTGGTTTTCTGGGCCAAAAACAAGAAACAGCGTCTCAAGCATAGCCATATAATGTTTTTGACTTGGAAAATCAAAGAGCTGAGCCTAAATGAGTTTAAGGTCACAGGGATGGGCAGACAAAAGCACATTTAGAGAAAGAAAGAGAAGTTACTGTTGGAGCATGAACTGAGGAGAGTGATCTGACATATTATCATACCTTATGAAGAGCAATCCCTCGATCAACAGCAGGTGGAGCCTCTGTCAAACAAGACATGCCAGAATACATTTCTTTATCCATCAGGATGAAGGCAATAGTCTTGTCACCTACAATGGACTGCAGAATGAAGACACCATTTTCTTGAGAAGGACATGAAGGTAAAAGTGGACAAGAATGAGAAAGATATCATTCAGGGTAACAAATATAACTAGAAGTATCTGACTACAATAAGTCTAATTACAGAAGAAGACAAACTGGAAAGTTCAAGACATCATACCTGGTCATGGCTCTCGGCATAAGCAACACATTTCTCAGTATATCTCCTATTAGTTAAGCTCCGGGAGATTTCATTCATTGACCACTCTAGATCACTCTTGTTTTTCAAGTAATCAATCCATTTGTCAGGGATGGCCATTGCCAGGCGGTAGTCAAATCCAACTCCCCCCTCAGAGACTGGACAACCAAGTCCAGGCATACCAGAAACATCTTCAGCAATCACTGTTGCATCTGGCAAGATATTATGTATCAGATAATTAGCCAGCATTAAGTAAACAACAGCATCAACATCCGTTGCCTCACTGAAGTACTCATTATAATCTCCCGTGAATGCCATGTTGATTCCATGGTGATGGTACAACATGGAAGTTACTCCATCAAATCGAAACCCATCAAATTTGAACTCCTCAAGCCACCATCTCAAGTTGGATAACAGAAAGCGAAGAACTTCCCAATTAGCATAATTAAAGAGTCTACTGTCCCATAAATTATGGTAGCCTCGATCTCCAGTGTGAAAATAGGACTCTTGAGCACCTTGGCCAATGTCAAAACCATTGAGACCATCAGTGACATTGTTACTTGCATGACTGTGGACAACATCCATCAGGACACGTAGACCCAAGCTATGGGCTTTATCAATTAAATACTTGAGGTCTTCAGGATTTCCAGATCTGCTGCTAACAGCAAAAAAGTTCGTAACATGATAACCAAACGATGCATAATAGGAATGCTCGATTACTGCCATTAGTTGTACTGTGTTGTAGTTATTTGCTCGTATACGAGGCAAAACATTATCAGCAAATTCTCTGTAGGAATTAACACGGGGTTCTGAGCTACTCATTCCAACATGAGCCTCATATATGCGTGGGGCATTGGGTTTGGGAGGCCGCGGGAACTTAAATTCATACCTGTATGTTCATAGAAGAAATAGCTCGATGAAGGAAAATTCAAGAGAACAACCAAGAGGATTCCTTGTTCTGACAAGTCTAGACCTCAATGATGGTATCAAGGTGGTCTACAATTGTATGATTATTGGAAAATCTAACAGGCCATAATTTGGATTAATAGCATCTAATAGATTAAGCATACAACTATAATAGGGTATGCCAAACACGAGTAATTGGTACCTTTCTGAAGTTGGTGGGTCCCAGTACACACCATCATATGGTGCTCCAAAACTTGCAGGATCCACAGTGGCACATTTTATCCAAGCAGGTATTCTATCAACCCAAACTCCATTACCTTGCATGAATCGGAACTTGACCCTTGAATTGTGAGGAATTGCTGGATTTCCACCAGAATCAGGTATTTTAATACTCCAAACACCAAATTCATTCTTTTCCATCCTGTGGTTGGAGCCATCCCATCCATTGAAGTCCCCGATAATCTGTGCTTCCCTGCACCATGCAAAAGATAGCTTCCAATTACACAAACAATGACTAACAAAGTTGTAGTTCAAATTCTCAAAAGAACAAAAACACTCACTGAGCTGCAGGGGCCCACTCACGGTAGACAATGCCTCCTTCATCTCTATTAAATCCAAATTTCTGATATCCTACATGATGCAATCAGAAGAGTTCAGCACTGATAAAGAGACCAGTAATCAAATGGAAAAAGATAACAAATCTGCTAAACATAGAAAGACAAAAGAACATAAATCTAGGATCCAACCAACAGATTAATAGGTTTATCAAATTTCCATTCAACATTTTGATCTTGAATTCTAAGCAAAAATCACGTGCTAAAGTGAATTTAATGAAAATGATCACAAAATTGTCACATTTAAAAGGAAAACTTCAAGTATCAGTTAAATGTGCTGCACCTCACATGAACAATGTGCAAATACACATTGTCCAACAGTTCAGAAAGGTTTATGTATATGTTGAAAATGAAATCAGAAGGAATGATACTGAAAATTACCAAGTGCAAATTCCTCAAGACCTCCTTCGTATCTTTCAATGAGCTTTTTCTGATCTACATATCTTTTCATTCTATATCTGAAGTGATCTTTAAATGATTCCAACCCAGGATCAATGCTTACAAGACCGATATTTTCCATGCCATCCCCAACGGTTGTCATTGTTGGGTCATCTGTCAAAACCGCTGATATAGCGAAACCATGGCGAACCTTTCAATGAAAAAAAATGCATTATGTCAAGACATTTAAGAATATTGCACTCATAAATTAGAGTTAAAAGGAAACCATGTTGGAAACAAGTGGTGGCCGAACTAAATTCTCCTGTTTTACAGCCTAAGAAAGATTTTTGTACCATATTATCTACTCTTCATTAAGAGAAAGAGCCACCAATTCTCCAAAAAAATTGTTTCATTTCTGAACATTTTCAAAAATTATATAGAATTGTTGCCATCAGAAACCAGCTCATACGAAAACATTAGAAGCTTACAGGCATTCAATTCAATGTCCATGCTCAAATTTCCAAACATACCCTATCATTATTTGAGATTCTTAATGGAAAACAAAATCTGCTGTGACAAAGCAATTTCTTAGACCCCCCAGAAGGCAGTCTAACTGGCTTCTCTTTTGCAGTGCATCTTTTATACCTTATAGCCTGTCAAAGAAACAGGAAATATATTACTATGCATAAATCACTAGAAAAAACACCATCTTTACACAGCTTGAAAACATAACAAAAAGGGATGATTTTTCAAATCAAATACTGTTCAATTTCCAAAAAACCCAGAAAAAAACCAATCAAGACACCATAAAAGATTCCAACAAGCAGCAGTCCAGTCACTCGCACGTACAAAAACAAGTAAAAAATGCTAAAAAAATCTCAGCATACAAAAAGAAACGCATACCCATTTGGAATTCTTAGCCACAGAAGGCAACAAAGGAGGTGCTGGCAATAGACCTGAAGAAGAACCTAACATCTTTTGCTCCAAACTCAGTTTCTCTGCTTCATTTCTTCTTTCTCCCTCCAAGCAAAGGAAACAAAGAGAAAGGAGCTTTAAATTCAGTGAGAAAAAAAACGATTGTAATCATAGCATCTCCACCGACACGTATGCATGGTGTCCCAGATTAGGAAGATATCCAACCGTTGATTAGGTGGACCCACGCTGATTATAAATTATGGTGTACCCACTTATCCCATGATTTGGATTTTGAATTTGCTTTTTAACAAAGAAACGAACAGCAGAGAGCAAAGCATATACTCCCACGTGAAAGCTCACTCGCCGTGAAAAATATCACGAATCAGGAGTTGCCACAAAAGAAGTTCGATCGGACGGCAGTCGATTATATCATAATTTATAAAGTACAGTTATCACATCATGTCGGTCACCTATCAATTCAAAATCTTGTTTGTGCCTGGTTTTTTTAACCATTTTAGACGCTGGATTGATTAAAATCGAATAACTCCACAAATCAATTCATAACAGGGATAAGTTTAAAAGTGGGTGGGGTATTGTTTTTAAAAATATTTTTATTTTAAGATATATTGAAATAATATTTTTTTTATTTTTATATTAAAATGATAGAAAAAATTAAATTTAAAAAAATATATAGTTAAACTAGAAAGTCAAACACTTTCATGATCAAATTCTAATGAGAGGGTGTTTAGAAAGTATGATGACGGTTGTTTTTCAAAGTATTTTTAATCTAAAAATACATTAAAATATTTTTTTTTATTTTTAAAATTTTTTTTTGACATCAACACATCAAAACAATATGAAAACATAAAAAAATTAAATTAAAATAGAAAAAAATTGAATTTTCATTGAACACGGTTTGCACCGCGTTCACATATGGCACCTGAGACATTATCTAAGCAACTTTAAAGATAATTTTTTAGTTCTCATATTAAAAAAAATATATTATTTTTTTTTAACATTTTCATTTAAAATAACATTATTTCGTTTGCTAAAAGAATCAAGCTAGAAGATAAAAGATCTAGCTGCATATTGTTGGGGGTTAATGCAAAGTCCAAAACCTACCATCTTTATGATTTAGTGTCAGAGAGGATTGTGGTGAGTTGATATGTAAGATTTGTAGAAAAAAAATAAGAGTTGGGACTAGGATAGGAGTTATAAGAAGTTAGTTATAGCTAATATTGAATGTGATGACAATGAAGAGGATATTGTTTTAAATTGTGTCAACGAAGAAGATAGTAAAGGAGAAAGTGATATTAAAGAAGCGAGGACTGACTCTTCAAAAAATAATGTGAATGAAGAGAGCTCATCTAGCTCTAGTGAAGAAAGGATTAGAAGACCAGTTTAGATTAATGATTACAATAGCGGTGAAGGCTTGTCTAAAGAAGATGATATGATTAATTTGGTATTCTTTGCATCTACTGACCCCATGTATTTTAAAGAAGCAGTAAAACATAATATGTGAAGAGCAATTATGGACTCTGAGATGAAGTCCATTGAGAAAAACGAAACTTGGGTATTGATTAATCTATCAACTGATGCCAAAAGGATTAGTGTTTAAATGGGTCTATAAGACGAAACTTAACAAAAATTGGGAGCTGGAAAAGCACAAAACACGTCTAATGGCTAAAAGTTATGCATAACAATATGGAGTCAATTATATCGAAGTATTTGCTCCAATGACAATGATGGATACATTACGTATGATTATTACTCTTACTGCATAAAGAGGCTGGATAGTGTATCAATTAGATGTAAAGTCAGGATTTCTACATGGTGAGCTGAATGAGGATGTGTTCGTAGAACAACCAAAGGGTTATGAGAAGAAAAACAGTCCAAACAAAGTGTATGTATAAGTTGAAGAAGACTTTATACGGGCTAAAGTAAGCTCCACGAGCATGGTTCAGCTGAATATAAGTTTATTTTATAAAGGAGAGTTTTGAAAAATGCCATAGCAAACACACCTTGTATGTCAAGGTAAGTAAAGAAAGTAAAATCTTAATTGTTAGTATCTACGTTGATGATCTTATTTTTATTCGGGATAACGAGTCTATGATTAAAGATTTTAAAAATTTGATGATGGATGAATTTGACATATCCGATCTTAGAAGGATGAGATACTTTATTAGTATTGAGGTACTGCAAAGAAATGATAGGATCTTTATTTGTCAAAAGAAGTATGCCATAAAGGTGATGAGGAGA
>Ga0307517_10003141_pt1 | contig 25978 bp, 27 predicted proteins | sample 23_EM_MG_FD_194515 | JGI IMG/M metagenome (GOLD analysis project Ga0307517, IMG submission 194515) | Populus trichocarpa ectomycorrhiza microbial communities from riparian zone in the Pacific Northwest, United States - 23_EM | ecosystem: Host-associated > Plants > Roots > Unclassified | place... | reverse complement strand
TATCTGGTAATTTAACAATTTCATGATTGATTTCTTCAATCGTAATCTTTTCTCATTCTTCACCTCCTGGACACTTGGCGCCAAGGCAACCGACCAGATTTCCCAATACTTCTGAATTTGACAAGTATACGAAGCCACCCCGGGACAAAAGATCCCGAACTCAACATCCCAAACCCTTCTTCAATCCTACCACACTTCCCCGCGGAACGAGTAGATGAGATGTGGGCAGGACCAACAGGTGGATACTCTAACCATAAAAAAAAAAACTAAAAAAACAAGATTTCCCACACTGCCAAGTATTCCAGAATGCCGATCATTGACGTTAGACAACCCCGTATGCTATGATACTAGATATGATACTAGATTATAAGTATCCGACTTTTCATCCAGACAAAAAATACCCTGTGGCGGTAGGAGCTGTTATTTATTTGTTTGTTTGTTTTTCCAGATTTCGTTCACACCTTTCGAGCGTCCAGAATGACAGGTAGGTTACCTTAGGGTTTATGTGTGGTGAATTGCATACACAGCAGTCTTGAAGTCTCGTTAAGGATGATGACTATAATGAGATGCTGGTACAGATACAGTGTATGATATTTTCCGTGAATCATTGAGCGGAAGTAGTAGATAGTCTAGGCTCAGGCTCAGGATCAAAGGCATATCAAGTTAAAGGCAGTAACGGCCTACGGTATTCACTCCTTGACAGTTGCTCTTGCAAGCTCCAAACAAATACGGAGCCCACCTGGGAAGCTCCTTTTATTGGTGCCAGTGCTCAAGTTACACTAAACCAATCCACCGACTATGGATCCTATCTAAAAACAAAGCAAGGTCCATCCTTTGTATCAAACCCTCGTAGGATAGCTAGTCCACATAAACCATACAAGCCCTAGAATTATCCCCCAAATACCACTAGACCACTACATCCAGCTGTTTCCCAAAACCACCTTCCTGGCGTCTCGCGGCCACCCGCCTAACCAACCTCATTGCCAAAGATCCTAGCATAAATCCCAAGCGCTTTAATGGTGAACGTGAATTTATAGTTCGGGTAAGAGATCATGCTATAACAGTCAGCCCGAAACAAATCAAAAATGTGGGGGATGAACTAACCAACTCTTGTTAAAAACACCCTCGATCCCCTCTTGCAGCCATTCGCCATTTGGCTGTTGGCGTCGCATGATCAACTATAAAAATTAGTGCCTCCCTGGTAAAGTTCAGCAGAGCAGCGTGCTTACCTTGATCCCCTTCTCAATTGGACCGCGCTCCTTATACCCAGCGTTCATCAAGGCTATTACTGCCCAGGCAGTATTCACAACTTGGGTCTCCCGATGCTCGGTATAGACACCGGTCTCACAGCTCTTGTAGCTCTCACCCCACCCCCCATCATCACGTTGCTTGCTCAACAAAAATTCAACCGCTTTTCTCATCGTCGCACTATTCTCGTAGGTTTCGCCTGTGCTTTTCAAGGCTTCCGTGGCAAACATGGTAGCATACGTGAAACAAACACCCCAGCTCCCGTACCAACTTCCATCCTGTTCCTGGGCCTTCTTGATATACTGGACGGTCCGTCTAACAACATTCTCAATCTTCGTCTTTCGTGGATGATTGGGGTAGGTCTTAATGAATTGCTGAAGACCCATAATGGTCGCGGTCGAGCATTCAGGATACGGATATTCCACCATGATACGGCCGAATACTTCGGCAGCATTGAGGGATTCTAGCCACGGGCCAGCACGAATAAGCTCGTAGCTGGCAAATCCGCCATTGGCATTCTGCATAGTGAGAAGGACCTCGGCGCTATCTTGAAGGCGCTCGTCGGAGATCAACTTTGGCATACCACTGATGATTACTGTCGTCAGCTTTTGTTTTCTCAGACTTATAGGTGGGTGAACTATACGGGACGCTTTGAAGTAGGAGAACTGATTTGAGTCCCTCGGCGGTAGTATCGCAAACAGTATATCCCTGCGCCCTCTTACTGAATGGCCAGGCACCTTTGCGTTGTTGGCGATAACAGAAATCCTTCTCCTTCGGTTCCTCCCTAATTTGCTGGGTATCCAAAAACCGCAACGCTTTGATAAGCATATCCCTATACTGAGGATCTTCACCAAACCCGCATTCGGTAACACTCTGAATAAGAAAGCTTGTATCCCAGCATTGCACACCATCAGTACCATTGGCTAACATCCCTTCGTTCTTCATCCATAAAAAGTCCTTGATAGTCTCCCGGTGCATATTTACAGCATGGCTCTCGCCTTCCGTGAAGTAACGCGCGACAAAGTTCAGGGGGTTGTTCACAGGGCCGAGGCAGCAATAGTCAGAGTTCTCGTCCTCGAGCTTGATGAGTTTGTAGACGTGATCGCGAGCGATCTCCTGCAGTTTACCCGGGCAAATCCATTTCCCCCATACTGCCAAGATCGCATTCAGCGCATCCAAGACCTTTGTATGCGGGTGGTAGATGTCCTTCGGGGCAACTGTATTCCTATGTAGGGAGAAGTCAATCGAATCATAAGATTCAACATACAATTCTTTCCGAAGAGCGATTGTAATATCATCAACAGGCCGAGCTTTCTTCAACGAGTAAAGATAGGACATAGCCAAGAAGACTTGCCGATTATGTACCCACCACCTCCAGGGATGAAATGGTACCCAATCTGGCAGTAGCCACAGCTCCGGCGGGATTGGGTTCACACCCTCCCACTCGTAGCATCCCATCAACGATAACATGACCTTCCCCCACAGTGGAGACTGCAAGGCACCTCCTAGAGCATGAAGTGTCTTACGTGCCTTGACACAAACGGGGTGATCTGGCGACAATCCAACGATACGAAGAACGACGTAGTTGAGAGCGGTACCAAAAACAGTTGATTCACCCTCAATATGCAATCCCCAACCCCCATCCTCGGGATGTGCCCGAGCAGCAAGATAGCGTTGTATTTCAATCCTCCATTCTTCCGGGATTTCGCTATTCGTAACAAAGTATGCAATCATAGTTGCTGGCAGCAGAAACATTGGGCCACCGTATTCACACGCCCATTGCCCCTCCGAAAGTTGAAGCTTGGAGAAAAAGGACAGGCCATTCCGTGCAACATCCAAGGGTGTACCTGGTGTTGCTAGCGCCGGGAGACCCTACCCACAAATTAGCCACTAGCGATGAAAAAGGGGGGGGGGGACATGGGCCCTACAGTTGGGAGACCGAGATGGTATTTATCCGCCACAGATTGAGGCCATGCGGCGACTTCCTCGTCAGTCTTAAGATAATGCCATGTTTGACGGCCATCCTCTGTTTTGAGACGCCAACGAGTAAGCTCAGTAGTAGGAAGATCCCCTGAAAAGGTTGTTCCGTTCATTGTTCGAGTTCCCGAAATTTGTTGGGGAGACGATCCAATGTTAACACTTTGGTGATGATATCAGGAGAATATATCAACTGTTGAAAAGCAAACGGAAGGAAAAGCTCGTATAATATTTTTTTGTCCCGTGTTGCGGATAAGGAGACTATTTGTACTCGAGTAAAGGAGCTATTATATCTTCCGCAGACAATCAGGGATCTACAGGGATATCGGGAACTAGGCTTACCCGGCCCCAGGAACAGTGTTCCTATCATAACAGAAAAGCTGGCGGACAGGCCCCCCAGGGCATCACGGCACGGCAGCGTATCACAGGGCATTGGCACCGGAAAGCCAGGTGAGAAAGGATGCACAAGTAGTCACGTGAAACCGCGTTTGAGGCTAAATCACTTTGAGCAAATGGAGAGGTGAACTAACACGATCTAGGGGCACACGGGCACCATGCAAGCCTCCACAAAAAAATCCGAGCTCTTCACCTATCATAGACCCGCTACTCAGCCACGGTTGCGTCCGATTCCATTACAAGTATTTATCGTCGACCATGTCCAAACCTTAAGGGAACGGCAGCCTCAATTGAGGAGGTGGAGAGACTCTTGCTCATAACAACGCACATCATCGAAGCATATAGCACGCACTCGATCGATCCAAAGAAGCCCCCCCAAGTGCATTAACAAACTTAAACCCACTTTTTGGTTAGCAGTCTAACACTGCCAAGGTTAGTAGGACGAAAAAAATATATCATCCTGTTGTGCTGTTGGTGCAGACTCCCAGTCCCGGGGCACGGGAAAGGTAGGCGGAACCAACTTTGAGCGTAGATTAAGTGAGCCATGACCATCTACGGTATCCTCTCAATTCCCATTGCTCAAGTCGCATTGGCCCTGACTGAGGATTCGGCTGAATTGATCATGATAGCTAGGCTGTCCCCTGATCAAGTCTCGGGCGGGGAATGACAGTCTTTCCACGTCTGGACATCCCAGAAACCATTTTTCCGGCAAACCGGCCTTGCAAGGACCTGTCTCCGAGGGATAAGGTGGTTTTGTCCAATTCTCACCGATCGGTCCCTCAGGTATACCAGTATATATCGATGCCTAGGCCCCGATAACAAATACCTTTTTCAAATATTCAGGCGAACCACCTGTGCAGGGCCTCCCGAACACAGAAACACATCGAGTTCGGGGGCCTACGGTAGGTCCCCCGGCGAGGTGCTCTCTCTACAGTACTTGCAGTGCTCCCATAACGAAATTCTGGATCATCTAATATATACGGGTATCGTCTTGCCCTTTCATCTTTGTCAAGCCCGCTTGGACCCAAAGTCCCAACTCAAGACGAAGCCCAAAACTTTATTGGCCTGGGCTTACGTTTCTAACCCCTCATACCGAGCATTATTGGATCTAGGCCGCCCGAAAATTGGCACTCGTCTTATGAAAGCCGCTCGGGTGGAGCCTCACGTAGGGCTAGGAACCATTAACAATAACTCACAGTATTCGTGAGTATGATACAACGAAAGTACCCGTACCGTACGCCCCACAGGGCCATCTACAAAAGCGGTGCTGTCGTTCTATCATGTTAGGGTGCTACCGTAAAGACTTTTATGGGGGCGACACTGCGCTCTGGTATGGTTGAGAAATGTAAATGTTTGTGGGGATGAGATAAACGAGGGAGGCGTACCAGTATTTCGTGCATCTCGAGAGCCGCAAGGATAAGCTCTGACCTACCCAACCCAGCTTAAGTGCGGCTCTTACCGAGTGGCTGAGCACCCTAAAGCTGTGGCGCAACAAAGTGTTTGTTGGTCTTGGCGTGCATGGGAGTGAAACCGTCGCGTCGCCCAGCCAAAACAAATGAAGGAAGTCCCGCAACTTGATTCCCCCCCCAGGTCTCAAATCCGCCATTACCTCCCCCAGTCCTCCCAGCCTCAAACCATTAACCACTCTCCTCCGCCGCCCGTCTATCACCCCACAGGCCCTCCATTCTTTAATCCTCAGCGATTAGCCCCTTTGTACGCTGTTTTGTTGCAGGAGTAGTTTGTTTTTGTTTCCGGCCATGGATGAAGCATATGCTTCCCCCGATAGCGACGGCCATGCTTCACTCCCCTCCCCCACCGACACCACATTTGATCTCAATGGTATGACATCCCCCCGAATCTAGCTTCCACATTCAAGGGATCCCCGTAACAATCAATAGATCTACCCTTCAGACGACGAGGAAGACAGGGTGAACATCAACCTATCATTATCTCTTCTTCCTTTCTCCAAACGGAGGAAGATTCCGATGACGACGATTATATTCCGATACCTAAAACCAACAAGAACGATTCAGACTCAATCCAATCCTCGCCTCCCGTCATGGAAAACCCCTCCAATATCCTTGCGCCTGTCAACGCCAATGATCCCAACTCACAAAGACGTCAGCCAAGGAATGTTTCGGGTTCGCTGCTGGCGGAAGAAGGACTGAACGAGAACATTGAACCGAAGGAGGACAGTATGGATGACGAAATGGCCACGGGTGGTACGTCCGAACCTGCACACGAGTCTAGTGACGACGGCGGACCTCCGGAACCCATTGTGATCAAGAAATATCGGGCCAGGGTTTCAGAACATAAGGAAGATTCTACAAGCCATGGTGCCCACCTTCCGCAGAGCACACATTCATCAGAAAGTGGCTCTAGCGTTTCCAACGGAGACGATTCCACTGTAATCTCTAAAATCCGTGATGCGAGCGCAGATTCAAAATCCTTAATACCGATGCCTGTAACCGGCTCCTCCAGACGAACTAGCCCACGGAGAGCTCGGGGTAGCCCAGAAAAGATAACCGCTTCACCGCCAGCACCCCCATCTTCCGAGCAGGGCACCCCAAACACATCTCAACGCCTAGGCTATCAGCAGTGGCTCAATTCGGACGAATGTTGCGATGATTCTATCGACGGCAGCCCCCATGGGCAGGACGAGTGTTCAACTCGCGCGGGTTGGATCCCTGGCTTACAAACCGATATGCTTGGAGAGTCCGGGTTTGCCGGGGGAGATGAGGCCTCATTTGTTAGTGGAAAGGACATTGAATTTACTAGCGATGAGATTGAGATATTAGGCGAGGAGTTTTCTAAGAATTCACCATTTGCCCGTAAAGCTCTTCTCAAGCCGTTACGACTCCCAGGAGAGGTGGTGCACGAGAGTGCAGAGCACGACTTGAGCCTAGTATCGTCAACACCCGAGGAACCACCTTCAACCCCCGTTTCCCCAAGGTTCTCAAACATATCACATGAAAGCCTCACAATAGGATCAGATGAGAAGACGAGACTTGATAATCCTCGTCCCAGCACTTCAACCGAGAGCGAAAAAACGGAACATTTCGAAAAATCAGGTTCAACAGGGAGTGATACAGGAAGTGATACACGATTGACGGGAACAGAACCTATTAATCCTGGAGATGATGGGCTTCATTCCAGAAGCAACAGATCAGCATTAACCAGGCCCACTAAGTCCGGCAAGGATACAGCCCAATCTCCGGGCGGTCATATATCTGAGGATGCGCCAGGCCCCGTCCCACTGCTAAACCCCCTGACAGCAATCCCGTCCGCAGTGAAAGCGGGTTCAAGCAACTCTACCACGCAATCCGCCTCTGGCCAATCTTCCCTTGGACTCCCTGCCCAAAAAGAAAATTCATTAGAGCCGCCCCGCAGCGAATCTGCCAATCCTGGTCCAAGCACTATACCAAGATCCGCTCCGCCAGTCGCCGATACTAAAACATCCGAGCAGCTAGGTCCCTCCAGAGACTCAAGCCCCAGTTCGGGGAAAGCAGTGATACAAGACAGCGATCCTGAAGCACCATCAATCCGGTTATCTCGCTCATCTTCACCATCGCTTGGGCCCGCCGAGTTTTACCAGGCCGGTGGTGACGACCCATTCCCCGAGACAACTGCAAGGAATATCTCTAGTTTTCAAGCAGACTTTTCACAATCAAAAATTTATTCGGCGGCCCTCATTGCTACCTCCACTCCTAGGAACAAGTACGAGCCCGACTACGTCACAAAACTTAAGCAGAGCGGCAATGTTCGTCGGGTCTCTATGAATACCCCTCCTTCAGCATCTCCGAAATCCATATCCGCAACCGAAGTGCTCGCCCACAGCCCAAGGTTTTCATCATTGGGTAGCGGGTTCGATTTTCCTACAGAACCATTGAGGTTATCCAATTGGGACTCTTCTGATGCCTCATTAGAATTTTCCCCTATATTGCCAATCGATAAGTCTTCCAGGAGCAATGGCGATGAACCTCCACCAAATACAGCGATTCTTACACCCTCACCCCATGTTGTTGATGGCGTTGTCGTGAAGGATAGCAAAGGGAGAGCTAGGAGTAGGAGTGTTCCGGTAGATTCTGCAAAAGGAAATGCCCGAGAAAAGCGCTTATTTGATCCAGGGAGGCTTGGGGGAAATGTTCCTGAGGAAACCTGGTATGTGTCCTTTTTTGTCTAAAGATCCAATGCCCATGAATGCTTACCGATTATAGTGGGGGACTTCCCCTGCCACTAAGCCCAAGTGCTGCACAGTCGACCTTTTCCACCATAAACCGTAGGTCACCTTCTCGAGGCCAAAAGGAAGGAGGAGACGACGAGATGAGTGATTCATTTGAGTAAGCCTCCCGCATTAGTGGCTTCCGTTTATTAAGATATGAGCTGACTGTGCCCTAGTGATGATGATGGAAACCGTGGACGTCTATGGTCCGGGTTCTCAGAAGATCTAAGCTTCCGACCAGAAGCTGATGTCCCGGAGACGGCTGAAACTAACCCCGAGACCCGAAGTCTGAACTTTGGCGATGACTTGTACCAAGTTGATATTCCAAACTCCGTGGGGGAGGACACCAAAGATATGAGCCATGAAGGTGATTCCAGCCAGCCTAGCCGGGCACCGTTTTCAAGGATGTCACAAGCCGAGGCACTCAACGATGAGCTGTTAAAGCTTCTTCAAAATAGTAACATCAATTCCGAGCAGCCCGAGGGTCAATCAGAAAACATGAGCATGTCTGCAGTAGGGCAAGGTAGCGCCCCGGGGCAAACCCTACCCCCAGAGACTAAACCAGATGCGAAAATTACCCAACTTGAAGGTATAATTAAACTTCTAAGCAAGCAAGAACAAGAACATCGACTGGCCAGACAAGAACAAGAAGCACTTGTTTCCCACTGGAAAAAGAAACACACAGAAGCCCGCCAAAGCGTTCAAAATTTGGAAGGTTACACCAGCAGACTTGAAAAAGAAGTCCGGAAAAATATGGAAGAGCATGAGACCCAAGCCGAGAGTCATTCTACTATGGTTGACAGGATGAATACCGAGCATAAAGAAGAGGTTCTGAAACATAAACAGGCTTCAATGGGTCTGGAGGGACGTATCAAGTACTATGAAGAGAGATACAAGCAGCACCAGCAGGAGGCAGAAGAAAAGGATCGCACCGTAGCCCATCTTAGGCAAGCTCTGGAAATGAACGCTCACAATCTACAGCAAGCGGAAGGGGTGGGAGGCGATCAGCAGCTTCGCAATGTTATAATCCAGCTTCAAGGCAGACTAAAAAACGCTGAAGAGTCCTACCGCACGGAATCGGAGGCGCGAGAAGCGAAATATAAGAATCTCCTGGAGGAACAAATCGCATTGGTAAAGCACCTACAAGCAGAACTCGACGAGATGGTGAACCTCATGCCCGTTGATCACGGTTCGTCCAGAATGATGGAGGAGGAAGAAGCCGATGAATGGCTTGAAGAAAAGTCTCGAGAGATCAGTCAATATTACGACGACGGTCTTGATCAGATTATCACTGAACTGCACGGAGGCGGTGAAAGAGAAGACTTTGACGAGGCCGCCGAGGAGGCAGAAATGAGTCTTAGACGTGTTGCTGAGGAAGCTGGTTTGGATGAGCCACTCGACAAAGCCACCCTCGCAGCATTCGGGATCAGGCAATTGAGGACCGAATATGTATTGCTGAAACGACTGCTGATCGAGAGCGAAGGACGTGTCAAAGAACTAATGCAAACCAACGACGAGATGGGTAGACGCGGGGAACAAATGAAGGGTAAAGTTGGAGTCCTAGAAGGCGAAAAAGAAGCCATCAAACGTACCGTCGCAGAAGCAGAAGAGAAAGCCAAGAAGCATTCCGAAGAGCTCGAGGCACTCAAAGCGAAACTCATAGAGATGGAAACGCGCATCAGGCAATTAACTTTAGAGAGGGGTGAACTAAGCAAGAAGAACCGCGACCTCGAAGGCCGAGTTAAGGCTCTAGAAGGCGACAAATCATCCCTCCAGCGATTGGTCAATGACACCAAGCGTCTCAACGAAATCCTCAAAACCCAGCACTCCGAAGAAGAAAGGCGAGCTCAGTCCTTTGAAGAAGAAATCCTAGGCCTCCGTCGCCAACTTGCCGAGGAAAACGAGCACGTTGGCGCGATCGAGACCGAAACACTGTCCTTCCGGCAGCAAATCGCAGAGCTAGAAGAAACCAGCACTCTCCTAGAAAAGTCCAAAGAAGATCTTGAAACCCGCGTCAAACGAATACCAACCTTAGAAAAAGAAATCCGTCTCTTGGAGTCCAAACTCGCTGACCTGGAGGCTTCCAGCAACGAAAAAGCAAACGAAGACTTCGAGGCCCTCTCTCTCCAGCTGCAATCGCTAGAAGAAAAACTCCGCTTTGCAAACGACCAGCACCAAACCTCAACCTCTACAATAACTCACCTCCAGCAGACCCTTTCCGCCACTGAACTCGCCACCCGCAAACTCACCAAAGAAAAGGAATCCCTGAGGAATGACCTCGACAAAGCCGCCCAGGAGTCTAAAGCCTCTCGCGTCCGCTTTGCCCAACTCCTCCACGACACAGCCGAGAAAGAAGCGAAATGGAATGCCTCGCGACAAGCTCAAGACTTACAATCCCACCGCCAAGCCGCCGCGTTTGAAGACCTCCTGTCGGAAATTTATGACGCAGAGATACTATCTCAGGTTGGCGGTGATAAAGTGGCTATGCTCCGTGAGATTCTTGAGCGCAGGGGAAGGGCAGCGTGTGAGGGTGAGGAGAAGATTAGAAGGTATAAAGCTGCGGCGAAGAAGTTGGCTAAAGAGTGCGAGAGGAATAAAAGCAGGATTGAAGAGCTGGTGACGGAGGCGAAGGAGTTAGATTTGAAGCTGAAGGCGGAGAAGAAGAGTTGTGATGAGAAGATGGGACAGTTGATTCTTGCGCTGAGGAGGGAGTAGATTGATGGGATAGTATAAAGGGAAGGGGGATGCTCTCGTCACGAGTAGTGTATTTTTTTATTTCCTTCGCCGTTTCTTTTCTTTCCTTATTCATCATTGCGCGATCGGAAGGTGGGGCGGGATTTGGAGTATGGGTTTTGCTTTTTTGCTCTTTTTTACCCTTGCCAGTGTTTATCCCTGAGTTTAGCTTGCTAGTATATATATTCTAGTGTGTATTATTATGAAAAAACCAAACTCAAAGCTGGGGCGGAAGCGGAGGGGGGTTTTCTTTTTCCCTTTTTTTCTTTCTTTCTTGTCTGCCTTATTGTTATGATGAGGTTTCTACTGTAGGTTATTGATGTGATATGGATATCGTGGGTTTAGGTACGGTACCATCAGTATTCTCACCAACCAAGTACCCACACATGTATGATACTAGTAAAGTATCAGCACCGCATCGGCACTGATATGATATTGATAATACCATACCTATCCCTAGGTAGACAAAAATGGCCTGACCCTCCCTCCGCATCCCCTGTAAAATGTAGAACAACTATCCAGGGAGATCAACATTCGAACCTTATGCCTTCAAATTCAACGCTGGTACGGGGTCAATGGTAACCCGCACTAATAACCATAAGCAATTTTGGCCCAATAAACGAAAACCCAGAGATAGGATATCATAATGGGGTGATAATTGATCTTTTTCAAAGGGGTGCTCTGCCACGGTGTTGCACTATTACCGTCCCCCACTGTAGTACCGTAAGGCAGAGTGCCAACGAGCAGAATCCACTTCTCCATCATGCCTACACTTACGGAAGGTATGATACTGCAAGTGGCCGAAAAAACGTGAGAAAAAGGAAAGAGGCCAAACCCGGTGTCAAAACTGGAGGGTTTGTCACAGCGAGCGAGCTCATCACGCTCTGACTATATATCTATGCTAGCAATTAGAGAACCAATCCAAAGTGGGCTCAGAGAACACAGATTAACGGCGGGGGTGGAAAAGGAGTTTTGTTTTATAGGAGGCCTGCGAGGTGTTGGGGACGGGGAGGGTGTTGTAAGACCTGCTTGGTTTTGTCTGACAAGTAAGCTGGTCTTCGGAGAAACTTATTCTGATCTTAATAAACAACAATGTCGGTCGGTCGGTCGGTCGGTCGGTCGGTCGGTTGGTTTTTCTTTTTAGCCACTTGTGATTCTCAGGATGTCGGACGGAATTGGCAAATATTTGCTGTTGCATTGGCTGAGGTTTGTGGTGGGACTTATATTTTGTGTTGCAGGAACTTTCAGTGTATTAGTATATCCTTCCACCAGTCGATGATAATATTATTATAATATTATTATAGAGGACTTGGAGACTTCTTACAGGTTAGTGGAATATGACTGTAATACTTTATATAATATGTTACCTATGACTAAAGTGACTTACAAACTAACTTACTATCATAGCTGTGTGCTGAAAAGCCCCATATGATTCCCAAAATTATTCAGAGTTCCGGAATGTCACTTCCGGTTGACAGAAGCTCGGATAACAATCTTTAGATTATGGTTTATAATACCAGCCGTAACAATCGGAAATTGGAAAAGTGAGGTTTTGAGAACCTCCTCCAGGAAGTAGATCGCCAAGAGAGTGCGTTCTATCCAGTGGACAATGTGGAAAGGAAATATGATCAATGAGATGGATGAGTATCAGTGCCGGTATCGAAAACGGTTGTATTTGGTCATGTACTATCACTGGCTTGGTGTCACTGGATAGAAATTTTCGTGGATACTTGTGCTTAATAGTCCCATTCCAACTTTCATGAGATTCTACAGTGCTATAGTAGTAAAGGAAAGATGAATTACAGCAGCCCCTCCGAACCTGAAGGCAAAATACATACCGGAACTAAAATGCCGGGAAATTCGCAAGCGAACGAACGAACGCCAGCATTACCGGTACCGTAGATAACCTAAAGTTGGTTCGACGTCAAAAAGCAAAACTGTGTTTAGGTTCATCATTGCCAATCACTACCGTAGAATTCCATGAATATGACCCATACCGCTTATCCAAAAACTGAGTTGAAAATAGGTGGACTATCTAATGGATCATACTCAAGTATCATAAGCCAGATTTTAGGTTGGTTGCGGCCTATTCCAAGGTTGTGGCTTACTTATGGAATTCTACGATAACGGTTCTTCAGATCCTTTCACCGCCTAGCCTTGCCACACAAGCCCCAGATGTGGCCTAATAATAACCTACCTTAGCTAATCCAAGAACCCAAAAACTAGCTGCTAGACAAGCATTATCGTATGGCAATCTCCTACCGGTATGGCCCTACCCCTTTCCCATCATGCAAGGGCCCACCACGACTCCCAGGCGGCCAAGACCTCATCCCACGCCATTCTACGTGTACTGCGGCTCAACAAAAGAGAAAAAAAGAAAGAAAAAAAGAAAAGGGAGCAATAATGAGCCCATTCACCCCTGAAAATTAATGAAGGGGAAAAAAATTGTCCTCCTCGAGGAATGAGCCAGACAGATGTATATAAGCTGCCCGTTCCGTTCCAGTCGCCGCCTCCGCAGGTATCGTATCCGACAAAAACGAGAGAAGTAAAGTGGTTTAAAATACGAGGCTCAACCTTCATTCATGCGCCGATAGCAATAAATGTCAGAAACGAGTACCAGCACCAGCAAACCATGGGGAGCCAACGTGGCCGTCATAGTGAAGGACTTTGGAGGAGCTTTTTGTATGGGTGTTTGTTACCCCCCCCCCTCTCTCTCCCTCTCTCCCTCTCCTCCCCTTCCCCCTCCTGTCGCCTCTCGCATGATGGCCAGCTAATTGAACGACAACCTGCGCTAGGCTATCGGTGGCAGCATCTGGCACGGTGCTCGAGCTCTCCGAAATGTTGACTGCCATCTTACTGCCCTCCCACAACGCCGTTGCTAACGACGCGATAGGGTAACAGTCCCATCTCCGTCCTCCAAACAATCAGAGCCCGCGCGCCAATTTCCGGCGGAAATTTCGGTGTCTGGGGTGGTGTTTATTCTGCGTTTGAATGCGGGCTGAAGGGGGTTAGAAAGACGGAGGATCCCGTCAATGCCGGTCACTTCCCTTCTTCCTCCTCCTCCTTCTACCCTCAGTAGGAATCAAAAGTTGCTGACGGAACCTTAGTATTATCGGGATTCCTGACTGGAGGAACACTGGCGCTGCGTAGGGGTGCTAGAGCCGCGGGCGGGAGCGCAGTCGGGGGTGCAGGGTTGTTGGCTGCTGTTGAGGGAGTTGGGGTTGGTTTGGACAGAGTTGCTGTTTGGGGGGTATTGGGTAGTAGTGCTAGTGCGGCGGCGGGAGGGCTGTTGAAGGAGGTGGTTGCGCCCGAGAATTTTACGTTTTGTTAGTGGGGATTGGGAGAAACGATAGATCGGGTCGGTGTTGCTAGCTTTGTTCGGATTTTTGGATTTTTTTGCTCCGCATGGGATTATAGATGGGATAGATGGGGTTCTCATAGATTATAGGGAGCGCTAGGGCTATATTATTGTAATCTTATAACATAATTAAAATTTCCTCTAATTACCTCTACAATCATCTATGGCGGGTTCGAGGGTGTAGTCGCCGGAGGAGCCTTGCCGGTGCTATTGTGTCCGGTTGGATACCGTATAGTGTCGCTCATTGTAAAAGAACCTGAGCGCTGCCTTGACTCCCCACCGATCTCGAGTCAACAGTGGCTAAAAAGCATGGGAAGTCAGAGGAAAACTAATAAATGCCATCAAAAGCCTAACCGGCACAGGAAAAACTCACTCAAACAGGCGATGGTTCCCGATCCTCAATTGTCTGCAGCAGGAAATGCATCCCCCGACTAGCGTACATTACCCTTTTCTCACAACACCACTCACTGAAGGCATACGGCAGTTGTCAATAGCCCCCCTCACAAAATTTAGTCTTCACATCTTCCCTCATGGGTAGCATGAAGGAAAGGCGGAAGTTCACATCGACCATTGCGGGGACAATTGAATTATCTTGAAGGGTTGTTCTGGGGTATCGTTGTTCGCTGTAGTATCCACGATAGTAAGGTCGTTGCTCTAATATCATAAAGCCTAATACCCCTTGCCTATTTATTCAAGCTGGAAGGGAATTCATAAACAATTCTACTTTCATTATGACTACACCGTGGCCAGAGATAACCTATGTCCCACCCAGATTTCCCTTTCTATTTGGGACCCCCTATCGAGCTCTCTTTAGGTTAAGATTCCAAGATTGCTGTCGGAATTTGGGTGCGCGAGAAAGAGAGCGAAGCGAAAGTAAGAATGGGTCCACTGAAAGAATGATCTAGTTTGTAGAGGAAGAGCAAGAATTGACCGATGTCTATTGTACATTGATGCTTGAGTACCGGTGCACAGTATTTATACCCACAAGAGGTATCTATATACAGGGCCAACTAGTGTCTAAGTTCCACTGGCACTATTGCCCGCCACTGGTAGAAATACTTTCGTCACATTGAAGCCATTGTTCCAACAATTGCCTCCGAGTGATCTGAGGGTGATAATCGGTGAACTCAGCGAAGGAGCTTAGTCATCCACTTAACGCGTCAAGCTCCGCGTCTCGTGGTCTCGTGTCCCAAACCAGGCTGATAACCATTTTGACCATTTTAGCAACAAACTTTCTCAACGTCAACACCACCTCCACGCTATTACCATACTGGAAGGGTCGCCGCTAACACTACCATAATGTTTTCGCCAATCGCTCCCCAACCGGTATCAGCCGAAGCCTCCACCATGCCCAAAAAATCTCCCCCTCCCCCTGGCAATTCCGCGGACGACCCACTTGCCTCCCTCCTTTCTTCCCTCCTTCCCTCTACCCTCTCCCTAAAGCTCTACCACATCTCTACCCCGCCTTCACGACACTTCCCCCTCTTTAGCTCACCACCAAACCAAGATCCACACCGGACCACGCTCGAATCACACTTCCTTGTGCTGTCACACGAAAGCGTCCTGGTTTTCGCAATAGAAGTCCTGATCTATACCGTCCCCAGGCAACACTCCCGCACCTTCTTCGTCTCAAAAGCCGACAGCAGCGGCTATCTCCCTTCGAACGCCTCCTCGTTCACTCCCGAGTCGGGAGAACGAAAGTCTACGTTGCGCACCATTTCAACAGCCTTCATTAAATACCTTTTTGACACTTCAAGGAGGGCAGATCCGCACTTGACGGCTACGATATCCCTCTTTGCGAGGAGCCAGCCGCAGTACTTGTTTCCGAATTCCGGAGAGAATGATAAGAAGCATGTTCTGACGGACCGAGGGTTGATTGCTTGGTGGGGGAAGGTTCTTGATCCTGTGTTGCAGGAATATGCGTCGAGCGGCGGAAAGGGCTACTTACTCGTTCCCGGATTTGATGCTGGACAGACTCGGTTTATGATCCCTAGTGTCGCCGAAGGCGGGGCGAAGTGGACCAACGGGCATCCGTTCAAGCTAGATCTTGACAACGATGTTTCCGTCCGAGAGGTAATACCACACTTTCTGGACGATCCCAAGGCAAGGTATTTGGACGAGTTGAATGGTGTGGCTGGGTCTAAGGATGCTGGCGCTGGTGGAGGCGGGAAGGTTAAGGAGCGCGCGGCGGCCTGGAGAGATATTAAAACTATAGATCAATTCTGGGAATTGATGAGTTTTCGACAGGAGTGCTCGCTTGGCCGGTGTGTTGGATTCTTATGGATTGTTGTTGAAGGGGTCAAGAGGGAGCGAAAGATGACTACTGCTAGTCTGGGCGGGGAAAGTATTCCAGAAGATGAAGTTGTGCTCTCACCGACCTCCGCCACCGACCTGGTCTTCTCGGAGGGCATCCTCGGCGCGGCCACTACTGCCAGCAACAGTCAGGAGATATCCCCAATAGAGAGTGTTGGCCCCCTTGACTCAATCACCACCACCTCCCTAGCCTCGCCAGTGGAAGCGCCAACACCGGCGCCAACACCTCCCTCCCCAGCCACCTCTCCACGGAAACGCCGCTCCTCCTCTAGCACCTCCTTCCAGCCTTCAAAAAAGAAGCTGCGAGCTTTAAGCTTTTCATCCACTTCTACCGCCACACCACTTATCCCCCCGCTCCTAACCCTCGATGAAAAAGCGTATATTAGGACGATCGACAGCTTGCTAAATCACTCTGATTTCGGGGATATAGAGAGTGCAAAGAGGGGGAGTAGAAAGTGGATTGAGAGTGTGCAGCCTGGCGTCTCGGAGAAGGGGGATTGGGGGGTTAATGTTGTCGGGCTAGTGAAGGTGGTACAGAACGGCAAGCAGGGGAATGGGGATGGGGCTGGTTCTGGGGAAGCGGCAGTGAATATACTTTCCGCAGGATTGGTCAGGAGGAAAAGCAGCACTCCAGGCAACGGTGCAAACGCTCTCGACCCCGGACTGGTAAGGAGGAAGTCAAAAGCTGTGGAGGAGAAATTACCAGGCGTGACCGAGGAACAGAAGCAGAATGGCATAGTCGTTCTCCCTGCGAGCCTCCTTCGCAAGAAACCGAAGCCGCAGGAGGAAGCGAAGGAGAAGCCGGTCGTTAATGTACTCCCAACAAACCTTGTCCGGAAGAAGCCAAAGGCTGGTGAATGAGTGATTTGCTTTGCTGGCAGTGACAGGGAAAGCCCGGAATAGGAGGATGGATGGAGTGGAATTTTTATTTTCATCTTTGCCTCTTTTCTCTTTTCATTTTGATTTCATTTGGTGGGGGTTTTTTATGGGTTCCCCGCAATGTTCTGGTCGGTATGGAAAAGGGTTTGGTCATCTTGGAGCAGTCGCGGTCCGGGGGGTATGGATATGGATATAGGGGGTGTTTTCTTTTCTTTTCTTTTCCTTTTTTATCCAGTTAGCGTAGTCGATAAACAACGAGATTATTTTACCCATTTGGCTTTCGCAGTGATCCCAGGCTGGGGAAGGCGGTTTGAGCAAGTCATGGAATATCACTCGGTAGATTATCCCGACCTACAATACAAGATCATATCTATCCACCGCCTGCGGAATGTATTGAACTGTAGCAACGAAGCGGGCGTCAATGGGGATATAACGCCATGGGTAACTTTTATCCGTAGGTGGGGAGGACCACATAGCGAAGCCGAGGAATGGGTGTCCCCCCCCCCCCCCGAGTGTACGGTGGACGGTTGGGTTTGGTAGAGAAAAGAAACTTAAAGGAACTAGGGGGTGGGGGTACCTCGGGATTGGTATATATGTTGCGAGCTGGACTTGGGTTTGTTAGCTGAGCCGTGAGCTGTGGGTACCATCGTGTTGGGAGTTACCTTCTCGGGCAAGGTGTGATTGAGCGAGGACGAGAGGGGGTGCGCAGCGGCTTTTTTTAGCTTTTTTGGGGGGAAGGGAGAAAGGTTAGAGTTGTTGGAGGGTAATCTGGAGGGGGGGGAAGGGAAAGATCAATGGTTGGATCGTTCGAGCTTTTGCCGCTGGTGAAGGTGGGGGGAGATGGTATAACAAGGGAATTGATAGATATATTTTTGCTTCTCTTTTGGTATTTCTGCCCCTTTCTCGCATCCAACTTGCGCCCCGTGGGGGAAGTCGGCATCGAATTAGGGAAGCAGTTTCTCCTCTTGTGATATCAGCTGATTTGGAAAAAATCTGTGGGGAATGCAGTAAGGACGGTTTGGACTCGGCTGGGCGCTTCGGGAGTCTGGACTGTTCTGGATTCTGTCAATGTTGAGCTTACTATTTATGGGCTCTCACTTTACATAGTGTACCTACTGGTGATTCTTGAAATTCTTTCCCCGTTGGCTTCCCATTTTAGGGGAGAAGCTTGGTTCTTGAGGAGATGGCCAGGACTGTGTGGTAATGGGTTTTAGTACTTCGGATGGCTCGAGGGATATCAGACCACGCCGGGTGGTGGTCTGGTAAACTATCGGAGCAGGCTGAGGCGTGCTATAAGGCTGCTAAAAAGAAGTAAGAAAAAGGGAAAGATAGTGTGAGTGTGAGAAGAGAACCAGTAGCCAGTCAGAACAGAAGATAAAATAAGAGCCAGGGCGGGGTAACGGGAGGGGGGGGGGGATCAATAAAAGTGAAAATGAGATTTGATCAATGCTCTCGAACTTGCCAGAAAACTTAAAATCTACCAAAGTGGAGATGGAGTTCAATACTTAAAATGGGCTGATTCCTGCTCTCGACGTTAGCCATTTCTATAGGCGTTTTCCATTCGGCGCACCCAGTAATAGGTTCGACTCTCCAAACACAACCCAAGGGAGGATACCAGTAGAACTTTTGTCCCTATTTTTACCTTTTTTCACCCAATGCTGTTGGTATGTTGGGTGGTGTAGCGAAAACTGGAAAATATAACCTTCGTCTACCGAGAATTGGGATCGGCGGAAATAGTTTTCTAGTTTTTAACGACTGCGCCCCCCCCCCTGAGTACCATGACTTGAAACTATGCTGATCTGCCTCTTCTCGGGGTTTATTGAATCGAATAGGGGTTACACTGTTCAGCTTATATGTGCTTCAAGTGTTAGCCTCAATGTGCTTCTGCTCTCTTCTACCTCTGTATCACTATTATAGGCAATTACATACCGTGCATCTGGCACAGCCGCTGTCTGTAGTAGTGGTCTGTAGCTTCATTTCATGTCCTGATCTTCAATCAGTTTCTCACCTTGGTACCAGTTTGGACTAATCCTTTCCTTCTTCTTCTTCTCCTTATTCCCCCTCCTAAATGCCCCTCTCACAAAACACAACCAAACTTCCAAACAACAGAACGGAATATAAAAAACACTCACCAAACCTAAGTGCCATACCAGAAACTTTCCCATCCAACAACCAGAACACCCCCTACCTCTTCCTCTTCCTCCTGACATGTACCCACAAACTCTCCAGCAATCAAAAACTCACAGCTATCCAACCCAACCCAAACATATAATTCCAGTTCTCTCCCCCCTGTATAGCCAGTGCGTAGTGGCCAGTAAAAGCCCATGTGCAGCTCACCTTTTCCCATGTGATACAATATTCCCCTCCGATTCCTCGGGTTACACACAAAGTCCCATGAATCTCGGGAGGCTGTCATGGAGAAAGAAAGAAAGAAAGAAAGAGAGAAAAGGCTTCGGCTGGAGGAGTTTCCTATCCTTGCTTTTTTTGGTGAATTTTCATGGCGCCAACTTGTGACCGGCGGGAAGGGGGATTATCCCACTATAATAGTAGTAGGATGGACGCTTGTGGCTTGTCCCTGCGGTTAAGCAATTGGAAAAACTCAGGGTTAGGGTACATTGAGTGGAGTGAGGAGGTGTATGGTATCATACTCGTGGTAGGGGTAAAGTATTGGAACAAACAGGTGGGGTAAATGCCTGTGCGAGGAACAGAAAAAAGAGCGGTTAGTGTCCTTCTTAGGTACCCGGCGATCCGAATGAAGGAATTTTTGCATTGGCCGTCTTGACCCTAGTTTGTTCCAATACTTCACCCCTACCGCGAGTAATATTTCGTACTCACCCGTCTTTGCCAAGAATACTTTTGTTGTGAGCGGGGTATGTATATGGGGAAACCTCGGCAAAATATCGGCTGACGGAGGTATGTATTCTTTGGAAGGAGGAGGGCGTACTGGAAATTGGTCTGCAGTCATTAGCAGCCTACTCGAGTAGAGTGGTGAGAGGACGGAAGTCGGGAGTAGATGCGGTCTGTTTTAAAATTAATTTTTTTACATACCGATCATTGTTGATCATTGCCTCCGTCGGCATCTCGTGGCTAGTTATCCTAGCTACGTAGAGAATACGAGGAAACTCAGAAAGCGAACTCTCGATCATTGGCATTCCAGGCTCTCGATCACCACACCGATCACTCACCAAATGGGCGAAAAATTGGTACAAAAAAGGTAATTTCATCAGGGGTGCTGTATAAATAGTAGGGTACAAATAGTAGCTATGATAAACGGCAACAGAGTAACTTAAAGCTCAACTGACTCTCAACCGGATGTCTATCCATCATCAGGTCGCCCCTGCCACCTTTGCCTGCGGGGGCTAACATGATCAATGAAGCGAAACAAAAAAAAATGACAAAGAAAAAACTATACATCATCAGGTCACCCCTGCCACCTTTGCCTGCGGGGGCTAACATGAGCAATGAAGCGAAACAAAAAATGACAAAGAAAAAACTATACATCATCAGATCACCCCTGCCACCTTTGCCTGCAGGGGCTAACATGATCAATGAAGCGAAACAAGAGAGGAGACAGAAAAAACTATACATCATCAGGTCGCCCCTGCCACCTTTGCCTGCGGGGGCTAACATGATCAATGAAGCGAAACAAGAGAGGAGACAAAGAAAAAACTATACATCAGATCGCCCCTGCCACCTTTGCCTGCGGGGGCTAACATGATCAACGCATTAAGAGCACTCCCTGAAGCACATAAAGCGAAACAAAAAAAGACAAACAAAAAACTATACATCATTAGATCGCCCCTGCCACCTTTGCCTGCGGGGGCTAACATGATCAATGAAGCGAAACAAGAGAGGAGACAAAGAAAAAACTATACATCATTAGGTCGCCCCTGCCACCTTTGCCTGCGGGGGCTAACATGATCAATGAAGCGAAACAAGAGAGGAGACAAAGAAAAAACTATACATCATCAGGTCGCCCCTGCTACCTTTGCCTGCGGGGGCTAACATGATCAATGAAGCGAAACAAAAAATGACAAAGAAAAAACTATACATCATCAGATCACCCCTGCCACCTTTGCCTGCGGGGGCTAACATGATCAACAAAGAGAAACGAAAAAAGACAAAGAAAAAACTGTACATCATCAAATCGCCCCTGCCACCTTTGCCTGCGGGGGCGAACCTGATCAACGCTTTAAGAGCACTCCCTGGAGTACTTAAAGTGAAAGGAAAAAACAAAAACAAAGAAAAAGCTATCCATCACGTCGCCCCTGCCACCTTTTCCTGCAGAGGCTAACATGATGAACGCTCTAAGAGCACTCCCTGGAGTACTTAAAGTGAAACGAAAAAAAGACTATGAAAAAAACATTTTCGGACAATGATGTGGTAATTCAAACAAAGCGGGCAGACAGAGAGGAGACTTACAGCCAGTACTAAACCGTCCCATATAAAAGGGGAGAGGGTTCTTTTTAAAGATTTTCATCGTTGTTTGGATGTGGGATCATAGGAGGGTTAAATGGCTCAATTACTATTCTCTCATACGCGGGTATCGGATTCGCAGTAAGTGAGGGTGTCGGATTCGCAGTAGGTGAGGGTGTCGGATTCGCAGTAGGGGAGGGTGTCGGATTCGCAGTAGGGGAGGGTGTCGGATTCGCAGTAAGTTCGGGTGTCGGATTCGCAGTAAGTTCGGGTGTCAGATTCGCGGTAGGTGAGCTCGCCTGAGCAGCGGCAGTACTCTCTGCGCGTTTTGTCGCACACTCACTCAGAATCTGCACAACACTCTCGTGGCGCTTACGAGATGCAGTGTCTAAAGGGGTGCGCCCCCTCCTGTCCCTCAGTTCGAGATCCGTCTCGGCGTTGTTACAGAGAATTTGCGCAACTGATTCGATTCCGTGCTCTGCCGCCTTATGCAATGGAGTTTTATACTCGTAGTCGGCAATGTTAGGATCTGTCAAGCGGAGCTCGAGGAGGACCTTAGCAATAGATGGGTAACCATTGTCTGCCGCGATGTAAAGCGGAGTCCGCAAGCGGCGGTCTCGGATGTTAGGGTCGACTCTCCCGTCTGAAAGAAACACTTCGACTATTTCAAGTTGCTCGAATCGCGCCGCGAGGTGCATCGGGGTCTCTCCATCTCTATCTCTTGGATTGGGATTAATTCTCTTATCGTCCAGGAGCGTTAGAGCAATGTTTGCGTGGCCGTTGTCGGCAGCTTCATGGAGTGCCATGCGTCCGTTGACGTCGGGGGAGTTAACATGGGTTCTTGTATCAGAAAGGAGAATTCGGAGCACCATCTCGTGGTTATTCTTGGCTGCCATGTTCAAGGGGGTGACTTCATCATGGTTCCCTGGGTTAACGAGAGTCATCTCGTTTTGCAATAACACCTTAACAACACCGCTATGGCCTGATTTCGCAGCGAGGTGTAACGGTGTTTCGTATGCGCGGTCACGTGGATTAACCTGAAAAGTATTGGGGGTGACTGCTGCGAGGAGGGCCTCCACCATAGATCTATTGCCAATCATGGCAGCTAGCGCCAATGGGGTGCGGTCTTCAATGTCCTGTGTGACAGCACACACACCACATATTATCAGCGTAGAAACTACCTTTGTACTCTGGGTAAGAACAGCGTGATTTAGCAGGCACGCATTTCCATCGAGTCTTGAGACACCCCTATCCACGAGATTACAGACAGACTTGATATCTCCAGCCCGAGCAAGAGCATAGAGGGCACGCTTCCCATATATTCCAGAGCGGCAACGAAAGATGCTATCGATTAAGGTATGTTGGAGGAGGGATGAGAGTCGGCGATTAGCCCTCAAGAGAGCATTGACATCGGGTGGGGAATGGTTGCGAGAGATTTTGAGAATCAGCTCGTTGGGAAGCTTGAGGAAGTGCATTGTGTGGAGTAAAAGATCAGGAGAGATGGTGTTGAGAGTGTGGAGATGGTTGTTTGTTCGATTCCGGAGAGTAGTAATTAATACCAAGCCTTCTGGTAGGTACTTGCTTATTGATTACCCAGGTCTAAGTTAAGTGCGAAGAAGAATAAGGTGTTAGCTCATGGAAAATCACTCGCGAAGCGGCCAATGCTGGGCGGAATAGTTACCAAATGTTGAGTATCCACTAAGAGAAAAAACTCAAAGCACTTAAGTGTGACCGTGTGTGAAAGTGATCAAGATTGTGCCTTCTCTTTTGGAAGGAGGGGTTTTTTTTCGAGAAAAAACGGATTCACTCAAACAGTCTGCTGTAAGGTTAATAAAAAGCTAGCTCCAGATCCTTTACAGTAGGTGCGGGAGGTAGGAAAAATTCCGCCGTACCGGACTGACCTTTCTAGTCTGTTCCAGAAATGACTATACAGTAGCGAAACAATCAGCGGTTTCTGAATCGATCTAATTGAAAGGTTAGAAAAGAAACGCGCTAGTTAAAACCAGTTGCTTGAGGCTCAAGATTAGAGTAGAGTTAAGTGACTTACCCGGGTTGCACAAACGTGCTAACGGTAAATTGATAAGGTGTGGTGGATTTATTGCAAGGTTGTAATTTGAGAGGAGGAAGTGGTAGGTAGTTTGTAATGTGAGAGGTGGAAGTGGTAGGTGGTTGTCGTGGGTGTGGTAGCGGTGGGTGGTACTTCAGGGAAGTGTTGGGTGGTGGAAGTTTGTGGGCTCACAAGTAAGCTTGGTTGCTGGGGCTTGACCCTGGGGTACAGGAGTTCTATCAACACTAACGATGAGAGATTGTTCTTGGAAGGGAAGCAAAGTAGAAATAAGGTACAGGAGTGAGGGCTATTGATTGAAAACTTATAGAATAATCCAATAGTTGATTTTTTGATTCAATTGGCCAAAGAGGAAAAAATATGATCAGAGTCCTTCATATTTACCAAATTGTGCTGGAGCTCAGTGGAGCATTATAGCAGGGAGTTTTGACTGAAATTACAATTAAATGCCCAATAAATTAAATCCTAACAACCTACCCCTGGAAATGGACTCTCTTAAGGTATATACTGGTAGCTCATGTATGATACTGGTACAATATTTAATTTTGGTTATTAGGTTAAAGAAATAATTCTATCAAGAAAATAAGTAATGTACTATCAGACAAATCAATTACCTTATTCGAGTAAAAGTATTCTAAATAAACAACTATATAATTCCTCTTAGTGTTTTTAGCCTTATATATTAGTTATAAGACTAGTTCTGAGTAGAAGAGAAGTTAACAAAAATACTAGAAAAATTAATTTCTAGCTTAACCCTCTTCTGAATCTCTACTACTTATATTAAGACAAATATAGAGGAATAGAGTTTAATTAATAAAGTAAGAGAATAAAACTCTAAGAGAATACAACTTGGACTATTAAAAGGATTGAGCAGAAAATATAATGTTAGTTTACCTATTACTTTTAATAATTCTGGATTTTCAAAACTGTAAGGGTTTGGATAGGAGAGCGGTATGCTGGTGGGTCAATTTAAGGTGGAATATCACCTCATGGATGGTACAACACTGTGAGCGGTTTATGAAATATCAATAGAGTTGAACGCGATATGAAATTACAAAAACAAAGATAAGAAGATAGTGAAAGCAAAATAAAAAGAGAGAGGAAAATGGCTATATTATTCTGTATCGGCTATTCCATGTTGCTCAAGCCTTGGTAGTCCTGCCTCGTAAGAAATAGATTCTGTATTATCATCATCGCCAGGTAGTGATTCCTGACTATCAGAATCTACATCTAATATAGTCTACTCGAATCCTTTCACAGTTCAATCACTCAAGTCCTGAACTAGCTTTCCCATGTCAATTACTTTGAGTGAGATTTCAATGTTGCGACCACTAGCGATGAGTAGAGAAAGCCCAACTGCGGTGAATGAGGGCTGAATTACCTCTATTCCAGCAAGGCAAAAACTGTCACATAATTCACCAACTGCCCAAAAGATCATGAGTCACCTTCGGCCTACTTTGCTTACTCCTGACCTCTGATCTTCTGGAATTGTTTTCAATTCAATTTCTTTTTCATCTATTATCTCCATTTAGTTATTAAAAGATTGTATAATTAGTATAAATAATTGTCACAAATCGTGACTAAGCAAGGCAGATTTTACATGACTAATACTTTTTAGTCATAAGGTATATTGGTTTCATGCTATGATATCACTTGGCTTATAGTATCTTACATGACTGTGCACTTGCGAGTCATCTTTATATTATGATTGGTTGATTGTTTAATAACTCACGATTGTGATGTCACATGATGTAATGACTTTTGCACATGACTCATATTATGAGTAAAGGGTTTTACGCATGTGACTCATTTGAGCACACAAGTTGTTTTATGGTTTATGATTGGTTAAAGGATGTTGCGCAGTTGACTCAGGTGTAACAATTCTATTGTTGAGCAGGTATGCAACAGGCAACAACAGTTGTCTCTTGCGTAAGTGAATCTCCTTTTCTTGTACCACAGGGTAGGAAGGTACTATCTCTTCAGATAGTACGGAACTGGCTTGCTTGTCTTGAGTGATCCATTGAAGGATACTATCTCGTCAGAGAGTAAGAAGGGTAGATTGTGGTGCTTGATAGAACTATCATCAGCAAAAATTATTATATGCGTCCTGAGGGTCCCGTGCATCAGACGCTCAGGACGCTCAGAACGTTAACCGTTACTCTGGAAGCGACGTCGGCCGGACGTCACATCCGGACGCTATTCCCTATCTACCCCTGTGTCCTCGACGTCCCGACGACGTCCACCACATCAGCAAAAATAATACCCTGCGTCCTATGCGTCCTGTGCGTCTGACGCACCTGACGCCCGAACGCTAATCGCGAATCAGGACGCGACGTCGATCCGACGTTGCGTCCTGATTTTGCGTTACTTA
>Ga0307517_10003139_pt1 | contig 25992 bp, 16 predicted proteins | sample 23_EM_MG_FD_194515 | JGI IMG/M metagenome (GOLD analysis project Ga0307517, IMG submission 194515) | Populus trichocarpa ectomycorrhiza microbial communities from riparian zone in the Pacific Northwest, United States - 23_EM | ecosystem: Host-associated > Plants > Roots > Unclassified | place... | reverse complement strand
CTTCGATTGATCTCTATTTCATGTTTCTATTGCAGTGTAATCTTCGGAACCATCGTGGCTCTTCCGGTGTTAATCGCTTATTATGCAATTTTAGACTTTGTACATTGACCAATCAATCAAGGCGTTTCCAAAACAATCCTAGCTATTATCTTACTTGTTAATAACATTTTTCTTCCTATCAAGATAATATATATGATTATCATGCATAGCTAAGTTTGAGATGCTTACCATATATTAACATTTTGCTAATACTTGTCGTCGGAATCCGGCAAGAGGGAGTTTTAGCAAGGACATGAACTCATTTTGCGAAGACCCTATGCCAAGTAAAGGACAAACTGGCAAGGCGAGACTAACCTGATGCAGATATTGACAGTTGTAGTTGATAAAACCAACTTACTTTACAGTATTTGTGTCGTGTTTCTTGAAAGACGAACAGTCTTTCAGAAAATACAATCTCTGTCCAAAGTTCTCGTTAATCAGAGAAAAAAATAAATTGGAACCAATCCCCGGTGAATTAATTAAGATTCTATTTTTTTTTATTTTAAAAATATTTTTAAAAAAATTAAATTTTTGTTATTTGTTTTAAATTAATATTTTTTAATATTTTTAGATATTTTAATATACTAATGGAAAATATTTTTTTAATATTTTAATATATTTTTAAATAAAAAATATTTTGAAAAGTAAATAAAACAAAAAAGTTTTTCTAAGAGCTCATATATACACACAAACACGTTGTAGCCTACGTATTATGGAGAAGAGTATGGATTGTATTATACTATTAGATGAAGCAATTCGGTTAGTTAAATTTCTGTTTCGCCATGTGAGGTATAGAGGAGCACCCCAAGCAATCCTAAGAATCATATCAATAGGAATGAGTTTTTTCACGGAGGTTCCTCTTTGCCATGTGGTGTCAAATTCAATTTCTCGATTGCCAATTTTTATGGTGATATGCATCTCTTGAATTTTCTGAAACATATAAATGCAATGAAAATAATAATTTTAAAAAAAATTCAAAATTTCAAGAATTCTGTTAAATAATTTAGCGTTGTTTAGAATTTGAAGAAAAATTATATGAAAATCAATTCTTAGTTTTGAGGTTTAATCAACACTTCAAGGTTGAGTTGTCGCAAATCATAAGTTGTATAATTTTCCAGCTTCTAATAGTAATCTACACAAACCACCTAATCATAAACTCCTTAAACTATTTTTAGAAAAGAGGAGATTGTTATGCCTTGCATGATAACTCTTTCTTTTCTCTACTCTACGTATCTACATAGGTGTATCTTATATGTATAGTGTGTATAGTACATTAAAAAAAATACAATGCATATATATTATAGCTCTTTCTTTCTATTTTTTTTTCCTTTAAAAAATATTATATATATTATTTCATGATAGTTTTAGAAATTTACGCAATCAAGTCCCTACTTGATTTTTTTAGGTCTATAATTGTAGTTCTCTATATTAATTACATTCATTTCCTTCATTTTTAAGACTTAGTTATCATAATCAAAATATGATTAAATAAATAAAGTAACTTAACTTATTATTAAATCAATAAATTGATTGATTTATATTTAAAGATCAGATGCAGTGTTTGGTAATATGTCATCATCCCCTAAATATTAGAAAACATATATATGGTTTGACTTAACCTTTTAGTGAATAGTTTCTTAGTGTAACTATTATTCCTCTATCAATAATATTTCAATTTAGATATTTGAGCATAAAGTGTGTCTATTCTATCAAATCATATTTGTTCTCAACAATATTGTCATTGATTCTAATAATAAGATTTGAAAACCTTTTCAAATCTCATTATATATTGTGCAAGGTTTCACAATCAATACTATTTGAAAACATATGGAAAAAAAAATCAATTCACCTAGGGTGATGAATCATCTCTTGATCGCTCAAATACCTTCATCCAGTTTATGTTATACCTAGTAACTATCCATTTGTTATCCTTGATTAAGACAATGTCTAGTCAAGATCAAAATATATTCTTTATAAAGATAACTTAATGATTTCAAGTCTAAGGATCATTTACACAACTGCCATGTGAGTCTTTCTATATAATTGAATAATATCTCCATATAAAATCTTCAAGCACCTATATATTAGTTCCGAGTATTTCTTATACTTTAACATATATATAGATCAGGTCACGGGTTTCCAGCCGATATACTGAGTTTGGGAAAATAAAACAAATTTCTGATAAAATCTCTCTCTCTCTCTCTCTCTCACACACACACACAAATATATATCAGTTTTAATGACTCTAATTAATGTTTAGTCTTAATAGAGTATTGATCAATAATATTTAGGAACAATGCTTTGATGCAATAAAAATCCTCATAATTAAAATTACTTTATAATTTTCTTTGCAAAACACTTTTGTTTCAAGAACTTTATATTTATTATAGACTCATCAACTAAACTTAAATAAATATTAAAGATAAAGATTGTTTTTATAAATAAAATTATATATTTTGTATGAACAAAGTCAATACCATGTGTAACTAACTGATTGGTTATAGAGAATATATACTAACAATCTCTCAATTGCATTAAAACAAATCAATTATGTATCTAATTTCATATCACTCCGCATGGTGACCATGCGTCGACTAGGAAAGAATTTGTAAGATTCTCTTTAATGGTCACTTACTCTATTGTTATATCTTTTTTCTTTTATGATTCATCCAAATAGATGGAATCACCTAAATGCATGTTTGGATTGATTTTTAGGGTCATTTGACCTAGGGTTGACACAAAAGAGATACCGGTTAGTCTAAGTTAAGAAAAAAAATCATTTTTTTTGTGTTGATTCAAAGAACTAAGGAAAATATTTCCAAGTTCACTCAAGCTTCACTTGTGTATGAGAAGATTGATAAGTCATACTTCACTAAGAGTTTGATAAGGTATGATCTTGGACAAGCTAAATTTGTTTATTGAAAGTCAAATAAGTCTTTATGCTCCAAGTCTACCCTTGACATGTCGGTTGATGCAACCATATTATTCGATAGTTTTATTAATATTTACCTAGTATTTTACCCATGTTTTATATATAAAATGCCTAGATAATCTTGTTTTATGTTTTAAAAGCACTTTTGGATGTAAAATTTGAAAAGGAGTAAATTGAAGATAAAACTCAAAATATGTTCCAACCTCTGTCGAATATTGGTAGATTTGACCTTTAATCAATGTTTTATGCAGAACTTGAGCTGTAGAGGTCGAAAGGAAGTGATTCCAGTGACATTAAAAAGCTAACATCCATACCTTTCTATAAAATATTTGGCAAGAAAAAAATAAAAATCATGAAAATTGCAGCCTTCAAAGACAAGTCTCGCATTCTGCCAATTTTGACCTTTGGCCATTCCAACTTGAATATCTTGAGTTAGAGAAGTCCATTTGATGCAAAATCAATTTTGTTAGATTTCTAACTTAAAGACCTATCAACATACCAAATTACAGCAGAAAAAGAGCTCATATAAGAAAGATATAATTTTTATAAGACAACTTATAAATTCTACCAACAAATATGTTTTGTGAAGAAACAAGTCCAACTTACTTTCCAAGCATCCAAACTGACATGGAAATTATTTCTTTGTATGAAAAACGGTCTTTATTTGGGCAATTTAATGTCTTTAAGTTCAAAGTCAAAGCTTGAAGATTTTATGCAAGACTATTTTTCTTCTTTTTAGGAAAGTAGTTATTGTACTACTTAAATGTAGATTGCCTACTCTGGAAATGACTATTATTATTTTGGACGATATAAAAAGATTGGAGGGATGTGGGGATTAGGTTTTCCTATTAAATAAAAAGCAAGAGAAAGAAAAAGGAGGGCGGCTAGAAAGAAGAAAAAAAACTCTCACCTTTTTCTTCTATACCTGAAATTATATTTTCATCCTTTCTCTTCCTTAGTTTTTTGATAGACATGCAAAGCTAAGTTATTTTTCTTGGTTGAAAGGATAGAAAAACCTTTAGATTTAAAAAATTATGAGATCTATTTTATCTTTTCTTTTTAGTTTATATGATGAGTATGAATGTTTTTCTATAATTATTTAGTTTGATTATTAGAGCAGACTCTAAGTTATTATTCTAACCAATCTATTGATAAGTTTGCTATCAAAACCGGAGTTGTGATATTTAAACTTGTGAAGCGATTATGTTTAATAATTATGGCGGATCTATGTTGTTAATCTTAGGGAAAATATTCAATTAAATTGAACATAGACTGTAGACAATTACGTTGTCTAAATTTATCAACCTATCTAGTTCTTAAAACTACCATATAATTAAATTACTAGTGCAGACACTGTGGTTGTTTAATCGTTAGGGTTAGTTACACTGTGGATCGATTAACTGACTAATGTTAAAGAAAGATAAATATTCAGAATATAAATTGATGTTTCATTTCAATGATCAATTTTGATTTCTGTAGGTGGATGTTTACTTGAGACCAAGGTTTTTCTTTTAATAAGTTTTAGTTTATTTAATTTAGTTTGATTACTTTATTTTGTTTACAATAACATAGCCTAGATAACCTTGAAACTTGCCAACTTCGAATCATTTAGCATAAAGACCTGAACTAGATCTTTCTCGTGGGATCGACCTCTTACTTGCTCTATACTATTTTATTTGGTTAAGTTAGGGTAATTAATTTGTGTGACCGTGACATTGCAATATATTTTGGTGTCATTGCTGAGAAATTGATTCTAGTTGATTCTTGTGCTGCGATTGTTATTTATTTCATTCTAAAAAATACCAGAAAAAAAAGGTACTGTTCAAAATGAAATTTTTGGTGGAATAAGGCTTTAACATTTAGTTTCCTAAAGGAAAGCGATGTTCTGAGCAAGACTAGTCCTCTTTGGCCACTAGCTCTACCCTCTCGAGACCAAATTCCACTGTTTTCTAGGGTTTTTAGGCATTGTTGTGTTTTAGCATTGGATTTTCATTTACTTTCATTACTTTAAATCTCTCTTGTGATTGATTTATTTTTAGTTTATTCAAGTTTTCTTGACTATTTATGCATATAATATGATCTACTGACCAAGGACAAGTGCAAGTAGATCTTGAAATAAAAAAACACTTTACGCAGATTACGAAAGGAAGCTCGTATTAACACCATGACTGTTACACAACAACAGACACTCAAGGAGCTTGCTGCTCGTAAAATAGAGAATCAACCATTGTGCATAAACATCAACAACAACATCAACTTCGAGCTCAAGTTTGGGTTCATACACATACTGCCAATATTTAATGGACTTGCCAAAGAAGACCCTCATACTCATCTCAAGGAGTTCCATATGGTTTGCGTTGACATGAAACCGTATGGAGTTGATGAAGAATAAGTTAAGTTGAAAGCTTTCCTTTTCTCTTTAAAAGAGGCAATAAAAACATGGTTTTTCTCTATTCTCTCTAGTTCCATTGGAACTTGGAATGGTTTGAAGAATATTTTTCTAGAGAAGTATTTTCTAACATTTTGAGTTGCCAATATTAGAAAAGAAATATGTGGGATTTAACAATCTCATAGGGAAACACTCTCTGAATATTGGAAAAGATTTGAGTAGTTGTGCATTCAATGTCCTCATCATCAAATACTTGATCAACTGCTCATTTAATACTTCTACGAAGAATTGATGCCTACTGACTACAGTATCATTGATGCGACAAGTGGAGGGGCATTGGTAGATAAAACACCAGTGGTTGCACACTAATTGATCTCAAATATGGCAGCCAACTCGAATCAATTTGGTATACGTGGTGACTTCCCAAGCAAACGAGTAAACAAGGTAAGTATTGCTAACCTTGAGAATAAAGTTAATGATCTTACTTCTCTTGTATGTTTTTTGGCTTTGGAAATGTACATCAAATGAAAGTTTGAAGCATATGCGCGTTACAGGGCCATGCTTCAGATATGTGCCAACTAATGCAAGAAGATTACATTGAACAAATTAATCCAGTTGATGGAGCATTCAATGGCTAGCCCTAGCATAAATATGATCCCTTTTCTAACATGTACAATTCCAGATGGAGAGATCACCTGAACTTACGCTATGGGAACCTATCTCAACAAGGCAATCAAGGCCGTCAGTTCCACACCCATAGATTTCAGCCCCAACAGAATTATCAAGTGAGACAACCCCTTGAGTTTATAAATTCCAATGTTATGGGGTCATCGAGTGATAATCTTCATGAGATGATAAAACCTTAGCCCTAATACAATGACTTTACAACAAAATATCATTTCTTTTCAATAGGAAACAAGGTCAAGTATTCACAGCTTAGAGAAGCAAATGAGGTAAGTAGCTTTAAGTGTAGGGAAATTAGAAGAACAAATCAATGGAAAATTTCCCTCCCAAGCATTAAATCCAAAAAAAAATGTTAGTGCGATCATGCTGCGAAGTAGAAAAGAACTTGAAGAGCAAAGGTCAAAACAAATTGAGATGGAGAAAGAAGAGGAGATAGAAACTGAACTGAACATAAAGAAGAAACAACTTACTCCTCCACAAACTAAAACAACCACCAATACTCCAAAGGTAAGTCCTAACTTAATTAATTTCGAATTCAAGAAAATCTCTCCCTTTCCTTTGAGTTCTTCTAAGTTAAAGAAAGAGGACAAAAGAAGAAGAAGAGATTTTAAAGGTTTTCAAGAAAGTGGAACTCAACATTCCTTTGATTAATGCTATCAAGAAAATTTCTAAATATATCAAATTCTTGAAAGAGTTGTTTACTACCAAAAGAGCTTACAAGCTAAAAGACTACGAAATGGTAAGTATGGGTGAAATTGTATCTGTTATTGTTCAAAAGAATTTACCTTTAAAATAAAACGACCCAGGCACGCTTACTATCACATGTGTTATTAGTAATGATGGCTTTAAAAGAGCTTTATGCAATTTGGGTGCATCCATTAGTCTTAAGACTTTGGTTAAGACTAATACAACTTGCAGATCATAGTTTTATTTATCCACTTGGTGTGATAGAAGATGTCTGACACAGTCAAAAGATTGATGTCTTATCCCAAGTGTAGTAGTGTCGAAGTAATAAATAACCCGGCAAGACTAGGGTCGAACCACAAGGAGGTCAACCATATAAAATTACAAATAATAAATAAAAAAGAGTTGAAGAGAACTTTGAGATGTGATAATGATGTAAGAATTTAAACAAAGATAAAATAATTGTCAAGGTTAGAGGATCTACTAATGGTATTTCAAATAAGTATAATATAAACTCCTTTTATTACTTAACAGGAAACCACACACAAAGGAGGTTCCAATCGGATTATAAATTATTAACATGATCATATTAATTATCTTATTTATGTAATGCCAATACTTGTAAATATTATCAGGTATTCATGGTGATAATTTATGTCAACAACAAATCAAGTTCCTTTCATAGCACAGATGTTGGTTATATATACCATATAGTTGGCTATGAAAGGATCAAGTATTTATTATATTAAGGGTTGTACAATACAAATCTAGATTAATCATTTAACAAGCAAGGTATTAAGAGTGAGTAAGATAACAATTATAAACATGTTAATATCAAACATTAAAGTCCATGTTGAGTTTATACTATACTTATTCTTACACCATTAGTGTAACCTTTTCACTTAGACAAAATAAACTTAGCTAAACATAATGAAGATGAGAAACATAAATAAACAAAATAAAAACATAATAATGATATACATTAACTAAGTAAAGGAAAGGGAATGAAAAGCATAAACAAGAGATTAATATAACATGAAATAAAACTTGAACATTACAAAATACAAAGAAAGAAAGCAAGAGCAAGATCTTGATAGAAAAACCAAGATGTCTAAATGTATGGCAAATTCCTCCTTTTATAGGCTAAAATTCAGAACTATTGATTTGATGACTAATTATTGAGTGGGTGGCCACCTCTTGACTTGGTGACAACCATTATCTTCTTGTCTGAACAAAACATCATTTCTTACATCAGAATTTGAATAAATAGTCTTCATGAAAGTTCTGGGCATTTGTCTCAGCTTTCCAACAAAACAAGAATAAGCTCATTTAGACTTCTATAACTCGAGATATAGGCTGAACACTGAATAATGTCTGGGCTGCGGGACAGATTCTGACTTCTCTTTTATTGCTACAATTTGAACTTGAAAACGACCGTTTTGAATCTTGGACTCTTCATGAAAGTTTTAGGCATATGACTTAGCTTTCCATCCATATAAAGCAGACTTAAATCCATGTTCTACAGCTCCAGATATGATCCAATAAATGAATGGTGTTGCAATTTGAATTGAACCAGTATCTCTTCTTTAAGCTTAGCCCTTTCTTTGTCTTTTCACTTTCAATAGTTAAACACATCAATCAATCTGTTAAATTGTGAGATATGCATGTATTTAAAATGAGCATTTACCATAAATTAAAGGTATCTTGTTATCGGACTTGTTATTATAAAACATGCTCAAGTTAAGGAATTTAATGATACTTTAAATGCAATATGATGATATAAAACCTTGATAAAAATGCTCTTTTAAGTACTAATCAATGTCCTAGTCAATATTGATAGTTTAGTTATTCCATACGACTTTTATATTCTTAATATGGAATGTGATTCCTCAAACACCAGCACTCCTATCTTGTTTGGAACACCATTCTTGAAAACTGCCAACAATTAAATTGATTATGGTGAGGATACTTTGTCTATGGAAGTAGGAGATGAAGTAATTAAATTGAACTTTCATGATGCAATGAAATATCCTTACAATAATGTTTATTTTACCACATGCTATAACCAAATTGATGAATGTGTGCAACAAGTTCCTGACTTTGATTGCGACGACAAATTAAGTATGGCATTGAGCCATGACATTGATTTAATCGAGATAGAGGAGATGGAGAAGAACGTATGTGTTCCCCAAAACATGCAAGAACCAGCCTTGGCTTTGCAAAGTGCCCTATATGGTAATGTTTTTGTTGATTTAGTACTTTCACATAAAAAGCTTTTGCCATCTATTTTATAAGCATCCGAGTTAGAATTGAAACATTTGCTCAACAATTTGAAGGATGTATTCATTGGCGATAACAATACACTCCCTATTATCATAGCAAAAGGTTTGACAAGTGCATAAGAAGAAAAACTTGTGAAATTGTTGTGTGATCATAAAATAACCATTGGTTGGACTTCAGCCAATATCAAGGTCATTAGTCCCTCTATGTGTATGCATCACATGCTATTAGAGGACAATACGAAACCAACAAAGAAAATACAAAGGAGGTTGAATCTACCTATAATAGAGGTGGTGAAAGCTGAAATTTTAAAACTATTGGATGTAGGAGTTATTTACCTCATCACGGATAGTAAATGGGTGGTGCCAATCCGTGTGGTGCCCAAAAAGACTGGAATCACAATGGTAAAGAACAAAGATGATGAATTTATTCCTACTCGCATCTTGAGTGATTGGAAAATGTGTGTTGACTATAAAAAGCTTAATCTTTCTACATGTAAAGATTACTTCTCATTACCATTCATGGACCAAATGATTGAATGTCTAGCAGGCAAGTCTTTTTATTACTTTCTTGATGGATGTAGTGGATATAATCAGATTATTATTAATTTTAAAGATCAAGAAAAGACTACCTTTATATGTCCATTTGGTACATATGCATATAGAAGAATGCCATTTGGTCTGTGTAATGCACTCATAACTTTTTAAAGATGTATGATGAATATTTTTTCTGACTATGTTGAAAGAATAATTGGGGTTTTCATAGATGATTTCACGGTGTATGGTGATTTTTTTTTTATAAGTGTTTAGAAAATTTATCTTTAATCTTAAAAAGATGCGTTGAAACTAATCTTATCTTGAATTATGAAAAATGTTATTTTATGGTAGAATAAGAAATAGTTTTTGGGCATGTTGTTTCTTCACATGGTTTAGAGGTTGATAAAGCTAAAATAGATATTATTTCATCATTGTCTTACCCCTCGAGTGTGAGGGAGATTTGGTTTTTTCTTGGCCATGCAGGTTTTTATCAACGCTATATTAGCTAAAAAAGTGAATTTTATGTTTAATCGAGCATGTAAAGATGCTCATAATGAGCTTAAAAGATGTGTCACATCTGCTCCTATCATGCAACCACTAAATTGGGATGAACCTTTTGAGATAATATGCGATGCGAGTGACTACAAGGTAGGGGCTGTATTTGGGCAAAGAATAGGGAATAATTTGCATGTTATCGCATATACTTCCAGCATGTTGGACGAAAAACAAAGCAATTACCATATAACTAAAAAAGAACTTCTTGCAGTGGTGTTCGCTCTAGAAAAATTCAGGTCCTATTTACTTAGTACAAAAGTTGTTGTTTTTATTGACCATACAACTTTGAGGTATCTTTTGAAGAAAAATTAATCCAAACCAAGATTGATTAGGTGGATCTTGCTTTTACAAGAATTTAATCTTAAATTCAAAGACAAAAAAGATGTTGAAAATCATGTAGTTGATCACTTGAGTCAACTGCGGACTAAAGATATATAAACCAAAATAATAAGACCATTATATGCTGATTTGGTGAAATATTTAGTCACTAAAGAATTCCCTTCAGGCTTGTCTAAATCATAAAAAAACAAGTTACGAGCTAATACTAAATATTATTTTTGGGACACTCCTTATCTGTGAAAATTTTATAGGTATCAAGTAGTTATAAGATGTGTACCGCAAGATGAATTTAATTTCATTCTCATTTGTTTTCATTCTCATTCTTGTGGCAGGCATTTTGGAGTAAAAAGAACAACCCATAAGGTACTTGAAAGTGGTCTCTATTGGCCTTTTATTTTTAAGGATGCATATCACTTTTTTAAATCATGTGAAAAATGCCAAAGAACAGACAATATTATTCATAAGAATCAAATGCCTTTAACTAATATTCTTGTTAGTGAAATTTTTTTATGTTTAGGGTATTGATTTTATGGGTCAATTTTCTTCTTATTTAGGTAGTCTTTATATCCTTCTTGTTGTTGATTGTATGTCTAAATGGATTGATGTGAAAGCCACACAAACTAACGAAGCTAAGGTTGTTTTAAATTTTGTCAGGACTCATATATTTGATAGGTTTAGAACCCTCAAAGCTATCATTAGTGATCATAACACTTATTTTTGCAATCATTCAATAGAAGTATCATTACACAAATACCATGTAACTCATCAGACTTTCATAGCCTACCATCCTTAAAAGAATGACCAAGCTGAAATTTCAAATTGAGAAATCAAGTCTATTTTAAAGAAGATAGTGCAACCTAACCAGTAAGATTGAAGTCTGCGACTTAGTGATGCACTTTGGACTTATCAGACTGCTTATAAATCACCTATAGAAATGTCACTTTATAGGATGATTTACAGAAAAACATGTCATCTACCAATGGAGCTTGAACACAAAGCTTTTTGGGCCATTAAACAAGTTTGATTATGATGTTGTTGGGATTATAAGAAAGTTGCAATTGTAAGAGTTGGAAGAGATACATAATGATGCCTACGAGAATGCAAGGATTTACAAAGAAAAGACCAAGAGTCTTCATGACTGAATGATTACAAGAAATTAGTTTCATGTTGGAGACAAAGTCCTTCTTTATCATTCATGTTTTAAACTTTTTCCTAGAAATTTATGTTCTCGTTGGATTGGACCCTTTTGTTGTTTCTAATGTTTTTTTTTTTATGGTGTAGTTGGGATTACAAGTGTAGAAACAAATAAAGTGCTCAAGGTCAATCGTTATTGATTTAAAGTTTTCTATGAAGGTTGGACGACAGAACTCACCACTTTCATTAAGTTAGCTGAACCAATTTATTAGGCATGAGCATGCGATATGTCAAGCCAATGATATAAAATAAAAGCACTTACTGGGAGGCAGCCCTACAAAAAAAAAGATTTGCTTTCTTTTTTCCTTATCTTTTATTTTTCGTATTTTACTTTATGTTTGTCATTCTCTTCTATTCCTTTTCTTTTATTTCAACATTGAAGACAATGTTGTGTTTAAAATATGGAGGGGAATTTTAGTTTTCTTTATTGTGTCTATGTGTTTTATTAGAATTAGAAGAACCCATAAACATTTGGAAAAAAAATTTATTTTTTCAAACCTTAAGTATTAAGTTTTATTTATTGAACTCTCATTGATTTATGAGTATGAGTATTATGTATGAGAATTAGTTGAGATAGATGAAAATATAAATTAAATGAATGGGTGTGCATGCAAGTTTTAAAGTTTAATTAGTTTAGGGATTGACTTTGAAAATATATCATGTTGACTTAATAGTGTTGTACTACTGTAAGTGTTTTAGCCTTCAACATTATATTCTTTGATTGTGCATTCTTTCAATGATATGTATCTCTAGAACTTGTTTCATATCTTGTTGAGATTACATTCACATTACATGTGTACATAAAGATGATAAAGGCAATAGAAATTTTAACCACTTGAGCCAAAAAGCCAACTCAAAGCATATTATCCTTAATGAGCTCTTTTGAGCTTTTTCTTATCTTTTTTTTTGCTTTACCTATGTTGTAAGCCTTAACTTTTTATATGTTTTTCTTTTCTCCTGGCCAAAGATTACTAGAGCATATACTTGTTGATATTTCATGAAATTATGGTTGGAAATTATGTGAAAAAGTGATACTAAATGAAAAGAATGGGCAAAGTTGGCAAAGGTAGACCATTCAAAAAGAAAAAGAAAAAGAAAAGGAAAAGAAAAGTTGTTCCATTGTGTTCTAAAAGTTGTATGTTGATGGAGCTTGAAATCAAAATAAGTATTGGTGCTTAAAGATAGTGAATTTGTGTGCTTTGATGAGATATTTTGTTTCAAAATTATTTTTTTTATAGAATGCTTTACTTCCTTTGGTTTTAACCTTTTCCTTTTCTTTCTTTCACCTCACCTTAACCTTAGCCCTATTACAACAAAAAACTAAGACCTTTTAATTCATGTATTGCTTGTAATATTTTAGTAATAGAGATGAGATTAAAGAGTAAGCTTATAGTAGAACATATTCATTGATTGAATTATAGAGATTTAAACACATAGGCTTTAAACACGTGAGTATTTGAGTGTATATCAATGAAATGACCTATCACTTTGGCATGACATAGATTTCATTTAAATCCCAACGATTAATTGAGTTTTAAAGTTCGCATGTAAATAAATTCATGAAAATTTATGTTTTTATCCTTCTTTTGATTGTATTTTTGTTTATAATGCATGTACTCTTGGACATTGATGAGAGATTAAGAGATTAGTCATAGTTATTTTATTTATTTATATATTTATTTGTTTATTTTTATAATTTGGACTTCTTTAAGTTTGATTTTATCTCTCTTTTCTAAAGGACAACAAGAGCTAAGTGTAGGGGTATTTGATGTAACCATATTATTCGATAGTTTTACCCATATATTTTACTTAGTATTTTGTCTATATTTTATATATAAAATGCCTTGATAAAATTTGTTTAATGTTTTGAAGGCACTTTCAGATGTAAATTAAAAAAGAAGTAAATTGAAGATAAAATTTAGACCATGTTCTAACCCGTGTCGAATATTGACAAATTTGACCTTTAATTGATGTTTTATGCAGAACTTGAGTTGTAAAGGTCGAAATAAAGTGATTCTAGTGGAATTAAAAAGCTAACATCCATACATTTCTATACATATATGAAAATAAAAAAATAAGAAAAGAAAGAGCATGAAAATCATAGCCTTCAAAGACAAGTCTCGTATTTTGTCAGTTTTGACCTTCGGTCATTCCGACTTGAATATCTTAAGTTAGAGAAGTCCATTTGATGCAAACTTAATTTTATTGGATTCCTGACTCAAAGATCTATTAACCTACCAAATTTCAGTAGAAAAGAGCTCAAAGTCCAACTTACTTCCCAAGCATCCAAACCGATATGACAATTATTTCTTTGTATGGAAAAAGGTCTTTACTTGGGCAATTTAACTTCTCTAATTCTAAAATTAAATCTTGAAGGTTTTATGCACGACTATTTTTTCTTCTTTTTAGGAAAGTAGTTATTATACTACTTAAATGTAGATTGTCTACTCTTGAAAGGACTATTATTATTTTGGAGGATATAAATGGATTGGAGGGATGTGAGGATTAGGGTTTCCTATCAAATAAAAAAATAGAGAGAAAAGAAAGGGGGCAGCCAGAAAGAAGAAAGAAAACTCTCATCCTTTTTTTCTATATCCGAAATTATGTTTTCAACCTTTCTCTTCCTTAGTTTTTTGATAGACATGCAAAGCTAAGTTATTTTTCTTGGTTGAAAGAATATAGAAATCTTCAAATTTCAAAGCTAAATTATGTTTTCATCCTTTCTCTTCCTTAGTTTTTTGATAGACATGCAAAGCTAAATTATTTTTCTTGGTTGAAAGGATACATAAATCTTCGGATTTCAAAAACTATGAAATCTATTTTATCTTTTCTTTTTAGTTTATATGATGAGTATGAATGTTTTTCTATACTTATTTCCTATAATTATTTAGTTTGATTGTTAAAGCAAACTCTAAGTTATTATTCTAACCAATCTATTGCTAAGTTTGCTATCAAAACCGGTGTTGTGATATTTAAACTTGTGAAACAATTAATTTTAATAATTATGACGGATCTATGCTGTTAATTTTAGGGAAAATATTCAATTAAATCGAACATAGACTATAAACAATTATGTTGTCTAGATTTATCAACCTATCTAGTTTCTAAGACTGCCATAAAATTAAATTACTAATGCGGACACTGTGGTTGTTTAATGGTTAGCATTTGTTACATTTCAGATTGGTTAACTGACTAATGTTAAAGAAAGATAAATATTCAAAATATAAATTGATGTATAATTTCAATTATCAGTTTTGATTTTTGTAGGTGGACGTTTTCTTGAGACCAATGTTTTTATCTTAATAAGTTTTAGTTTATTTAGTTTAGTTTGATTACTTTATTTTATTTATCATAGCATAGCCTAGATAACCTTAAAACCTCCCAACTTTGAATCATTTAGCATAAAGATCTGAACTAGATATTCCTCATAGGATCGACCTCATGCTTCCTTTATGTTATCTTATTTGTTTAAGTTAGGGTAATTAATTTGTGTGACCGTGATATCGCAATATTGGTTGCATGGATTGATGAAGCAGCTAAAAGTGTGAGTAAGCAATAAGAACTAATTGTCGACCTTCAAATTGAAGTGACAAATCTCATTTGAATGAATAATGAGTATGTTTCAGATGAAAAGTTAAAAAAAAAAGATCCCACCAATCCTTATTAGAATGAATCTTAAGTAGTTTTATATTGCTTGCCTATTATCATGATTGATCAATTTTATTTCATGCATTTTATTTCTCTTGAACTAATTTATTTAGACATATGATTTCTTTTTGGTGATGCCAAAACAAAGAGATATTTATAGGATAATATTGATATTTTATCTATATGATATTTCTATTGGTAGGATGAGAAATGGGTAGTATGTATTTGATTTGTATATCATCTCAAATGGTTTCATTTGGTAGCATGAAAATGCTTCTATATCTTGATATAAAATGTTCATATTTCATGAACTTGTGTTTATTGATATTGAAATTCTTATGTTATCGAATTCTCTCATATATTTCATCGTCATATAGTATAATTGATAAAGGGAGTATAATATGATTAATAGGAAATGCAATCAATCATGCATAATTGTTGTTGACATGTTAATACTAGTGAAAGTATTAATGGTTTGTCATCGTCAAAAAAATAGGAGAATGTTTGCCTAAGGGTATCCATTGTTCCTAGTTTTCATGAAACAAACCATTAAAAAGTTACTAAAAATTCTTTTGAAATTATGTTAATTTAGATTCATTATTACGCATTACATCTCAAGGATTATTAATAAAGTCTTGAAGCTATGTTAAAGATATGGAGCCATATTAATGGGATATTATTATTCAAAGTTATTCTCTAAGGATAGTATTATATGTGCCTTAATTCCTTTTAAGAATTAATTTGACTCTCAAAATCAACTTTTTATATCCAAAATACTATCATAAATATTTAGCCTTAAAATTCCTTAAAACACCTTTTGTCCACACCTAAAAAGCCTAAGACCTCTCGTACACTAGATGACCATACCATATATATTTTTTAAACCTTCTAGTAAGCTAGACAATAAGTCAAACAGTAAGTGGTATATTAGTTAACCAAACCAAAAACAAAAATCCATTGACAATTGATAAATTGGACATACCAAACCATATAAAAAAATCCATAAAATACAGGTAAATTAAACACCTCTACCAAATAAACTTGAACCATGTGATATATAAGGACATATCTTTATATTATTTGGCTTGGACTATACAATATACCAATCTCTCAAAATTCAAAATTCTTGGTCTATTCTCTCTTACTCTAAACAAATAACTAGTCTTTTTTTCCTATAAATAATCCTCTCTTTATACATTTTAAAGATTGTTGCAATTATTGAGTTATAATTCATATTATTACATAGTCATTCCTTTTTTTTTTTTTTTCTATTTTAGCTTAATCTTGATTATCCTCTTGCATATTGATTGTACCTCATGCCTTACCTAAAAAGAGTTAGATTACACCTACAAAAGACTTGAAATTATTTCATTATAATAAATGTTTTGGAAATGAGTATTGCTTTCATTCATTTTGAGTGAAACTTATTGTAAAAGTGTTAGTGGCATTATAACCACTTGATTGTGAGCTTTTATGAGATCTCATATGTTTTTTGGTTTATCCTAATAAAAAAGACTATATTACGTTTGACCTTGTTCCTTGTGTAAAAGGGTCTGTTGGTTTCAATCTTTATCCTATGAAAAATATTAGTGGATTTGATCTTGAGCCTTGTGTATGAGGTTCAATTGATTTCAATCTTTATCTTGTGAAAAAGATTAGGTGAGTTTGATCTTAAAAGGATCATTATAAAGGTTTAAATTCTAAATCTATAAAAGGATTTGTTATAAGGTCTCATCTAGCTTGTGTAATTGACTGAGAATGACAGTAGAAGCCTACACATACCACTTAGGAAATGGAGTAGGTGGTTAGTGCCAAACCATTATAAAATTCATGCATATATCTCTTCCTTTTCTCTTTACTTTTTACACTATTATTAACTTTTTGTTGTTGTGTAGATTGTATGTATAAACAAGTCATTGTTGTGTGCTTGTGTGTGGCTAATAAGGTTGTTAGGGGTGTTATTATGTTCTTTGTTGTGACATGATACAAAACTAGATTGATGGATGTAGTTTTAGAATACCTAATTCACCCCCAAGGTGCATGGATAGATAAATAGATAATGTATTATTTTATTTTAATTAGTGTTATTAAGTCTTTCAAATTGATTTGTGTACTTGGTTCTGTGGGTTCAAGCATGACCCTTGCAATACCCTTCTAACTTGCTTCTTAGGTTCTCTAGTCAACTATTGTTTGTTAGTTAGGTCACTATGATTTTATTTATTGACATTTTAACATTTGATATATTTGTAAATATTTTTCTGATAATATTCTTTTTATTCAAAATGTTAGATTTCTAATGTTGCATGTTTTTTTTTTATTTGAAATTTTGTATATGTTTGCTTGTTAAGTAGTTTTTTTTTATATGTATTGTGGAAGTACTTTCTTTCATCACTTATTTCTATATTAGTGAATTTGAGTTGAGTTATTTTAATCCCTCGTAGGCTTATTGAGTCTTAGTAGGGGCTTATGGCCTAATTTTGTCTTGTTAAAACAAAGTGAGCATAAGATAATTGATTACCCACCTTACTTTTGGGTCTAAAGCCCAATGGTGCTTAAAAGTGAGGAATGGAGCCTTTTCTTATACCTATTCAAAAATTATTTCATTTTTACGATTAGTAAGTTTTTGAGCTAATAATAAATACATATAACATGTTAGATATCTTGGCATAAAAGTATGATTTTTAAAATGGTTTTTTAAGTTAAACAAACACATAATAGCTTATCTTAAATATAATACTTTATGGTGATTTTTATTTTTTCTTTGGTATAACCAACTCCTTACCACATAGTAATTCTCTTCAAGACTAGTTTTTAGATATCTTAGTTATCTTTAAAACTATGTGATTCATCCTTTTATCTCTTTTTTACACCTTTGCTCATATAAATGTCCCCTATGCTAATAGATATAAAAATAGAACCAACAATGTTTCCAATAAAGAAATATGCAAACTGGGATAAATTACCCAAATAGTTTCTAACTTAGCTTGTTGAGCACCCATCTTGGCTAAAACAACTAGCATGCCAATTCCTTTTCCATATAATATGGCATATAGTAATTTGCCAATGATGAATCAATAATGCTTGGATTTCATTTATAGCAACCATAAAAGCATGAGAAGAACCACAAACTAAGTTAACCAAATGAATAGCTTTCATAGAATTTAATTTTGTGACTAATGTCTAATCCTCTTACACCTAGCTAATACAATGCCATATTGAATAGTTAGAAGATCAATTAGTAGATTTGTACCAAATCCTATATGACATGAGAAAAAGTTGTCAAATACCACTATTATTCTTGAGTATACCATCAAAACTCATAATACTAGGGTTTCCTCAAGCATTATTATCCATATTTTGTTTGATTAAATCATGGAGGAAAAAGATCAACGTACCAATTGAGTAGCTCTATTAATAAGAGATGTTAAATGGGGGTCAAAAGTCATATCACATTACACAAGTAACTAATGCACATATTGCAATTAACTTTGAAAAGAATGTAATTTACCCTGAATAGACCTCAATTCTAAAATTTTCAAATGACCTATCTCATAATAAAAAAATAAGCAAAGTGCTCAAAAACCTAGACATGCCTAATTAGAATATGAATACATATTTGAGGAAAGGCAATCCAGAAATAGAGTTCTCCACCGATTCTTTCTAGTTGAGCCTCTCTATCTATCATTATACCATGAGAAGTAGAAATAATTACAATCCCCATTCCACCTAAAATTCTCGAAATTTGTTGATAGTTAGAATAGATTCGTAGACCAGGGCGACCGATGCGTTTTAAATTTAGACTCGTTCGACATGGTCCTTTCCTATTTCTTCTATGTCGTAGGGTTAAAGCAAAAAATAAAAATTGCCTTCATGGTGTTTCCCCACATTTTCAATAAAACTTTCTCGTAAAAGTATTTTAATAATGTTTTCGGTGATGTTAGTAGATGGTATTCGAACGGTTCCTTTTCTATCCATATTCGCATTTCGTATAAAGGTTATTATGTCAGCAAGAGTGTCCCTACCCATGATAAACTAAAAATTTTATTGCCTTGTAATTTTGATATAATCAACATACTTTGTTTTCATTTTTTTATGAATTAATTACTTTATTTTTATTAATTTTTATTAAATATTAATTTTTATTAAAGGTATATGCGTGAAACACAATCTACTAATTAATTTTAATTTAATTGATTTCTTTCAAATATCAAATATTATAAATTATGGTTTATATCTCATCTTATATCTTATAATGTTCTTATAATGCTTTATTTTATAATACTTCAGGTGCTAATGAAACTATTTTAGCGAAATTTAACTGTCTCAATTCCCAAGCGATTGCACCAAAAATTCAAGTTCCCTTTGGATATCCTTCTTGATCAATTACAACTGCAGCGTTGTCATCATATCGTATTATCATACCATTGTCGCGTTTGATTTCTTTAGAAGTACGCACAATTACAACTCTGATCACTTCAGATCTTTCTAGAGGTGAATTGGGGACTACTTCCTTGATCACAACAATAATAACGATAGATAGACTATTGAACATTCGGGAATAAAAAATTCATTAATTTGAAGAGTCTTTTTTTTATTATTTGATTTATTAGATCTTAAACTTGAATTTTGATGAACTTTTTTTGTTTTTAGTAATTCATGGAAAAATAAATCGAGGAACCCCCTATGAATGTACCAGCTACAAGAAAGGACTTTATGATAGTCAATATAGGTCCCCACCACCCATCAATGCATGGTGTTCTTCGACTCATCCTTAGTCTAGATGGTGAAGATGTTATTGACTGCGAACCAATATTGTTATTTACACATAGGGATTGAAAAAATTACGGAAAACCAAACAATTATAATATATGTTTGAGAAGATTAGGACAAATAACCACAAACACTAAAATCTCTAAACCCCCAACAAAATTGAACGTCATTGCTAAGAGGACAATCATAGAACACAAGTCATAAAAGTATTTCATCTTCATAGGAACTTGGATTTGCAAAACCTAATTTACAGAAGTAGCTATAATTGAAAGAAACAACTTAGGAAAAAGCTAATAAATAGCTATATTAGAAGAGTAGTCATCATTTGGTGAAGGACCCAAAACTCGATGATTCAAACTAGTGTAACTAACATTTTTAAACGAATCTCTGAAATTGATGTATAATTTAGAATTTCTAGTTTCCTCTAATTACTAGGAGACAACTCTATTTTTTCATAATTTCTCTTGTAATTTTTAGAGGTTTTAATTCATATCATGTTGCGAAATCCATTATTTTTTAACATATTATCTAGTAGAAATTCAAACCATTCACTTAAACAATTAATTATTTAGTCAGATGGAGTAATAATTATATTAATAGCAGTACTACCAAATATTCAATTGCTTGTTAGTTGTTTGAATCATCTACTCCCAAGCTATTGTGGTAATATCTATTTTAAATCCAAACTACTTTTATATCGATTTTATTTTCAAATTATTTTTATTTTTAAATAATAATTTTTGTTAGAGTTATTTAAAAGGGAAAAGTAAAACCCGTTAAGAATTGAGTTCATTTATTATAAAAAAAAAGTATAATTTTGATAAAAAGTTCTAGAAAAGATGAAAGTCTTGATTGAGAATTTTTGAAAGTTTACTCTAAACTTGATATTAAAAATTGTTTTATAATAAAACTCAGACTACCTATATAATTGAATAGTATTTTACACAATTTTCTTAGTTGTTTTTTATTTTATTTCATTTCTATATAATTTGTTGTTGATATATAGTTAAAATAATCAATTATTTTAAATATATAAGGGCATATATCACAATCTTAAAGATTGTAGTCATATTCTCTGAAAATAATTATTTGGATACTATATCCGTCAAAATTGTGGGTCCATTTATTTCTTATCATAAGGTATATTACATTTAAGTCCTTATAGTGTGATAAACATTTTAATTTTTTTCCTTAAATTTTAAAGTTTTAATTGATAACTTAATGTTAAATTAAGAGTTTTAATGTGGCTCATAATAAAAATTCAAAATTATTAGAATTTATCAGCAAGTTTGTATGACCTTTTCAATATCATATTTTCATTTATTGTGAAAACTATTTTCATAAATATGTTGTGTTATTGTTGCATTTAAGTTTTCTATCTTTTCACTAATAAAAATGACAATGGAGATTTTAAAAAATCTTTATCAAGTAAAATTGGTACACCATAAAAATGTTGTATTATTTTATTATCATTTTCATCACGAAGAACATCTCTTAATGATCTATCAAGAGTATCGAAAAACTTTTCATAATTCACTAAAGCTTTATCCCATAGTTTGTTTTGATAAATTTTCTAGAAGTGTCTCTCTTTTAATTCACATGTAGGAATTATAATCAACATGCAATGGTATTTTAAATATTGAAGAAGTATTTTGACCATAAAGAAATAACAAAAACAAAAAAATAACCATACAAGGATGGAATATAAACAAACATAGGTGTAATAAACAAGGAGAAATGAATAACACATTAAGGCCAACCATATAGAGGCAAAGCATGACAATCTGGACCAGATAAAATAAAGTTTTTCAAATATGTAGATGATAAAAATTCAAAAGTGCAATAGGCTCAAAATATAGATCTCCATTAAAAATGACAACATTATCTAAATAATGAGATATCATGTGATACTCGTAACTTTAAGATAATATTTGGTTACTGTTCTAAGATAGAAAAGATTGAGAAAGTACAATTAGAGAAGACAAGAAAAAAAATAGGAAACAGAATTGTGTTTGGTAATGATGTACAAGATAAAATAATTGTCTCTGTATCCTATATGGTTATTGTGGACAAGATATAATAAAATATAAAAATATTTATTTTACCTTTAATATATACTATTGTCAAACTTCCATATTTTAAAAAATAATTAGATTTTTTTTTAGTTTATATTGAGTGTTGAGATTAATAATATTATAATAACCCTAGTTATATAACCAAGGCTGACTAGTTGACTTGGGGTCTGGACTGGTTCGAGTTTAAAAATAATAGAGGGAGGATTGAATCGACCTGACCTAATCAAATACCTAGGTCAACCCGGGATAAAAGATGGGTCAAAAACCTGTTCACTTTCTTTAAGGAAAAAATTGGTCAAAACAAGGTTGTTGTGATTATTTTAAAAAATATTTTTTAGGTTGCCGGGTTGACTCTCTCAACCAATGACCTAAACCTTGCATCAATTCAACTCCTGAGTCGGGTTTTAAAATAATGATTATAATTATTTTTATTTATACATTGACTTGGGTCAACACATGTTGACCCTCTTAACCTGTGACCCGAGCCTTGCCATAGTTGACCCATGAGTTTGGTTTTAAAACTATGATTATAATATTTTTTATCCTTACATTGACCTGAGTCAACCTGAGTTGACCCTCTTGATCCATGACCAGGGCCTTGCCCTAAGTTGATCCCCGAATCAATTTTTAAAAATTTGATAATAATCACTTTTATTTTATATTGACCCTCCTGACATAACTTGGCCTTATCTTGGGTCGACCCTCAAAATAAGTTTTAAAACTATGATAATAACTAATTTTATCCTTATATTGACCTGGATCAACGATCAACCCCACTCGTGACATGGGTCTTGTCTTGTATCGACTATTGAATCAAGTTTAAAGCTATGATAATAACCACTTTAAAACTATGATAATACTCAGGTTAGATCATCCCATGACCCAAGTCTTGACTAGTGACTCAAGCTTTGCCCCAAATTAATTCCCGAGTTGGGTTTTAAAACTATAATAATAATCATTTTTATCCTTACATATCTTAGTCAGACAATCTTGGAATTGAGAGTATTTTTATAAGAAAATTTTTGAAATAAAATAATAATAAATATTGTCTTTGGAGATATGTCCCCTTTGTACCTCCTGTTTTAAAATACAGAAATTCACTCCAAGATTATACTAGAGACATATTTATTTTTATGTCTCTGTCACTTCAACCAAACACATATTTGTTTCTATTATTTTTATCCCTATTGTCCTAGTAACCAAACCCTACCTAAAAATCTTTAAAAATATAATAAAAACAAAATGCAGAAAACGTGAATAGACTTTTGACAAATTAAAATTAACACTTATCTAGATTAAACCAATAAGCATAGGTCAAGCAAAAGTCAAAAAATACAATAAATAAGCACAAGATTATAAAATAAATAGTGTAGAGATAGAATGATAAAATACAATAATTTATCATGATTAGACCATATCTGCATCTAGTCTCCAAGCTCCATTTGGGATTTAGAATCCACTAATCTCTTCTACCTATACAAGCGAGGAACAAGTCTTTTAAAACCACTCCTCTTTTTTTTTTTTCTCAGGACCAACTCACTTGTTGTTGTGTGAAAGATCACTATAATCAATCTTGTTACAAGCAAAGGATAAAACCTTTTATAACCACTCCATTTGAGACTAAAAAACAACCTATTTGCTATAGTGTTTCTTTTTATCTTTTACAAGTATAATAAAACTCAATACTCTATTGAAAGAGTAGATGATACAAGTCAAGCTCACTCAATACCAATGAATAGTATTTGCAGGTTTAACTCTATTCAAATAATGCAAGAGATTTTATCTTTTATCTTCCTCTTCTTTCTATGCTACTTCTTAAACTCCCCTCTTTCGTACCTTCAAAAGATAGCTCATCAAGTATATTTGTAGGTGTAATGAAAATCTAGCAGTTGGATAAATAAATGATTATCCTTTGAAGAGAATTCTCTAAATGAAAAATTAGATGTTGTAAATAGTTATTTGGAGATAATTATCTAAATAAAGAATTAGCCATTGTAAAGAACCTTCATTTAATATAAAAAATAGCCATTGTAAAGAATTTATCCAAGTAAAGAACTAGTTTTAAGCTGCTTACCTTAGCCAATTCTATGCTTCCTTGGTTGGTTTTGGGCTTCCTTGGTCGGTCCATGCATGGATAGAATAGGTCGTAGGTTCTAGGCCTCTATTTAGTTTTTAATTTTTCCTCTGTTTAGTTGGTTCTTCTTACATATTTTCTTCATGAATTTTGTACAATCAAACTCCAAATATAAACAAGTCCTTAAGCCTAACCTTCAACATCACAAAACTTGAATTAATCAATTTTTATTTGACTAATAAGCTTGTTTATTTTATATGCTTGAATAATATATATATTAACATCACAACACTTAAGCATAATATATTAGTGATACCAAGTATTTTTTTTATCATTAAAATTATAGCTATTGTGGTTGTAATCTCTCATGGCTAGCACAAGAACATGATAAATATACAAAACAAATGTTGTGTTTATTAAGAATTATCCAATGAAAAAGTATGAAATTGAACATTACAATACGATGCCACTACATATTTCCATCCAAACTCATGTTAACAACAAATAAAAATTATGATGTTTTTAGGTGATCAATAGTTTAGTAATATAACATCAGAGAGAAAAAAAAACCGATGAAATTTTATTGAAATTTGAAATATTGAACAAAAATAGAGGTAAGATTAACAAATTAATATGCAAAAAAATATATATTAAAAATAAGAGAATAAAAGGTATATAAACACATTCATCTAAACAATAACCCCCATAACACAAACTCAGCTACCAGTACATTCTTTAATGTTATGTTTAGTTAGTGTTTATGGATAAAAGATACAAATACAAAAAGAAATTGAAATGTGTTTGGTTAAATGACAAGGAAAAAAAATTCTACCTTTATAAAAGTTTTAGAATGAATTCTTATTCTTTCAAAATAGAACAAATATAAAAACATATCCCTTCTATCCCAAACTTTCTGTCTTTTCCATTCCAAAACATTAATCAAACTCTACATAATAATGAATTTATATTTAATATGGAATAAAGATGACATGATGATAATAAACATTCATGTATGATCACATATACATTATTTTTCAATATGTATTAAGATTATGAAGTCATTAATTCGAGCATCAATATGATAAAAGGCTATCACCCTCGACTTGAACTTAAATCCAACCTTCAACATCACGAAGTTTGAATTAATCCATATATTATTAAGATTATAAAGTCATTGACTCGAGGATCAAAGAAAATGATGAAGTTATCACCCTTGATTTGACCTAATTAGTGCAAGAAATATAACACAGTAAGATTGTAGTTCAATTAACAATTATCTTTATAAGATCATGATAAAAGGCTTTAACAATAAATTAAACATTCTTGTGCTTTTTATTTTTGTTGGGAACATCCATTTACTATTTTTATCTTAATTTTTATCTTAATATCAACCCTATATATTACATTTTTACCATTGCATATTCATTTTGTCAGTTGAATGTTACTAATGTTAAAAAAATATTAAAGCATGAAAGCTTTTGCTAATATACACTTTAATCCCTAAACTCTTAGAAATTGTTTTGGTTTTTATTTTTTATTTTTCTTATAAGGAAAGTTTTGTATCCTTATATTTTACAGCAAAAACAATTTTGTCCTTGAATGATTTTTTTTCAATCGTTCCTGCATGTCAAGTTGTCGACTTGGTCAAAATTAGTCAAAAAAAAATAAAATTAAATGGGTTGATAGCAAAGTAAGGGATAAGTGGATTTAAGTAGGTATGCCGCTTCAAAAATATAAATTTTATTTTCTATGATGTTTAATTTTTTTTCCATTTATTTCCCTGATTTTAACCT
>Ga0307517_10003138_pt1 | contig 26000 bp, 28 predicted proteins | sample 23_EM_MG_FD_194515 | JGI IMG/M metagenome (GOLD analysis project Ga0307517, IMG submission 194515) | Populus trichocarpa ectomycorrhiza microbial communities from riparian zone in the Pacific Northwest, United States - 23_EM | ecosystem: Host-associated > Plants > Roots > Unclassified | place... | reverse complement strand
TCTCCCAAATGCCCCTGTGTTGCGGCCGTATGAAGATGCCGCTACGCATGAGACAGCTGAGAGATGAGAATAGATGTACGTTCCTCGTGAGAATTTTCGAGGTCTTGCTCACGCTCGGCCCGGTTGCGCCACTCGGGTGGCGTTCGTAGGAAGATCCGCGAATCGCGGGTGCTGAGCTCCCCAAGTCCGAGTGCGGTGCGCATCATAAGCAAGGCAGACAAATCGCACCATTCGGAACTTCGGATTCTCGGAAGTGAGGGATCATGGCAGCCGCCAAGATCACGCAGATCTGGACCGTCTTCATCACCGCACTCATCAAGTGCCTGGCCGTCCTGGGCTCCAAGGCCACCCCCGTAGCCGCGACCGGGGCCCCGGCTCCCGCCCCGGCTCCGGTCGCGCCCGTGGCCTCCGTCCCGGCCCTTACGGCCCTTCTGCCGAGGCAGCGGCCCGGCGACCGCTCCGTACCTCCCACCATGAAGCAGCGCATCCGCGCCGAGGCCCACGGCTCCTCGCCCGCCTCCAGGAGCAGGATCCTCTCCGGCCGCGACCGGCGTGACCGCGAGGCCGCCCCCACCGGCCCGAACCCCGCTGACGCCGCCCCCGCCGACCTCTGCCTCGTCTGACGCCCGCCCGGCACAGCCGGTCAGGAGACCCCCTTGAACAGCGTCACCCGCAGCCGGGATACGGCCCCCGCCCCAGGGCTCACAGGCTCGTCAATTGCTTCCGGATCACGGACTCCGTCCTGTCACTTCCTCTTGACGGGCGTCCGGATCAACTCGCGGGAGGCAGGCAGCACCCGCACCCGGAACTTCCGGCGGCGCCAGGCGTTCGCCGTCGCCGGGAACACCTCCGTACAGCCGATGGCCTGCAGTTCGCGTAGCGCGGCGACCACCTCTCGTCGATCGCCGCGTGCGCAGAGCCGGATGACGTCGTCCACGTCGTGCGTGTCGCCCGGCAGACGCGTGAGCATTCGCAGCAGCAGCCCGCAGGCGGCGGGCCCGATGCGGTCGTCCCACGCGAACGCCGTGTCCACGGTGACGACGCCGCCCTCCGTCACAGCGACGCCAGAGCGTAGACCATGTGGCCCGTTGCCGTGGTCCCGTCGCTGGGCATCAGGCATCCGGCGATGAGCAGGTCGAGCAGCGCCCGGTTCACCACGATCGGGTCCAGGCCGGTCTGCTCGGCGATCTGGCGAGGCGGCGTGCGCAGCTCGCCGCTGGCGAGCATGACAGGCAGCACGTAGGCCGCCACGGCCCAGACGTCGGGGTGGAGGACGTGCTTCGAGCGCCACTTGTCGAGGATGCGCGAGCTTTCGGTGGTCCGGGGCGGGAGAGGCAGAGCACGGGTCTGGTGCGGTGTGGCGGTGAGACGGTCGAGTACGTCGGCGATCTTGGCGGTGGCGTGGGTCAGCTCGGCGAGTAGTTGGTCGGTGGCGGGTACTTCGGGTTCCTGGCGGCCCAACAGCAGCGGAGCGAGCACCTCGTGCCGGGCCCAGTGGTCGAAGGCCTGGGCCTGAGGGTTGTTGCGAGCCACGGCCAGGACCTTGATGACGCCCGGAAGGCTGAGGATCACGCGAGGAGCGAACTGGGTGCTCATGGTGTCCGGTCGACTATTAGTCGACTGGTCCTGACCTGCGGAAATGTCGAGCATCTGCCACTCGCCCTCGGCGAGGGTCCGGCGATAGGTGCTCTTGAGGTTGGGCAGTCCGGCGGCCGTGGCCACCTGGTGCATCCAGAACCACCGCATGCCGTCGTCGGTGGCGATGATCTCGATGGTCTCGCCCGTGTCGGGGTACGTCAGTGCTTCGGCGAGCAGGCCCAGGCCCTTGAGGCGGGCGGCGAAGACTTCGGGATGTGCGGACATAGGGGTGCACCTCTCTGGTGACTTTGGGGTTGGGTGATGAACCCGCGCAGGCCGCGCGGGTGGTCTCGGCTGGGCCGGGCCGTCAGGCCAGGGCCGGGCTTGCGGTTCCGATGCCGCGCAGGGCTGCGCGGGCGCGGGCGGCGCCGGTGCGGGCGGCCTCGATGAACGTGGACACGTCCGGGTGCTGCGGCCGGGGTGACGCGGGTTGCTTTGGCGCGGGCGGCCGGGGCGGGGCCGGGGGTAGCGGCATCTTGCGGGTCAGGCGGTTTTCGAGGAGGCCGGCGGCGCTGACGAGCTTGTCCGGTAGGCCGCCCGTGAGCGCGTAGCGGATGTCGGCGGCCGTCGCCCCACGCGCGAACCACTCCAGGACGTAAGGCGCCAGCCGCGTCGCGTCGTGCGCGCCGATCGACAGCCGTCGGTCCATCCGGCCCAGCGAGGCCAGCAGCCGTGCGGCGGAGTCGAGTTCGACCTCGGCCCGGGTCGGCGGCAGCACGTCCGGCTCCCAGTGCAGCTCCGGCAGCTCCGGCTCCGGATCCGGTGCTTTCGGCTCGGGGAGGGAGGTGTTTACCTCCCCATACGTTCCCCCGTTAGGGTGAATCACCGGGTCTCCAGAGCACTGGCAACCGGGGTCGCGCACCTCGGATTCCGGTGACTCAAGAGGCGTGTCGTAGATGTGGACCTCGGTCCACATCTGGCCGGTCGTCTTGTGCCGGTTCACCTGGCGGGTGACGTATCCGAAGCGTTCAAGTTCCTTAAAACCCGAGGCAGTGCCCATGTATCCGTCCGGGCCCGTTCCCGCCAGGGAGCGGATGTCCCGGGGCGCGTCGTCGGGGAGCGCGAGGAGTTCGGCGAGCAGCCCACGGGCGTTGCGAGAGAGCCGCATGTCGGTGTGGAAGGCCGCCTCGGCGGTGGAATGTGCGCGGGCAGCCCAAGTACGATGCACTTGCAGCATGGAGGTCTGTCTCCTGGTGCCATGGCCCCCGGGTGTTACCGCACCGCGGGGGTCAATTTGTTGATCGGAATGGCTGGACCCTACTGCGCTGCCAAATGGGCGGCGCAAGTCCTCAACCCGGCACCGGATTACGTGAATTGCTGCATGAACATGGCGCAGAACCGATTCTTCCGGACCCCCGCGTCTCCGGAGCGACCTGCGGTTTTGCCTGGCTTGGGTCGTCCGTCCCGGAGGTCCGATCAACTGCTCTTAGGTGCTGCGCATTTCATCCTTGTGGGTTAATTGCGCCACCCCTCCTACACCCCCTTCACAGGCTCGACCTGTGAAGTCACGAATGCGGACCAGGCGGCGGGCGTGAACGCCAACTCCGGCCCGGCGGTGTCCTTCGAGTCCCGCACGCGCACGGTGCCGGGGCACGTGGTGACCTCGACGCAGTCGCCACCTTCGCCGCTGCTGTAGCTGCTTTTGAACCAGGCCAGTTCGATACTCACAGTGCTCCCACCAACTGCTCGATGAATCGTGCCGACTCCCGTGGCGTGAAGGCCTGCGCACGGATGATGCCGTAGCGCTGAACCAGCAGACTCACTTGATCACGCTCGGAGATCAGTGTGCTTCCTCCTTGGCCTTCTGTGTAGGCCAAGGTGCGTCGCTCGCTCGTCTCCATGAGCGTCACGTAGCCGTCCAGCCCGGCATGCTCTTCGCACTCGGTCGGCATGACTTGGATGGTGACGTGGTTCATGCGGGCGCATGCCAGCAGGCGAACAAGCTGTTCCTTCAGCACCACACGCCCGCCGAGGGGGCGACGTAGCACGGCCTCCTCGATCACAAAGGTAAGGAAAGGCTTTGGCGCTCGCGTCAACAACACCTGGCGCGCCAGCCGGGCCGCCACGCCGTGCTCGATCTCTTCCTCGTCCAGTGCCGGCGTACGGATGGAGAACGTTGCACGCGCATACGCCTCCGTCTGCAACAGACCAGGCACCAGCATCGGCGCGTACGCATTCAGCCTGAAGCAGTCGGCCTCCAGTACCGCGTAGTTGCGGAAGAAGGCCGGGTATCGCTCCGCGCGCAGCGCGGGCCCCGCGCTCCCCAGCAGCCCCTCCGCCTCCAGCGCCGTATCCAACCGGACCGCGAAGTCGGGGTCGGCGATGCGCTCGCCGCGCTCGATCGCGCCGATCAGGGAGCCCGAGCACGAGGCGAGCCCGCCCAGCTCGTCCCTCGTGAGCCCGCGCCGTTCCCGGAGGATCCGCACCTGGCCGCCGAAATGGCGCAGGAAGAGGGACGGCTCCTTTCCCGGCGGCTTCAATGACGTGGCCATGTGCGTCACCCCTCGTCAACGAACGCGGCGTAACGCCACGGAACCGTTCTGTAGCGGCGGAAGTACTGGTCAGGGTATGTCCGTCCAGGCAGCGTTCACCCCATGAAGAGCGAAATCCCCACCGCACGGTGGAACTGGCTCCCGCCCGCCGGGCATCAACTCCGCAAGGCGGGCGTCCACTTCGACGCCGTCCGTATCTCCGGCCGCAAGGCGGAGGCGATCGCCGCGCTGCTGGAGCAGGCGCAGGACGGGAGCCCCGGCCCGGTGATCCAGGAGCTGACCGGCTACCGGTGGCTGTACTTCCTGCTGCCGCCCGGTGCGGCAGCCGCCCGCGCATGGCCGTACGGCGTGCAGCGGTACACCGCCCGGACGCGGGGAAGCGTGGCGTATGTCGGGGTACCGGCGCTGGCCGGGGAGACCTGGCCGCTGGGCTGGCGATGCGTGCCGACGACCGACCGGGAGCATCTGGACGCGGAGTTGTTGCACCGGACCGTGTGGGGGGAGCTGGGTGGCGTGAGCCCACAGGCTGAGGGCCCCTACGGGGCGGTCAGTCCGGAGTACTAGGGGAATCCGATCCCAGAGGCTGACGACGGGGTGTGGCGTGCGCCACTAACGTCAAGTCCGTGACTGTGATCGCTACTGAAGGCCTGACCAAGCGGTACCCGAGGGTGACCGCGCTGGACCGGCTGACCGTGGACGTCAAACCTGGGGTGACCGGGTTGGTGGGCGCGAACGGGGCCGGCAAATCTACGTTGATCAAGCTGCTGTTGGGGCTGTCCTCGGCCACCGAGGGCGGCGCTCGGGTGCTCGGACTCGACGTGGCGACCGACGGGGCCCAGATCCGTGCGCGGGTCGGGTACATGCCGGAGCACGACTGCCTGCCGCCTGACGTGTCGGCGACGGAGTTCGTCGTGCACATGGCCCGGATGTCGGGGATGCCGGCGACGGCGGCGCGCGAGCGCACCGCTGACACGCTCCGGCATGTCGGGCTGTACGAGGAGCGGTACCGGCCCATCGGCGGCTACTCGACGGGCATGAAGCAGCGGGTGAAGCTGGCGCAGGCGCTGGTGCACGACCCGCAGCTGGTGCTGCTGGACGAGCCGACGAACGGGCTGGACCCGGTCGGCCGGGACGAGATGCTGGGGCTGATCCGCCGGGTCCACACGGACTTCGGGATCTCGGTGCTGGTGACCTCGCATCTGCTGGGGGAGTTGGAGCGGACCAGCGACCACATCGTCGTGATCGACGGTGGGCGGCTGCTGCGCGCGGACTCGACGAGCGACTTCACGCAGGCGACGGCCTCGCTCGCGGTCGAGGTGACCGACAGCGAACAGCAGTTGCTGGAGAAGCTGACCGCCGCCGGGCTGACCGCGCACGCCGACGGCCGGCTGCTGCTGGTGGACATAGCGGACGACGACTCGTACGACACCGTGCGCGACGCGGTGGCGGAGCTCGGCGTCGGGCTCGTGCGCATGGAGCAGCGCCGCCACCGCATCGCCGAGATCTTCCGGGGAGAGGGAGCGGGCCATGACAACCACACCGTCTGACGTCATTCATGACATCGGCTATCGCCACTACGACGGCCCGCGCCTTGGCCGCGCGTACGCCCGCAGGTCGCTGTACGCGCAGAGCCTGCGCGGGGCGTACGGACTGGGCCGGTCGGCGAAGTCGAAGGTCATGCCGATGATCCTGTTCGCGGTGATGTGCGCGCCGGCGGCGATCATCGTGGCGGTGGCGATCGGCACGAGCATGACCAAGCTGCCGATCGAGTACACCCGTTACGCGATCATCATGCAGACGGTGATCAGCCTCTTCCTGGCGGCGCAGGCCCCGCAGTCCGTCTCGCTGGACCTGCGTTTCAAGGTCACGCCGCTGTACTTCTCCCGCCCGATCGAGCGGATCGACTACGTCGCGGCGAAGTACGCGGCGCTGGCCACCGCGCTGTTCATTCTCACCGCCGTGCCCGTCACCATCCTCTACATCGGGTCGCTGCTCGCGAAGTTCGACTTCGGCGACGCGACCTCCGGCTTCGCGAAGGCACTGGTCGCCGAGCTGCTGCTGTCGCTGCTCTACGCGGGACTGGGGCTGCTGATCGCGGCGCTGACCCCGCGCCGGGGCTTCGGTGTCGCGGGGATCATCGCCCTGTTCACGCTCTCCTTCGGTGCGGTCTCCAGCGTCCAGGCGGTGGCCTCGGTGCAGGGCAGTGAGAGCGCGATCGCCTGGCTGGGGCTGTTCTCGCCGATCACGCTGATCGACGGGGTGCAGACCTGGTGGCTGGGCGCGAGCTCCTCGTACGTCGACAACGCCGGCCCGTCCTCCGCGTTCGCCGGCTGCGTCTTCCTGCTTGTCCTGCTCGCCGTGATCGGCGGCACGTTCGGCCTGCTGATGAGCCGCTACCGGAAGGTCGGACTGTCGTGACCACCTTGTCCATCGACCATGTGTCCCGCTGGTTCGGGAATGTCGTGGCAGTCAATGACATAACGATGACGATCGGCCCGGGCGTGACCGGCCTGCTGGGCCCCAACGGCGCGGGGAAGTCGACGCTCATCAACATGATGGGCGGCTTCCTGGCCCCGTCCACCGGGAGCGTGACCCTGGACGGGGCCGTGATCTGGCGGAACGAGCAGGTGTACCGGCAGATCGGGATCGTGCCGGAACGGGAGGCGATGTACGACTTCCTGACGGCGCGGGAGTTCGTGATCGCCAACGCCGAGCTGCACGGGCTGGCCAATCCGGGCGAGGCGGCGCGCAAGGCGCTGGCCACGGTGGAGATGGAGTACGCGCAGGACCGCAAGGTGGCGACGTACAGCAAGGGCATGCGGCAGCGGGTGAAGATGGCCTCCGCCCTCGTCCACGAGCCCGATGTGCTGCTGCTGGACGAGCCGTTCAACGGAATGGACCCCAGGCAGCGGCTCCAGCTCATGGACCTGCTGCGGCAGATGGGGGCCGACGGGCGGACCGTGCTGTTCTCCTCGCACATCCTGGAGGAGGTCGAGCAGCTCGCGAGCCACATCGAGGTCGTGGTGGCGGGGCGGCATGCCGCGTCGGGGGACTTCCGCAAGATCCGGCGGCTGATGACGGACCGGCCGCACCGCTATCTCGTACGGTCCAGCGACGACCGGGCGCTGGCCTCGGCGCTGATCGCGGACGCGTCGACGGCGGGTATCGAGCTGGACTGGCAGGAGAAGGCGCTGCGCATCCAGGCGATCGACTTCGGCGGCTTCACCGAGCTGCTGCCGCGCGTCGCCCGCGAGCACGGCATCCGGCTCTACACGGTCTCGCCGTCGGATGAGTCCCTGGAGAGCGTCTTCTCCTACCTGGTCACGGCATAAGGAGCCGCTGCGATGTCCACTGTGTCCGCTGTGTACAACCCGACCGTGGCCCGGCTCACCTACAAGGCGCTGCTCGGCCGCCGCAGGGCCCTGATCCTCTTCGCGCTGCCGGTGCTGCTGATCCTGATCTCGGTGGCCGTACGGCTTCTGACCGGCGCCGACGACTCGACGGCGTCCTCGATCCTGGGCGGTTTCGCGCTCGCGACGATGGTGCCGCTGATCGGGGTCGTCGCCGGTACGGGGGCGATCGGGCCGGAGATCGACGACGGGTCGATCGTGTATCTGCTGGCCAAGCCGCTGAAGCGGCCGTCGATCATCTTCACCAAGCTCGTCGTCGCGATCGGTGTCTCGGTGGTCTTCTCCGCCGTGCCGACGATCGTGGCGGGCTTCATTCTCAACGGCAACAGCCAGCAGATGGCGTTCGCCTTCGGCGCTGCCGCTGCCGCCGCCTCGGTCGCGTACAGCGCGGTCTTCCTGCTGCTGGGGGTGATCACGCGGCAGGCGGTGGTCTTCGGGCTGGTCTACGCGCTGGTGTGGGAGTCGCTGATCGGCTCCCTGGTGCCGGGGGCGCGGACGCTGAGCGTGCAGCAGTGGGCGCTGGCGCTGGCCCAGAAGATCGCGGGCGACGGGGCCGGGGTGAGCTCGGATGTGGGGCTGCCGATGGCGGTCGTGCTGCTGGTGGGGGTGACGGTGGCCGGCACCTGGTTCGCGGGGCAGAAGCTGCGGACGCTGGTGCTGGCGGGCGAGGAGTGAGCGTCACCGGTTTGCGTTAGCCCGCAAGGGTGATCTTCAGGAAGCGGCGGGCCCGGCTCACGGCGTAGCGGATATCGGATTGTCACATTTATGGGGATGTGACGGATCCGTCACCGCTTGCCGATCGAGCCGGAGCCCGCCGTGCTGTCCGAACCCCCACTGCTCTTCGCCGTCGGCCTGTTTCTGCTGGTCCTCGGCCTGCTGATCGCCGTGGTCACCCCGTGGCTGGCAGCCCGTCTGGGCTCGCCGCGGCTCCCCCTGACCCGGCGCCCGCGCCCCGCTCCGCGGCACAAAGCCGGAGCCCCGGCGCGGGCCACGTAATCCACTCGGTCTCGCTGGTTGAGCTTTCAAGGGAATAGCGCTACGGTCGAAGAAGTTGAAAGCCGTACCAACTAGTTCTCAGGAGTTCTCATGGCCCTCTTCGGTCGCACCAAGTCCGACACCGACACCGCCACCATCGACGGTCCGGACCTGTCGCACCTCAGCGGCACGTACACGATCGACCCGACCCACAGCGAGATCGGCTTCTCCGTCCGCCACGCCATGGTGACGACCGTGCGCGGCCAGTTCGCCGAGTACGACGGCAAGCTGCAGCTCGACGGCGCCAACCCGGCCGCCTCGACCGCCGAGGTGACGATCAAGGTCGTCAGCATCGACACCAACCAGGAGCAGCGCGACGGCCACCTGCGCACCGGCGACTTCTTCGACGCCGAGGCGCACCCGGAGATCACCTTCACCAGCACCGCCGCCGAGCAGGTCGACGCCGAGACGTACCGCCTCACCGGCGACCTGACGATCAAGGGCACCACGAAGCCGGTCTCGATCGACTTCACCTTCAACGGCGCGGCCAAGGACCTCTACGGCAACGAGCGCGTCGGCTTCGAGGGCTCGACGACCATCAACCGCACCGACTGGGGCCTGAGCTACAACGCGGCCCTGGAGACCGGCGGCGTCCTCATCGGCGAGAAGGTCAAGCTCAGCTTCGACATCTCCGCGATCAAGGCCGCCTGAGGCGGTTCACAGCCGGGTGAACGAAAATAGCGTGGATGGTTGTAGACGACACCAGCCACGAACCCGGCCCAGGTCCGACGACGAAGCGCCGCCGCGTCACACTCCCCCTTCGTGACGCGGCCCGCTCCGCTGTTCAGCGCGCCGTCCGGTTCACGGTCTCCTGGGTCCGCTCCACGCCCGGCACCCACATCTGGCTGCTGATCCTCGCCGTCAACAGCGGCATCCTGGCCGTGGTCTCCCCCATGGCCCGCAGCCTTCTGCTGCACCACAACAGCACCAATCTCATCGAGCTGTCCGCGCACCCGGTCCGCGTCCTGGTCCTCAGCGCCCTGTGGATCGAGTCCCCGTCCGGATTCGCGATCTACTTCGCCTTCTACGAGCTGGTGCACGCCCCCGCCGAACGCTGGCTCGGCACCGCCCGCTGGCTCGTGGTCGTGGCAGTCGCGCACATCGGCGCGACCCTGATCAGCCAGCAGGCCGTCCTCATGGGCATCCACGACAACCGGCTGCCCCGCTCGCTGGCCCACACCGTCGACATCGGCGTCAGCTACGGACTGGCCGGCGTCATCGGCGTCCTCACCTATTTCCTGCCCCGCCGCCCCTGGCCGCTGCGCTGGCTCTACGCCGCCGCGGCCCTCGGCTTCTTCGGGTACCCGCTGCTGAGCGATGACCGCACCTTCACCGACCTCGGCCACTTCTCCGCCGTACTGATCGGCTTCGCCTGCTACGCGCTCACGCCGCAGGCCCGGCAAGCAGACGCTCAAGAACTTCGGCGATCCCGTCCTCGTCGTTGGAGGCCGTGACCTCGTCCGCGACGGCCTTGAGCTCGTCGTGGGCATTGGCCATGGCGACTCCGTACGCCGCCCATCCGAACATCGGAATGTCATTGGGCATGTCGCCGAACGCGATGGTGTCCGCCGCCTTGAACCCCAGCCGGCGGGCGGCCAGCGACAGCCCGGTGGCCTTGGTCAGGCCGAGCGGCAGCAGCTCGACGATCCCGATGCCGGACACCACGATGCCGACCAGGTCCCCGGCCGCCGCGCGCGCGATCGCGGCGAGCTCGTCCTCGCCGACACCCGGGTCCCCGTGCTGGACGAAGATCTTGGCGAGCGGCTCCGCCCACAGCTCGTCCCGGCTCGTCATCCGGCCGTCGATCGGCTTGTCCCAGGCCAGCTGGAAGCCGGGGCCCGCCAGATAGGCGCCGTCCAGCCCGTCCCGTACGAAACCGAGCCGCAGCGGGCCGGTCTCGGCCTCGATCTTGGCCAGCGCGAGCTGCGCCGAGGACCGGTCGAGGGTGACGGAGGTCAGCAGCCGGCGTTCGCCCGCGTGATAGACCTCCGAGCCCTGGCCGCAGACGGCCAAGCCCTCGTAGCCCAGGGCCTCGAAGACATGGAGAGTCCGGGAGGCCGGGCGGCCGGTGACCACGATGTGCGCCGCGCCCGCCGCGGTGGCCGCGGCGAGCGCCTCACGATTGCGCGACGAGACCTGGTGGTCGCTGCCCAGCAGCGTGCCGTCGAGGTCGGTGGCGATGAGCCCGTACGGAAGAAAGCCCTGGCTCACTTGGCGACCGGCTCCAGGACCTCGCGCCCGCCGAGGTAGGGCCTCAGGATCTCGGGGACGAGGACGGAGCCGTCGGCCTGCTGGTGGTTCTCCAGCAAGGCGACGATGGTGCGCGGCACCGCGCACAGCGTGCCGTTGAGCGTGGCCAGCGGGCGGGTGCCCTTCTCGTCGCGCAGCCGCACCGACAGCCGCCGGGCCTGGAACTCATTGCAGTTCGAGGCGGAGGTCAGCTCGCGGTACTTGCCCTGGGTCGGGATCCACGCCTCGCAGTCGAACTTGCGCGAGGCCGAGGCCCCCAGGTCGCCGGTGGCCACATCGATCACCTGGAACGGCAGACCGAGCGAGGTCAGCCACTGCTTCTCCCACTCCAGCAGCCGCTGGTGCTCGGCCTCGGCGTCCTCGGGCGCGATGTAGGTGAACATCTCGACCTTGTCGAACTGGTGCACCCGGAAGATGCCCCGGGTGTCCTTGCCGTACGTGCCCGCCTCGCGGCGGAAGCAGGGGGAGAAGCCCGCGTAGCGCAGCGGCAGCTTGCCCGCGTCCAGGATCTCGTCCATGTGGTACGCGGCGAGCGGGACCTCGGAGGTGCCGACCAGGTAGTAGTCGTCCTTCTCCAGGTGGTAGACGTTCTCCGCCGCCTGGCCCAGGAAGCCGGTGCCCTCCATGGCGCGCGGACGCACCAGCGCGGGGGTCAGCATCGGGATGAAGCCGGCCGCCGTGGCCTGCGCGATGGACGCGTTGACCAGGGCCAGCTCCAGCAGGGCGCCGACGCCGGTCAGGTAGTAGAAGCGCGAGCCGGACACCTTGGCACCGCGCTCGACGTCGATCGCGCCGAGGAGCTCGCCGAGCTCCAGGTGGTCCTTGGGCTCGAAGCCCTCGGCTGCGAAGTCGCGCGGGCTGCCGATGGTCTCCAGGACGGTGAAGTCCTCCTCGCCGCCGACCGGCACATCCGGGTGCACGACGTTGCCGAGGAGCAGCAGCAGCCGCTGGGCCTCTTCGGCCGCCTCGTTCTGCTCGGCGTCGGCGGCCTTGACGGCGGCGGAGAGCTCGCGCGTCTTCGCCAGGAGCTCGGCCTTCTCCTCGCCCTGGGCCTTCGGGACGAGCTTGCCGAGCTGCTTCTGCTCGGCGCGCAGGTCGTCGAAGCGGTGACTGGAGGACCTGCGCCGCTCGTCGGCGGAGAGAAGAGAGTCGACAAGCGCGACGTCCTCTCCACGGGCGCGCTGGGACGCGCGCACACGGTCGGGGTCCTCACGAAGCAGGCGAAGGTCAATCACGGCTACAGGCTACCGGTGCGGGGGCCTTCCACGCGACAAGTTACGTGCTTTATAGGGGGTTTTGTCCGATTCGAAGAAAAGGGGAGAGAAATGCGATTGGGGCCATAAAGTGGCCGTCAACCGAATTCTGGGGGTCCCACCTGGGGTGTAGGCGCCTTGTGGACAACGGGAGTTGAAGCAGGTCCGGGAGCCCGAGTTATCCACAGGGGGGAGTGGTGACCTTTTCGTTATCCACAGGCTGTGTGTGGAAACTGTGGAAGACGGAACTGATCATTCCGGGGGCGAAGTGCTGGGCTATCGATTCCCGGCCCAAACCCTCCTGACACTCCCTTTCGGGTGATATCTCTTCCCTCTGTCGAGTTGTTCGAAGGTATTGGGCTGACGAGTGGGCGGTGAAGGGTGACCTGCGCCACTGTGGACGGAGTTGGTACCCGTGTACCGATTTGTCGACTGGGTCGGCATCCTCTGTCGACTTATCCCCAGTTATCCCCAGGCCGGTCCCCATGCCTGTGGATAACTTCGTGGACAACCCTGTGAGGCTCAGCCGCGGCCGTCGAGCGCGCGGCTCAGCCAGTCCGCGGCCTCGGTGAACTCCGCGTCCGTCGTCCCCTTGCGCAGCTTCGGTGCCACCTCGTCCGCCCGCGGATACGACCCCAGGAAGCGGACCTTCGGGCAGATCCGCTTCAGCCCCATCAGCGCCTCGCCCACCCGCCGGTCCGTGATGTGGCCCTCCGCGTCGATCGAGAAGCAGTACTGCCCGATCCCCTCGCCCGTCGGCCGCGACTCGATCCGGACCAGGTTCACCCCGCGTACGGCGAACTCCTGCAGCAGCTCCAGCAGCGCGCCCGGGTGGTCGTCCCCCAGCCAGAACACGGCCGACGTCTTGTCCGCCCCCGTCGGCGCGGACGGTCGCGCCGGGCGGCCCACGAGCACAAAGCGGGTCTGCGCGTTCGCCGCGTCATGGATCGCCGTCACCAGCGGCTTCAGCCCGTACGTCGCCGCCGCGAACTCACCCGCGAACGCCCCGTCGAACCGGCCCTCCTGGACCAGGCGCGCCCCGTCCGCGTTCGATGCCGCCGACTCCCACACCGCGTCCGGCAGCTTCGCCGCCAGCCACTTGCGCACCTGCGGCTGCGCCACGGGGTGCCCGGTGACCGTCTTCACATCCGCCAGCTTCGTCCCCGGCCGCACGAGCAGCGCGAACGCGATCGGCAGCAGCACCTCGCGGTAGATCGCCAGCGGCGCGCCGGTCGCCAGCTCGTCGAGGGTCGCCGTCACCCCGCCCTCGACCGAGTTCTCGATCGGGACCAGCGCCGCCGCCGCCTCCCCGTTGCGTACCGCGTCGAGCGCGGCCGGCACCGAGACCATCGGCACCAGCTCCCGCGTCGCCGCCTCCGGCAGCGTGCGCAGTGCGGCTTCGGTGAACGTGCCCTCTGGGCCGAGATAGGTGTAGCGACTCGCCGGCGACATGCGTTCAGCCTAACGGCTGCGCCGGGCCGGCCCGGCTACGTCTCCAGGAGGCGCTGGCCCACGTACTCGCCCTTGGCCGCGCCGCCCGGTACGGCGAACAGGGCGCTGGACTCGTGCCGCAGGTAGCGGGACAGGCCGTCGCCGCTGTCGAGCTTGCGCTGGACGGGGACGAAGCCGGTGAGGGGGTCGGACTGCCAGCAGACGAAGAGCAGGCCTGCGTCGGGGGCGCCGTCGTCGCGGAAGCCGTCGTGATAGGACCAGGGGCGGCGCAGTATGGCGGCGCCGCCGTTGGACTCGGGCTTGGCGACGCGTACGTGGGCGTCGGAGGCGATGGCGAGCAGGTTGTCGGCGTCGCGCTTGTCGAGGTCGACGGGGGTCGTCTCCGTACCGCCGGAGCCGGCGGACAGGGGGGCGCCGTCGGACTTGCGGCGGCCGATGACCTTCTCCTGGCGCTCCAGGGAGAGGTTGTCCCAGGTGTCGAGGAGCATGCGGATGCGGCGTACGACGGCGTAGGAGCCGCCGGCCATCCATTCCGGGGAGCCGTCGGAACCGGAGGCGGGGACGAAGATCCGCCGGTCGAAGGTGGGCTCGCTCGGCTTGGGGTTGTTGGTGCCGTCGATCTGGCCCATGAGGTTGCGGGCGGTGCGCGGCTCGGCCGTGGCGCCGGGGGTGCGGTTGAAGCCGTTCATCTGCCAGCGCAGGCGCGCGGCGTCGCCCGCCTCCTTCTGGAGGATGCGCAGGGCGTGGAAGGCCACGAGGCCGTCGTCGGAGCCGATCTGCACCCACAGGTCGCCGTTGCTGTGGGCGGCGACGAGCTCGTCGGAGGAGAAGTCGGGCAGCGGGGCGAGGGAGCCGGGGAGCTGCTTGTCCAGGCCCGCCTTGGCGAAGAAGGTGCGGCCGAAGCCGAAGGTGACCGTGAGCGAGGACGGCCCGGCGTCCAGGGCGATCTGGTTGTCGCCTGAGGGGACGCGGCCCGCCGTCATGGCCTCGGCGGCGGCCGACCAGCGGCGCAGCAGCGCGGCGGCGCCCTTGCGGCCCGCGCCGGCGGCGAGGTCGAAGGCGATGAGGTGGCCGCGGGCCTGGAGCGCGGTGGTGATGCCGGCCTGGTGGTCGCCGTGGAACGGCACGGTGGCCGAGCCGACCGAGGCCAGGGCCGTCGGGTCGTCGTGCAGGGTCTGCGCGACGGCGGCACCGCCCGCGCCGCCCGCCACGAGTCCGGCGGCGCCCGCGGCGCCGGCCGCTCCCAGCAGGCTTCTGCGGGTGATGGTGTTCTGTTCGCTCATCAGTTGATCTTCACTGTCTTCGTTTCGGTGACCTGGTCGATGTCCGAGGTCCGCACGGTCACCGCCATCGTCCAGGTGCCGCGGATCGGGAGCTGGACGTTGGTCGAGGCCCAGTGGCCGGTGTCGACCTTGCTCAGCGTGACCGGGATCGGGCCGATCTTCTTCGCGGTGAGGGTGAAGCTGACCTGCACCTCCGGCACGTTCTCGGCGTTGCCGTCCGGGTCGGTGATCAGCACATGCAGCTCGTTGGTCCCGGTGGTGGCCGGGTCCAGGGTGACCTCCGCGTCGCCCTTGCCCTTCGTGCCGCCCGTGTTGAAGGGCAGCGACACGTCCACCGGGTCCGGGGTGGTGACCGGCGCGGTGACCGTGCCCGCCGTGGTCTGCTCGGTGGCCGCGCGGCCCGGCTGCGTACTGGTCAGCGCCGTCGTCACCGCCAGCACGACCACCGCCACCGCGACCTCCGCCAGCACGGACCTGCGCAGCCCGGTGCGCTCCCGGTCGGCGTCGCGCGCCTTCTTCGCCTCGGTCTTCGCCAGCGCGGCCTCCTGCCGGGCCAGTTGCCCGGCCCGCTCGCCGTTGCTGTCGCTGTCGCCGTCGCTGCCGCCGTCTCCGCCGCCCTCAGCCTTGCCCTTGCCCTTGGCGGACGCGCCCGCCAGCACCTTGGACACCGCCACTGGCACCTGCGCCTGCGCCTCGCCCAGCCGCGCGGTCCAGCGGCGCGACAGCCAGGCCAGCTCGATGAGCAGCACGACCAGGCCGATCTTGACGCACAGCAGCTGCCCGTAGCCGGTCGAGACGAGCGCGTTCCACGAGCCGACCTGCCGCCAGGACTGGTAGACGCCCGTCGCGACGAGCGTCACCACCGAGATGAAGCCGATCCGCGAGAAGCGCTGCACAGCCTCCCGCTCGATGGCCAGCCCCTTGAACAGCGCCGTCAGCAGCGCCACCAGGCCGCCCAGCCACACCGCCATCGCCAGCAGGTGCAGTACGTCCAGCGGCATCGAGATGTTCGTCTGGATGCCGACCGACGCGTGCTCGACCATCGCCCAGGTCGACGCCAGCCCGCCCGCGACCACCACGCCGCCGATGCCCAGCCCCCAGGCCAGGTCCTGCCGCTCGACGGGATCCTCGCGCTTGGCGTACGAACCGAACATCACCGCGATGAACACCGCCCCGGCGGCCAGCAGCAGCAGCCGTGACAGCAGCGCCGCCCCCGGCCGGGTGTCCAGCGCGTCCCGGATTCCGCCGAGGTCCAGTGCGTCGCCGAGGCTGCCGCCGTTCGCGTACGGTCCGCGCAGCATCAGCAGCGCGAGCGTCGCCGCGGCCATGGCGGCCCAGGCGCCCGCGACCAGGCGCTGCATGGGCCGCAGCAGCGCGCCGCGCGGCCAGCACACGCCGAGGAAGACCGAGACGCCGACGAGGAGGGCGAAGGCGGCGTACGAGATGTACCGCCCGATCCCGTACAGCGTGCCGACGATGCCTCCGCCGGCCTCCTGCTGCGGCAGCGCGACCGTGGTCTTGGACGCCTTGCCGATGTTGAAGGTGAAGGCTCCCGCCACCGGGTGGCTGTCGGCGGAGACCGCCTTCCAGGCCACGGTGTACGTGCCGTTCTTCAGCCCCGAGCGCAGTGAGACCGCCGCCGTCCTGCTGCCCGCCGTGGCGTGCGGTTTGCCGGTGTCGACGCGGCGGCCGTCCGGGCCGAGCACGCGGATCGAGTCGTCCGACAGCAGCACGCCCTCGGAGAACTCAAGCGCGACCTGCGCAGGCGGGGTTCTCACCGTCAGGCTCTCGCCGGGGGTGGTCTTCAGCAGCGCCGCATGCGCGGAGGCGGGTACGGCGCCGCCGAGGACGACGGCGAGCAGGACGCCCAGCAGGGCGAGCATGCGCGCGGCGGCCCGGCCCCGGCCCTGAAAGGCCGGACGGGCTGATTCGGTGAACGGCGACGCCATCGTGGTCCCCTTACTTCCCCGGCTGATAGCCGGCCGGTTTTACCGGCACGGGCACGGTAATGGGGTCGGCGTCGCGGAAGTGCAGTTTGAGCGACACCTTTTCCCCGGCTAGAGGCTTGCGTTTGAGATCCATGAGCATCAGGTGATTGCCGCCGAGGCTGAGCACGAGCCTGCCGCCGGCGGGCACGTCGAAGGAAACCGCCGTGCGCATGCGGCCGTCCGTCGTGCTGTGCATGGTGATGGACGCGGCGAAGCCGCTGGTGACCGAGGTGAGGGTCGCGTCCGTACCCCCGGTGTTGGTCACGGTGAAGTAGCCCGCGGCCATGTCGGCGAGCGCCGGCTGCGGGATGTACGCGCCGCTGACCTTGAGCTCGGCGGCGGAGTGGCCCGAGCCCGAGGAGCAGGCGCCGACCGCCGCCAGGGCGAGCAGCGACGCCCCTGCGGCGAGCGCCCGGCGGCGCCTCACGGTGTCTCACCCTTGATGATCTTGGGGAGGTCGGCCAGGAACTGGTCGGACGTGGTCCCGGACATGTAGAGGACGTGCGCCTTGTCGTCCTTCGGCGAGTACGCGATGACCTGGGCGCCGTGCGTGGAGGTGATGGAGCCGTCCTTCTCCTTCACCGGTTTCTCGACGTCGACGCCGATGGACCGGGCGCCCGCCTGGATGGTGGTGAAGTCGCCGGTGAGACCGATGAACGTCTTGTCCATCGCGGCCAGCCACTCGCCGAGCCGCGCGGGGCTGTCGCGGGCGGGGTCGGTGGTGATGAACACGACCTTCAGCGCGGCCTGCTGGGAGGCGGAGAGCTTGGACTTGGCGATGGCGATGTCGCTCATCGTCGTCGGGCAGACGTCCGGGCAGTGCGTGTAGCCGAAGTAGATCAGCGTCGGGCTGCCCTTGGTCTCCTTGAGCAGGTCGTACTTCTTGCCGTGCGTGTCCGTGAGGATCAGGTCCGGCTTCTCGAAGGGCGTGTCGAGAACCGTGCCCGGCTTCTGGGACGCGGTGATGACGGCGACGGGCTGGCCCGAGGCGTTGTCGGACGAGCTGCTGCAGCCGGCGAGGCCGACGGCGAGGACGGCCACGGCGGCGAGAGCTGCCCCTGTGCGGCGTGTGCGCATGAGTCTTTCCCCAGGAAGAGAGTTACGGGCCGGGCGGCATGCGCATGCGTGCCGCCCGGCCCCCGGCCGGTCAGGCCGACGGGTTGCCGGTGCCGGCGCCGGTGTCGCGGCGGCGGCCCGCCAGGACGCCGAAGCCGACCCCGAGGGCGCCGACGACGATGCCGACGATGCCCAGAATGCGGGCGGTGGTGTCACCGGCGTCGGAGGACGAGGCGGCGACCTCGACCGTGCTGTGCTCGGCGACCGGTGAGGCGGACGCGGAGGCGGAGGCCGACGTGTGGTGGTCGCCGTCCGCCGACGCGGCGGTCAGTTCCAGCGTCGGGGCCGGGTGCTCGGGCTCGGCCTGGCCCTCCTGCTCCTCCTCGATCCAGCGGACGACTTCCTTGTTGTCGTACGTCTGGAGGGTCTTGAAGACCAGTGAGTCCGCGTCTTCGGGCAGCGGGCCCAGCGAGACCGGGAACTGCTGGAACTCGCCCGGCTTGATCTCCCCGCCGGTCCACGTGATCTTCGTGACGGCCTCGTTGACCGTCCCGTCGTCCGTCTGCAGCGGGGTCGTGAGCTTGGACCTGGTGACCTTCACGGTCCAGCCGGCCACCGGCTGCGTGGACACCGAGGCGATCGGGTGATCGGTCGGCAGATTGACCTCGATCTTGATCGTCGAAGCGCTGTCGTCCTCGTTCGGGACCTTGAACGACACCGTGCTGTAGCTGCCCTTGGCGGCCGATCCCGGGTTCACCGACACATGCGCGAAGGCCGGTACGGCGGCCAGCAGGACGGCGGTGCCGGTGGCGCCGCCGACGGTGGCGGCGCGGCGCAGGGAGGAACTCAGGGAGGAATTCATGAGTGCAGGTACTCCACAGTCTGTCGTGGCGAATGGGGATCACGGCGTGCGCATGCGGCCCGCCGCCGTCCCCTCCCTCTGTGGAACCCGTGGAATCTGTGGAGTCCGTGGAGTCCGGGACGTCGCCGTCAGGCCGCCAGAGCCAGCGCCGGAGGCCCCCGCCGCGCCACGCTGTGCCGCAGCAGCACAGCCCGCGGCCGCCGCCCCTCCTCCGGGAACCGCGCCTTGCGCAGCCCGGACGCGGCCGGCTCGCCCGCGACTCCGTTCACCAGGACCCGTACGAGCGCGAACGCCAGCAGCAGGGCCCGCAGCGGCCGTCCCGACAGCCCCGCCAGCCGCCACAACGCGGCCTCGCCGCCCCGCAGCAGCCAGCCGGCGACCAGGGCGGCCAGCAGGTGGCCCAGGACCATCGAGAGCGAGTACGACGCCATGGCCTCGGCGGCGGCGTGGCTTCCCGTGCTCATCCCCGTCATGCCCGACGACACGTGCGAGGGGTCGAGCCCGGCCTCGCGTACGACCCGTTCCGCCGCCTCCGGCGTGAGGCGCGCCGTGGGGTCGTTGCACAGCAGCCGCCCGGCGATCTCCATCAGCCCCGAGCCGCGGGCCGACGCGGGCCGCGCGCAGATCTCCCCGGCGTTGAACATCGTGTGCAGCGCCAGCTGCCCGACCGCCAGCCCCGCCGCGATCCCGGGCAGCGACCGCTCCCGCCCCGCCAGCGGCGCCGCGACCGCGAACACCGCCAGCAAGCCGCCCAGCAACGACCACGTGCCCACCGCGTGCCCCGCCGCGAGCGCGTGCGCGGTCGCGGACAGCGCGACGCAGACCGCGGTGAACACCGCGGCCCGAAGCAGTCTCATATCGGCGCCGGCACGACGCACTGAGCAAGCGGGGAGGGCCATGACGGTCGTCATCCTCTCACCGCCGCGGCACCCTGTGTACGGCAGGTCCTGGCTTGCGATATGGTGCGCGGCGCGCGCTCGGCGTCCCTTTTACACCCGTGCGCCGGGGTCCGGCATCCGCCGAATGAGCGGTATCACGTCAACAACGCGATTGCGCCCGGCTCTTCGCGGCAATACGTAGGGGTATGTCGAGCCGCAGCCAGGAGGCTGGAGCATGAGCATCTGGTGGTCCCTCCATTTGCGGCGCGAGGCTGCGAGCGTGCCGCTCGCCCGAAGGCTTCTCCTTGGGACAATGGAGACAGCCGGGGTCGATCCGGACATCTCCTATGACCTCTCCGTCGCTCTTTCCGAAGCATGCGCCAACGCCGTCGAACACGCCGCCGAAGGCGAGTACAGCGTCACCGCCCGCATCGACGGTGACCGCTGCCGCATCGAGGTCGCCGACTCCGGCCCCGGTTTCACCCACGGCGCGTACGGCGCAGCCCACGCCATCCCCCCGTACGGCGGCGCGCGACGCGTGCGTCCGCTCTCCAAGAAGGACCACACCGCCGAACACGGCCGTGGTCTCTTCCTCATCGAGGCGCTCGTCGACCACGTCCACTTCCACAACCGGCCGGGCCACGGTGCGGTCGTCAGCTTCGACAAGATCCTGAAGTGGCGGGACGACTCCCTGCTCAAGGCGTCGTGAGCCGGTCCCGCCACCTCTTATCTCACCTCGCCTCTACTCGGTCATGCCGATGCGTGACTTGACGGCTTTCATGTCCACGCTCAGGTCGGAGATCCGTTCGCTCATCGCCCCCACGACCTCGTACACGGAGTCGAGCCGAAGCTCCACCCCGTCCAGACGGGTCGAGATCGCGTCGACGCGAGTCGAGATCCTGGAGAGCACCGGGCCGAGCTCCATCAGGCTGGAGCCGACCCTGTGAAGGTGCGCCTCCACGTTGTCCTGGCGGGCCTCCATGGCGGAGAAGCGTTCGCCGATCGGGCCGGCGAGGATTCGCTCCCCGATCCTGACGGCGGCGTCGGCCCAGAGCTGTTCCATCGACACGTAGCCCGCGGGCGCGACGGTCTGCCGGCGCGTCGCCTCCTCCGCGTCCAGGAGGTACGTGCGGACGCTCCGGGCGGTGTCGCTGTCGCGCAGGAGCATCGCGACGTTGAGGACGGTGCGACGGGTGTAGAGCGTCAGGTGAGCCCGGCCCTGTGGATAACTCGAGTTTGAAAGGGACAGGTTGTCCCTTTCAAAACGCTGCAGGTCAGAGCCACGCAGGGTCTGAAGACCATTGGCCGTCAGCTCGGCGCGATGGCGCTGTGTGAGCTTACGGACGATGTCCCTGTGGACAGAGAAGTAGTCCGCGACCTCCTTGGAAGTCACGTGCAAACCGTCCGGCAGCAGCGCGAGCGCCTTCACCTTGTCGAGTACCTCGGTGCGCCCTACGACGCTGTCGCGCAGCGCGCGCGACTCGATCAGTGCGGTTTCCGGTGGCATTCGTATGCCTTCCCGTGTGGATTCGGTCGGTGGTGTGCCCGTATCCAGGGCTCAGGAGCGGGGGCTGCTCATCCGTCCACGTACTCGCCGACCGGTGCTGTCCACAGGCCACCGGCAATCCGCCACTTCACACACCCTCGACGCCTCGAACTCCAGTTGCCCCCACGCATACGGGACAACGAGCCGATTTACGTACAGTCACGGCCGGTAGACGCATGCAGGGAACACAGAAGCGGGTGGCCGGCCGCCGAATCCGGCGGCCAACCACCCGCTCCTGGCGGTCCGGTTGGTCGGGTCAGGCCTTCAGGCCCGCCATCCAGGCCTCGATGTCCTCGGAGCGCCTGGGGAGTCCGGCGCTGAGGTTCCGGTTGCCGTCGGCCGTCACGAGGATGTCGTCCTCGATGCGCACGCCGATGCCGCGGTACTCCTCCGGGACGGTGAGGTCGTCGGACTGGAAGTACAGGCCGGGTTCGACGGTGAGCACCATGCCGGGCTCAAGGGTGCCGTCGACGTAGGTCTCGGTGCGGGCGGCGGCGCAGTCGTGGACGTCGAGGCCGAGCATGTGGCCGGTGCCGTGGAGGGTCCAGCGGCGCTGCAGGGCCAGTTCGAGGACGCGCTCGACGGGGCCGTCGAGCAGGCCCCATTCGACGAGCTTCTCCGCCAGTACGCGCTGGGCGGCGTCGTGGAAGTCGCGGTAGGCGGCGCCGGGCTTCACGGCGTCGATGCCGGCCTGCTGGGACTCGTGGACGGCGTCGTAGATCTTGCGCTGGATGTCGGTGAAGCGGCCGTTGATGGGCAGCGTGCGCGTGACGTCCGCGGTGTAGAGGGTGTGGGTCTCCACGCCGGCGTCCAGGAGCAGCAGTTCGCCCGCTCGCACCGGGCCGTCGTTGCGCACCCAGTGCAGGGTGGTGGCGTGCGGGCCGGCGGCGCAGATGGAGCCGTAGCCGATGTCGTTGCCCTCGATGCGCGCGCGCAGGAAGAAGGTGCCCTCGATGTAGCGCTCCGAGGTGGCCTCGGCCTTGTCCAGCACGCGCACGACGTCTTCGAAGCCGCGGACGGTGGAGTCGACGGCCTTCTGGAGCTCGCCGACCTCCCAGTCGTCCTTGACCAGGCGCAGCTCGGAGAGGAACTCCTTCAGCTCGGCGTCGCGCTCGGCGGTCACCTTGTCGTGCAGGGCCGCTTCGATTCCGGCGTCGTGGCCGCGTACGACCCGTACCGCGCCGGACTTCTCGCGCAGCTCGTCGGCCGCCTTGCGCACGTCGCGGCAGGGCAGCCCGAGCAGCCGCTCGCCCTCGGCGAGGCTGTTGCGGCGGCCGGTCCACAGCTCGCCCTGGCCGTCGAGCCAGAACTCGCCGTTCTCGCGCGAGGAGCGGGGGAGCAGATAGGCGGTGGCGTCGTGGCCGCCGTCGGCCCGGGGCTCGAGGACCAGGACGGCGTCCTGGGTCCGGTCGCCGGTGAGGTGGGCGTATTCGGTGGACGCGCGGAACGCGTACTCGGTGTCGTTGGCGCGCGTCTTGAGGTTGCCGGCCGGGATCACCAGCCGCTCCCCCGGGAAGCGCGCGGACAGCGCGGCCCGCCGCTTGGCGGCGTACGGGGCCTGCTCGACGGGCTGCAGGTCGTGCAGCTCGGTGTCGGCCCAGCCCGACTTCATTACTTCGGCGAGCTCGTCGGAGACGGCCGGGTAGAGGCCGTTCTTCCGCTTCTTGATGGGCTCGTCGCCCTCCGGGTTCTCCGGGGCGCGCTCCTCGGCCACGTGGTGCCTCCTCGCGATAGACCAGCACCCATCGTACGTAAGTACTTCTGGGCTGTGCCCGGCCTATTCGAAGCGCGCCGCCAGCAGGACGACGTCCTCCGGGCTGTCCGCCTCGTCCAGCCCGTCCGGCAGTACGGTGCGCAGGATGTGGTCGACCAGCACGGCCGGGTCGTCCAGGGCGGGGCGGGGCGCGGCGTTGGCGGCGGCGTGCAGGCGGGCGAGGGCGCGGTCCATGGGCTCGCCGGTGCGGTGCAGGAGGCCGTCGGTGTAGAGGAGCAGGGTCTCGCCGGCGCGGGCCTCGAATTCGGCACTGGGTGCCTCCCAGCAGGAGAGCATGCCCAGTGGCGCGGACAGCGAGGTCTCCAGGAATTCCACCCGCCTGGCGCCCACGACGAGCGGCGGGCAGTGCCCGGCGCCGGCCAGCAGGATCTTGCGCAGCTCGGGCTCGGCGTACCCGAACAGCGCGGTGGCCGACCGGGCCGGCTCGGTGAGCCGCAGCAGCAGCTCCAGGTCGGAGAGGACCGCGACCGGGTCCTCGCCCTCCATCACGGCGTACGCCCGCAGGGATGCCCGCAGCCGTCCCATCGCCGCGACCGCGCTGGGCCCGGAGCCGGTGACGCCGCCGACCGCCAGTCCCAGCGCGCCCTCGGGCAGCGGCAGGGCGTCGTACCAGTCGCCGCCGCCGCGCGGGCCGGTGCGGTGCCGCACCGCGAGGCGTACCCCGGGCACCCGGGGGAGCCGGGCAGGCAGCAGCTCGTCACGGAGCGTGGCCACGGTGGTACGGGCGCGGGTCAGCTCGACCAGGCGGGCGAGGTGCGCGGTGGCGTGCCGGCAGTACAGGCTCGCGAGGTGGCGCTGGCGCTCGACGGGCTGGGCGGGCTCGTCGTAGAACCAGACGGCGGAGCCCAGCGGTTCGCCGGCTCCGGCGGTCAGCGGGAGCGAGTAGCTGGCGCCGAAGCCCAGGTGGGCGGCTACTTCGCGGTGACGGGGGTCGAGTCCGGACTCGTGCAGCAGGTCGGCGTGGATGATCTCGCCGGCCGGTTCCGGCGCCCCTTGCGCGGTCCCGTCGCCGGCTTGCGCGGGTGCCCCGGCGGGCGGGACCGGGACCGTCTCGATCGTGCCCAGGTCGGCCCGCCCCAGGCCGAGCCCGACGGAGCTGTCCGGGCCGAGCCCGTCGGCCGGTTCCAGCACCACCAGGCCCCGGCGGGCGCCGAGCAGGGTGCCGCCGGCGCGCAGGAGTTCACGCAGAGCGTCGTCGAGATTGTTGGTTTGCGTGAGCCGTTCGGTGAGCTCGTGGAGCATCGTGAGGTCGGAAATCCAGCAGGCCAACCGGTCCTGGACGGCGGCCAGTTGGTCGACGGGCCGGAAGTCACCGTGGTGGGTTTGCTGTTCGGGTGTGGGCGCGACGGGAGCGGGAGTGTGCGCCGATGTCGGAATCAGTGGGTCGATTCCGGCCACTTTTGGCAGGTGTGCGGCCGTCATGGCTGCCGGCTTTCACGATCTTTGTCGCGGCGGGCGCCGGGCTCCGCAGAGCAGCGCATTTCTGTCAATAGCATCGCAAACCCCCTGGTCATGCTGCGCCGCTATCAATGGATTCACTTGTACCGCCTCGTTGAGGCCATGTCCAGGATTGCCCAGGTAGATGGGCTGGTGTCGGGGCGGCGGTATAACCTGAGTCACTCCCTGTACCTTGGCTGAAAAAGGACACCCAGTGCCACGGTTCGGGGTCGACTGAGGGGGTTCGACAGCGCGTCATATCCATGTCAGTGGGTACGTACGAGGTGAGAGCAGGCGGCCAGGAACCTGGCGCCCGGCTCAAGCGTCCTAAACGACGCGGGCCGCTTTCTCACCCACGGCGGGTGGTTCGCACAGCCCAACGGGATTACACAGAGCAAGCGCAAGTGCCAGATGCAAGGCAAGCGCCATGCGCGCGCCACCCCCCGCCATGTTCCACGCTCGGCTTGAGACGTGATGCGCTGCCTCGTAAGCGGTGTGCTCCAGGTTACGTTGTGTAATGGGCAGATCCTTGGCTCCCTGAGTTCCCTGAGCTCCCTTAGCGCTGACGGAAAGGACGAGCACAAAATGCGCGAGATCCTCGGAAAGCGGCGCAAGGGCGGCACGGAGTTGCTGCGGGCTGCCCTCACATGCGCCGAGCAGTGGCAATGGCCGGTTGTGCCCGGTGCCGGGTACGACCCCGAAGGCGGCCGGCGCAATCCGGCGGAGCGCGACTGCGCCTGTCTGCGCCCCGACTGTCCGGTGCCGGGGGTGCATCCGCACGATCCCGGCCTGCTCGCGGCGACCCACGATCCACGCATGGTGCGCTGGTGGTGGAGTTCGCGCCCCGATATGCCGCTGGTGCTTGCCACCGGCGGCCCGGTCTCGGCCGTGAGCCTGCCATTGGCCGCCGGTACCAGGGCCCTTGAGGTCTTCGACAAGCTCGGGGTCCGGGTCGGCCCCGTGGTGGCCACCCCCACCCGCATCGCGCTCCTGGTGGCGCCGTACGCGCTGGAGGAGCTCGGCGAACTCCTCGACCGGCAGGAGTGGGTGCCGACCTCGCTGCGCTATCACGGCCAGGGCGGATACGTCGTGCTGCCGCCCTCGCCCGTCGGGGCCGGGCAGGCCCGCTGGGTCCGGGCGCCGATGGTGGACGCGGGAGCGCGGGCGCCGTGGCTGCCGGGCGTCGCGGTCGTCATCAACACCCTGGTGCAGGCGGGCACGACGGAACCGGACGGCACCCGGCTCACGTACTGAGGGCCCATCACCCCCGGGTTGTTCACTCTTTCGGGTTGGGTCAGGGGGCTGTTGTCCGGCGAATGGCGCGCGGTCCCCTGATCGGCCCTTGCGCTGCCGCTATGTTCGGCGCATGAGCCGGATGGAGCCCGCGTCGAATCTGCGCCTGATCGCCCTCGCGAGCGTCGTCGCGCTCATCGCGCTGGTGCCCCTGGCCGTCGCGACCGCCGGGCCCCCGAGCGCCAAGGACCGAGGCCTGCTGGACGCGTTGCCGGTGCTCGGCACCTCCGACGACGCGCACGCCGCCAATGACGCCGATGACGCCGAGCCCGAAGACACCCGGCAGACCACCTTGTGCGGCCCCCGCCTCGCCTCGCCCGAGGGCCTGCGCGCGCAGACCTGCACCATCAGCG
>Ga0307517_10003137_pt1 | contig 26020 bp, 6 predicted proteins | sample 23_EM_MG_FD_194515 | JGI IMG/M metagenome (GOLD analysis project Ga0307517, IMG submission 194515) | Populus trichocarpa ectomycorrhiza microbial communities from riparian zone in the Pacific Northwest, United States - 23_EM | ecosystem: Host-associated > Plants > Roots > Unclassified | place... | reverse complement strand
TGGCAAAAGAAATCTAAAGCAACATGTTTTTCACTTTATAGAGACTTGTAACAATATTGAAATTGATGGTGATCTCATGGTAAAATAGTTTGTTTGTTCCTTAAAGGGCAATGCTTTTGACTAGTACACTAACTTGAAGTCTAGCTCAATCGATAATTAGAAGCAATTAGAACACGAGTTTTTTAATCGCTTATATAGCACTCATTGTGTGTTCAACATGATTAAACTCATCAATATACGTCATAGACAGTGAAGTCTATCATCAACTACATTTATGAGTGGAAAAACCTTAACCTCAACAATAAGGACCGACTCACCAAAACTTCTGCTTTAGATATATTTATTCAATGAATGCATTAGGGACCATGCTACATTTTCAATTCATTCTGGAAAAAAAAAATTATCTTTGTTGAATTTAGCTTTTTATAAGAATTTTTGTTTTTTATTTTAAATTAAATTAAATCAATTGATTGAATATAAGCATGAGATGATCGCCATATGATATTTTTTTAGTTTGTTTTCCAGGTCATTCTTTTGATAACGTGGACAGTCTTTTTCAATTATCTTAATCCTATTTTTTTTTTTACTTCTTTAAAAACATTGATGTCATATGAATATTATTTTTTAAAAAAAATTATTTACGGCATAATACGGGTCATGTAGCTAGTATATAAAAAAGAGGTCATCTATTTTGAGACGAAAAGATTAATAAAAATTCTACTTATCATAGCATTATAGATTCAAGATAAAGCATGATTCCTTTATTAGTAGAACATAAAAGAGTAAGGTTTTCCCTTTCATTAAAAAAAATAGTGTTTTTTGACCAATGGCAGAAAATGTGAAATGAAAAGGGGAGAAGATCATGCTCGAACATGGTGAATCATTAGAATCCATTTCCACGCCCCCAGAGAAAAGTGAAAGAGAGAGATTGTCTCAGCCGCCGCTTACTTTGTTGGTCTAAATTCCAATCTTTGACTTGCCGTCAACCGACACGGTCCCACTCTTCCACCAACTCAACCAATGTTGTCGCCCTTTTGACTCCACCTGGCAGATAAGATCACAACAGTTACTCGATCCATATCCTATATTGTTTTTCGTTTTTTTTATATAAAAAAACAATTCAATCAATATTCAATTGAAATATTACATTACATTTTATTATTATTATTATTATTATTATTATTATTAAGCACTTGGCATTTTATCTATATCAATTTATTTTTTATAAAGTTATATCAGTCTTACAACTCAAATTTCGAGTTTTATAGATTAGTTATATTGACTCAGATCATTTTTCTTGTTAATTTTTTTTAAAAAAATTTCAACTTCATTTTAGGGATTGAATTTTATAATTTTTTTTATTTTCTTTCTATAATATTATCACGGTCTCATAACCTAGATCTCAAGTTTTGCGAGTTAACCAGGTTGACTCGAGTTTATTTTGTCTTTTTTAATTGATTTTTTTTTAATTTTATCTTTTAATATTAGATTAATTAGAAATTAGATTTCATAATTTTTTTTAGAACCTGAATTTAACAAAATATTGGAATTATAGCTTGAAACTAAAAAAAATAAAAAAATATAATGAAAACAAAATCCCACAAGCAAATGTATAATAAATGCTTTGCTGGAAGTCCAGTAAGGATATTCCGTTGTGCAGTACCGACATTTCATGTCATATATATATATATATAAAAGAGTTAACAAATAAGCATAATTCCATATCATATAAAGATCTTAGGTTGAATAATCTTATGAAACTCACACCAAAGATGGTCAAACTATTTTCGCCAATCAAATGGAAAGAAGAACGTACGTTACTGCGGGACCACACAAGAATACTAGGTCCTATGATGTCAAGATGTTGAAATTGGACCTTACAAGTCCTTGTCTATCATAACTAATAACCCACCTGCCTCAAGCATTTTAGTTAATCAGTGTCTATATATATATATTTTTTTTCATAATATTTTTAATAATTTATTTGTCACTTAACAACCTCGAAATTGCCTCATTTTTTCCTGTATAGTTTAGAAGATATTCAATACGTGTGTTGATTCAAATATTAAAATAAAAAATAATATTGAAAGATATTTTGAAAACTTATGCCGTGTCATGAAATTGAATGGAAAATCAAACAGGATTAGCTTTTGGTAAGAAGATATGATGTCTTTCCTACGACGACACGCATGAAATAACCTCATTACGTCTTTGTTACAACAAGATTTTATATATTTAAACTAGCTTTATGTTTCTGTTGGGCAGGTTGAATATTGTTTATGGAATTTATATTAATGTTTGTGTTGTCATATGCCAATTAAATAACATATGATGTGTCGAAGTGAGAACCTTCATTAATCTTAGGAAATATGATCTTGCGCCTCCATCATGGTCCCTATTCTTAGTTTAATTTAAGATATAGAAAGAATAAACAAGAATTTGTGTGTCCTATTTAATATTTATAAGTATAGAATACGTACTATGTTTTATTTAATTATTTTAAAAATAATCAATCAATAAAAAATAATCTTATTTTTAATGGATATTACTTTGTATATAATAGATAAAAGAGTTATTATATAGCCATTGAAATTTTATATTATTAACATATACACTAAAAAAGATCTTGACATTTCACTGCAGCAATGAACAGTAAAATACCAAGACATTTCACACTTTAATCCTCAAAAATCAAATTTTTTGAGAACTTTTTCTTATATTTTTTTTTAATTTCAAAATGTTTTTTCAACTTCATCATCTGATTTTAAGTTTACTAGATATTGAACTTCATAATTTATTTTGATTTGCTTTATATGAAATTATATCAGTCTTATGATCCGGGTAGCAAGTTTTGCAAGTTAGTCGAGCTGACTCGGGTCATTTTTCTTCTTTTTTGATTTATTTTTTTCTCTTAACTTTCTCTTTTTAACATTAAGTTAATTGAAAATTTAGTTTTATAATCATAATTATTTTTTTATTTTATTTCTATAAGGTTACCATGGTCTCATGATTTGGATCACGAGTTTTGCAGGTTAGTTAGGTTGACTCAGAATGTTTTTTTTCAATTTCATATTTTAACATTAAAGTTGATTGGGAATTGAACTTTATAATTTTTGTTCATTTGTTTTCTGTGGAGTTATCCTAGTCTTCTCACCCGGGTTTGGCAAGTTAACTCTAGCTTATTAGAGTTTTTTTTTCAGTTTAATCCTTCAACATTGGGTTAATTATGAATTGGGCTTCATAATTTTATTTTATGTGCTTTTTATGGGGTTATCACAGTCTTATAACTTGGGTTGTGGGTTAAGCCGGTTGACTCGACTCATTTTTTTAGTTGAATTTTGTTTTCAATCTCATCCTTCAATATTGAATTAATTGATAATTAGGTTTAATAAATTTTTTTATTTGTTTTCTATAGGATTATCAGGGTCTCATGACTTAAATAGTAGATTTGACATGTTAATCAAAGTTAATTCAAATTAATCTAATATGTTGTCATTTCAATTCTTAATAAAAGATGTCATCTTGATTTTTTTATAGTCAAACTATATTTTTATCGGTCATCTGGATTGTTTTTGGACCTGTCAAGTTGACTAGGTCACATAAAATCAATCCCCGTATAATTTTATTTTTTTTTCCTACTCAAAATACACATTTAAAACACCTAGATATTATTTTTACATCTCCGACCTACAACGTAACGCCGACAATGATATAGTTTAAGATGAATACAAGTATGTTAATTTGAACTCAGATTTAGGTTTTTATATATGTGTTTTCTATATGATGTTTTTTTCAAGCAAACTAAAAGTTTTCTATAATTCTTTGTTTTTTTTCCAATTTAATATTCAATATTGTGTTTCCTATATAATATATTCAATAAATTATTTCTATTTAAATGTTTTCTTTTTATTTTTTCCAGGCCATAAGAAACTTTTTTTAAAAAAAACACCATAAACTTTTTCCTTTACAAAACACTACCAATGAAAACCTTTGACTTCAAGAGAATATCAAAACACTATAAAACTTTTTTTTTTTTGGTCACTCCATCTTAGAAAAATCTTTTTTCTTCTTTATTTAGGAATTGATAGATTATGGGTTTTAATTTCTGTAGCTGATTCAATAAGAAAGAAATTGATTTGCTCAAAAATCACTATTTAATTTAAAAAGAAAGAAATTTTATTTTTCATTATATATAAAAAAATAATCAAGGAATAATAAAAGAAACTATCACTGCTGAACCATCAATGGAAGAGGTTGTGTAGTTATTAGATTGTGTTTTAGAATATTAAAGTATTTATTTATGTATAATGAAATCAAAATTTGCTATGCAATTTAGAATTGCAATAGAAACCTTACAAAGTTTTTTTTGGTACATCTTATTAAGTTAAATTGCCATTAAATAATTTTTTTTTTATTTGCTATGCAATTTAGAATTGCAATACAAATGCTACAAAGTGTTTTTATTTTATTTTATTATACCTTATTAGGTTAAACCTTTCAAAACTAGTGATATAGTCATTTCTAATAATCTTTTGTATTTTTGTACTATTATAGAGAACTCTAAAAGGTGTGGTGGAAATATTATTATCCACACATTGTAGACTCACACTCATGTTGATTCATTATGCTCACAAGTTTTTTTTTTATCCTTTATTTTTTTAAAAAAAAATTTCCCTTTAAGGGCCTTAATGGAGGCTAGTTTAGCAAAAAAATTTGAGGAATGGAAATATTGAAAGATAGAGGATTAAAATGAAACACATGGAGAAGATGGGTGATATTTTTAAAATTTTTGCGAGATGCTCAACTTAGTCTTCATTGGTTACTAATTATAAGAATTGGGTCCCTCTAATTGTTGAAATTTCAACAAAAATCAATTTTGCTTCAAAACTTCATTTTCCATTTATTTTAGTCATTGGTTTGAAATTAAAGAGAGAAAGTCATCGAATTTCAATAATAAAGAGAGTAAAATATCATTGGCACCGATTGTGGCCACCAAGACAACCGATCTTTGTGTCAAATAGTTTCGTTTTATAAGAGGAGTTCAACTTAGATGTTTTTTTTACCTTGAAAAAAAAACAGATTTGAGCTCAAAAGATTTTTTATTTCAGGTTTTTGGATGGTTTTTTGGGTTTTGTTTTAGGTAATAAATAAGTTTATCAAGGTACCTAGGGTGTTTTCTATATATTTTAGGTAAAAATAGGTTGAAAAATAAAGTTTTGGGTAAACAATCTACATCCACCATCTGCAACAAAAACAAATTAAGGGTCTAAGCGTGCGAGCCCTTACAAAATAGGTTAGGTGCGCTGACTTGACCTTTTTATTTATTTTTATTTTTTAATTTATGCCTTTTTGTACATGTATTTTTTTAAAAATAAATTTTTAATTTAGATTTAGATTAATATCCATTCTCTCTTTTATTTTGTTTATTCAACCTCTTTTAAATAATAGTTATTTTTTAGTTATTTTATACATGTTTAATTTTTGAAGAGAGTATTATAATTCATCTATAACTTTTTTTTAATGTTTTATATAAATAAAAAAAATATTTGTTTTGGATAATATATCTAATATGTGTAACCTTATATAATATTTTTTATTTTATTTTATTCAATTAATTTCATGTATGTTTATTTTTATTATCGTTTGATTAAATAAAAATTTGATTTTGATAAATAAAGTCATTAAACATATCTAAGCTAAAAGCTCGTGTTGCAATGTTAAATATCTTGATGTATATGTCTTTTAATTTTTCCTTTTTCATCTTCATTTATTGTTAATGATTTTTTTCTTTTCATTTATTAACACATATTATTCTTGATTTATTTAATTACATGTATGTATAAGTTTTTCAATTAACATATAAATTTTTTATGTACAAAAATGAGTCAGAAAATCTTGCATATAAAATTTTTTTATGTAGAAAAAAAATATCTAACCCACAAAACAATACGTCCATTTTGTTTCTTAATATTCACAAATTTATATTTTTTCTAGTCACGCAATTTCCAATTGTTACAACAATAATATTACATGGATAAATACATGAATATAAAACATTAAATATAATTGAGAATGCACCGAATACCATAAAGCTATTAAATTTAAACTTACAAAATAATTCAATTTATATCCCTATTTCCTTAAGTCCAGTTAAAAGTTATTTTGGTCTCGAAATCAAAAGAATTAATTTAATTAGAATTGTTAGAATTTATATAAAATTACTAAAAATCAAACATATTTATTTAATAAACATCAAAACTATTCAATTGTAAATAATGAAAAATAATCTATTAGATTCTTTAAAAAAAAACATAGCAAATCAATGTAACACTTGTGCCAAGAAATCACTCCTAAATTATTGGCGTTCCTTAATACATTTTCATGAAATTTTAAAAATCCAAATAATTTAAAAATAAAAATTTTAAATTAAATAATTTATTTATCAATTAGTCCTAACAATCTCTTCTATTCTCACTAATTTCATTGCTATACAATCCCAACAAAAAATACAAAAAAATAAAAATAAATAAATAAAGGAAAAAAAATTGAATATGCTGCAATTGTTGCTTGCAATTTTCAAGTTTCTTCGATCAAGTTCACTTCTTTGACATGCTATATCTGTATTGTTCTTCAAAAATTGTATTACTTGATTCTTCACTTCATCAACGCAGTATTCTAAGATGAATATACATAAAATTTGTTTCTCTAAATCTTTATCTTATCATTCAAATGATTTTATTAATTCATTAAATATAACTATTATTAATTTCTTGAATTATTTCAATGGTTTTTTTTAGAGATGGACCATCTTTCGGCATAAAAGAAGACATCCTATTTTCCTTCTCATTTTATGTATCATAGTAATAATATTCATATATTTATTATGTTCTTTTATAATACATTGAAAAACTAAACATACTTTTTGAATTTCTTTGATGCTTTTTATGTTTAAACATTGTACACTAAGAGAATAATAAAAAAACTTATTAAATAATAGCATAATTATTTATAGTTATGGTCTTTGCACGTGTCACTGATTTTCAAGTGAAAACTTTATTCATAATTATTGTGATATTTTAAATATTATTTATAAATAATTTTTTTGAATATTTTATCTTTTAAATATTATACTATACATACATTGACACCTTGTTTAACTGAATTGAATTCATTTTAAAAAAAATTTGATTTATAATAAAATACTAAATCACATAATTGAATTAGTTTATACTGTTATATAAAAATAAATTGCACCGATAATTTTAACTATTTTACCTTTAATTTAGAAACGATTTTTGTTATATAAAATATTTTTTTAAAAAGACCCATATATTTATTTAAAATGAGATAAAATATATGCGTTTAAAAAAACATAAATAAATGAATCTCATATTAATTTTTAATTAAATATTTGTTGAAAAAAATTCAAAAAATCAAGCAACTGTCATCCACGCATATTACCAAAAAGATTGATGCAAGTAGAGAAAAAATGATATTATATTGTCGAGGATTTTTGAGAGGAAAGAAAAAGGCGCATGAAAGAGACATAGTAAGGATAGGGTTCTGTTAACATATGATTTTTTTTTAAAAAATATTATACATAAATTTGTGGCCAAGTGTCCACGGAGATGACTACACCAAGTAGAAGAAGAAAGCACTAAAAAAAAAATTAAAAAAAAGAAGAAGAAGAAGAAAAGAATAAGCACTAAATTTAGAAAAACAAAAGGTTATAAATCCAAAAATCGTATGAGGTACAGAGATCCTTACACGTCCTCATCATTCATCCTAAAGCACCCCCTTGAAATTGCATATTCCAGAATCCATCCATCCTTAAGGCTAATCCTCTCTCCAAACACTCCCTTATCTCTCTCTCCCTCGGCTATGCTATATATATATATATATCTCAAAGGAAATAACCGAGAAAGAAAGGAGCGCTTGCTCTCAGTTTTTCCTCTCGTGACTCCCTAACTGTTTCCTCTTCGTGTATAAATATAAATACAAATACAAAACCAACCAACCAAGCGTTGACGCAGAGAGAGATGGGGGTGGTGACAGGAGCAGGAGGAGGAGGAGGAGAAGAGAAGATAAAAGTTGGAGTTTGTGTGATGGAAAAGAAGGTGAAATGCGGCTCTGAGGTTCTCTTTCTCTTTTGTTTTCGAAACCAGAAACCGGAAGCTATGAATTTTTTTATTAATATAATATAGTAAAAGCATTTCGCTATTGATTTACCACCAATAACGAAGGATTTTTGCATTGGTGGTTTCTTCAGGTGTTATCAGCTCCAATGGGACAGATTCTTGATAGATTACAAGCATTTGGTGAATTCGAAGTACGTTTTTTTTCTCGGAATTTAATTGAGTGTATAATTCCATTAGCGCTTTTCTTTTACCGTTTTGATGATTTTTAGGTTATGTATTTCGGTGATAAAGTGATTCTTGAGGATCCAATTGAGAGGTAATACTTAAATTTTAGTTCATTTAGTGTTTGGTTGTCTTTGGGTTTTACTGAGATGCATGCTTCTTTCTTTTACTGTTTCTTGTTTTTGGAGACTGGATTTCATTTTATGAAAAACAAGGACGTGGCTTGTAGAGCGACAAAAAATGGAATCGTTGATTTTGTTTTCTGTCTATATCTTGTCAAGTCCACATTTTTGGATTTTTATACTCGTCCGCTATCATCATATGCTGAAAAGATATTTTTTTGGAGGGGTTAGTACTGTCACGAGTCGTGACGTGTGCTGTGCAGTCACTAATGCTGGCAGGATTTGGAGACTTATTGCTGGCAGTGCCATCTGTAATTAGCTTCGTGATTATGAAGATGCTTCTAGTCTAAGCTAGTTAATATAATCTGAGAATGCACTTAGAATCTTAGTTTCACTGTCTTCTAGAGGTTGACTGATTTGTTGCAGTTTTTGCTTGTTTCAGCTGGCCAATATGTGATTGCTTGATTGCTTTCTATTCCACTGGTTATCCCCTTGAAAAGGCTGAGGCATATGCCACTTTAAGGAAGTAAGCAGCATTTCTTGCTCATGTTCCCATTTCAAATGATTAATGAATTGACTATGCTTCTTGTGATGGAAGTCAACTGGGAACTTCATACATGCAAACGATTTTCTACTCACCTTCGAGAAGCTGAAATCTTTTTTGTAGTTTCTAAATGCATGCTTCATCTATATTTCCGCTTTGTTGCTTGAAGTTAAACTGGGGCCGGCGGTATGTGAATATGGACAAGGAATGATATTTTTCTTGGTCCATGAAAAAATGAGTAGAAAATTATCCTAGTGGTGGAATAAATTGAACAAATGCCTTGTTTCTGTTCATTCTCATTGCACTGAAGAATGCCATACTTGTGTGCCTCCAACTTTCCTTTTATATTTAGTCCACTGTTACCGATAGACCTTATTACTCCACCGCTCAAGCTGCTATTTCATTCTTTGTCCACATCCTAGTGAAATGCTGTTCAATGTTGAATAGATCATGCTTTTGATTCAGGCCTTTTCTTGTGAATGAATTGGTGCCACAACATCTTCTTCATGACCGGCGGAAGGTGTATGAGGTATGAAGTCTAAACTTCCATCTTATTTTCTGTTTGGCAGCATGGTGCTTTGTACGAAATATTGCATGACATAGTACAATATTTTATTATGACACACACACACACACACATGCACATCAAACATTTTTCTACCCACCCTCTTGAAAATGTCTTGCAGTTTTTCGTTTTCTTTCTCTTTTTTTCCCCTAGGGTTCTGAAGGCAAGTTCTCGACCATGATTGGTCAGTATTCTACTGCAAGGAATGAACTCGTTGGACTGCATGATATATTTCCTCAAATCTGCTAGCCCTCATTGATGGAGTATACTAATGACTATAATTGAGCCATGTCATGTGCATTGTTATTTCTTAATTGGTTAAAAGTAATCAGTTATTCTCTATTTGTTTTTGGGGATTCAAGCGCGCTGAAATGTTTGGAATTCCTGTCCCGAGATATGCCCTTGTTAATAGGGAGTTTCCATTTCAAGAGTTGGATTATTTTATTGAAGAAGAAGATTTTGTTGAGGTCCATGGAAGTCGTTTTTGGAAACCCTTTGTAGAGAAGCCTGTTGATGGTGAGCATTTTTCATACATTTATCAAGTTCTGTGACTTGTGCTGTTTTTGCCCATTAAGATTGGGCTAAACAATGCAGCATTGCTCCATGTATTTTGCTTGATGCTTGTATAGTGGACTGCTATAGTTATTTTCTAAGGACATCACTATTTATGCTTTGGACATTACATCTAGTTCACCTTTGTATTTGTTCATGTGACCAGACATCTCATAATGTGCATGTATCCATTGCAATTGTTCAGTGATGAGAGAATTTAGTTCATTAATTCAATTTTGTGTACTTGTATATGGGCAGCTTTTTTATTATAATTTTGAAGTTTTCTATCTTAAAAAAAAAAAAAAAAAAAAATTCTTTGCATCAAATCAGCATTTCCATTTTTCTGATGCTTTTGGCTTCTAAAGTCATCAGTTTGTGCCAACAGTGATGTGTTTTGTGCTCCTCATATCCATTGATTAAATTCTCCTCTTTACTTAGAAGCCCTAGATGGAGCAATGTGCTTGGATTGCATAAAGATGTTGCCTTAAATAGACACTGCTTATAACTGTGTATTCATTATTTGTTGCACCTGCATTTATTTGTAGAGTTTGCTTTACTATTATTAGCACGCATGACAATGACTCGCTTGTTGTACTTTTGAGAAGGCGATGACCACAGCATCATGATATATTATCCCAGTGCAGCAGGTGGAGGTATGAAGGAATTGTTTAGGAAGGTAAGTTTGTCAACAACTTCTGTTTTTCTAATTTTGAAGCTAAACTCTGTTTCTTTGTCTTTCTTTCTTTTTTTTCCCCATGCCAGAAGTGATTCTGTAATGATATGGAGACATTATTGAAGCATTAGTGATTATTCTATGGAAGAATTTAAGACATAAAAAGCATTTACAGATATAGGAAAAAACTAATGATTGGATTGGTTTAGACACAATTTTCTCTTTCTGCAGTTAAGCCACGGTCAATTCTAGCTTTCTGTTGTCTGTTTGTCTACTTGCATTTCCTGGTTTATAGACAAGGATTCCAATCCATAATATGTTTCTCTTGGTGTGATTTTCTTTTGCTATGTTTGTTTATTTTCCACCCTATTTGTGCATAGCTATGGAATTATTAAGGCATACCTTCCAATCATACTTCCATGTAGTTATTTGCATCTCACTTTTCAAGATGCCTGATAGCTTGGATGTTGCAAAAGTTTTTATTTACTGATCCTTTTTTTCTCCATTATCTATCACAGTACAAGTACTTGATCAGGTCTCATTTCAGGTTGGTAATCGGTCAAGTGATTTCCATCAAGATGTTAGAAGAGTGAGGCGTGAAGGCTCTTACATATATGAAGAATTTATGCCAACTGGAGGAACAGATGTGAAGGTTGTATAGTTTTCTGTTGAAAGTTTGCCCATGTTGTTTCGTTTTACTTGTTAATGTCATTGTGATAGGATGTAGACACACATAGTCCATGTTGCAATACGTTTAGAAAGTTCATTATAACTTGTGATTGATTTGAAATAGGTGGGGCATTTTGTCCAGGTTCCTTTGTTGATTAATTTTAATTTGAAGAGAGATACAGAATGTGATCATGCTAATAGGATTTGAATTTGGTTCCATGGTAACAATACAGATGGAGCATGTTATAGATTTCAGTGGTGTTTATGTTTTGAATTCTAACCTGTCACAATAATATCACAGAAAGGATGGAAAGAAATTGATGGGAGGAACATCTGAACCTATAAAACTGATATAAGTGCTTAGTCAAGTTAAACTGATATGAGCTGTTCAGATGCATAATTGGCCTGTGGTATAAAATAGTAATATGCATCATGTTATGAGATAGCTTGGCATACTTTGTATTCTCCCAAGAGAAAATGCAATCCATTCCTATACAGTGTGAAATTTGTGGTAACTTGTAGATGCTAGTAGGATTCAAATTTTGCTTCAGGCTGAACTTTACCTGTTACTTGAAAAAAAGGATCACCATGTCCACCATGTTTCTATGTTCACTTTTTGATTATATGTCTTCCCACACACATTTCTGAACTTTCCCTTGGTTTATTTTAGTCTGACAAGTAATTTTTCATAAACCTATTAACAAATTGACTTTTGTAAGATGTATGTATTCTATGTGATCACACATCAGGTTGTTTTTATGTTTCACGTATTTCAAGTATTTTTGGCTCACTATCAACCGTTAGTGGTGAGGGTCTGTTATTGCTTTAGTCCATGCTGCTTGCAGTTCTATCCTTCTTCCTGGAAGCATTGGTTGGTTTGTTTTGAAACTATTTTGTGCGAGCACCATTATGTTCATGCTATCAGTTTTTGATTTCTTTTTATACATGAAGGATTCAATTCTTCCTGTGTTTGTTTGTTACTGACATTTACAAATTATTGCCTTGGTAAATCATTAAATGATTATAGGTGTATACTGTTGGTCCTGAATATGCACACGCTGAGGCAAGGAAATCTCCTGTTGTTGATGGTGTTGTCATGCGGAATCCTGATGGAAAAGAAGTAATTTCCTGTAGCAACCAAGTCTACCGACCCCCCCCCCCCCCATACATATACACACATTCTGTGTGTGTGCATGAGTGACTGACTGAAACCAAACCACGTGCATCCACAAACACAGATTCACTTTCTCAGCTGCTTCCTTGTATTCCACTTTGTGAAATCCATCACTTGAGAAGCAAAATTAGTTTCCTACCTTTTTATGTTTTGGAAAATAGTGCATTGAAAGTGATATGCTGCAAAGTTTTGGATAAAGATGCTACAGCAAATAGATATAAACTCTTCTCAGTAATTCCTTTGTCTAGTTATGCAAGCAATGCACAGTTGCCTCTTCTCACTAGTTACTATATCACATTCCTTAGAGCAACATTCTAGGTCTTTTCTCATAATTTGGCAAATGCTTCTTGTTCAGGTCTCACAGTTCAATAATGCTTTCAGACTACAGGTGTCAGAATTGACACATAACACTTCTATGAAGTGTATTGACTCTTCAAGTAAATTTTGCATAGAACCTTTTAATTTTTAAATTTTAGCTTTGTGTATTAACAGACTTGCCAAGCTACCTTTAAAATTTTTCTGTTGATTTGACGACTGGTTACCTGAACTAAGTTTGCTTCTCAAGTGATGAATTTTTAAACTCGTAAGAAAAAGATTAAATAAGAGAAGTAACATTCCAATATACATGCATGCCTGCGTGTGTACATGTACTCTTTCCTAATGCAAGTATACTGCAATCAGAAGGCATGATACTCCTGAACTGATTTTTTACATTTATATTCCTGGTTCAGAGTTTTATGATGATTGTGTCATAAATCCTCTTACCGTGTTTGACAGGTAAGGTATCCAGTGTTACTGACACCTAACGAGAAGCAAATGGCAAGAGATGTTTGCATTGCATTTAGGCAGGCGGTATGGAATTAGAATCTGGTTTTAGTTACTTAATATATTTCTGGCTTCCAAGATATTATTATTCTACTTGATTGTGTCTCCTCATGAATACCTTATGCTAACTGGTTTTTCATTGCTTTAAAAAGACTGGTTTGTCATTGCTTTAGTTTTTATTTCTTTTGCGAAGTGCAACAGTATGCCTTTCTCCTGCCATGATGATCCACAGTAAATATTCAATAATGATTGATAAGTGTAGGTGCATTAGATGGGTTAGTTTATTGATGTTTCTCACTGACATGATTAGTTATTGCAATGAGCTCATTTTGCTAGTGTCATCCAATGTGTTTTATGTGACCTTTTGTCATTCTTATCTTTGTGAAAAAAATGACTGAACTCAACAATAGCCGCTTGAATCTTGTTAGTACAACTGCTTTAGCCTAGCCTCCCTGTTACGACTCATGTGTCTTCTTCTAAGTCATTTTCAAGCATGTAGTTTGTGGTTGCTGATCTTTTCAATACTGTTTATTCGTAACAGCTAAACATATCTTCCTATAAATAAGTACAATGTGATTTCTCCATTTTACTTTCATATTATTAGTGCTGTCTTCATTACTGATATTGTATTGTCAGTCAATACTAAATTATTGTTGCTTGCAGGTTTGTGGGTTTGATCTCCTGCGTTGTGAAGGACGATCATATGTTTGTGATGTAAATGGATGGAGTTTTGTGAAAAATTCCTACAAGTACTGGTCATTATATTTTTTTAAGTAATTTTAGTTTCGTAGATGCTTGTTTAACTAGTCATATGCTGCTTACTGTTTAGTCTAAAATGTTAAGACTGTGTACTTGTGGAAAATTTCCATTTTTCTAGAAAACCGAGAACTGTTGAAACGTGCTCTCTAATTGAAAAATGAAAAATACTTTCTCAAACAAGTGTTTTCTATCTCCATTTCTGGGAAGTAGTGAAAGTTGTTCAAATACTCCACTCTAGAAAACAAGTGCTGTTTTTGGTCAGTCTCTTTTTTTTTAAGAAAAAAACCTCATTTTCTTATTATTTGGAAGGCAAACCAAAAGAATTCCTTGTTTTCTATTTTGGAAAACTCGTGGTTAGCAAACCTGTTTTTCTAATTATTCACGTGAGACAATTTTCTAGATTAAAAAGAGCTGAGATGAAAACTGCAAAATAATTCTGAAAGCAAACTCTCCCTTGCTGTTTTTCTAAAAAAATAAGGAAAGAAAAATCTGACAAATGCATCCTGATTCCTCAACCTGTTGAGCTTTTTATTTGGACTAATTACCATGTCTTCATTTCTTTTATTGTGTTGGCATATTACATGAAATTATGAAAAGTAATAGAATGTTTACTTTCTATAGTTATCAGTTTTTATTTGAATTTTCACAGTATATCCTGATTGTGCAAAACTGGAACTTGTTTATTATTTGGTTTACTTATTTTCGTTTTTCTTCCTACCAATTTCACAATTCTCGCAATTTTCTTACATCATTTCCATTCTCAAAACAGATATTATGATGATTCTGCTTGTGTATTGAGAAAGATGCTTTTGGATGCGAAAGCTCCTCATCTTTCATCAGCAATTCCCCCCACTTTACCATGGAAAGTCAATGAACCAGTCCAGCCTTCTGAGGGATTAACTCGTCAGGGAAGTGGGATTATTGGTAGATTTGGGCAGTCTGAGGAGCTACGCTGTGTGATTGCCATTATTCGTCAGTATGTTATATCATTTCCTTTAGTATTTTTACTTCACTTAAGATTTTCAAATCTGCCTTCTTATTTGTGTTTTATGTGGTCAGTGGTGATAGAACTCCCAAACAGAAGGTGAAGTTGAAGGTCACAGAGGAAAAGCTGCTGAATTTGATGTTAAAGTACAATGGGGGACGACCCAGATCTGAGGTGATTCCTTTATTATTGGGTTAAAGACATCAGTGGTACATGTACTTTTGATGATATTTTTTTTTTATTTGAGTCCTTAACTTCTTATTCAGGAAAATATTCTTGCATGTTTCAGAAAGTAAAAAAATATCAGTTCATATTCTTAGTCTCCATTTAAAAGTGCTGGTGTTGCTGTTATCTCATTGGGTTTAGAATGTCGAAAAAAAGATTTTCAGCTGTTTGGAGATTAGCAGGTTGATGATCAAAAACCCTCTTCATATCCCATTTTTTCTTATTTGCTTATCATTTTACATTGACCCTAAATAAATCATATATGAGATATGGGATTGTTTATTAGAAAGATAAATCAGATTTGGGGCTAGAATGTCAATAACAAAAATCAAGTGTTTGGAGATTGGAAGGTTGATGATCAAACACCTTATTTATTTTTGTTTGTTTGATTCCCATTTTATGTTGAGTGAAAAAAAATAAAACCCATGTGATGTCTTTGCCTCCTCTTCTATTTCCCTTTATGGCATGATCTCCCCTGATTCTTTCCCATCATCAACTCTACAGTGTTGGGAAGAAGTGTGTGGGGCCACTGTTTTGTTAGCATGGTTATCCCAGTTTTGGATACTTTTGCAGTCACAAGTGTTTTTAGAAATTATTCTTAAACCACAAAATCTCATTGAGTTTTTGGGCTAATTTTCCCCATCTTGATGATGTTTCTCACATGTATTGTCATAATGGAGACACTTCATATGATAGTGGTCATATCAGCTGCATTTTAAACAGAGACTAGTTGTATGAACTGATCTGTTACTCTGCAAAATATACATGTACTTTGGAAAAAAATGAAGCACAAGGCCTAAATTAGAAAATCGCTAAAACTAACTGTACTGCTGATGTTTTTATCCCTTTTTTATTCATTTACTATTCTGTTGTCTTGTAGTACTATTAAGTTGGTTTATATCAGCTTTTTTTTTTCTTTCTTCCTCAGACAAAACTTAAAAGTGCTGTTCAATTACAAGATCTGTTAGATGCAACTCGAATACTTGTACCTCGTACAAGGTATCATTTGAAGTTCAACAACTCCACTGATTTAACTGCCAAGGATATGTTCCGTTGTGCTTTAATATCATTCTGCCTTTTAGCGATATACATTATAGAATTTCATAAATGTGGCATTCAAACGTTTTTTATTACCATCATCAACAGTTTGTTTGAGATGCACTTTGCTAATATATCATTTGAAGCTCAAAAACTCCACTGATTTAACTGCCAAAGATGGGTTCCTTTGTGCTTTAATATCGTTCTGCCTTTTAGCGATATACATTATAGAATTTCATAAATGTGGCATTCAAACATTTGTTATTACCATCATCAACAGTTTGTTTGAGATGCACTTTGCTAATAAATTTTGTGGCTTATCTATTATCATTGTTAGTGTCATGCATTAAGCTTTGCCAATTAGTTACACATGACAGTGGGTGTTTGTCTGCTTGATGCTTATAATCTGGAAGATGGAGTTCAAATTTTCTTCAGGGGGCAGGGATCTGCTTTCCGAAACATAGATTGATCATAAGTTCATGGTCCATATGATTTTCATTTAAAAATTAATAGGAATGTGAACTTATGAGCACTGAGAGTACTGGATCTGTCACGGTACTGAAACTGCTCTTCATGTCATATCTTGCCTGGCTGCTATGAACATTGGAAATTGCGTTGTCCATATATTTTTTTTCCCAATGCTGATTAATATTTGTTGGTTATTTAACTTTTCTCCTTTTGCTATATAGACCTGGTCGAGAAAGTGATAGTGAGGCAGAAGACTTTGAGCATGCTGAAAAGCTACGACAAGTTAAAGCAGTTCTTGAGGAGGTTGTTTCATTTATCTTGAATATTTGATGTCTCAAGATATCCTGTCGCAGTCCGTGTTTATTATGATTTAAGTATATCTTCTTTAGATCTATGGGTTTATAACTTGTTCCATTTCATTTACCCATGGCTATTCCATCACTTTGTCTTCATAAGTGAGTTTAGGGTGAAATTTTGATCATTTATGGTTAGAAGTGTAGTCAAGCTGTGATTGGATTGATGTTAATGGCTCAACTTGCTTTTAGCAATCGTGAAAGCAACTCTGATGATGCAGGAACAATGCTGTTAAGAATAGAGTTGATTTGGCATTCCATGCTCAATGCTTAGAGTTCAAGTAGCCATATTTAATATATTGTTAAAGCATCTTCACATATTGCTATTATGTGTCTGATGCTTGAAGTGTTTCTTATTCCAGGGGGGGCATTTCTCTGGTATTTATAGGAAGGTCCAGCTAAAACCTCTAAAGTGGGTTAAAGTTCCAAAAAGTAATGGTGAAGGTGAGGAAGAACGACCCGTTGAAGCTCTCATGGTCCTTAAATATGGAGGTGTTCTTACCCATGCTGGCAGAAAGCAGGTGTTAATAATTGATGTCTTGCTGATCTTATGTTTAATTTATTTTGCATACATAGTGACAATCTAAAGATTCCTCTAGTGAAGTAATACTATGCCAAATTCTTCATACCCTTGACAGTAAAATAACCACCTTACTTTGTTTTGATTTTCATTTCTGCTTTTCTGATGTCTTTGCAGGCAGAAGAGCTGGGTAGATATTTTCGAAATAATATGTATCCAGGTCAAGATAACGAACCTTTTTTCTTTTAAAGGAGATAATAATCATCAGGCATATGCTTGTCCAAGATTTTATTAGGCCTCTCTTCTGACATTTTGCTATTTGGTGTTCTTTGATCATCTATGACTGATAGAACTTTGAGTCTAGGTCTTACAAGTGTCCTCAGAATTTTTTCTTGTTCCTTGTTCAGTTTGCTTCTTGAAATATAACTCTATGCTGCAGTATACTGTCAGCTTCACTAAATGTAACTTGCAGTGTTTTTGTTTGATGTCTTTTTCACAAGATGATTGTATAATATGTACTAGATTTTCAAATAAATGAATTATAGGTGACTTTAGCTACATGTGGGAGTACAGGCAATTTGAACTCCTTTACTAAGATTCGATGCTTCTTTTCCATCCTATCAAGGGCAATTTTTGAAGTCCTTGTGTAGTCTGTTCTGGGCCATGATTTATGGGAGCCACTTTAGATTCTGTAATATTTTCTTCATTAATTACTCCGGGACTTTAGTATCTGGCAGTTTTAGTTTCTTAACTATACATGGCTTTTCCTCTTGTTTTAACTGTTCTGGTAGACCTTTTTCTTTACTACTTATGTCATCTCACTTGATTTATTCATTCAAACATGTTGACAGCTGCTCAATGGAAGATATTAACAATTGATGTGATGTTATCTTTAATTTCTAGGCCATGGCTGTTGACCAGAATGTTAGTAGACGTACCCAGGACAAAGTAGATTTATGTTCCTGCTGCCACATGTTCTCCAGTGCACTTAGTAATTATTATCTTTTAGGATGAATTTTGGTCTGAATGGTTGCATGCTTCTTTTAAGTTTGGACTTGGGAGGCCCTTTTTCATTGACAAGCAGAACAGCATAAACTATGGTGGTTTAGTTTCAAGATTGTATATCTTTGCTTCTCTTGATGGAGATGTATAAAATTTCAGGTGAAGGCACAGGGCTGCTTCGTCTTCATAGCACATATCGTCATGACCTTAAAATTTACAGCTCTGACGAAGGTCGTGTACAGGTATAGCATAGTAGTTCGTGTAAATAAAATTGCACTTAATCTTTGGTTGCTTTGTTTTCTTATTTGGGTGCTATTCCAATTATGGACTGAATTGCCACACATCATTCACAAATAGTTTCTGACAGATGTCCGCAGCAGCATTTGCAAAGGGCCTCCTCGATCTGGAAGGACAGCTAACACCAATTCTGGTCTGTGATCTTTTCTATAGATTTACTGCTTTTCGATATTGAGTTTTTAACTGACCTGTTAAACTTTATCAAGGTTTCCCTTGTTAGTAAGGATTCCTCCATGCTGGATGGGCTTGACAATGCCAGCAGTGAGATGGAAGAAGCCAAGGTTTGTTTTGCTCCTTGAAATGCATTAACGCTTTTTTATCTTCTACCGGCTGAATTTAATATCCAGTAATTGACCATGATTATGACCCCAAACTGTTAAATTCAGATGATGTTCATATCCTTAAATATTTTTTTATTCCTATTATTATTAAACATTACTTGATGTCATGTATCCCGATTGACACAAGCTAAGCATCTCCAATATGAATAAACTAATTGCTTTCTTTCCTTTGATTGTTTGCTAGGCTCAATCATCTCCAAAAGTCTGGAATGATGTTGTGCTCTATTCTAACAGTGATTTCCTTTTGTTTTATTGATTTTTTTGCAGGCTAGGTTGAATGAGATTATAACATCTGCTGCAAAGATAGTTCATAGCAATGGATCCTCTGAGTGTCCTTGGATGACTGATGGAGCTGGACTGCCTTCAAATGCTTCTGAACTTCTCCCTAAACTGGTGAATATTCTTGCTAGTGAAACATGATGAGCCTAATGTCTATACATACAGGTTCACACTTCTGTGGATATTTGTAATGTTACATGCCTATATTGATAATACAAAACACTCTCTTTAAGCTCGATTTTACTTGGAGGCTTTGTCAGTATTTCTTTTTTTAAAAAAACCACACAAGGATTGTTAGGAGACTGTTGCATTGTTTGAGGTCAAAGCAGGCATTTAACTTCAAAGTTCTTTTATTCTTGCAGATGCAAAGTGTTGCACGTACTTCACAAAAAAGTTGTTTTCTCTATTTTAATTGGAAATCTGTATCTTAACTCCGTGATTGTCAAACTGATTGAATGATTCACCTGAAATCAATGATTTTTATTTATAATTAACTTTCTATCATTTTTGTATCTGTACGTCTTCAAAGGAACTCTTATTTATATATGGACCCAAGGGTTTCCATTATGAATATGAGGTTTCAAGTGATGCATACAAGAAGCTAATTCCTGCCGAGTAATAGTTAATGGTAAAAATAGAGTAATGCTTTTCATGTTTTGATGCTCTCAAGTTTTATGCCACTTTTCTGTACTTGAAAGAGTGATATTATCACTATTAGATTTGAATCTCAGCCCTTGGGAAATTGTTAAATCAACTCTGTAGGGTGCCTTCTGCTAACTTGTAGTTGATATATGGCTGTTGCTGTTACACTGTAGTATAATAAATATTCCTACCTTAGTGGCTAGTTTCTCTCTCTCTCTCTCTCTCTTGCTTATGTAACAATTTCTGGAGTTCTTTTACTAATTTCCATGAGGTGTATCTCATTGTTAGACATAGAAAACTTTTCCAAACTTCTCATCTTCCCCTCATTTTGTGTTTCAACGTGAATAGGTAACATTGACCAAGAAGGTGACAGAACAAGTGAGACTACTTGCCAAGGATGAAGATGAAGAACTTACAGAGACAAGCTCATATGAAGTAATTCCACCATATGACCAAGCAAAGGCTCTAGGTAAAATAAATATTGATATAGATCGTATTGCTGCTGGATTACCCTGTGGAAGTGAGGGATTCTTGTTGATGTATGCTCGCTGGAAGAAGCTTGAAAGAGACTTGTATAATGAACGCAAAGTGTAAGTGGTTGCTATTATTTGTGTTGGTTGTTGATAGTGTGATGAGTGTAAATGATTAAGGGGTTGCTGCTCTTGCATTTCCTTTTACATATATGTTAATGTTACTTCAATGCTATTCATTTCAAGAATATGGAATTTCAGCATCTGTATTTTTTAACAAAAGTTAAAAAAGAAGTGTTTCTGTTAATATGATAGAACAGTTCTAGTAAACTTACATATTGTCTAACATTTCTTAATTATTGATTTACATACAGGCGGTTTGATATAACACAAATTCCTGATGTTTATGACTCTTGCAAGTAAGTTCTCTATTTCCAGTATATGCTTTGTTTCAAGTTCTTAGAAAGTAATAATACACCCGATACTAAATTATTACCTTCTAACGATCATGAATGTGAAAAATATTCCTGCAGTTGTTTTGTTGCACTCAAAATCTTTATTAAGCTTAACTACACAATTTATGGTTGTCTACAGGCCATGAAAGTTGAAATTCTGTGGTTTTTTATTTTAGCATTTTTTACTGCATATTTGCAGTATGTGCTTTTCTTATTGTCTTGCTTCCTGTCCTTTTTTTTTTTTCTCTTTTTTCTTTTTTTCAATTATCTTTGAGATTAAGGGACTGCACACCAAGTGATGGTTTGGGCTGGTTTGTGCTAATCTGAGTGGGCCCAGTAATGGCATTAATTTATAGTGAGATGCATGGTAACATCTACAATGCACATGGTATTACAAAGACATCCATTTGCCCATGCATGTTGGCATGACTGATATTTGCTGCCTTGACATGAAAGGGAGAAGGATGCTTGTAGAGGCAGGATATCTATAAATGTTCATTTATATTATATTGTCTCAAAATTGGTATGAAACTATATTTATTTTTTGCTGATGGTGATTGACTTGCCTTATTCAAAAACCTTTGGCATACTAATTTTATCAAAGATTCATGGTACCATGTTCTCACTGTAGTTGTTTTCCGACTGTTATATTGTTTCTTTATTTGATCTACCATTTTACAGATATGATCTGTTACACAATGCTCACCTTAATCTAGAGGGGCTGGATGAACTCTTCAAAGTTTCTCAGGTATAAATGGACTCTGATCCAACAATTTATGCTTTTTTAACAGATGTTGTGTTTGTCTTTAAGCATTCATCACTAGCAGATTTGGTCTGCTTTACTGCTTTTGTACTGTGGAACTGAATGTCATAAAGATATAATAAAACTATTCCCCTACAATATGCTGATTAAGATGGCAATGTCTGGCTTCTTTTCAGTATGTGGTGCTCATATCTTGAATTAAGGACACATTTGACATAACTGTTGATTATATGAAATATAATTTTAGAGGCAATGGAGTACGCATATCAAATCAATTCTCTCTTGCAAATATACATAGCATTGAGCTATTATTGGATAATCATTGTAATTTCTCTTAGTGTTTTGAATATTGTTATTGCAGCTACTTGCTGATGGTGTCATTCCTAATGAGTATGGAATTAATCCAAAGCAGAGATTGAAGATTGGCTCAAAGGTGAAGTACCTTTTTTTGATGCTTCCACATGTTACTGAGAAAATTCACTTGATAGGGATGCTTAATTTATGCAGTATGTCATATTTGGCAAACATACTTTTGATGTTAACTACAAACATTCTGATGAATATTTCTTGATTAAGTATACCAAATGCTCTTAAAATCATATAAATTCAGGCTAGATCAATGGCTTGATCTCAGGGTAAGTTACCATTAGGTTGTTTGCACATGTTCAAAGTCACATTGTTGTATTAACACGTCAACTGTAGAACATTATTTTAACACCCTTCCTCGAATAGTAGAGATCCAGACAGGGTGAGAGAAGGGGTTAGGGAACTACTGGAGTGATTGATGTTTGGAGCTCTAATAAAAAATGGTTCCTACACCTTTTTGTGTGAATCTTTTGATTCTCTTGCATCACTTTTAGTCTCTTACTTGTTTCTTACTTGTGCTTTTTTTTTTTCAATTCAGATAGCTCGTCGTTTGTTGGGTAAAATATTGATTGATCTTAGGAACACACGTGAGGAAGCCATTAGTGTTGCTGAATTAAAATGTAATGAAGATCAGCAATCAACTTCTAAGAAGTCTGAAAAGGAAGACACAGATTACCAGTTAAAGCTTTCAATTAAGAATGATGACGTGAGAAGAACTAGCACCACTAGTGATATATCAATGGATCAGGATGATGATGATGATAAAGAGACAAAATACCGTTTGGATCCAAAGTAAATATTTCAACCTTTTTCTTGATGCTTCAACATTATATAGAATCACTGATTAGTAATGTTCACTTTTAATTAGGTATGCAAATGTAAAGACCCCAGGACGCCATGTGCGTACACGCCTCTATTTTACATCGGTAAGAAAAATACTGTCCCCTGCTTTCTATGACACACAGACATCCATCTCTCTCTCTTTCACTCAATGCTTTTTGTAAAACAAGAAACGTTCTTTGATAATACTAGATTCTCTGTTATTGGTTTAAAATCCGGGAATACTTAATATAGAAACCTATTGGGCAATTGAATGATCTCCACCTTCTCAACTTTTGACCCGAGGGTTGAAGGATCCTTGGTTACTTAACAATCATTATGAAGAGGACAGATTTATGTTTCTTCGGCAAAATAACTTCTTTTTTTATGCACTTTTCAAATGCTGAGTTGTTTTTAAAGACTAGGACTTACTCACCATATTTTTATATGGGATTTCCAATCATTAGACTAAAACTTCTTTGGTTTTCATTTTTGAACATTTCCATTGTGAACTGTTGTATCTCAATGCTGATGATGTTAATGGGCTGTGGAATGGAACCTCCAGTGTTGATGAATAAGTGAGTTCTATAGACTCACCCTTCAACTTCTTTCAAAGAAACAAGTTTTACTTCTTTCATTTCACACTATGGCAACCAAGGGTGTACAGCCACTGATATGTTTAGCACACGCTACAATTTTTTCCTACCTTTCCTCGTTATTGATTTTCTCAAGTCTTGCACTATCTGAAATATTTACATCAGTTGGATATAAACGGGATAGTTATTTGACATGCTGCTAAACAGAAGATTTTATTTTTGATACATCATATCCTCAGAAGTTTTTATCATGCAACTTGGATGACAGGAATCACATATACATTCCCTTATGAATGTTCTCCGTTACTGTAACCTGGATGAATCTCTTCAAGGTGAGGATAGCCTTGTTTGCCAGAATGCCTTGGAGCGTTTGTACAAAACCAAGGAGCTTGACTACATGAGCTATATTGTGCTAAGGATGTTTGAGAATACTGAGGTGGTAATCCTGGCTAATTTTTAGAATGTTCTTTCCACTTGATTACCTTAATTCCATATTTTCCTTTTTTGCTTATTAGACTGTTACTCAATAAAATTGTTTTCAGTCAAAGCTAGAGCCAGTATTATTCTTGGCCCAAGTTGGCTGTCCAGCCCAGAAACTGGTATCCATGACCTTGAACTGGTTCAATTTAGGAACTTAGCTAATAAAGCCAGTGTTTGACTGGAAGTCTTCCTGGTTTTGAGTCTTTCAAGTTTCAGGTGAGTTATAGAGATAAAGAAAAAAGAAAAAAAAGGAAGAGGTTTCCAGGCCATTCATTTCATGCCTGAAACCTTATAATTTTCCATGTCGTAGATTTTCATGTTGAGGGAATTGATTTCTTATCGCTAAATCAAACAGAGCTGTGTGTGTTCATGTGTGACTAGATAAACCAGTCGCTCCCATGATATGTGGTTCGCATTTCCATTGCAAAGTTACAGCCGTCAATGTCTGATAAATTTTCGGTCTTTACCTTCTCTCTAATGCAATTGGAGACAATAAGTTAAACTTAGGAAGGCAATTTTTTTTTTTTTTTTCAATTTGATATTTCAGGTTGCTTTGGAAGACCCAAAAAGGTTCCGCATAGAGATGACTTTCAGCCGTGGGGCAGACTTGTCCCCGTTGGAGGTAAGCATATATTCATTTGTTGCTAAGAGAGCTCCCATGTAATGGTGCTGCTCTTCATTTATCATTTAAAATTTAACTTGTTTTCCAAAGGAAACGAAGAAAATAAGAATAACAGTAGGAAAGTTGGAACTTTATCTAGGAGGTTAATCAACATATGCGCACACAAACGAAGAGAATAATATTTTTCCCTTTATTTGCATTTAATGTTTGGAATACAAATTGAATTTCACTTTGGCAAAAGAGTCTTTATAATGGTGAGCATGACAATCATCACTGCTTGGAGTTATAGTACGGGGGTTAATGGATGGGAGGTGAATAGCCCTATTAGTTTTTGACAGACTTCCTATTTTAACTTTAATTCAGACACTTCCTATTTAACCATATTTTTTTTTAGAAACCCAATTTTATTTCTTCAACAAATAAACCCTTTTAACCGTATTTGACACTTCATCATCTTTCTTTCAATCTGAAAGGGTCCTAACTAGATGTAACATTCATTACCTTCCCATCTCCAGATAAAGATGACTTCTCCCCCCCATTCCCCTTCGTAGTTATTCAAAAAAGGGAGGGTAAAAATTTTCCCCTCACCTCACTATTTTTTTCCCACACTGTGATGGTGGATGAGTGGTGGCTCTATCAACACACTGTCTAGACACCTTCAGATTGTACAATAGATTGCAAACATGCTTACAGGAGAAATTCCAATAGAGTCAAACATCTTGATTTATTCTATTGTTCGCTGGTGTCTGTTTTTACTAAGATGGCCTCATTTTGTGTCATAATGATTTGATACTAGGGATAAAGGCTAAATACTATTTAAACTAGGCATAGTTGAATGAGCCCGTCAAGTTTGGTTCTGTTTTGTTTGACAGAAGAATGACAGTGAGGCTACCTCGTTGCATCAGGAGCACACTCTTCCAATAATGGGTCCAGAAAGGCTGCAAGAAGTGGGATCCTATCCCACATTAGAGAAAATGGAGATGATGTTTCGTCCTTTTGCCATGCCAGCAGAAGACTTTCCTCCACCGTCCACCCCTGCTGGATTCTCGGGCTACT
>Ga0307517_10003136_pt1 | contig 26021 bp, 15 predicted proteins | sample 23_EM_MG_FD_194515 | JGI IMG/M metagenome (GOLD analysis project Ga0307517, IMG submission 194515) | Populus trichocarpa ectomycorrhiza microbial communities from riparian zone in the Pacific Northwest, United States - 23_EM | ecosystem: Host-associated > Plants > Roots > Unclassified | place... | reverse complement strand
AATTTTGAATTTAGAAGATAAAATTCAATATCATAATTTTGATTCTCCATCCAAAATTTTTTATCTTAAATTGAAAAACATAAATGAGATCTCAAGGCTACCATGGTTTCAGGGATAGAAAAAGAATATTTAGGTTATTAGTTTTTAATTTTTAATTCAATTCAAACCTAAATTTCTGAACGGAGTCAAAATCATGATATCGCACCTTTAAAGTTATTTACTTGATTTTCAAAATTGTAAATTAACTCTTTAAAAAAATTAAGAAAAATAATTAGGTTAAAAATTAATTAATTCAAACCTAAATTTCTGAACGGAGTCAAAATCATGATATCACACCTTAAAGTTATTTACTTGATTTTCAAAATTGAAAATTAACTCTTTAAAAAAATTAAGAACAATAATTAGGTTAAAAATTTATTAAAGCTGAGGGTATTTGAATCATTTTATTAGTTTTAGAACAAAAACTATGGATGAAATCTTGAACAAAGTAACAAAATTACTTGATTTGTATAAAAAGATCAAAAATAAAATTGAAAGCACAAAAACTATCTATCAAAAGACTTTAAATTTAAGTCAGGTTTAACCAAATTAGACTGTACTTTTTAAGGCAGGGAAAGCACGGGACTACGAAGTGGCTGGGGATGTTTCGGAAGGAGTGACAATAAAGAAAGGAGTCGATCCCTAGATCGCAGTATCTCCATCAAAATTGGAAACAGAAATATCTTCGTTTACTGGAATGTCAAATTGCATCTAGTTATGCCCCAAAAGATTAAGGAGAAACATAATTTGAGGAAAATCATGGGGCGGCGTCCATCATGAGATAATGACAATCCAGCATGAAATTAATTATACCAGCATATAAGAGTGATTTCACCTTTACGGGTGCTGACTTGTGCGTGCTTGTGTGTGCGCGAGAGTGAGAGAGAGTGCTCGGGACAAAATCTGCACTCATCATATGTAAACTATCTCTGCTAGTAGTTTAATAATACATCTTATTGTACAGACAACCTCAACAATGAAATACCACCCTTCAAAATTTTACTTCCAATTTTTAAGCACCTTGAAAGAATATGTTCTGCTTACCTACCTCCATCTATGCCGCATATTCCAATGTCTGAGTACGGTACAGGAATTAGGAAATTTTCACCAGCCAGAGAAGTCCTTGAACTCCGCTGTCGAAACTCCCACTTTCCTTTTCTTCGTCACAGCAATTGTTGATGAACCACTGTCGATTGCAGTGGATTCGGTTTTAGCATTTTTTGCTTTCAAGTACTTTCCAACACCACCACCACCACCCACAGTTCCACTTTCTGTAGTTCCTGTGCCTGGATTGCTATACCATGACCCAATCTTTTCCTAAAAAATAACAAACAAACAAAGTCCACATCACTCTCTCAAGACCAAAATTAATGAAAAGAAACTTAAAATGCCGCTTCTCTACTCCAAAAGGGGCCCAGAAAGTTACATTCTCTTCGTCCCCGATATCCTTCTCATCTTTAGCCTTCTCTTGCTCTTCTTCATCAAGTTCTGTGTAAGGATTGACAAATACCGTTACACTAGTTATCTTTATCTCCTCCTGCATTATTTGTAGATGAACAAAGACAAATATGAGGCATTGGATCACAAGCAGTTTATTCGATATAAATTCATGACGCAGCAATATATAGAGCAACCGTAGTGTCTTTCAGGTTTTTGTTATTGCAACACAAAGGTCCTAGCAAGCATTTTAATTGAGAGGAGAAAAGGTCAAGGATTCAGTAAATGATAACGTTATTCCCTTCACATGCTACTTATGAGACTTCAACATTCCATATCTCACAAAATTTTGATATCCGACTCCCCCAATACTTCCAAGAAGTCAACTTTTATGAAAATAACTAATACAAGCCTATGGAAATCGTATTATCAAAGAATTTGCTGTCCACAGACTAAATAATGTATTTTTCACTTCACATTTGCCAAGTCAACTGCCATTCAATTGTAAAAATACCATTATTGTACCAAATTAGTCAAGGAACCCAAATATATATATATATATATATATATATATATATGAGCAAGATATCTGAATAACTCACCAGAGGTCGGTCATTGTCATCAACAGGAACTTTTTCCATTGCCGCCAATGTAGTCATGCCACCAACAACTCCACCAAAAACTGTATGTTTAAAGTTCAAATGATTGGCAGACTTGTAGAGGATGAAAAACTGAGAACCATTGGTGTGGGGACCACTATTAGCCATGCTGACAACACCCCTTCCAGAGTGGAGCAACTTGGAGTTTGGCTCATCGTTGAAAGGCTTCCCCCATATAGATTCGCCTCCTCTCCCAGTGCCAGTAGGATCACCACCTTGAATCATAAAATTCCTACAGACGATGGATAAATTCTTGGTCAACATCTATGATCTGTCTACATTTACAGAGCGATGAAAAATATCAAATTCACATAACATACCGAATGCTTCTATGAAAAGCCACTCCAGTATAATAACCTCGCTCACAATGAGTGATGAAGTTCTCACAAGTCCTTGGAGTTATATCACAGTGAAGCTCAATGTTTAGATCTCCATGTGTTGTCTGCAGCTGAACATAACCTTTCTTCTTTGGATTTTTTTCAACTTTGACAAATTCAAACTCATTTTTTGTGACAGGATCAAAAGAGGTTGAAGTGAAGGATCGTGAAGCAGCACCAGTTGTAAAACGGCTCTTTACCTGAAGCAAAAAATCAAGTCAAAACAGGGTGTTACCATTTTGCATCTTTCATATCTTCCCTAAAAAAAGGGAACAAAAAAAGATTAAAATCCCATTGCTCAATGAGATGGACAAAACCAGATTCAGATCATGTCAAAAATGAAAACAAGCAGTGATTGTATTTGTCACAGCTATATGACACTGGGATAAGACTTCAAGGTCAAAAGGAGAGAACAAAGTATATTCAGCTATTCATACTTAGGGGCATGCTTTAGTAAATCCCAGATTGATCATTGGTTTGCGGCTCTAGTATGAGCAATTTCAGCATTCCTAGAGTACTGCTTCCTGATCACATAAAAGTGGGACACATTGGTAGTTGTGATGGCAGGTCCTACTTTTATTTGAGGAGAGTATAGTAGCATAAAAATTTCTCTAATGTCTGATCTTGTGTCTTGCAGAAAGCTTGGACTTGGGAAAAACTTACCATTGTTGAATTCACAGGCGCCCTCTCACCAGCCATGTGCATAGCTATCCGAGCAGCAGTTTTGTCATCTGGTGCAGCTTTAGCTGCTGCTGCACTTCTTCCATGAACTGAAGCAGATGCAGCATCTACAATACTATAAGCTCTTGGAAGTTTGTTTGAAGTTGATTGGGGATCCTCTTTAATGCGTGACCTGGCAGCCAAAATGGCAACAAGGGCAGCAGCCCTTTCATTTTGTGCCTTGCTGCCTCCACCTCCATGAAGAGCAATTTGCCTTCCTTTCTCGGTTCCAAGCTCTGCCAACATTTGCTTGATATCTCCAGATATGTTTATATTATAAGATGGATCCGAACTCATCTTCTTTAGCTCTGGAAATCAAAGTCTGAAGTCACCTTGTAGTTTGAAAAGGCATATTAAAACAATGCATTTGAACCAGAAAGGTTGGCAAAGGAAATAGCCTACCTTCATCATCAATTTCCAGAGCATTCTTAACATGATCAAAATCAAGAGTACTCCTACTATCAATGGCATTTGGATTCTGCAAAGCATACTCGCAGAGTTAAGAGCAGCTCCTTAGGTGATAGGCAACATCACCTACATGGTGTAACATGGCTAAGGGGAATGTAATGTAAATTTATCAGTCACCTGAATTGTTATGAGGTCATCCTTAGTGAACAGTTCATCTGTCAGTAGTTCTTTCCAGTTTTTTGTCTTGATGTTTAATTCTTTAATTGCCTATAAGACAAGCAAAAGAATAAATAAGAGCAGAAAGAAACAAGAGAATGACTACGGACAATAAATGAACAAGCAAAAAATGAACAAAGCTACCTCATAGCAGAACACATTTCCTGTAGTCTTCACAGAAACTATATGTGTGAATTCTGTAAAAACTTTGTTCAGCACAGGGCAATGATACTCTCCTATGAAGAAAATACAAAATATAGTAATATGGTTAGCACATGGGTGTAAACTAAGTTGCATAGACATCCAGATACGAAAGAATCATCAAACAAATGGCAAGTTTTGCATCAAACAACCATTTGGAAGCAGTAAGAAGGGAGAGATTGGAAGGCTTTAGTAATACAGTGGGTATGAGGAAAGTTTTCCTACAAGTAGACCACGGAAGAAAAATACAACAAAAGTAATGAAATTAAAAGGAAAAATGTATTTATCAGACATTTGAGCTTAATTTCAAGGAAACAAGTAAACTAAGCAATAGAATTGGTTGAACTAATGTAGCCACATTTAGGTTAACCCAAAAGGACATGCCAATGTTAGGCCCTCCTAGCGACTAACACAGCAAAGATCAACATACATAACTTAATGATGTGATTATTCAACTCCAAACTCAAAAGATGCCACCGCCTACTTAAGTCTTCCTCAAAAAACACATAGAACATCTTAAATTTCTTACACAGTACTAAATTCACAAGTTTTCTCCACAAAATACCATCCTTCTCAGCATTAATTCTCTTTTCTCTTCCTCCTAACTTAAATCAGCATGATCTCAAGATTGAATAACAATGAAATCGAATTAAAATTTAGATAAGCTTCTACCACCTGTATACATTCACAAAATCATCTTACTTCTTTCAGTGATCAGATTAAGTTTTCGAATACTATAAAGCAAGAAAATCCGCACCTTCAGAATTCTTATGGAAATTGAGTGGTATAAGATCACCCTGCTTTAACGGAGCTCCGGTAACAGGATGCTTCCCATACTTCCTTATGTACGGAGTTATGTGCCTTGATACAAAAAAGAAAGAAGAAACATATCATCATCATCAAAATTCAGCACTGACATCAACAAAAGATTAAAAGAAAAGAAAAGGATACTAACATTAAATCAAATACACTGCCATCTGCTGTGCAAACTGGAAACTCAAACGGCGTAAATGTAAGGCTGCAAAATAACAAACCACAAGAAAAAAAAAATCAATAAATAATAATTGCAAGATCTTATGGGTATATTTTAGAGAGCGTACGCGCAGCAATAGAAAGGAAGACGTTTGAAAGGAGTTTGGAGTTGTTTGGATTTGGCACCGCCCCATTCCGTGGCCCATTCTGTTTTTGTTATGTACATTCGATCTTTGCTGTGCTGTTTCTTCCCCATCTTTCTCTTACAAATCGACTTTGATTTAGGGCTTTTATTAGTGGGTTTTTAGGGTTTATTCCTGCTATTGCCTTTTTGCTTGAGACCGTCAAGAGTAGCCAACTGCGGCGGTGAGTCGCCGAGGAGGAATTATTGCTACTTCGATCAAAGTCCGGTTGGGTGCTTTTTCTATCCAATATCTAGAGTTGATGAATTGGGCCTTGCTCAGCATTTCCTATTAGTGGACGAGTAAAAGGGGCCAAGATGAACTTTCCCAGAAATTAGGTAATGTACTGTATAAATTTTACATATTGATTTAAATTATTTTTAATATTTAATTTTATACAAATGTCATAAATATATTTTGTAATAAATATTAAAGATTTATTATAAAATTGAGTCAGAAATTTTTTTATTTAAAAAAAATTAAAGTTAAACTTTATTTTAATTGAGCAAAAAATTTTATATTGATATTTAAACGAGATGTGAAGATAAAAATGAGTAAATAAATATAATTAATGTAGAATACAAGTTTTGAGTATGAAAATGGATCGAATGAACCAAGAAATGTGACTAAGGTATGAGATAAGTGAACAATAAGTTTAATGAATCGAAAAGCAAATTTACTCATTAGTTAAGTGTATGCATAGCATAGAAGTAATGAATCCAAAAATATATATTAAGCTCGAGCCATGAATATCGATTTAGAGTAATAAATTTAAACTCATAAGTAGGTTAAAACACAAAGATTAGATAATAAATTGGATAAACGATGTTGGTCACTCTAATTATGAAGTATGATCATTGGAGGAAATAAATAATTATGGCAGTGTATGTTTCAAATAGTAAGATAAATGTTATAGACAAATGAGATAAATTTCTAATTTTAAGTAAGATTCTTAGAATAAAGAATAGTACGATTATATTATATTATAATCCAAAGGAGTTAATGTTGATACATATATCAACAAGACTAACATGGTGGGATAAGATTTGGAGGTTCCACCAAAGGATACTATGGTAGAAAAGGAGAAGGAAATCTTATGTAAACAAAGGATAGCGTGAATACACTTGTAAAAGGATTATCAATATTCAAGATTGTACCTATAGTCGTAGTTATATTGTGGTAACAATTATATGTATCTATAGTTTTATATTGATGTGTTTATTTATACAATTAATAAAAAGTTATTGAAATAAATGAATATGGATATGCTTACAATGTGTGCTATTTATTATGGATTTTTGGAGATACATCCTTTTGACACCCCAATAATGATACTAAATGTTTATTTGCTTAGTTTTTGTATTAGATAAACCTTTGTATAAGTTCATTGATGATGTGATGTGGATACAATTTGATTATACCAAAATCTTTTGTAAGATGAATATTATGTAATGATAGGGTTGCATCATAAATAACAATGGAAAATGATTTTGAATAAGGAAAAAAAAATTATCCCATTCTTCATGTTCAAGACAATTAGTAAAATAATAGTCACGTAAAAGGTTCAGGGCATTACATTACATATGATGCATCTTCGCGAATTATTTTGTCAAATAAAACCCTAAACTTTATATTTTGATTATGATGGTGTGGTTTAATTTTTTTTATATATATGAGATGACTTGATGGATGTTGATTGCTTGATTATTTTTGTGTCCTAATTATTAACATCAGATAAATTTTAAAGATTGTTGAATTAATATAAAAATCTTATGTTTAATTTGTTCAACCCTAAACGGTTCATTTTCAACCAATTCTTTTTTTGAATCTTGTGTTTGATTTGTCCACCCATGAGTGTTTTGTTCTGACTAGTGGATTTCAAAACTTATGTTTTCTGATCGGTTCACTTATAAGCTGTTTTTTTTAGTAATCTTTTTTTTAAAATCTCATGTTCAAATGGTTCACTCATGAGAAGCTCATTTTGACCAACTAGTTTCAAAACCTTATTTTCTGATCGGTTCACCCATAAGCAATTTATGTTTATTGATTCCTTAAAAAACTCATGTTTTTTGATTGGTTCATCCATGAGTATTTCATTTGACCGATTTCCTTTTTAAACCTTATGTTGATTCACCCTTAAAGGTTCATTATTGATCAACCACTTGAAAACATATTATTTCTTATTTGGAAATCCAAGAGGAGGAGCTGAAAATCCAAGATATTGCAGTCTTAGCTGGAAATCCAAGAGGAGGAGCTGAAAGAGTTAAGAATCCATTACTTTGAGATGGAGGAAGATTTAATTAGGATTAAACAAGAGCGTAAAAAATATCAAGACTATGTTGACAATTTTGAGATTCAAATTAACTCTAAAATAGTTGAGCTTGACATTGAGAGAGAGGAGCTGTAAAGGGCAATGGAGCTTTAGCAACCAGTAACAGAGTATTGATCGCCGATAATACCTTGTTTCATGACAAAAAAAGGCAAATGATAAAACAAATTCAGCAAATGCTAAAAGGTTGCAACAACAAGCTACCTAGATTGGAAATAATGCTGCGAAGTACCGAGAATACATGAGTGCCATCACTTCTTTTATTAGAAACATAACTAATAGATGTGATGCTTTTTATGAGTAATGATGTATAGAGCTTTTTGAATTTTAAAAGTTTTTAAAACAATGTATGAACGCTTTATTATTATGAAAGGTTCATAGCCCATATTTCTTTCTAATATGTTTGGTGATTCAAACATGATAAGAACTTGGTAGATGCTCCTTTACAACAACCAGTTTGAACTTATAAATCTTTCCCAGGAATTATGGAAGTCATGAGTCAGTTCGAAAAGGCTAACTCATATCCAATATATTTTCTCATGCATAAGCTTTAACATGTGAACATTTTTAACATATATTCATATGCAAGAGTTGATATATAGGTCCTCTTTTTAAACAAATTTATCACACTTGATCTAAAAAAAGGCTAATAGTGAATGGAGAGCATGCACGTTTGGAAGCTGAACACTAGAGGGAAATAAAGAACCTGAAGGGTGACATGGCAAGACTAACTAGCCTACTTGAGCAAGCATTGTGAACAAGATCAATAGAAGCTTCGGTTGCTCAAACTAAAGTAACCCCTTATCGAACAACTACAACTTGCTCTCAATATTAGAATCTAAACCCCATTTGAACATCTTTAGAAAACTAGTTCACAAGTTTCCTATACATCCCACTTGTATGCCCCATAAGACTACCCCTCGTAGTAAGCATAGTTAACGAAGAAGCTTCAAAAAAGGACCCTGGTGACAAGGCTTATGACAGGTGGATCGAATTGGAAGAAATGATAAAAGTTGTTGAGGGGTCTAATCTATATGGCCCCATCAAAGCAGGTAAAATGTGTTTGGTACTGAATGTCATAGTTCTAAGGGACTTTCAAGTACCTGAATTCGTCAAATACACACAATGTATGTTAACTCTCCTAGAAACTTACTACAATAAAATGGCTTACGTGGTCCACGATGAAAAGTTACTTATCTATTTATTGTAAGATAACCTCAGTGATGCTACACTGTCTTGGTACATGAGGCTCAACAATACTGAGATTCGATGGTGGAAAGATTTGGTAGGAGCCTTTGTAAAACAATACAAATTCAACATTGATATAACACTAGACAAATCTAGCCTTTTAATGATGGGGAAGGAAAATAAAGAAAGGTCTAGAAGTATGCCTAAAGGTGGCGAAAGAAGGCCACTCAGGTTGAGCCCATACTATTAGAAAACAAAATGACTAATTTATTTTCCAACACGTTCAAAACACCTTTCTTCGACCATCTAGCAGGTGCCCTGTCCAACATTTCATAGATATTATGATTGTGGTCGAACAAATTAAGCAGGCCATTAGAGTTGGAAAAATAGTGGACCCAACTGAAAAGAACAGATTCATTAGAAAAAGAAAAGAGACAAATGTAAACACCTTTGAAAAGGTGAGTTATTACAATTCCTACCAGAAACCCTCATTTGTATCCAATATGAACTTTTCCTCCCCTTTACCAAAAAGTCAACCCAACACCCTGAAAAACTAGTAAGATACCCCAACTAAAAGAACATTACGCCCCTGAAATGATTTCTAAAGAAACAATAAACAACTTTCTCCACTTCCTATATCCCTAAAAGATTTACAAGCGTCTCTTTAGTATTGGCTAAGTAACACTTATCCGCGTCTTAACTTTGTAATAATCATTCCCTTAATGGTACAAACCATACCTTAAATGCGAATATCATGTCGATACTCCTAAACATAGCATTGAGATATGCTTCACTTTCAAAAAGAAAATCTTTTAGCTCATCAAAGCAAAATGAATCACTTTTGATGATACACCTAATGTGGTTTCCAATCCTCTTCCTAACCACGCTTTGGAAAGTGGAAATGTCAATGCTATAAAGATGGGGAATGAAGGAAGCAAAAGCAATAAGGATAGCCATGAGTTATACCCGGTGTTAAAACCAGCTCTCAAAACACCATCACAAAAACAAACCGAAAAAAATAATAGCGACTTCTGTTTATATCACCAGCACAACGGGCATGAAATTGATTATTACAAAGAATTTCATGATGAAGTGAAAAGTATGATGGCATGAGGGCTTCTAAGAATTGACACCATCAAAGAGAAGATAGAGGTAGGAATGGTGGTCGGGCAAGTTTACAGATATCAACTAACAGAGAATGGGCAACCAGAATTGGTTTTGACCAAACCGATGATAAATAGAAGTGAAAATTATAATCTTTGTCGTATAATTACAACCAAGAGGCTAGCAACAATTTGTCATCACCAACTATACAAAAAAAAGAATGGCTAAGACATACATCAGGAAAGTTTGGTCGAGAGAATTTAGATAAGGTGATCTGGTGTTAAGAAAAATTCTATCATTGCCTCATGAAGATCATAACAAGTGGACACCAAACTATGAATGCCTTTATATGGTAAAAAAGGCGTTCTTAGGAAGGGCACTAATCTTGACTAGCATAGATGGAGATGATGTAATTAGGCTTGTAAATTCAGATTTTGTGAAGAAATACTTTGTGTAATTCATTCTCATCAATAAAACAAATTTTCGCTAATAACTCTCTTTATGTATAACCTTCCTCTTAAATAAACATCCCTTACAACCTGACATGATCTCAATGGCTCAAAATGTTTTTTTTTTAAGTTCCTCTTTCTTAAATGGTTTTTTTTGGATTTTTGACTAATTTTTGAACTTTTTAAGGAAAAGTGATATAATGTTTGCTTAAAATAATATTTTGGCATTTATTCATCAAGCAATTCCCACCTTAAGGTAACAACGAATTACCTACACCATATATCTTGAGCTCGTTTTAGTTATACACATAATTACATGTAGTAAGATTCACTCGTCATCAATTGGAAGTCTTATTTCAAACCATTACATTGGATGAGGATAAATTTATCGATTCTAATTGTTTGTGCTTGAAAAGAATAAAGATCATCTTTGTTATTCCCTTCACATTCCAAAAATATATCCATTATGGACCCCATTTGAGCTTGAATAAGTATTTCTTCATAAAAACCTTCATTAGGATCACATCCCACACTAGGGGGCAAATAAAAATTTCAAAAGTCAAAGGTCAATCTTGACTAAGATCATACCCCATACTGGGGGCAAGCAAAAATTTAAAAATCAAAGGACAAAGAGTCATCGTGAAAAGGCTATAGAGCTCGAGAAATCCAAATGTTAGGGGACATACTTAAATGAAAAGGTAGAAATGACCAAATTAAGGTCAAAACAAAATAAGTGAGCCCCACCAAAGCAATCAAAAAGGGAAAATCAAAGAAACAAGATGAAAGAAAAGAAAAACACCATGACAATGATCCCAAGTCCTTAGAACCTTGAAACACTCTTTGAGCATAAAAATCCTTTTCTTTCATAGCCAAAAGCCATAGCCTGTATTACGTACCTTTTATGATCAATCAAACAAGTAATTTAGATTAGTAAATAACATCCTCAACTTGGTAAATATTTCATCAAAATTATGGCATAGTGGTGGACAAATATTTGTCATTATTCATAAAAATTAAATGAGCACGCAAGAAAAACAAGCTTTTACTACACCAAAATTTTGGTCACCTCATCATATACCTTTGTCAATTTTAAACACCTTTTAAAGTGAGATGAAAACAAACCTTTCCTCTCCAAAAACTTGGGGAATTTTGTATTTTAAAGATGTTTTTTTAAGCACACATCAAAATTACTTAAATTTTAAAAAATAAAAAAAGTCAAAAGTCTAACAACTATTATAGATAGAGTTTATCCTGAAAAAATCAATAAGATAATGGAGGGCTCTTGAAAAGCATCACTTGCTTAAGCCACCAACATAGAGCACATTTGGAAGAATACAAAAATGAAAAATCTAAAAAGAAGTAAAGTTCTTCTCATGATAATCAAGAAGGCAGGGTGGCAACTTTGTCTTAAACTTTTCTAAATAGCTATTTTTGGGAGCATGGAATGATTTCCTCAAAGCTGTAAGGTTAGAAAACCTCAATAAATCACTATAGGCATAATGAAAATCATGGAAAAACCTACATGCTGGCTCAAGTAGGTTAAAAGGGTTCAATGAGTTGGCAAAAAAGAGAGACTTATATTTTAAGATAAGTAAAATACATACATAAACATCATAAACATATTTGCAAGAATTATCAAGGAATATTCCTCGAAAGCAACCAAAAAGGTTCAACAAATGTGAACTACTAGAAATCCAATCCATAAAGAACATGGACAAAGAAAATCAGAAGTTGGATCATCTAAGAATAAGGAAGGACATAGCTCCTCATAAAAGGATACAAGACACCATCATTTGTGAGAAATCCTAGATATTTTTTACGCCATGAGCAGGTTACTCGATCATAAACTATGGGTTTGTCGCTTGAAGAGAGACCATCCGTGAAAAATCCTAGTTATTTTTTCAGACCACGGGTAGGTTACCCGATCATAAACCATGGAATGGTTGCTCGAATAGAGACCATCCATGAAAAATCCTAGTTGTTTTTCAAACCACACGAAGGTTACCTAATCACAAAGCACGAGCTGATCGCCCAAACAGAGACCATCCATGAAAAATCCTTGATATTTTTCATACCATGGATAAGTTACTCGTTTACGAACTATGAGTTGGTTGCCTGAACAGAGATCATTCATGAAAAATCCTAATTTATTTTCACACCACGAGCAAGTTACTCGATCATAAACCAAGGGTTAGCGCTCAAATACCCAATACCTTTTTCTTTTCCTAACAAACTTAATTTTTAAACCTTTTTAAAGGGTTTTATATCATAAGTATTGTAAAGAGAAGGGCAATTATCATAATCTAATTTTGGACCCCCTAAATTTGTTTTTATAAAAAATATGTATTTTTCTTTTTTATTAAAAATGTAAAAATATTTTCAAGACACGAGAAGATAAGTCTTCAAGCTACAAAAGATCAACACACCAGAAGAATAATCAGATTAAGATGTTTTAACAAGATGGGATAAAGGAAAAAAAGAAAATCGAGGTTGAAATCCAAATTTGACCAAAATTGAAAAAATTAATTAAGTCTAAGTTCTTAATTAAACTTTTCACAAGTGTAATTGACTTACATAAGAACTTAATTGAAGAAAAAATAAGTTTTGAAAACCTAATTTGGGTTTAATTGAGAAGATTAGAATTTAAAGGATTAAATTTCATTTTTAAAAGCTTAATAAAATGCAATCAGTGGTTCAATTGTAAGAAATTTAAAGGTTGAAGGCTAATTGAGGGCTAAATTAAAAAGTTTGAAGACCAATAACATATTTGCGAAAAGCATGTAACATTGGGGGTTGTACCGAATCTTTCCAAGGACTAGAATGAAGAAAGTCAAAGTTTAAGGTTTAATTGGGGACTAAATTGAACAAATTAGAAACCAAAAGCTACTGTGTAAAAGGTGCCCAACTTGAAGGATTTTGATTGATTTTTGGTAAGGGCCTTATTGCATAAAATTAGTCAGTTTTGTTTTAATTAAGGATGCGTGAGCTCAAATTGAAATAACAGGGACCAAGTTGAAGTTTTTCAGATCCCAAATAGAAAACCCTAATTTTTAGGGTTTAAGAAGAAAAAATATTGCTCACTTTTAATGAAGAGATTGAGTGACATGTTGTTTGTCCCTATTTTATTGTCTTTCTTAGCTAAGAAGGCTATAAGGATGTCATTTTCAAACAAAGGAATGTGGCATTTCATATCACCTCAAGGGCTCTAATCACCATCAATGGACTAAGAAACATTTCCTCTATAATGATAAGCCACCCCATCAAACGCTTACACCCTATTTGTTTCAACGAATCTAAATATCTTGTCCTTGATCAACCGATGTGCATTGACTTATTAAAGCTGATTAAGGGTCAATCTTTCAAGCAATGAATATAAAGTTCTTAATCTCCAAATCAAGTGTGGTTTGTTTCTAATGGTAAATATGCATCCTTAATTGAGATGATCTCGCCCTAAGAACTTGTTTGAATGATGTTTGTGTATAATTATGTGCCTTCAATTTTATGTAATCTGGTTTGAAATCAAACTTTCATTTATAGGCTTATTTCTTGTGTTCTTCTTGTTATTCATCATTTTATGGTTTTTTATTTTCTTTTCTGTCTTTTGTTTTTGTATAAAATCAAATAATCATGGCTTTTGTTTGATTATTGTGATAATCTAGCCCAAAAACTTGTTTGGATGATGTTTATGTATGATTTTGTGCTTTTAATTTTGTGCAATCTGGTTTGAAATCGAACTTTCATTTTTAGGCTTATTTCTTATGTTCTTTGTGTTCTTCATCACATTTTAAAAAAACCATTTGATCTTTAATGTTTCTTTATTGTTTTTGAACCTTATTTGTGGGCTTGGGTCTTTGGGATAGGAAGCCTGACCTACGTGGTGGGCTGAGCCCATCATTTAAATAAGGCAGTGTTTGGCAAATTCAATTTTTACCAAAGGAAAAATTGCAATTTTTTTTTTGTCCTTAAGGTATTTTATAAGTCTTTGACTTTTGGTTAAGGGCATATTTGTTGAACACACCCTATTGATTTTCGAATAGTGTTTATCTCCCTATTTTTTGTGTTTTTGCTAAAAAGATCCCAAATTATTTCTAAAATACTAGGTGGTGACTTCATTAATTTTTTTACTAATAAGAAATAAGAACTCCTTATTCTTTCCACCCATCACCATGGAGATCCCGCTCTACAAGAATGATCGTTACGCGCCGCACACGTGTGATAAAGGAAAAAATGAAACTATGTTGAAAACAAATGGATAACACTTGTGACTTTGTACAAAAGCTTTGCTTAACCATGATGTTAGCATACGTTTAAATGAAAAGTAAAAGGAAATCCTAACATAGCAGTCTTAATGGTTCCACTAAAGAAAGGAATAAGGATGCAAGACCAACGTACTTTAAAACTAATAAAGGTTTAAAAAATTTGGTTTGAAGTGTGACAATAAAAAATTAGAAAAGAAAATAAAGGCGAGGGTTGATTTTCTCTCTTACCTTACTGAAAGACACATGTTTAGAAAAGAAAGGAAAAGAAAAGTCGATGTATAATTTAGAATTGTGCTGATGATTTATACCAAATGATCATATAACATGTTTATTATGTCAAAAAGATGATGAACCAATGCTTGAAAGGGTTTTATAATAGGGGGTTGATTGGAAACTTAAGATTGAATATCATTTGGTATGTCTATAAAAAAAATGATGGGTAAACCATTTTTGGCAAAATATCATATGAAGTACTATGTCAAATAGTATTCCAACCGACAATAGTTAGGATAAATGAAGGTTGTGCATAGAAAGGGATGTTACATATGTAGCATAGGATGATACATGTAAACCCCGGGAAAAATAAAGGTTGCTTAAATTGCAAACTAACTACATAGAAAATAAAAGTGAAGAAATTCATGCATATGGTTAAACATTTATATTTTACAAATCACCAGCGGCTCATGGGTTCATGCGTTGTCTCTGGTGAAGAGAAAAATTATATGGATCTTGGACTGCTTCTAATCCATTTTCTTCTTGTGCTGACAGTAAGAGTCACCATCACTTGCTAAAGAGGAAATCAACACAAACAATTTGATTTGTTTTATTTTCTATAAGATTTGTTTCTCTGTACAAATTTTCTATCATTTTGATAAATGAATATGGGCTGACTAGTGAAGATCCAAGAACTGGCAGTGGAGATGGAGATCTGATGGTGGTTTGTGTCGGTTTTGTGAGATGCGTCATGGTGTTATAGGGTTGTCTCAGGTAAATGGGAGAATAGGACATCGATTGCTCTAATGGTGCTGATGTGGAAGGAGCTCACTGTTTGGAAATTGATGCTATTGCAATGGCTCTCAACCATGACTAATGAAGAAGCTTCTACTACTGATGGTGTTTGTGCCTGCTAGTTAGTCTTTGAAACTATTAGCGATGGCTTGTTGGTTTTTGAAGTTGCTGGTGATGGCTGGTCAGTTTTATAAAGTTGGTTCATGGTGGATTTGAGGTAGGATCGTCGCTGGTTTTGGTGGTAGTTGAATGTCAGTTGAAGGAGAAGAGGTGGAAACATTGGTGATGGATGACTAAATGGTCAATATCGCTACGTGGGTGGCGGCTATGATGGGTATAATGGGGACTAGGGGTTTTTTGTGTAGGGTTTTTGGAGAGAGTGTGAGCTGAGGAGAGGTTTTTTTATGTATTTTTTTTGTTAGTTTTTTTATCCTTTCTCATAAACATTCCCCTTCTTTTGTGTGTGTATAACCACCTATTTATAGGTAAAATTTTTTGTCTTCTTCCCCTCAATTGCTTGGTCTCCAAACAATCTAAATTTTCTTTGGTCCCCCACTTTCTTTCTTTTCACTTTGGTCCCTTATTTTTTTTTATTTTTTTGTATTCGATTTTTTTAAAAAAGAGGCAACATTAATGTTAACTCGAAAAGCGCGTTAACAAATGAACGTGTTGAAAGTAGTTTTTTTTTTAAAAAAATTAAATTCTTTGGAAAAGAAGCTAAAACTGATGCAAATACGTCAAAAACATGTTTTTTTGGGGTTTTTTTAATTTTTTTATTTGTTGGTTTTTTTTTAAAAAAAAGAGGGTTAAAAATTGGGTTGCAACAGAGGAGAGAATGTAAACCCCCGTATAAACATAGTATCAAAGCAATAAGACCTCAATGAGTAATGAAAACTTGATATGAAAAGAAATAAGTAAATAATGAAAATAATAATAAATATGGTGTGTAATGGTGGGGATGACCTCTATAAATAAACTTAAGGATATTATTAAAGTTAAAATGGGGATGATTAATTTTTAGTTAATATATATAACATTAGCGAAATAGTTAATAAGTTTCGACAGATAAAAGAATTATGAAAATTTAATATATCTATGAAATTTTCTTTTGTATGTGTGTGCACACATTTTAATATAAAAATTGAACATAAATTGACCTAAATGAAAAAAAAAAGGTTAATTTAAAAGCAATAATAAGAGGAAGAGGTAAATAAAATAAAAGAAATATTTTGATTAGCCAAAGAGGGACCAAAAGTAAAATTTAAAAGAACCATTGGACAATTAGAAGAGACAAAAGAGGAAATAGGGACCAAAAGGAAATAGAGAGAATTTGAGGCAAGAGTGTAATAAAGCTAAATAAGAGCATTTAAATTGCTAAAGGCTTCTCATAGAAGCCATTTTCTCCATTCATGGCCGCCCAAGAACAAGTTAGAGAGAAAATGAAAATAGGACAAACATTGCTGCGAAGCTCATCGCATTGTCTTCCACCGTCAGATCGATCACTTTTGGCTATGGTGTTCTACTCAACCTCATCTACAATCTAACTATTGGGTATTCCTATATCAAATTTCATTTTGAAGTACCAGTAAAAAAAGTGAAATTGTACAAAACTGAGATTTCTTGCTTCAGAACAATAACTTCAATAAAAAGATTACTGCCAAATTTTACCGTTAGATTGCTGCCAAACTTGGAAGAGAGGTTAAAAAGATCAAGATATTGCTTATGAACGGTGGAGATCTAAAACTTGCTAGAATCATCGTTAAGCCACCAACAATGGTGGTGCGTAAGGCACACTCATCGAGTGAATAATGCAGCGCATTATCTCGGCAACAAAATTGTAATTTCATAAGTCTTAACCAAGGTAGAACAATAATTTCACCTAGACCGTGGGAATTTCAGTAATTTCTCAAGTCCAAATATTAATTTTATTTTATTTTACTTGTATTTGTAATTAAAAATAATTATACTTGCATGTGTATTTGTGGATATTTGATTGAATGAAGTGTTCATGACACGTGGTAGCGTACCAAACTCGGGGGTTCTAAGACTCTAGGTAATTTATAGAGAAACAAGGATTGTATTAATGTTCCATGATGGAAATTTAAGGGTGAGATTGTGATTTGACTTTTTTAGGATTATCCTAGATTATTTTTTACTCCAAATTCATTAAAATAAAATAACTAAATTTATTTTTAAATTTGTTTTTGAATGAGATCATTGCATTTTTTTTTATATTAGTAGGCTCTCTTTTTGCTATGTCCCTCATGATTTGTTTTCTTTAAATTTAATCAAAATTAATTATGATTTAATAGATAATATTTTATTAGAGATGTTATTTAATTAGATAATAAATTTAATTGGCTCAAACTTCAGTTAGTCTTAGTAACTTTTTAGCATTTTTTTTAACATATATAATTTTAATTTTTTTTTATTAAATACATAGATGACTGTTTTGGTTTATAATTACATTTTTTCTTGATGATATAAAAAACATTGCCAATGCTTGTATTTAAAAAAAAAAGTTTACAATAAACATTTTGTTTGAGCCACTTGGTAGCACAGGCATAGGATTGGTAGAGGACTAAACATGTCCATAGTGTGTGTGAATAACAAAACCCAAGTTCAAACTTGAAGAAAGTTTTTGAGAGAGGTTGAATGTGGATGAGTTATAATTGAGGTTATAAATGCTGTTAAGAAAAAAACAATTAATAGCATAATATTCTTCGTTTATGTACACTCTTATTATGAAGAAGTGGTAAAGGAGTTTTTACTTTTTATGCTCCTTAATAAATACTTTTGGGTACTTGTTTGCAAAACCCTTTACTTTTCAAATATTGTTTTTGTCTTCTTGTTCATTAAAGAAGGAAGTTGAATTTGGTTTTTAGATAGCAGGTTTCACCTAACAATGAAGGAATATGTTTTGCTTCTCATCTTTTCTAGAATCAGACTATTAATTTAATTCTAAGAACCTTTCCAGCTTAATGATTTTTTCTTCTAAACTATTATTTAATTTAGTTATTTCTATTGACATCTTATCACCTATCATTTCAATTATTGAAGAATTTTTATGAAGATTTTTTCAATTAACCTTAATATATTTATTTTAATATGGATGTCTAAGTATCTTTTTACACCCCTTCATTATTATGTTCATTCATCATCATCAAGTTTATTTGAATCTCTCTAACTTCATTTGAATCTACATCTTTTTATGACCTTTGAGCTTACAAATATGTATATACATGTGCATATAAATAGGAGCATTGTTGAAAGGATTGTATACACACAAATAACTACAAATTCATATGAAATAAAAGTTCTCTCTCTCTTCACCCCCCCTAATTTCTATTGTTCTTATATATTATATTTACTCTTTATTAATTATATTGTTTTATCATTGTATGCTTCTTGATACATAGTTTTATAATACGCTATCAGCACGAATTGCTCCTCATTTTCATCTTGAAGCAGACAATCATATTTGGTAAGAAGTAGAAGCACGAATTTCTCCTCGTTTTTGTCTTGAAGAAGATAATCATATTTGGTTTGTTGATAAGAAGTGGAAGTAACAATGACGAACCTTGCCAAACTTGAGTTCGTAACACTTGATATTACGGGCAAAAATTATTTGTCATGGATCTTGGAGACACTATTAAAGATGATAATGAAGTATTTGGTCAAAACAAGACAAAAGCCATGATTTTCTTACGCCGTCATCTTTATGAGGAGTTGAAGATAAAGTATCTCACAATAAAAAAAATCCCCTTATTCTTTGGTAAAATTTGAAAGAAAGATATGACCATTAAAAAATAATAAGTGTTACAATTGCAGGATTTTAAATCAGTAAGTGAATATAATTCTTCAATGTTTAATATCAGTTCTAAATTGAAACTATGTGGAGACAATATCACTAATGATGATATGTTAGAAAAAAAAAATTATCTACATTTCATGCCTCAAATATGCTCTTGCAGTAGCAATATAAAGAACGAGGTTTTAAGAAATATTGTGAACTGATTTCACTTCTCCTTATGGCTAAACAAAATAATGAGCTTTTAATGAAAAATCATGAATCATGACCAACTGGTTCAACTCCATTCCCTGAAGTGAAGGCTACGAGATATAATAATAATTATGGTTGTGGTTGTAATAGAGGCAGATGACATAACCATGAGAAAAGAGAAATTAATTACCGCAACTATAATGATTGTAATTCATCAAATTCTTACAAACCCTCACATAATAAGGAGAAACAAGAAAGGATATTGGTCTCGTACATGTTGTATAGCCAAACATCTTGTTGATTTATATTAGTCCTCATTGAAAAGAAAGGAGAAGAACATAGAAATAAAAATTTCTCACCCACAAGAAGAAAATATAGATTCACGTCATGCTGTAAATAAACTCAATATCAATGGTGAAGATATATGTTTAGCAGATAGTGCAACAACACATACCATTCTTAGGCATAAGCAATATTTTTCAAATATAAAAAGAATGCAAAAGTGAATACCATATCAGGTTCAACATACTTGATTGAAGGCTCTGAAAGAGCTAATATAATGTTTCCTAATGGAACAAGATTTATTATTGATAATGCTTTGTTCTCTACTAAATCAAGGAAAAATCTATTAAGTTTCAAAGATATATGACTTAACGTGTAAACCCCGAGAAAAAAAATAAAGGTTGCTTAAATTGCAACTAACTACATGGGAATAATGAACTAGAAGTTCAATGAACCAAATAAACCAAATAATTTTATTATTTGGCATGATCGGTTGGGCCATCCTGGATCAATAATGATGCGAAGAATTATCAAGAATTCATATGATCATCCATTGAAGAACTAGAAGATTCTTCAATTCAAGGAATTCTCGTGTGCTGCTTATTTTCAAAGCAAATTGGTCATTAGAACATCACTAGCTAAAGTTGGGACTGAATCCCCAAGATTTCTAGAACGTATTCAAGGTGATATTTATGCACCCATTCACCCACCATGTGGACCATTTAGATACTTTATGGTTTTAGTAGATGTATCTATAAGATGGTCACATGTGTGTTTATTATCAACTCGCAACCTAGCATTTGCGAGATTACTTGCTCAAATTATTAGATTATAAGCAAAATTTCTAGATTATACAATCAAGACTATTCTTCTTGACAATACTGGTGAATTCACATCCCAAGCATTTAATAATTATTGCATGTCACTTGGGATAAACATTAAACATCCTATTGCCCATGTTCATACTCAGAATGGTCTTGTTGAATCACTTATTAAACGCCTTCAGTTAATTGCAAGACCACTATTTATGAGAACAAAACTTCATATCCTTGCTTAAGGGCATGCTGTTTTAATAGTAGAACTTATACACATTAGGCTAATAACGTATCACAAATTCTCTCAATTGTAATTGGTTTTAGGTCATAAGCCAAACGTTTCCCATCTAAGAATATTTGGTTGCGCAGTATATGTTCCAATTTATCCGCCACAATGTACAAAGATAGGTCCTCAAAGGAGGCTGAGAATATATATTAGGTTTGAGTTCCCTTTAGTAATTAAATATCTTGAGCCATTAACAGGTGATTCATTTACGACACGATTTACCGATTGTCATTTTGATAAGACTATATTTCTAGCATTAGGGGAGAAATTAAACAGCTGGATAAAGATATTACATGGAATGCATTGTTATTATTGAATTTTGATCCTCATACAAAACAATATGAATTAGAAGTTCAAAAGATACTCGTTTGCAAGACATTGCAAATCAACTACCGAATCCATTCACTAACTAAAAAAGAGTAACCAAATCTCATATACCAGCTGTAAATGCTCCAACCCGAATTGAAGTTCTAGCACGACAATCCACTAAAATTATAGTAAATGAGTCTATGGCATGCCATAAACGTGGTAAACCAACTAGTTCAAAGGATAAAAATCCTTAGGAAAAAAAAAAGCAAATAATTAGATTGGCATTATTGAGAAAGAAAATATTCATGATAAGATAGACATAACTGACCATAAAACCCTAGAAGAGGTTCAGGTACCTGAAAACAATAACAATAAGAAGATCTCGATAAGTTATGTCTCTACAAAGAAAAGATGGAACTAAAATGAAATAATTATCGACAATATCTTTTCATATAATATATCACTTGATATCATTAATGAAAATGAGGATCTTAAACCTAAATTTGTTGAAGAATATCGACACAGAAATGACTGGCCAAAATGAAAAGAAGCAATCCAGACAAAATTAAATTCATTTGCTAAACATGAAGTTTTTGGACCTGTAGTCCAGACACCTGAAGGTGTAAAGCTAGTTGGATACAAATGGGTATTTTTGCGAAAACAAAATGAGAAAAATGAAATTGTAAAATATAAAGTACGACGTATGGCACAAGGATTTTCGCAAAGACCTGGCATTGATTATGATGAAACATATTCTCTTGTAGTATATGTAATTACATTTCAATATCTCATTAGCTTGGCAACTCATGAAAGGCTAGATACGTGTCTGATGGATGTAGTCACATCTATTTATATGGGTCAATTGATAATGATGTTTATATGAAAATCCCTGAAGGATTTAAAATGCCTGAAGCATATAATTCAAATTCCCAAAAGGTTTACTCAATCAAGTTATAAAGGTTCTTATATGGGTTAAAGCAATCAGGATGTATGTGGTATAATCATCTTAGTGAATATTTGTTTAGAGAAGGGTAAGATAATAATCCTATATGCCCATGTATTTTTATAAAGAAGTCAGAATCTGATTTTGTTATTATTGCTGTGTATGTTGATGATTTAAATATTATTAGAACTCATAGAGAGATACCAAAGATAGTAAATTATTTAAAGAAAGAGTTTTAGATGAAAGATTTGGGAAAAAAACAAAATTTTATCTCGACCTGTAGATCGAGCATTTAGCAGATGAAATTCTCATTCATCAGTCAACTTACATAGAGAATGTCATTAAGAGATTTTATATGGATAAAGCACACCCATTGACACTAATGGTTGTCCGGTCACTTGATGTGAAAAAAAACCCTTTTAGACCTCGTGAGGATAACAAAGAATTACTTGATCCTAAAGTACCATACCTCAATGCAATTGGTACGCTAATGTATCTTGTTAATAATATGCGACCTGATATAACATTCTTTGTGAACTTGCTAGCAAGATATAGTTCTTCTCCTACCCAGAGACATTGAAATGAAATTAAACACATTTTTCGTTATCTGCGAGGAAATCGGTTGTGGGCTTATTTTATTCAAATGATGCTAATGTAGGATTTTTATTTGATCTATATAAAGGTCGATCTCAAACAGGTTATCTCTTTACGTGTGGTAATTTTGTTATATCATGGAGATTTACAAAGCAAACATTAGTTGTCACTTCATCTAATCATGTTTAAATACTTGCAATCCATGAAGCCAGTCGTGAGTGTGTGTGGTTGAGATCAATAACTCAATATATTCGTGGAACATGTGGTTTATCCTTCAGCAGAGGAACTCCAACCATACTATATGAAGACAATATTACATGCATAGCTCAATTAAAAGGAGGATACATCAAACGAGATAAGACTAAGCAGATCTCATCGAAATTCTTCTTCACACATGACCTTGAAAAATGTGGTAACATTGATGTTCAATAAATTTGCTCAAAAGATAATCTAGCAGATTTGTTCACTAAAGCATTACTAATTACAACGTTTGAAGGATTGCGGCACAATATTGGAATGAAACAACTTAAAGACTTGATATGATATATTCATGAAAAGGAGTTAATACACATTGTACTTTTTTTTCCTTAGCCTAGGTTTTGTCCCATTGGGTTTTCCTAACAAGGTTTTTAATGAGTTGGTTTTCAATGCATAAGGTTGTACAATAGACATTCAAGAGGGAATGTGTTATAAAATCATACATTGTATATGGATGTCTAGGTGCCTTTCTATACCCCTTTATTATTATGTTCATTCATTATCAACAAGTTAATCTCTCCAAATTCATTTGAATCTACATCTTCTTATGACCTTTGAGCTTACAAGTATTTATGTACATGTGCTTATAAATAGGAGCATCGTTGAGAGGATTGTATATACATATATAACTACAAATTCATATGAAATAAAAATATTTTCTCTTTATCTCCTAATCTCTATTTCTTATATATTCCATTTATTTTTTATTAAGTATATTGTTTTATTAATATATGCTTATTAATACGTAGTTTTATAATACATATTGAATTGTTATATTTTCATATAAAATTATATATTTTCAAACATTAAGTCAAGTATATTGTTTTATTATTATATGCTTATTAATACGTAGTTTTATAATACATATTGAATTGTTATATTTTCATATAAAATTATATATTTTCAAACATTAAGTCATAAACGGAGCATTGAAACCATCCGTTATAGGAGTATTTCATACTCGAAAAGGTATTAACAACAAATACATCATCAAATCAGATAATTGATAAGACGAAAAGAGAGAAAACAACAAATGAAATGATGAGAGTGGGTTGGTGGAAGGTGTGTCTTCTGGGTTCGGGTGCTGTTTTACGATAGAAATGACTTAGAAGATGCCAAAAAGGATGATGGGAAGCAGTCATTTTTCTCGTTTTAGGGTTGAGTACTCTCCTCCACGTCATATCACCAGCATGCAATAAAACAAATCTTAAAACGTCGATTTGAGGGGGGGGAACGTTATTTTGTGATGATGACATGTCTGATTAGTTATATGCCGCGTAAGCCTTAGAGAGAGAGAGAGATTCCCTTCTGCTTCTTCTTCTTCTTCCTTTCACACCTCCATTGCCGTTTGTTGAAGGAAGGCCAATCCAATATTATAGATTGATTAATCGGACAAGATCAGCAGTTTGATGAATCTATATTCGGTGATGTTGCTTGCCTCTAGGCTGCAGCCAATAACAATCGGATATCTCATTAAATTGGTTTCACGATCATTCAACTGTTCTCAGAAGAGGAAAACAAAATGTTGTGTTATTACCTAAAAAGGCACAAAATATTAGATAGTCCCAAAGTCTCATTTAACAATTTATTTATTTTTTTATTAGAAACACATTTAACTATTTAAGTGTACATGAATAAATAGCTAGCATCGTTCTCATTTATATCACAAATATTGATTTTGTGGTTGTTTTTGATACGCAGCATGGCCCCGCATCGGTTAATCAAGACACCCCATATGGAAGTAGTTGGCCTGAGCTGGGTCTCAGCTAACTAAGGGTTATATTATATATATATTTTTGAGGAAGGAGGGAGGAGTAATGTACGTACCATTATGTAATTGCTAGCCAGATCGATTGTCTCAGTATTTAGGTAGGGTTGGTCATGGGCTTCTCGCAGGTTATAGTGAGTTGTCATTTGACAGTTAACACAGCACAAGCAGTTCGAACAAAAAGTTCTCGCCTAGTGGAGTCTTTCACGTTAATCACGCAACTTCATGCTCACCACTTTTTTTCCAAAACACGCCGCCGCCCCCCGCCATGCATACATAAACTGATAAACACGTACATACTAAGGATATATAAAAGTGAGCGTAATGAACATGTTTATCAATTAATTAATGTCCATAAATATTAGTATATACAGTTAGTTGAAGACACAAATTAAGTTCATTTCAAAAGCAAAAGAGACATGTATGAAACCTGTTCATGTAGAAATTAGATACGTATGAACTATAGTAGCTTTAGAAAAAAATAACCATAAAAATAATTGATCAGCTAGTGTGTACAACGCATAAGTTTTAAGGTGTAAAGATCATTATTTTTAAAATATTAATTAAGATGTGTTAATTACCTTTATTATATTTATTTGAAGGATAAAATAATATACTTTTAAGATACAACAAAACCTTAAACTTATATATAATAATTTTATTAAAAAATTCTACTTTGTTTATGATAAACATAAATAAATAGTTTGTAGAGAAAAATTAGGGAGATAATAAGATTGTTTTGTAATTAATTTATGCTCATATCAAACTGATATTTGTATAAAAAAATAATACCCTTTCAGACCATTGTATCTGTAGAGTTTAAAGGCATACTTCTTTAGACCAATGTTTCTATAAAATTTAAAGACACACCTCTTCAGATCAATATATTTATAGAATTCAAAAGGCAACTCCTCATTCTAATTAATTGAACAACTTGGCAGAAAATGTCATACATAATTAATTAAATTAAATTAATTAATTCTGAAAAAAAAACTATTTATGTTACATAATATCAAATGCCAAGTTCTCAAGTGCCAAGTGCTATTATATAAATATATTTTAATTTTGGTTTTTTCTCAAAATCTTCCCTCCAACATCCAAATCTATTGATTTAGTATTATAAAATACAACAAAACTTCTTTATAAAATTCTCTTAAACTACGTACCTAATATACAAGCAATATTTTATAATACAAAGAAGTGGTAATAAAAAGC